>Ga0210378_10001421_pt1 | contig 12480 bp, 16 predicted proteins | sample PLM1_60_b1redo_FD_155465 | JGI IMG/M metagenome (GOLD analysis project Ga0210378, IMG submission 155465) | Groundwater sediment microbial communities from an aquifer in East River, Colorado, USA - PLM1_60_b1 redo | ecosystem: Environmental > Terrestrial > Soil > Riparian zone | place: USA: East...
GCGCATGCGCTTCGGTGAACGATGTCGGAAAGCCGTGTGCGGGAGAACTGCATGCACGGTTTGACAGGGGGCCGCTGGCCGACCACGCCAGGGTGAGCAGATCCGAGCACCGGAGGGGAAACCCGACAGGCTGAACCCAGACACCTACAGCACGGAGAGCCAGCGGCCTACCTCACCAAGGCTCCAGCAGGGCATCACGATGCCGCGTGCAACCGGCTCTCGAAGCCCCCGAGGTAGTAGCTGGGAATGCCCCGGTACACGCCATCGCGGTAGATGCCGATGCCCCGCACCGGCGCGGTGTCGCTGGTGAAGGGCGCCTGGATGGCCGCCGCCTTGAACAGCAGTTCCTCGGTGGTGAACGCGGTGCCGTTCGCGGCCTGCACGCGGGCCCCTGCCACCGCCCACGTCCCGCCATCGGGTCCCAACGGGTACAGGTACACCTCGGCCGCCGGCACCACGGCAGCGTCGGGGCATCCGGCAGCCCGCCAGTCCTCCGCGAGCTCGGCCGCCGTCCTAGGCACCTTCGACGGCCACGAGACCGCCGCACACCGGCAGGCGGCAAACGGCAGGTCAGGCCGGTGGATCGCCACCTCGTCGTCGGTCAAGGGGTCCAGGCGAACGTAGGAGGCCTGCTCGGCCAGCGTGGAGGTCAACGCGACGTAGTAGCCGACGCGCTGCACCCCTGTTCGCTGCGCGCGCGCCAGGCCCCAGGTGCGAAAGGTGGGGCCACCAGGCGTCGTACATGGCCACGTCGCCGTCGTGCAGCAGCACGCGCATCGGCCGGTCGTCGTGCGACCAGCGGAAGACGGCGCCGGCTTGCACCCAGGCTGGCTCCACGCCACGGAGCCTACTGGCCCGTGGTCCTGGGTTCCACGGCGACACTGCACCGACGGCGACCAGCAGTAGTCTGTCGCTGCCGTCGCCACGATCAGCGGTGACCGGCAACCTGGCAGGACGGCGGAGGCGCAGATGGGGACCTGGGACGTCGGAGTGTTCGACAACGACGCCGCGGCAGACCTGCTCAGCGCGCTCGACGAGGCTGCGTCCGCCGAGGCGCTTGACCTGCTTCACCAGGCCCTCGCAAGTGCGGCCGCCGGCCGCGGCTACCTCGACGTCGACGACGGCCAGGCGGCTGTCGCGGCGGCCGCGGTCGTGGCCGCGCAGCGGCTGCGTGGTGCCCGGCTCGACCTGTCGACCGTACCGCCCTGGCTCGCCGAGGGCGGCCTCGACGTCCCCCAACAGTTTGATGGCCTGGCGCTCGCCGCCCTCGACCGAGTCGTGGGGGAGAACTCCGAGTTGCGCGGCCTCTGGGGGGATGGCGAACAGCTCCAGGGGTTCCTCGCCACGCTCGCGCCGCTGCGGGCCGCGCTGGCCGGCAGTGGCTGACCAACCACCGGGCACTACACAACCCTCGATTGCGCGGCTGTACCAGTAGCCAGTCCAGGTCACGATCACGCACCGGGGCTCCTCAGGAGGGCTCGTAGGGCAGGTCAGCAGGACTCCGGGTCTGCTCGATGCCGTTGCTGGCGGTGCCGTCGAGCTGGCGCCACACAAGCGCGTCGCGCTCATGGCCGATCATCGCCCGCCTGGTTTTCTCGCGTTGCAGTTCGAGCCGGTGAGCGCGGCGGGCGCGAAGCTGCTCGGCGGCGAACGCGAGGATCGAGTCGCCGTGGAACAGCAGCAGCACGAACGCCAGCAGGGTCCAGATCGCGATCCACATCACAGGTTCCCTTCTTCGTCGGACTCCCAGGGCGGCCGGCCCGACCATGGCTCGTCGCAGACGAGGTGACCCTCGGCGGCGCGGCGGGCAGCGGCGGTGGCCGCCTCAACGCTGCTGAACCCCCGCTGCACGGCCTCGTAGCGGCAGTCGGACCAGACCTCGGTGCTTCCCGGGTCATCAGGGTCGGTGCAGGCCAGCAGCTCGCCCTGCCGCTCGACGTAGATGGTGGTGAGGTCGTCGAGGTCGAGCGCGGCGTAGTAGTAGAAGGTCACCAACGCGCCAGGGTGGTCGCGGCGTTGGAAGCGGACGCTGAACGACTCTGAGAGTTGGGCATCCCCGCCAACGTCACCGCCGGGCAGGACGCCGCCGCCGTGCTGGTCGCGTACCCAGGTCGGGCCAGGGTCGCCGGCGCCGGCTGGTGGCGGCTCTGGGGCGGCGGCGGAGTGGTCGTTGACGGCGGCGGCGAGCAGGCGGGCGACGTAGCCGAGCAGAGCCAGGCCGAGGACGGCCTGGGCGAGCTGGTGAAGGACGCTCATGGGCTTGGATCCTCTTCAAGGGGGCCGGGGGCCGGCCGCGTCGGCGTCCGCGGCCGGCCCCACGGCGGCTAGGACGCCGCCGCCTCGACGGCCGGCGGGTCGCTGGTGGCGAGCAGGCGAGCGCGCAGCTCGGCGTTCAGCCGGGCGGCCAGCTCGGGGTGCTCGCGCAGGTGCCGGCGGGCGGCCTGCCGGCCACGGCCGAGCTGGACGGTGCCGTAGCTGACCCAGGCGCCGCGCTGGGCGAGCAGCCCGGCGTCCAGGCCCAGGTCGAGCAGGCCCGCCTCGGCGCTCAGGCCGTGGTCGGCGTACAGCTCGAGCTCGCACTCCTGCCAGGCGGGGGCGAGCTTGTTCTTCACCACCTGCGCCCGGAGGCGGGTGCCCAGCACCCGGTCCCGCTCGGAAATGCTCTCCGGGTGATGGAGGTGCAGGCGGACCGAGGCGTAGTAGCCCAGCGCCCGGCCCCCGGCGGTGTAGGTGGGCGTGCCGGCGACGCCGGCGCGCTGGCGGAGCTGGTTGGTCACCACCACCGCCGCGTTCGCGCGGGCGATCTGCCCGGCGAGCTTGCGCAGCGCCTGGCTGAGGAGGTTGGCCTGCACCCCGGCGAAGTGCTCGCCGATCTTGCCGTCCAGCTCGGCCTGCGGGACCAGCGCGGCGGTCGAGTCGATCACTAGCACGGCCACCTCGCCGGAGGCGATGAGCAGGCTGGCGACCTGCAACGCCTGCTCGCCGCTGTCGGGCCGGCACACCAGCAGCTCTTTCGTGTCCACCCCGCAGGTGGCGGCCCAGGTGAGGTCGAGGGCGTGCTCGGCGTCGACGAACACGCCGGTTCCGCCGGCGCGCTGGGCTTGTGCGAGGACGGAGAGGGTGAGGGTGGTCTTGCCGCTGCCTTCGGGCCCGTAGACCTCGCTGATGCGGCCCCGTGGGATGCCGCCGACGCCCAGGGCCTGGTCGAGGGCGAGGCTGCCGGTCGGGACGACGGCCGGCGGGGTGGACGCCTGGCCGTTGGGGCTGGCGACGACCGCGGCGCCGAACTGCTCGGCGACCGCGTCGAGCGCGGCCTGGAGGCCCCGCTCGGGCTGGTGGTGGGCGGGTGGTCTGATGGTGGTGGTTGGCATGCCAAGCTCCTTCCCCTGAGCTTGTGCTGGCGCTGGGCCGGGTGGCCGTGCGCTTCCCCACGCGAACCGCCTCCGTGGCGGCCTGCCGCACGGCCACGCCCGGCCCGGCCGCCTGGACGTGGACTGCCGTGGTCAGCTCAGCCGGGCGACCACCCCCTCCCGCTGGCGTGGCCGGGCTGGGCCGCCGACGCCGCCGCGGGCAGCCGGCGGCCCAGCCCACACCCGGGCACGACGAAGCCGGTCACGGCGGCGGCTCCTTGCCGGCGTGGCGGGCGAGCTCGTGGGCGTAGCGGGCTTGGAACTTCTCGGGGAACAGGCAGCGCAGGCCCTCCAGCGCCCGCACCCACGCCAGCGCCCGCCGCCGCCCAGGGACCCGGTCCGCTGGGCGCAGCGGCAGCCGAGCGGCCTCAGCCTGGAACCGCTGGCGGGCCTGGTCGGGGTGCTGGCCGGCGAGCCACAACAAGGCCCGCAGCCTCGCGCGGGCGGCGGCCGGGCGTTCCACCCGGCCCACCTCCACCGCGGCGGGCTCGTCGGGCTGCAGCGCCGCCAGTTCCTGCTGGAGGCGGGCGGCGTACTCCTCGGGGAACAGCGCTTGCAGGTCGGCGAGGGCGTGGCGCTCGGCCCGCTCGCGCGCCCGCCAGGCGGCCAGCTCCGGCGCCTTGGCGCGGACCTGGTCGAGGGCCTGGGCGTAGCAGGCCTGGTACTCGGCCAGGTGGGCGCGGGCCAGCCACGCCGCCACGCGGCGCTTGGCCAGCGACCGGACGCGGTGGCGTTCCCGGTACGCCGCTGGGTCGGCCGGCGTCGACCTTGCCGTCACCGGCCACCACCCCCCGGTGGCCAGGGTCCGACCGCGGCGGCGTCCTGCGCCGCGCCGTCCAGGCCGGGCAGGGCCGGCTGCACCGCCACGCCGCCCGCCACGGCCAGCGAGGCGCCGGGCTGGGCGGCGACGTGCTCGGCGTGGAATGCGCAGTAGCCCTGCTTGGTGCCGGCCAAGGGGTGCGGCAGCGCGAAGGCCACCACCGCCGCTGCTTGGTGGGCGCAGCACCGCCACGCGCAGCCGCCCAGCCCCGACGCCGCCGCGGCGCTCACGAACCCGCCCCCGACCCGCCATGCCCGCCACCCCGTTCAGGGCGTGGGCGGTCGACCACGGCCAGTTCGGCGGTCGCCGCGCCGCCGTCGCCGGCACGGGCGGCCAGCTCCCGCAAGGCCACTACCCCGGCGGTGAGCACCGCGGCCACGTCCGGCCGCGCGAGCCACCCCGCCCGCTGTCCCTCGCGGACCCGCACCGCCGCCCGCCGCGCCGCCGCCGTCCGTAGGCGCTCGTCGGCGGCCTGGCGGTCACGGTGCAGGCTGGCAAGCTCGCGGCGCAGAGCGCGCCGCCGCCACCACCCGGCGGCCTTTAGCAGCCGAGTGGCCTCAGCCTCGCGCTTAGCCAGCCCGTCGCGCACCGCCCGCTCCGCGGCATAGCGCCGCTCGGCCTCGGGCGCGAACTCGTCCAGGGAGCGGGGGAGGGTGGCCAGCACGTTGACCGCGGCCTGGCAGCAGCGCTCTAACGCTTGGTCGCCACGGTCGCGGGCCTGGCGCACCGCGTTCGCGTCGGGGGTGACCAGGCGGCGCAGCTCGGCGGCCAGGCGCTCCTGCTCCTCCTGCTCGCAGGCCCGTTCGGCCTCCTCCTCCAAGCGGACTCGGTCGAGGGGTTCGGCGTCGCGCTCGGCCAGCTCCGAAAGCAGCGCCCGCGCGTCGGCCAGGCGGCGCTGCGCCCTTCGGGCCAGCAGCGCGTCGAACTCGTCCAAGCAGGCTTGGACCGCGTCGAGGTCGGCGCCCAGCCGCGCCACCTCGCCCACGAGCGGGCGCGGTGGGGCCGGGCTCCGCAGCTTGGCGTCGCTGGTGGGTGCGCGAGTGGATGGCGTCACCTGCTACCTCCTTCCGACCTGGTGGGGGAGGGCTGGGGCCGGCCGTCGCCCGGTCGCGGGGGCACGAGGAGCCCGGAACGGGCCAACCCCAGCCGGGGTGCCGGGGCCGGCCCGGATCCCCGACGGGCCGGCCCTCGGCCACCTTCATGCCAGGAGCCGCCACCCCCTCCACGTCCGTGCCGCCTGGACGGCACGGCGCTGGTGGCAGGCGACCTGGTTCGTGCAGACCCAGGTGATCGGCATCGACGGCGTCAGCGGGCGCCAGCCCCACAGCCCGACCCGACCGCACGCCATGCACCAGCGCAGCCGTGCTGCGGCCAGCTCCCCAATGGCGGTGCGCAGCTCCATGGCTAAGCCGCGCACGGTGAGCCTGGCCGCGTTCACGTCGGGCGCTCCTGGCACGAATGCACCTTGAACGCGGCCAGCGCCGCGGCCGGCGTCGACTCGCGCGTGCTCTTCCAGCCGCACCAACGGCACCGGGCCAGGAACGACCGGGCGTCCCGAGTCCTCCCGGGGTCGAGGACCAGCAGCGGCCACGCGTCAGGCCGCTGAGGCTCCAGCTGATCGAGTGGCCGCATCTCAGGACGGCTCATGCATGCGTGCATGAATTGACTATGCATCTGTGCATAGTCCTACGTCAAGGGCCGGGCCAGGAGGAATGGGAGGCGAAGCTACGGGGCGGTTTGCTGGCCGGACCAGGTCGGCACGGCGGCAACCACCAGCAGGACGGCGGCGACTAGGAGGGGCGCCCGCAAGCCCTGCCAGTCCGCGACCACGCCACCGGCGAGCGCGCCCAGGCCAGCGGCGCCGATGCCGACGAGCCGAAACGCCGACACGACCCGGCCAAGCAGCGCATCCGGCGTCAGCGCCTGGCGGGCCGAGCCAACCGCCACGCTGGTCAACGCCGACGCCGCCCCGAGCACCGCGAGCAGCACACCAGCGAGGATCGCGTTGGGGGCGAGCGCGACGCCCAGCCAGGCAAGCCCTTGAACGAGCAAGGCAACGGCCTGCGCCTGGCGGTAGGACAGCCGGCGCAGCAGCGGCGCCGCCCGCCAGCCGGCGGCGACGCCGCCGACGGCCATCGTGGCGAGCAGGAAGCCGTAGCCGGCGTCGGCCACGTGTAGCACGTCCTTGGCGTACAGCACGAAGGTGGCGATGGCGAGGTTGTAGCCGAAGTTGTAGGCGCCCAGGCTCAGCGCCAGGACCAGCAGCTCCCGCGTTCGGGCGAGGTGCCGCAGGCCGCCGCGGACCGCGACGCGGACCCGCTCGTGCGGTCCGTCTGGTGCGGGGACGTGGGGCAGGCGGCTGACCAGGACTGCGGAGGCGAGGAAGCTCAGCGCGTCGCCGGCGAACGGCAGCGTCTTGTTGACCGCGAAGGTGGTGGACCCCAGCGGGGGGCCGGCGAGGGAGCGGCCGATCGTGTCCAGTGCCCAGTAGCGGCCGTTGGTGCGGGTCAGCGTCTCCTTGTCGCGCCCTACGATAGCCGGGATTACCGCCTGTGCCGCGGAGTCGAAGAAGCACTGCGCCACGCCGACCAGCAGCACGGCCGCAACCAGGAGCGGCACGCTGGCCGTACCGGTGAGCACCAAGGTCGCCAGCGCGGCCAGGATCACCGCGCGGACCAGGTCGGCAGCGACCAGGACCGGCCGGCGTGCCCGTCGGTCCACCAGCGCCCCGGCCGGCAGGCCGACCAGCAGCCACGACAGGTAGAACGCGGCGGTGACCGCGGAGACGGCCAGCGGGTCGCGGGTCAGTGACGCCGCCAGCAGCGGCGCCGCGGCGATCAGCGCGCCGTCGCCGGTGACCGAAATGCCGGTGGCCGCAAGCAGTGGACCGACGCCGCGCGTCGTCACGCCCTGGTGTCGGCCCACTACCCGCACCTCACCATTCGGCCTTGCGCTCAGCGCTTGAGCTGGTCGGGGTGGAACTCGCCGCTGCCAGCACCAGCGAGGAAGGCATTCCACTCCTGCTCGGTGAAGGCCAGAACGGGACCGGCGCCCTTGTCCTTGCTGTCGCGGACGCCGACCCAGCCCGCCGCGTACGCCACCTCGACGCAGCCGGTGTCGCCGCTGGTGTTGCTCTTGCGCCACCGCGCGTTCGTGAAGTCTGGTCGCTCCATGGACCCGTCACCTCCTGACGGTCGCCTGCCTTGCGTATCGCTCGAGCTCGGGAACCAGCGACTCGAGGTACCGAGCCGAATCGTCAGCACCAAGGGCAACACCTCGCAGTCTCCGAAACAGCGTCGCGTACTGCTCGACGTCGTCCGAGGCGGAGAAGTACACGTCACCGGTAGGCGACTCGATCCACACCACTGGCGGGCTCTGCCGTTGCCGGAAGTCATAGATCGTGAAGCCCACCGCGGAGACCACGTCGTGCTCGACGCCCAACGGGATCACCTGCAGGTTTATCCGGGGCTGCCTGGTGCGCTCAGCTAGGCGCACGACCTGGCCTCGCAGCACCTCGACCGGGAAGATGCGGTATAGCAGCGCACGGGCGTCGAGCACGACGTCGAACCTTGGCGCGTCCTTCAGCGCCAGCGCCTCCTGGCGGCGCATCCGTGCCTCAACGATCGCGTCCGGATCAGCCGCACCAGCCGCTGCGGCGATCGCTCGGGCGTACTCGCGGGTTTGCAGCAAGCCGGGAACCACCAGCGGCTGGTACTGGCGGATCCGCCTGGTCACGACCTCCAGCGACGCGACCGCGCTCTGCCGGCGGTGCCAGCCGCCGGCGCGGACGATCCAGGCACTCTCGCCCGTGTCCTCCGCCGTCGCAGCGAGCAGCTCGGCGCGTATGTCGTCGGCGACCCCGTACAACGCGAGCAGGCTGGCAACGTCCCGCACCGTGAAGGCCGTGCGCCCCATCTCGATCCGGGAGACCTTCGGCTGCGACCACCCCAGCGCGGTCGCGACCTGCTCACCCGACAAGCCCATGGCCTCGCGAAGCCGCCGCAGCTCGGCCCCAACCCGAAGTCTCTGCGCCGAGGCAGGAGTAGGCATCACCCTCCGCTTTCATTCGTGCATGAATGACGCCAAGCTTACAGCCTGCAATCGAGGAAGACGAGCGCCGCCATTGACGCTCCCAGCCGGCGGGCATGATCTCGCAAGCACACGAGCAGGCTCACAGGTCGATGCCGAGCCCGTCGGGCAGTTCCCGCGCGTGCGCCAGCTCCTGGCCCACGGTTGGAATGGCGAACTCGCGTGCCGCCGGCGGCGCTGCGACCAGATCGTCGTCGAGGCAGGATCGCGCCGAGGCGCGATGCGGCGCCTGCCGGTTGTCCAAGTGCACGACAGCGGCGTGCTTGCGGGCGTCGCGGGTCCACCGCTCGCCCAGCGCCTGGACCGGGTCGCGGTCCCGGTAGGCGCCGGCCTGCTGGGTCTGGGCGTCGACGAACACGTGCAGCTCCTCCACGCAGCGGGTGGCCATCGAGTAGGCCGACTGCCTGGAGGTCTGCCAGCCGCCAGGCAGCACCAGCACCACCGCGGCCTGGCCGCCTTGGAGCTTCAGCGCGTGGCTGGCGTAGCCCAGCCGCAACGGCTGGGCGTCCTCGTGCACGCCCGGCTGGACGGCGACTATGCGGCCGTCGTCGGTTTCGACCACGACCTGGCCACGATCGGGGTCGACGACCAGGACCTGGCCGGCGGTGCCGTTGGGGACGTAGGTCCGGAGGTCGTCGTTGGCGCGGTAGGGGCGGACGAACCGCACCCGGTCCCCGGCGAACAGCCGCTCACAGCGGCTGTGAGCCTGGTCAACCACCGTGACGCCTGGCCCGGTGAGCTCGCCGTTGGCCTCGCGCTTGGCCTGGCACAGGGCGTTGAGGACGTCGACGGTGTGGTTGTCGGTGTCGGTGACGACCGCCACCCCGTCCAACCCGCGAACAGCCCGATGCCGGTCCCAAGCATGCACGACCTCCTTGACTGCGGCCGACCGGTCCGGGGCCAGGTGCAGCCGGCCGCGGGCCTGCAGGCTGGCCAGGGCCTGCGGGGCGTGGCCGTCGCGGATCGCCTGACACGCTGCGCGGTCGGCGGGGTCGCGCTGGCGCACGACGCGGGTGAGCTGGGCGTGGCCGCCGACCGCCCCGTCGACGAGGCGCTGCCAGCCGCCGGGGCCGACGGGCTGGGCTTGCTCGGGGTCGCCCAGGGTGCGGATGGCGGCGGGGCCGGCGGCGTCGAGCAGGGTGGCCATGCGGGGGGTGTCGACCATGGCGGCCTCCTCGACCAGCACCACCCAGTCCGCGGTGGGTTGTAGGTGGCCGGTGGCCACGGCGTGGGCGAACGCCTCGACGGTGTAGCCGCGGTCGAGGTCGAGCTCGCGGGCGGTGCGCCTGGCGGTCTCGGCGGCGGTGGAGACCAGCACGACGGGTTGGCCGTTGCCGTGGTAGGCGCGCAGCAGGGTGCGGAGCAGGGTGGTCTTGCCGGTGCCGGCGCGGCCTTCCAGCGACGCCCACCCCACCGGCGCCCCAAGGTGCTTGAGCGCCGCGAGCTGCTCCTTGGAGAGCCGCGGCCCTGCCAGGGTGGCGTGCTCGGCGGCGCGGGCGAACAGCTCCGGCGGTGTCACCACGCGGGTGCGCGCCTTGGCGCGGGCGACCTCGACGATCTTGTGCTCCTGGGCGAGCAGGACCGCGGTGGTGAACCTTGGGCCGTGGGGGGTGGCGACCGGGACCAGGTCGGGGCTGGCCTGGAACCGGTCGAGGAACGCGCGGGCTTCGTTGGCGTCGAGCAGGCCGGTGGCGGCCTGGTAGGCGGCCTTGGTCAGCGCGGCGGCGTCGAAGGTGGCGTCGTGTGCGCTGAGGCCGTCGGGGGCCAGCAGCCGTGCCCGCACCGCTGCCTCCCGCTCGGCCAGCGGTGCCCGACCTGCATGCGGCCGGCCTCGGTGTGGCCTCGGGAGCCGCAGGCGGTGGCGTTCAAGGACGGCGCGGTAGGCGGGCCAGTGCGGCACGGCGCAGGCGTCGGTCTTCGGCGCGCGGTCGCGGGCGGCGAGCCGGTCGCGCTCCCGTAGGGTCGGCGGCCGCCCCCGGCGGGCCTGGAACTCGGTGACCTGCTGGTGGAGGTGGCGGCGGCGGGTGGAAAACAGCTCGGCCAGGCGGCGATCGACGCCGGCCAGCTCCCAGGTCCGGCCCGTGCGGGTCTCGTGACAGGTGAGCCGGTAGCCGAGGCGTTGCAGCTCGGCGGCGAGCTGGCAGGCGTAGATCGCCTCGGCGGTGGTGGCGAACCGGTAGATGGGCCGGGAGTCGACCGCCAGGTAGCGGCCTTGGCAGTAGGCCAGGTTGAAGATGAACGCGTGGCTGTGGAGCTGCGGGTCGGGCGGCCGGCCCGGCTCGCCACTGGTCTCGAGGGTAGGTCTGCTCGTGTGGTGAGTGAACACCGCCACGCCGAGTTCGCCGGGGGTGTGGACCTGCTCGCCGTTGACGGTCGGCCGGCAGGCTGCCACCCGTGCCTCGAGCTCGGTGAGGGTGACGTGGACGGCGGCCTGGTGGGCGCGTTCCAGCGCCGCCCGCTCCGTCGTGGTGGCGAACGGCAGCAGGGCGGAGACCGACTTGGGCGGGCTGAGGTTGCAGTCGATCCCCGGCACGCGCATCCCGCCGTGGGCGACTGGCGCGCCGGTGGCCGGGTTGGGCCTGGTGGCGTGGGAGGCCTTGACCAGCCGCTCGCCGGTCAGGGGGTGCAGGCCGGCGGCCAGCCGCTGGAAGGTCGCGCGGTCCAGTCGGTCGATGCCGAGCCGCTGCCAGAGCCGGCCGTGGAGCTCGGCGGCCGCCGCCGAGGGCGTGCCGTCGGGCCCGAGGTAGTAGTCGGCCTGCTCGCGGCCGCCGGCGAGGTAGCGCCACAGGTCCCCGCCGACGCTGGTGACCAGCTTGGCCTGGAACTTCTTGGGCGCGAACACCCGATACCCTTCCGCCTGGCCGACGCTAGGACCGGACAAGCCAACGCCCAGGTGCTCACAGGAAGGCTCACAGCAGCCGCCGCCGAGCTCCGCGCAGCGGCACCTTGCCGGCACCCGGAACCGGCCGCGCCGGAACCCCGCCAAGAGCAGACGCGTCACGCTGTCCGGCTGCGCCGGGTCAGCTCACAGGTGGGGAACGGCCTCGCCTTCGGCGCCGCGGCCCGGATCCTGCACCGGACCGCGGACCGGCCGTTGTCGCGGGCGGACGGCCAGATCCCACGGCTCACGGCGGTCGCCTTAAGAGCTGCTAACAGAATGAGGTTGTTTCGTCTGGTCCGGGGTGATTGAGTCAGCGGTCGTTGCCGCCGACCCCACCCGGACACCGATGCCCATTCCAGCCGTCACCGATGAACTCTGGGAGCTGCTCGCCCCGCTGCTGCCGGTGCCGCCGCGCCGCTACCGCTACCCAGGCCGCAAGCGCCTGGACGACCGCGCCGTGCTCAACGGCATCCTGTACGTCCTGCACTCCGGCATCGCCTGGGAAGACCTGCCCCACCAGCTCGGCTACGGCTCGGGCATGACCTGCTGGCGGCGGCTGCGGGACTGGAACGACGCCGGCGTGTTCGACCAGCTCCACCAGCTCCTGCTGGCCGAGCTGCGCCACGCCGACCAGCTCGACTTCTCCCGCGCGGTGATCGACGGCTCCCACATCCGCGCCCTCAAAGGGGGGAGGCGACCGGCGCAAGCCCAGTCGACCGCGCACGCCCAGGCAGCAAGCACCACCTCGTCTGCGACGCCAGCGGGATCCCCCTCGCGGTCAGTCTGACCGGCGGCAACGCCCACGACGTCACCCAGCTGCTGCCCCTAGTCGACGCGATCCCGGCCGTGCGGGGCAAGCGCGGCCGGCCCCGCCACCGCCCCACGGTGCTGCTGGCCGACCGCGGCTACGACTACGACCGCTACCGCCGGGCGCTGCGCTCCCGGGGGATCCGCCCGGTGATCGCCCGCCGGGGCGTGCCGCACGGCTCCGGGCTTGGCCGCCACCGCTGGGTCGTGGAGCGGACCTTCGCCTGGCTGCACCAGCACAAGCGGCTCCGCGTTCGCTGGGAGTACCGCGCCGACATCCACGAGGCCTTCCTCAAGCTGGCCTGCTGCCTGATCTGCTCCCGCTTCCTCCAACCCTCATTCTGTTAGTGAGTGTTTGAGAACTGTCAGGCGGCCTGGGCCGGCGCTCGCGCGGGCGGGTGCTTGCGGGCCAGGCGGCGGGCCATCACGGCGATCATTGCCCACTTGACCATCGCCTCATGATGGGCGGGCAG
>Ga0210378_10001422_pt1 | contig 12480 bp, 12 predicted proteins | sample PLM1_60_b1redo_FD_155465 | JGI IMG/M metagenome (GOLD analysis project Ga0210378, IMG submission 155465) | Groundwater sediment microbial communities from an aquifer in East River, Colorado, USA - PLM1_60_b1 redo | ecosystem: Environmental > Terrestrial > Soil > Riparian zone | place: USA: East...
CGCCGGGAGCTGCAGCCGTCCGACGCCGACGAGCTCGAAGACCATCTCCGCGGTTCCGTCGACGAGCTCGTCGCGGCCGGCCTGAGCGCGGATGAGGCGTTCCTGGTCGCGGTCAAACGGATGGGTAGCCTCGACGAACTGTCCCGCGAGTTCGCCCGGGAGCATTCGGAACGGCTGTGGAAGCAGCTGGTGCTGACCGGCGAGACCGGCAGCCCGGTGGCGGACACGCGGTCGCGGCGGGACCTGCGGGTAATGGTCTTATGCGCGGCGGGCGCGGCGGCGTCCATCAAGGTGCCGGAGCTGTTCGGGATGAGGTTGGAGCAGGACGGCTCGTTCTACGGGCCGAACTTCAGCCTGTTCGTGCTGCCTTGGCTGGCGGCCTTCCTAGCCGGGCGCCGTCAGGCCCGACGCCCGCTGATCGGGATACTGGTGGCGCTGTTCGCGCTCGGCGCCGTGGCGGCCAACGCCTATCCCCTGGCCGACACGTCGCAGTCGGTGGTCGTCACCAGCATCCACCTCCCCATCGCCCTGTGGCTCGTGGTGGGTCTTGCATATGTCGCCGACGACTGGCGCTCGTCCCGTCGACGCATGGACTTCATCCGCTTCACCGGCGAGTGGTTCATCTACTTCGTACTCATCGCCCTCGGCGGCGGTGTACTCGTCGCGTTCATGTTCGGCACCTTCGAGGCCATCGGGATCGACCCGGAAGAGTTCATCGCGCAGTGGCTCCTTCCCTGCGGCGCCGTGGCCGCGGTCGTCGTGGCCGGGTGGCTCGTCGAGGCCAAGCAGAGTGTGGTCGAGAACATCGCCCCGGTGCTCACGCGGCTGTTCACTCCGCTCTTCACGGCAGCCCTGCTGGCCTTCCTCGTCGCCGTCGTCTGGACCAGCCATGGCATCGACGTTGAGCGCGAAGCGCTGATCCTGTTCGACCTCCTGCTGGTCGTGGTGCTGGGGTTGCTGCTCTACTCGATCTCAGCCCGCGATCCGCTGGCCCCGCCCAGCCTGTTCGACAAACTGCAGCTCGCCCTCGTGGTCAGCGCGTTGGCCATCGACGTGCTGGTGCTACTGGAGATCACCGGGCGCATCACCGACGAGTACGGCACCACACCCAACAGGGCCTCGGCGCTCGGCGAGAACGTCATCCTGCTGGCCAACCTCGCCTGGTCGGCGTGGCTACTGCTGAGATTCGTAAGTCGGCGCACGCCGTTCGCGGCGCTCGAGCGTTGGCAGACCGGCTACCTGCCGGTGTACGCCGCGTGGGCCTGGATCGTGGTCCTCGTCTTTCCTCCGTTGTTCAGCTATGTCTGACGGAGAAGGTCCGCCCCAATGACGCCAAATGTCGACGGCCCGCCCGTCGGTGTGCCAGGCCTGCCGCAACGCTTGCGTGCCAAGCACGCACGTTCGGCCCAGTCGTGCTCCGGGAACACGGACGGTCCTCCGCAGGTGCCCTCATCGACACGACCGCGCGGACAGCGGCTAGTCAGCATGGAACGGCCGGCTCACTTCCGCTGCACCCGTAGGTGATCTCTCGTGGGTCATCCACCCTGGAGCGGAAGGAGCCACACCGGAAGGAGCCGGCCGTTATGAAGTCCAGTGTCTCTCTGTCTGCTGGTCCGATCCACCTGGGGTTGGACGTGAGTAAGGACAGGATCGCGGTGGGGATCTTGCGGTGGGACGAGCAGGTCCCCGACACCGAGATGATCTTCAATGATGAGGCGTCGGCTCGGCGTCTGATCGACCGTTTCGCCGACCGCGGCCAGCTTCGAACCTGCTATGAGGCGGGTCCGACCGGGTTCGGCCTGTACCGGCTGCTCACCTCGATGGGGGTGGCCTGTGAGGTGATCGCGCCGGCGTTGATCCCGAAGGCGCCCGCGGATCGGGTCAAGACCGACCGGCGGGACTGTCAACGGTTGGCTCGCCTTCATCGGGCCGGGGAGCTGGTCGCGATCCGGGTACCGACCGAGGCGGAGGAGGCGGTGCGTGACCTTTGCCGGGCCCGGGCCGATCTCGTGCAGGACCGCACCCGCACCCGGCACCGGTTGAGCAAGTTCCTGCTGCGCCACGACCGGATCTGGCGCGAGGACGCCTGGACGGGTAAGCACGAGCGGTGGCTTACCGGGCAACGCTTCGACAACCCGGCCCTGCACGCCACCTATGGGCACTACCGGGCCGTGTTGGCCGCCCGCGACGCCGAACTGGCCGCCCTGGAAGCCGATCTGGCCCACTGGTACACCCACGAACCGTTCGCCGACGCGGTGGCCCGGCTGGCCGCCTACCGCGGTATCGCACAGCTGGGCGCGCTCACCATCGCCAGCGAGGTCGGCGACTGGCGGCGGTTCCCGGCCGCGCGCACGTTCATGGGCTTCACCGGTCTCGTTCCCTCCGAGTACTCCTCCGGCCAGGCGGTCCACCGTGGACGTATCACCAAGGCCGGCAACGCCCACCTCCGCACCCAGCTGATCGAATCGGCATGGGCCTACCAGCACCGGCCCAGCCTCGGCGCCGTGCTACGCCGCCGCCAGAACGGCGTCGAGGCGGCCACCGCGGCCCGGTCCTGGACCGCCCAGCAACGCCTATGCGCCCGGTTCCGTCGCCTGTCCGCCGTCAAGACCAGCCGCAACATCGTCACCGTGGCCATCGCCCGAGAGCTCGCCGGGTTCTGCTGGGCCGAAATGACCGCCACGCAAAGCTGAGGGACCCCCATGTACTCGCGCGCGGACGACACACCGGTCGGACAGGTGACCGCGCGGGCCAACCCCACGACGCGTCGGGGCACGCCGTGGCAGGAACGATCCCCGTCTCATCTATGGCCAACCGCCACGGCAATGACGGCCGCACCTAGTCAGGGGCACCATCCTGCGCGTACCCGACATGCGATCTCGACACGCGAACATCAGAAGGGCGGCGCACCGACCCGCTCCGCCCCGACGCGTCGTGGCCACCCACCCCGTTCCCCACCCGACCAAACCGATCCGATCCCTCCCTGCCCCGCTGCTCGATCATCCGCTGCCGGGCAACCGCGTCAAGGGCGCCTACGGCGTCGCTGCGCGATCGGCTGCGCCGACCCCTGACCCGCCCAACCCGTCCGCGGTTCAGGCAGCGATCGAGGCAGGGAGGAGACTGGCCCGCGCCCAAACGCGCCGGCCAACCCCACCCACAAGACAGACACACCACCGCAATGCCGTCCTCACACTTGACAGCGCCGTTCCACATCAGATGAGCGCGCCGCGAGGTTTCCTCGGTCACCATGAACCGGTGGATATCAGTGGCCTTGCCGGCTCCTTCGTCGTGGAGATCGGCATACGTCAGGCATGGCCGTTCGTCGGCTTCTGCGACAATCGGCCGACACGGAGCAGGGAGACGCGCCTCTACATCGACGCAACCTGGTCCATCGATGCCGCCGTCGTCGATGACGTCGAAGACGATGAACGATGGCTTCTCACCGCCGCCCGTCTCAACGGAGCGAACGTCGTCGGAGCGTACGTGGGCACCGACGGCGCGCTGAACGTGGAAACCGACGAGGGGCACACGCTCGTCGTCTCGGGCGAGGCGACAGCTAGCACCGTGGGTGAACCGTGGTGGTTCTCCCACTGGCTGGAAAGCTAGTCCTCACCACCGGAAGCATCTCGGCACGAGCGCGCGCGGCAAATGAGTGCACGCGCGAGAGGACCGATGAGTGCTGCCAGTGGCGGTTCGTTCTCGTGGTAGCCGGCCTGTGCCGCGCGCTCTGGGTCCCGAGAGTGGTCGCAGAGCCGGCATAGCCGGGCCAGACATTGATCATCGCTTGCCGGAGGGGCGATACCAGCGGCATGGTGTCGCCGAGCGCCCGGCGACAGAACTCTTCGACGTAGGTGCCGGCGATGTCCTATGAGGTTCTGAAGTCGGCCGCGTGGTCGCGTGCCCATTCCCGGAATGTACGGGCCTGCCGTCCGGTCACATCCTGCACCGTATTGGTCACCGGTTCTGGCTCGGTCACGATCCGGGCCCAGTGCTCAAGTGCGCTGTCGACGAAGTCCGGGTTGCCCCAAGCGGCGATCATCTGCTCCCGGGCCTGCTGCGGTGCCTGCTCCTCGAAGCGCAGGGTTCGGCCGATGGCGTCGCCGATGATACGTACCTGCTCAACCTGGGTGACCACGTTCGGGCCGGTGAGCATGTAACTCTTCCCGGCGTGCCCCTCCTCGGTCAGCACGCGTGCCGCCACCGCAGCGATGTCCGCCTCGTGGATCAGCGACCGAGCCGCGCCACCATACGGCGCCCGCACCACACCGCCGGTCTGGATCTGCTCGGCCCATCCCAAGGTGTTGGTGGCGAACCCGCCGGCCCGCAGGAACGTCCACGCCACCCCGGACCGCTGGATCAGATCCTCGATCCCACCCCAGACCCCGTTCTCCGCTGGTTCGCGGCCGTCCTGCACAGAAAGCGCGGACAGGTAGACGACCCGGTGTGCGTACTTGGCGATCGCGTCGGCCACCGGCGCCGCCCCCTCGGTCGTGAAGAACGGCCACAGCAAGAATACCGAGGTCACCCCTTCCAGTGCCGCGTCGAGGGAGTCCGGGTCGGTCAGGTCGCCGCGCAGCACCTCGACGCCGTCCGGCAGGCCGGCGGTGTCCGGGTTGCGGCTCAGCGCGCGCAGCGCGAACCCGGCCTCGGTCAGCAGCGACACGACGTGCCGGCCTACGTTACCGGTCGCGCCGGTGACCAGGATCGTGCCCCGCTCGGTCTTGTTGTCTGGCTCAGTCATAGGACTAGTCTCCGACCTCAACAAATGTTCAGGTCAAGCTGATGTCCCCCAAAGCTCGGCCGGTCCGCACGCACGCTCATCGGCAAGGTAGTGCGGATGCTCGTTGTCGTTCAGGTTCCCGAGGCCATGTAGGTGGCGAGGATGTAGTTGGGGTGGCGGTCGAGGTTCTTGCGGGCCCGGTCGTAGCGCATGGTGGTGCGTGGGTCAGCGTGGCGGGCGGCGATCTGCACGTCGCGGAGGCTGACGCCGGCGTCGAGCATGGTGATCACGAAGGTGTGCCTGAGCATGTGAGGGTGCATCCTTCGCATCCGCACGCCGGCGACCTTCGCCAGGTGTTTGAGGCGGCGGGTGGCGGCGTGGCGATCCATGCGCGTTCCGCGCTGGTTGAGCAGGATCGGCCCGGCCGCTCGGTCGCCGATCGCGCGGTCGATCGCCCGGCCGACGGCCGGTGGCAAGGGCACCAGGACGACTTTGCCGCCTTTGCCACACAAGAGCAGGACTGGGTGTCCGTGCTCCTCGCCAAGGTCGCCGACATCGGATCCCGTGGTTTCGAAGATCCGCAAACCGAGCAGGCCCAACATCGCTACGAGAGCGAAGTCGTTCGGGTTGGCCGATGTGCGGGCTGCGGTGATGATCGCCTCGAACTGCAGGTGCGACAGGCCGAGGGTGGGTGATTCTGGTGGCACGCTCGGTCGGCTCGGCGCACCAGCGCAGGAAGACTCGCAGGTCGGAATCGGTGTGCGAGCGGGACATGCCCTGGTAGCGGGCGAGATAGGCGGCCACCGCGGCACGCAACACGGTGAGCTGCGGGGTGGCTGGGCCAGGCTGGGACACAGCATCGGTGGTCATGATTCAACGGTGCGCGAGCCCTAGCTCGGGACGGGAGCTTCACTTGTCGCGGCAGAAGCGGACAGAGCCGCTCCGCCGCACGAAGCGTGTCTGCGTATGCCGGCGGTGCGGCCGAGACAGTTGCTCAGTCGCCGATGGCGAGGACCTCTCGCAACCTTGCCGCGAACGCCTCGGGTTCGCCGTGCTGGCCGAACTCACCGCCGAGGAATCCACCGTGGTGGCTCGGGAAGACAGTCAGCGGCTGGTCCAGGGCTTCGGCGGCCGCGGCGGCAGTGCGTCCGGTCAGCGTGCGCTGTGCCTCGCTGCCGGCCGCGATCACGACTCGGGTCGGCGCAGCGACCAGGGCGTCGAAGTCTGGGCGGTAGCTGGTGCCACCAGGACGGCCATTCGCCCGCGACCGATCAGCTGCAGAAGCGTGCAGTTGGTCTTGCTTGACGGTGCCGTTCTATTGCGGGCGCGCGGCGGCGCGCTTTTACATGTTTAACGGCGGTCTTGTGTCAGTGACGCCGGTGTGAGCTGGACGGTGGCGGGTAAACCCGATGTTTATCGGGATGACTGTTCCGTACTTCCGTACCTCCGTGCTGCCGCCTGTCGGCGGAAACATCCGCAGCTATGACAACACATCGATGGCGAGCGGCCATGCTCGTCGCGGCGGTGGTGCTCCCCGGCGCCGCAACCCATGCTGTGTTGCCGTTTCGATGAACGTGGCGCGCCGGCCGCTCACGCTGCTGTGAGCGGCCGCGGCGGCTCACGGGCGGAAGGTCCGGCGGTAGGTCTCGGGTGGCACGCCGAGTTGTTGGCTGAAGTGGCGGCGCAGCGTCGTCACGGTGCCCATGCCCGTCCGCGACGCGATCTGCTCGACGCTCAGGTCCGAGGTCTCCAGCAGTTCCTGTGCGCGCCGCACCCGCTGGGTCAGCAGCCAGCGCAGCGGGCTGGTCCCGGTTACCGCGTTGAAGTGCCGCGCGAGGTTGCGTGAGCTCATCCCGGCCTTGCGCGCGAGGTCGCGCACCGTCAACGGGTGCTCGAGGCGTTCCTGTACCCATGGCATGAGGTCGGCGAGGACGTGGTTCCGGCCGTGCGCGACCGCGGCCGGGATGAACTGGGCCTGGCCGCCCGGGCGGTGCGGGGGCACCACCAGGCTGCGCGCGAGCGCGTTGGCCACCGCCGTGCCGTGGTCGGTCCGTACGAGATGCAGGCAGAGGTCCAGGCCGGCGGCCTTGCCGGCTGAGGTCAGCACATCGCCCTCGTCGATGTAGAGCACGTCGGCGTCGACGCGTACCGCGGGGTACCGGTCGTGCAGCAGCGCCGTGTGCGCCCAATGTGTGGTTGCGCGTCGGCCGTCGAGCAGGCCGGCCTCGGCGAGCACGAACGCGCCCGTACACAGCGAGGCCACTCGGGCGCCGGCCCGATGGGCCGCGCGGACGGCGTCGACCAGCGCCGGCGGCGGCGGTTCGGCAACGTCGCGACAGGACGGGACGATCACCGTGTGGGCGTCGGCCAGCGCCTCCAGGTCGTGTCGGATACCGGCCTTGAGCCAGCCGCCGACCTCCGCGCCGTCCTGGCCGCAAATGGTGAAGTCGTACCAGGGATGGGCCAGCCCCCGGTCGACGCCGAAGACCTCGCACGCCGCGGCGAGTTCGAACAGCGGGGTGCCGTCCGCGACGGCCAGAGCGACGGAGGACATGTCCGAAACTGTACGGGGTACGTCGTTGCGGACACTGGCCGTGCCCGATCGCCCGGGCAACGCTGAGCACCATGAACGAGCGAGTCGCGGTCCTGGGCGCTGGGGGCCACACAGGCAGTTTCGTCGTCGCCGAGCTCCGGCGGCGGGGCATGACGCCGATCCCCTGCGGTCGCGCCACCGACCTGGACCTGGCGCTCCGGGACGCCGACGCGGTGATCAACTGTGCCGGCCCGTTCGCGGCCACCGCCGCGCCGACGATTGAGTCCGCGATCCGCGTCGGGATCCCTTATCTCGACGTCACCGCCGAACTCGAGGTCGTGACGGACACCTTCGCCGGCTATGCCGAGGCCGGCATCCCCATCGTGCCGGCGGTCGCGTTCTACGGCGGTCTCGCAGACCTGCTCGCCACCGCGGCGATGGGCAACTGGCCGGTCGCCGATCATCTGACCATCGCGTACGCCCTCAGCAGTTGGCGCCCCACCCCCGGCACCCGGGCGACGGGTCGTGTCTCCGCGCAACGCCGGAACGGCCGGCGGATCACCTACACCGGCCACCGACTGCAGCACCGCGCCGGCGACGCGCCCCGCACCGAGTGGACCTTCCCGGCGCCCATCGGCACCCGGCCGGTCGTCGGCGAGTTCACGATGGCCGACAGCGCCACCATCCCGACGCATCTGGACACGCCCGAGATCTCCACGTTCATGTCGAGCAACGCCGTCGACGACCTGCACGCCCCTGACCCGTCGGGCCCGGTTGCGGTCGACGAGCACGGCCGCTCGGCGCAGACATTCCTGGTCGAGGTCGTCGCACGGTCGGGTGGCGTGGAACGCCGCGCGGTGGCGAGCGGCCGGGACATCTATGCGGTCACAGCGCCCCTGGTCGTCGAGGCAGCCTTTCGGATACTGGCCGGAGCAGGCGACACGGCGGGCGTCGCCTCCGTTGGCGCGCGCTTCGACGCGAAGGACTTCCTGAGCTCGCTCAGCCCGCAGCACCTGGCCCTCGGGTGACGGGCGGCCGGACCACGCCATGAAGCGGGAGCTCACCGCCCGCGCTGCAGCAGTCTGACCGAATTGCGCCGCCGCTCATTCGACCTATCTGGACATCGCCACGGCCCGGCTCCTCCGGGGCGCCTTCTCAGACCGGCTTGCCGCGACGGGGCTGCGCCGGGCCACGGTGTGCCCACAGCAGCCAGTCGTGTTGCGGTCACCGCCCTGACCGGGGTTCGCGCCCCGTTCGCCGCGAGCCGGGATCGACGCCACATCGCGGACCGTAAGAACACAGCGTGGTCGAGAATGGCGGGCGTGAGGGAGCTGCGAACCGCGCATACCGCCGACCTGGACGCGGCGACCCTTCATGCGGTGCGCCACCTCCTCAATGAGGCCTTCGACGGCGACCTGACCGATCACGACTGGGAGCACGCGCTGGGCGGGGTGCACGCCCTTGTATGGGAGGACGGCGAACTAGTCGGGCACGCGTCCGTGGTGCAGCGGCGGCTGCTGCACGGCGGGCGGGCCCTGCGTGCCGGATACGTGGAGGGCGTCGGGGTGCGCGCGGACCGGCGCGGACGCGGGCACGGCGGGGCGATGATGGCGGCGCTGGAGCGGGTCGTGCGCGGCGCGTACGACCTGGGCGCGCTGTCTAGCACCGAGGAAGCGCTGGCCTTCTACGCCGCGCGAGGCTGGCAGCTCTGGCAGGGTCCGTCCTCGGCGCTCACCCCGGCCGGCATCGTGCGCACGGCCGACGACGACGGCGGGATCTACGTCCTTCCAGGCGCGGTCCCGCTGGACCTGTCCGGAGAACTCACCTGCGACTGGCGGGACGGCGACATCTGGTAGCCGCCCCATCACCGCCCGGCCTGGTGCGCGGGCAGCTCGGTGAACTCCCGGCCGTGTGGTGCTTACCGTAGTTGCCGCGGTGGGAGGTCCCTGGCTGCTGGCCCCTGGATGACTTTGCCGTCGCGCTGGAAGCGGGAGCCGTGGCAGGGGCAATCCCAGGTGCCGTCGGCGGGGTTCCATTCGACGGTGCAGCCGAGGTGGGTGCACACGGCGGAGATGGCGTGGGCCTGTCCGCTGTCGTCCTTGTAGACGGCCGTCTTGCCGCCGTCGGCGTCGAGCACCGTTGCCTGGCCGGGGGCGAGCGCGGTCAGCGCGGCTTGCGGCGGGTTGCGGCGCAAGACCCGGTGCAGACGGTCGCCCAGCAGCGTCGCGGTGGCGATGAGGTTCTCGCGGATGAACCTGGTGGCGCTGGCGGACGGAGTGAAGCGGTTGCTGTCGAACGGCTTCGCCCAGGTGTTGTCGCGGCCGGTGATCGTGTCGGTGAGGATCAGCGCGGCGGCGGTGCCGTTGGACAGACCCCACTTACGGAACCCGGTGGCGACGTAGAGGTGTTTCGACCCGCGCGTGAGTGTCCCGACGTAGGGCAGGCCGTCGAGCGAGATCGCGTCCTGGGTCGACCAGCGGTAGGCGATCTGCTCGACGCCGAGGCGCTCCCGCGCGTAGCCGGCGAGCCTGCGGTACCGCTCGGCGGTGGCGGCGCGCTCAGTGCTCCGGTGCCCTTCGCCGCCGACGAGGACAGCGGTCTCGCCGGCGATCCGGCAGGACAGGATGGACCGCAGCGGCTCGTCGACGCTGATGAACATGCCGTCCAGCGGCTCGGTGTCGACGCGTCCGGCCACGAGGTAGGAGCGGTGCGGATGGCAGCGGACGGCGAACAGGCCGCGGTCGAGGAAGGGCATGTTCGTGGCCACGATCACGTCACCGGCGCGGACCTCGCCGCGGTCGGTGCTGACCACGCACGGCGTGCCGTCGCGCACGTCGAGGCCGCGAGTCTGCTCGAAGACGAAACTTCCGTCGCCGTCGACCGCGCGGGCCAGACCGTGCAGGTACTTCGCGGCGTGCAGTTGCGCCTGGTCGTCAAACCGCACCGCGCCCTTGACGGGGAAGGGCAACGGTACGTCGGTGGTGTAGGCGGCGGGCAGCCCGAACCGCTGGGCGATGGTCGCCTCTTCCCGCACCTGCGCCAGCGCCTCAGCGGATTCGGCGTAGGTGTAGTTGGGTAGCCGGCGCAGGTCGCAGTCGATGCCTTCGATCTCCACCACGTGGGCGACGTGCTCGACCGCGGCCTGGTTGGCCTGGCCGTAAGCGCGGGCGGCGGCCTCGCCGTGCCTGCGGCGCAGCTCGCGGTAGGCCAGCCGGTGCAGGGAGGTCACCTTGCCGGTGGTGTGGCCGGTGACACCGGTGCCGACCCGCGCGGCCTCGATGACCGCCACCGTGCGCCCGGCCCGCTTCAGCGCCAGTGCCGCGGTCAGGCCAGCGATCCCGCTGCCGATGACCGCCACGTCCACCTCGACGTCGCCCGGCATGGGCTGGTAGTCCGAGTCGGGGGCGGTTGTCACCCACAGCGAAACCGGCTCGCCGTCGAGATGATCGCCCTGCGACGAAGCACTCATCACGTCACCTCCGCGGTTCGATGAGGCGAACACTCACTGGCCCTCATTCGCCTCCGACCCCGAGGCCGACGAGGAGTACGAGGATGATCGTGGTGACCGCGAGCAGGCCGTGCCCGTAGACGACCGCCACGGGTAGCCGGGCCTCGGGGGTGGGGTCGCGGCGGCTTCGCCACCAGCGGAGGAACATCACGTCGCCGAGGATCGCGATGACAACGAGCAGCGCGAACGCGATCCAGACGAGGACCTCCGTGTCGGTGATCACGTAGACGATCCACAGGATCAGGCCGGTCGCGGCGAGCAGGAAATGGCCGAACACGAGTGGGGGCGCCAGCCGGGTGGGCACGGTCGCGGTGCTGTCGGCGGCGCGGAGGGCGCCTTTGGCGATCCAGATGCCGAGCATGGTGAAGCCGAGCACGGCGGTGATGAGCCAGGTGACGAGCGCGGCGATGGCCATGGCGGTTCACTCCTTCCCAGAGGCGGTGATGCGGTAGCCGTCGGCCTGGGCGTCCTCGTCGGCGACGCGGACGCCGTAGCGGAAGGCGAGTTTGCCGCCGAGATACCCGGATACGGCGAGCACGGCAAGGCTGACCGCCGACAGCACGACAAGCCCGACCGGCACGCTCGCCTCGCTCCGGCGGAGCAGGAAGTTGACCAGATACGCGACAGTGACAGTCAGGTTGAGGCCCATGTGCAGCAGTCCCGTGCGAAACGCCAGGGTGCCGATCGGGATCCCGAACAGGTCCAGAAAACCCATCATCGCGGCCGCGGCGGCGCCGAGCACACCGATGGCGATCAGCCAGCGAGACCCGACAACCAGGGAACGTTCATCCTCGACCAGGCGCGAGGCCACGTCGAAGACGAGGCTGGCGACCCACGCCCCGATGGGCACGGTGACCAGAATCGGATGGAAGGGGTGGCCGTATGGGCCGGCCATGATGCTCACTGGCCGTTTGGCCCGACGCATGCCCTCCATGACGCCTCCACCCGTTTCACCAATCCGCGTTGGTGATATCTGCATCGTCCGCTCTACCCGGGCGCGCGTTTCAACAAACACCATTGGCGTTACTTTGCCTGAGTGACCACCGCGTGGCACGCGACAGCGGCGCTCGTCGACCCGGTTCGTCGGCGGCTGTACGAGCACGTGCGCAGCCAGCGCCAGCCGGTCACCCGCGACGAGGCAGCTCATGCCGCGGGCGTGTCCCGCGGCCTCGCTGCTTTTCACCTCGAGAAGCTGGTCAACGTCGGCCTGTTAACTGCCCGCTATGCCACCCCGCCACGCAGACCGCGAGGCCCCGGCCGGTCGCCCAAGGTCTACGAGCCGTCCGGCGCCGAGGTCAGCCTCACCATCCCGGAGCGCCGGTATGGGCTGCTCGGCGACATCCTCGCCGAAGCCGTCGCGCACCACCCCCGGGACGCCCGCGACGCCGCGAGGAGCATCGCCCGCCGGCACGGCACCGAACTGGGCCAGGCTGTCCGCCCAGCACCCGTGCTCGCCGTGCTGGCTGGCCTCGGTTTCGAACCAGCCGAGGAGCCCAGCGGGATCACGCTACGCAACTGCCCCTTCCACCAGATCGCCGCAGGGGAGCCCGAGCTGGTCTGCGGGATCAACCAATGCTTCCTCGCCGGACTACTCAGCAGTCTCGGTAACACCCAGTACGAAGCAGTGCTGGCGCCTCGCCCCGACGTCTGCTGCGTGCAACTACGGCACTGACGTTCAGCACCGTGCCGTTTCAGGGGTGGGGAACGGGCGCGTCGGTC
>Ga0210378_10001423_pt1 | contig 12478 bp, 6 predicted proteins | sample PLM1_60_b1redo_FD_155465 | JGI IMG/M metagenome (GOLD analysis project Ga0210378, IMG submission 155465) | Groundwater sediment microbial communities from an aquifer in East River, Colorado, USA - PLM1_60_b1 redo | ecosystem: Environmental > Terrestrial > Soil > Riparian zone | place: USA: East...
TATTCCAGGTCCTGTGGCGGCAGCTCCCATTCGTACCCGCGTAACAGGAGCGCCAGGAACGCCAGCACCAGAAACGTCGAGTAGTCCAGGCCGAGGCACCTGTGGCCGGTCGGCGGCTCGGCGCCCTGGGGGATGAACGCCAAGCGATGCCTTCTGTGCTCTGCTCGCTCCGGGCCGAAGCGGTCCGGGTCGAACCGGTCGGGGTCCGAGTAGATCGTCGGATCGCGGTTGTTGAGGAAGAGCGCCAGCCACACCCTCCATCCTTCGGGCACATCGAACCCGCCGCAAATGAAATGGCGACTTGCCCGGCCGAAGGCTAGCGGGACCAGCGGAACCAACCGCTTGGCCTCCAGGACCACGTTCATGCATACCTGAAGCCCCTCCAGGGCCTCCATCGTGAGGGGTCCGTTGGGCGCGCGTTCGCGGATCTCAGAGACGCAGCGCTCGCGCAGCTCCGGCATCTCGGCAAGGCGGCGCAACATCTCGACCAGCAGAGAGAAGACGATGAACCCAGCGATCACGATGTGGTGGACCTCGAGTACCGCTTCGTCGTCCGTGTAATTGCGCCCGTCGGCCGCCGTCCCCGCCAGCATCTTCGACAGGCCGTCGACACCCGGGTGCGGGCGCCGCTCCGCGACAACGCGGCGGATGCGAGCCCGGCTAGAAGGATGCCGTAGTCCCGGGTGATTGCCTCAGTGTCGGGCCCTGGCTGTAGGCCCATGATGTTCCAGCAGATGGCCTCGATCGCCAGCCTTCGCATCTGGATGGCCGCGACGAACTCATCTTCCTGCGCCAGGCGCGAGCGTGGACTCGATCAGTCTCTGCATGTCGGGTAGATACCGAGCGATTGCGGAGTGGTCGAACGCCCCGAGCGCGATGGACTTCAACGCGAGGTGACGGGGACCGTCGTACATCTCCACGTTGACCCCGCCGAACACGTCGACCAGCAGGAAGGGATGCGCGTCCACCCGGCTGATGTTCAGGCTGTCGTAGAAGCTCTCGGCCCCTTCGACCCCTGAAAGGAACACGACCTTGCGGCCGACGACCCTCGACTTGAAGACGTTGCCGTGCCGTCGGCGGCGACTCTCCGGGAACCCGAAGGGATCGCGGACGAAAGAAAACGTCTCGCCCAGAAGCGGCAGGCCCATGTCTCCCGGCGGTAACGAGGCCATGACCGACTACCGTGGGCGCCGCAGCTTGCGCAGAAACGCCCGGCCGATTGTGACCGGGTGATTCAGAACCGTGGTCACCTTCCCCACGGCCGTGTTCGGGTCCCGCGCCACACCCAGCTGGCGCAGAGCGGTATTGAGGTCGAAGAAGATGCGCTCGCCCATCATCGCCTCGCCTACGAACCGAAAGACGATGAGCATCGGGAAATCGACCCTTCGGCCAGTGGCTGGCAACCCTCGCCATGTGCCCTCGTGCGTGCCCTTGAAGGTGCCCTCCACGACGATGGCGTCATCCGCGTGGTGCATTCGCTCGACGAAGTAGGAAAAGTCCGGGAAGGCTGTCAGATTCTCCTGCATCAGCCCGCCCAATTCTGTACTGCCGTCGTAGATTTCCCCGGTCGCCACGATCTCGTAGCGCGGATGTGAGAAGAACCCGATGGCCTCATCGAAGTCGTGCGCGTTCTCGGCCTTCATGTGGCCGAGGCAGACTTCCTCACGTTTCTTCCGGAGCGCCTCGTCCAGAGCCACGATGGCCGCACGCTAGCCCCGGCCACAAACACCGTCAAGTGAATCAGGACTCGATCTCCAGCTCGGCCAGGGCCGCACGCGCCCAGCCGGCGGAGACCTCGTTTCCCTTCTCCTCGTACAGCTCGATCGCCCGGCGAGCGGCGGCCGCGGCCTCTTCCCGGCGCCCCGCCAGCCTCAGGACTTCTGCCAGGTCGAGCAGGTTGTCGCCGCGGAACCCGAAGTCAGTGCCTTCCGCGATCTCCACTCCTCCCTGCGCGAGCCTGATCCCCTCCTCGATCTCGCCCAGCCTGGCCAGAGCCTTTCCGCGAACGCGCCGGTACGTTATCTGCGAAGCAAGGTCCTCTGGCGCCGCCCACTCCTCGCTCCGTCGAGTAGCCTCCAGGGCCTCCTCGTAGCGACCCTGGAGGTAGAGCATGTCCCCCAAGACCGCCACTGCCGTGGAGGCTGCCGACCACTCGCCCATCCGCTCGAGAGCGGCGAGGTTCGCTCGAAGCTCGCGCTCGGCAGCCATCGGATCCCCGGCCAGCCACTCGATGGCGGCGGTGGTGAACCCCCGCGTGGACGCGACCAGAAGGTCGAGCCCGAGGTCCTCCGCGATGGCTAGCGCCCGAGCGGCCATCTCCCGGGCCTCTTCGAAGTCGCCCTGCAGGGCTCGGAAGCGGCCTATGGTCCGCAGGGCCGAAGCCTCGGCCAGCCGATGGCCGGGGAGCCGGGCCAGCATCTCCTCGGCGCGGCGGATCGCCTCCTCGGGCCGGGTGGGACCGAAGTACATCCGGCCGCCTAGTTGGCCCATCATCTCGGCCTCCGTCCGCTGATCGCCTGCTCGCCGGGCGTGTTCGAGCGCACGCTCAAGCGCTTCGATGCTGGCCGCCTCCCGCCCCCAGAGGTTGTGGTTTTCGCTCATCGCGAACCACGCCAGAGCCAGCGCGTAGTCGTCATCGAACTCCTGCAGCACGCTTATCGCCTCGCGCACGATGCGGTCGTCGGACTCGCGAGCCTCGGTGTGCGAGCGGATCTGCGCAAGCTGGGCGCGCGATAGCCATTCGACCCTCCGGTTGCCGGCTCGCCGAGCCTCCTCGATCGATCCCTCCAGCAACCGGTCCGCCGCGTTCCACTCGCCCAGCTCGATCATGGCGACGGCGATTCGGGGAAAGAGATCCAGCCGCTCCCCTGACCCTTCCGGAAGGAGCTCGGAGGCCCGAGTCAAGAGATGGACGGCCGCCCGCATATCTCCCCGGTTCGTGGCTCGGTGGCCGCCGGCGGACAGGTGCGCTGCGGCCCGGAGGGCCAGTTCCCTGCCCCGTTCGTCAACGGGCCCAAGCTCGGCGAGGTACCGGTAGGCCTGCTCCAGGTGGTAACCAAGGATCTCGCCGTACTCGGCCAGCCTGGGACCGGCCATGCGCTCGAGCCACCCAGCGAACCGCTCGTGGAGGTCGGCCCGCGTCTCCTTGGGCATCGACTCGTAGGCGGCGTCCCTGATGAGGAGGTGCCGAAACTTGAACGCGTCCTCGCCGGCCACGTCCGATCGATCCGGCCGGATCAACTCCTTGCGGACCAACGTCATGAGGTGCGTCGGGACTTGGAGCCTAAGGGGTTCGGGGGCCATCTCAGTCACGGCGCCGGTGTAGAAGATCTTGCCGACCACGGAGGCTCGTTCGATCACCGCGCGCTCCTCGTACTGAAGACGGTCCAGCCTGGCCGCCAGCAGGGCCTGGATAGTGGGCGGGACGGACATGCCGGTCAGGTCACCGGCGGCAACCCAATGCCCGTCGTCCCGTTGAAGCAGGCCCTCGTCGATCAGCATCGAGAGCATCTGCTCGACGAACAACGGGTTTCCCTCCGCCGCCCCCACGACCTGAAGCCTGGCGGGCTCTGCTAGTTCGGCACGCCCAAGCAGGTTGTGGATCAGGGCCTCGCTCTCCTGCTCTGAGAGCGCCTCCAACAGGAGGGAGGTCGCGTTCATCTTCCCGCCGCCCCAGGTGGGTCTGCGGTCCAACAGTTCCGGGCGGCCCAAGCAGAGCAGCAGGATCGGCGCATCGCGCGACCAGTCCGCTATGTGTTCGACTAGGTCCAGGAGCGTCGGCTCTGCCCAGTGCATGTCGTCGAACTCGACGATGACGGGACGGCGGCGGGCCATCTCCTCGAACAGTCTGCGAAGAGACCAGAACAGCTCGGTTGCGGTCGCGCCGGCGTCAAGGAGACCGGCCATCTGGGCCACGCGATCGGCGATAAGCCCGGCGTCATCGGCCCCTCCAAGAAGTGCCGCGATTCGGTCCCTGGCCACTTCTGGTGGATCTCCGTCGAGGATCCCAGCCGCCTCGTGGACGATCTCGGCCACCGGCCAGAACGTGATGCCATCGCCGTAGGGGAGGCACCGCCCGCTGAGGACCGTGGCATCCGCCTCGAGCCGTGAGTTTCGCGTGAACTCGTCGGCGAGCCGGGACTTGCCGACTCCCGGAGAGCCCAGCATCGTGAACAGGTGGCAGGCGCGCTCTCGCTGGCACCGGGCGAAGGCCTCTGCCAGCAGGCGCTGCTCGTGATCCCGGCCAACGATCGGAGAGTCCAGCCTGCGGGCGTAACCGGGCGCCGCGGATTGCACGGTCAGTAGCCGGAACGCGGGCACCGGCTCTTCCTTGCCCTTCAGAGAGAGGGCATCTACCGGCTCGACCTCGACCGCGTCGCGCACTAATTGCTCGGTCTCCGTTCCGATCAGGATCTCGCCAGGCTCCGCGGTCTGCTCCAGCCTGGCTGCCACGTTCACGGCGTCTCCGGTAACCATCGTCTGCCCCGAGGCTGGGTCGCCGGCCACGACCGGGCCGGTGTTGATGCCAATGCGGACCCTGATGGTGGCGCCCCGGTCCCGGGCCAGCTCCACATTCAGCGCCTCCAGCGCCTCGCGCATCTCGGCGGCCGCCCGGACTGCGCGCAACGCGTCGTCCTCGTGCAGAACGGGGATGCCGAATACGGCCATGACCGCGTCTCCGATGAACTTCTCCACCGTCCCGCCGTGGCGCTCCAGCGCCACCTTCATGGCCTCGAAGTAGCGGGTCATCACCCGGCGGAGGGTCTCGGGATCGAGTCGCTCTCCAAGCGATGTGGAGCCAGCCACGTCACAGAACAGGACTGTGACGGTCTTTCGTACTTCTCGAGTCGGAGCCGCCGGCTCCAGTGACGCCCCACAGGCCAGGCAGAACCGGGCCCGTTCGGGGTTGTCCTCGCCGCAACTCTGGCAGACCGGCACCAGCGGAGTGTAGGACGACTTCCAGGGCCTGCGCGGCCCCTCGCGTCGTGTCAAGCTACCGACCGAGCGCCGCTCGGCAGGCGCGTCAACAGGGCGAGTCGGGACCGAAAGGGGGGCGGCATGATCAACGCTGGCGACACCGCGTTCGTCCTCATCAGCGCCGCGCTGGTGGCGCTGATGACTCCAGGGCTCGCGTTCTTCTACGGAGGCCTGGTCCGGAGGAAGAACTTCCTGGCGATCATGATGCAGAGCTTCATCTCGATGGGCGTCGTGACCACGATCTGGGTCCTGGTCGGTTACTCACTGGCCTTCTCGGGCGACATCGGGGGGATCATCGGGAACCTGGACTGGATCGGCCTCCGCCACGTCGGGGCGACCCCCGGGCCATGGGCCCCGCACATCCCGGCCGCCGCGCACTTCGTGTTCCAGGAGATGTTCGCCATTATCACCCCCGCCCTCATCACCGGTGCCTTCGCCGACCGGGTCCATTTCAAGAGCTACCTGAAGTTCCTGGTCCTCTGGAGCCTGCTGGTTTACGTCCCGCTGGTCCACTGGATCTGGGGCGGCGGCTTCCTGGCGGACTGGGGCGCGCTGGACTTCGCCGGCGGCATGGTCGTCCACACCAGCGCGGGGTTCGCCGCGCTGGCTTCGGTCTGGGTCGTCGGCTCCCGTAAGTTCGCTCCCGGCGAACGAACGCTCCCCCACAATGTCGCCTTCGTCGCGTTGGGAACCGGGCTGCTGTGGTTCGGATGGTTCGGATTCAACGCCGGCTCGGCACTCGCCGCGAACGGCATCGCGGCCCAGGCCTTCGTCAACACCGACATCGCGGGCTCCATCGCCATGTGCACGTGGCTCTTCATCACCTGGTGGAGGAACGGGAAGCCCAGCTTGGTGGGTGCCTTCACCGGCGCGGTGGCCGGTCTCGCTTGCGTGACGCCCACCGCCGGTTACGTGCCGACGTGGGCTGCCTTCGTCATCGGCATGCTCGCCGGCTCGGTGTGCTACCTGGCAGTGGTGTTTCGCGAGCAACGAAGGTGGGACGACGCGCTGGACGTGTGGGCCGCCCACGGTGTCGGGGGACTCATGGGAACCATCCTGTTGGGCGCCTTCGCCTTCCTCTCCGTGAACGCGGCGGGGGCCGACGGCCTGTTCGCCGGCAACGCCAAGTTCTTCGGGATCCAGGTCGCCGCGGCACTGCTGGTGGCGGTCTACGCCTTCGTGGTCACGTGGCTGATCCTCAAGGTCCTGGACCGCTTCGAGCCGGTGCGGGTCCCAGACGCGATGGAGCAGAAGGGCCTGGACAGCGAGATGTCCGAGGAAGAGGCATATGTGCTGAGCTGACTTCGTGTCTGGATGCTGACGATCAGACATCCATACGCGCCGACGTTCTCTAGGCGGTTGCTGAAGAAGAGAGGCTGCCGAGCGGTACCGTCACCCCGTCCGCCAAGCATCGCCAGACCCGGGGCCTCTCCTCCCCGTGTATCCACAGAGGATGCGTCTGGGCGACTGGGCAGGCTGGCCAGGCCGTGTCGATGAACTCGTCATGGAGACGCTGTTGGACGTTCTCAATCACGTGCACCGTGTATTCATCACCACTGATTCGACGGACGGTCTGCTCCTCCGCCTCGCCCAGGAACTCGATCAGCTTCCCAGCCTCCTCGAGGGTAAGGCCCTCGGCAGCTTCCCGGTCCCATCCGAGTGTGGCGGTCAGATCTGCGACGAGGAGCGAGAATGCCTCGCGTACCGTTTCGTAGCCGGCGAGCAAGGCCAGCACCTCCTTCCGGGATGGAATCCTCGGGATCCTGCGTCTGAGCCGCCACGACCACCCCCCGGAATGCATGCCGGAAGCATATGGCCCAGTCACGGGGTAGCAGCCCGCACGGACGCCCGTTGCACAAAGCAGCAGCCCGGCTCGATGATGGCAGGCTCGTAGGGCCGCCTCTCTTAGACTGCTCCCGTGGCGATCTGCTCGGTATGCGGCGAGGAGAACCCCGACCGCGCGCGGTTCTGCTCCTCCTGCGGGACGGCGCTGGTGGCGGAGCCCGCGCCCGCGAGGCGCGAGGAGCGCAAATTCGTCTCGGTCCTGTTCTGCGATCTCGTCGGCTTCACGGCGCGCTCGGACAACGTCGACCCCGAGGACGTCCGGGCCACCCTCCGCCCCTACCACGCCAGCCTGCGCAAGGATCTCGAACGCTACGGGGGGACCGTCGAGAAGTTCATCGGCGACGCCGTCATGGCGGTCTTCGGCGCGCCGGTGGCGCACGAGGACGACGCCGAGCGGGCCGTGCGGGCGGCGCTCCGGATCATCGACTCGATCGAGGAGCTGAACGCGCAGCATCCCGGCTTCGACCTCTCAGTCCGCATCGGGGTGAACACTGGTGAGGCGGTGGTGGCCATCGACGCGCGGCCCCAGGAGGGGGAGGGGATGGTCACCGGCGACGTCGTGAACACGGCAGCACGCCTCGAGGCCGCCGCCCCGGTCGGGGGCATCGTGGTCGGCGAGGTGACCTACCGGGCCACCAAGGACCTCATCTCGTACGAGCCGCTGGATCCGGTGACCGCGAAGGGGAAGGCGCAGCCGATCCAGATCTGGCGGGCGCTGGAAGCCCGAAGTCGGTACGGCATCGACGTGGAGCAGGGCACCCGGACGCCCTTCGTCGGCCGGGCCAACGAGTTCGCCCTCCTCACCCAGACGTTCGCCCGGGCCGTGGACGAGCCCTCGGTGCAGCTGGTCACCATCACGGGCGAGCCGGGCGTGGGCAAGACCCGGCTGCTGTGGGAGTTCCGCGCCCACGTCGACGACCGGCCCGAGCTCATCTACTGGCGCCAGGGCCGGAGCCTGCCCTACGGCGAGGGCGTCACCTACTGGGCCCTCGGTGAGATGGTCAAGGCGCAGGCCGGCGTTCTGGAGACCGACTCGCCGGAGGAGGCGCTGGCGAAGCTCGACACGGCGCTGGCGGCGGTGACCCGGGACGAAGCCGACCGCGACTGGCTGCGCGGGCGACTGGCGCCATTGGTAGGGGTGGAGGTCCGCGAGGGGCAGCAGGACGATCGGGACGAGGCGTTCGCCGCGTGGCTCCGGTTCATCGAGTCGATCGCCGTCCGCGGCCCGCTCGTCCTGGTGTTCGAGGACCTGCACTGGGCCGACGGCCCGCTGGTGGAGTTCGTCGAGCACCTCGTGGAGTGGTCGAGCGGCGTCCCCTTGTTCGTCGTCTGTTCGGCCCGGCCGGAGCTGTACGAACGCCATCCGGGCTGGGGCGGGGGCAAGCGGAACTCGACCACGGTCGCGCTGGCGCCGCTGTCCGAGGCGGACACGGCGCGGCTCCTCTCGGCGCTCCTCGAGCAGGCCGTCCTGCCGGCTGAGCTCCAGGCCGAGCTGCTCGAACGGGCGGGCGGCAACCCCCTGTACGCCGAGGAGTTCGTGCGGATGCTGCTGGACCGAGGGCTCCTCGAGCGGCATGGCGCGTCACTCCGGCTGTTGCCGGGGGCCGAAGGCATGCCGCTGCCGGAGTCGGTGCACGCGCTCATCGGGGCCCGGCTCGACACGCTGCCGGCGGCGCGGAAGAGTTTGGTGCTCGACGCGTCAGTCGTGGGCAAGGTGTTCTGGTCGGGGGCGCTCGAGGCGATGGGCGGCGTCGACGAACGGACCGTGCGCGAGGGGCTCCACGACCTGGCCCGCAAGGAGTTCGTCCGGACGGTGCGAACGACGTCCGTCCAGGATCAGGGCGAGTACTCCTTCTGGCACGCCCTGGTGCGCGACGTCGCCTACGGCCAGATCCCGCGGGCCGAGCGCGCGGCCAAGCACCTCGCCGTGGCCGGGTGGATCGAACGGACAGTCGGCGAGCGCGTGGCCGACCAAGCCGAGTTCCTGGCCTACCACTACGAGCGCGCCCTCGACCTCACCATGGCGGCGGGACGGGACCCCGGAGAGGAGCTGCGGGGAAAGGCGTCGTGGGCGCTGCAGATGGCCGCCGAGCGCGCCATGCGCCTCGACATGGCCAAGGCCGCCGAGTTCTACGGCCGGGCCGAGACCCTCCTCGGCCCCGACGACCCCGAGCGTCCCCTGCTGCACGTCCGAACGCTGGCCGCCGGCGTCTTCCTGGGGCAGACCCCGGAGTCCGAGATGGTGTCGGCGTACGAAGCCGCGATCGACCATCATCGTGTCCGAGGGGAGGCGCTGCGGGCGGGAGGGATGCTCCGGGAGTTCAGCGGCTACCTCAAGGCGGTGGGGCGGACCGAACGGTCGGAACGGCTGGGGGCCGAGGCCATCGAGCTCCTCGAGCCGCTCGGGCCGACGCCCGAGCTGGTGGCGGCCTACTCAAACCGTGCCGGGAACGCGATGATGACCGGCCGCTTCGAGGAGTGGAAGACCTGGACGGACGCGACCCTCGCGCTCTGCGACGAGATGGACCTGCCCGAGCAGCGGATGCGCGGCCTGCAGTTCCGTGGGATCTACCGGGTGATGAGCGGCGACCCGGGCGGCCGGGCCGACCTGCAGGAGGCGCTCCGCATCGGCTTGGACCTGGGCTTCGGGCGGGTCACGGCCCTCGCCTACACCAACCTGGCGGACTGGACCTCCGGCCTCGACGGGCCGGCGGCCGGGCTCGCGATCTACGAGGAGGGGATGCGCTTCGCCGAGCGGCGCGGGATCGTCGCGGAGCAGATGTGGATGCGCGCGGAGACCACATGGCGCCTGTTCGACGCCGGTGAGTGGGACGAGGTGATCAGGGCGTCCGAGGAGATCCGCCGATGGTACGGCCCGCGGGGCCACGCGCAGCCGCTGGTGATCGCAGGGATCTCGGAGGCGAGAGTGCGCGCTCTCCGCGGGGAACTCGACCGGGCCGGTGAGCTCATGCAGGAGCTGCTCCCCTCGGCCCGTGAGATCAGGGACGTGCAGACGTACCGGCCGGCGCTTGCCGTGGCCGCGCTGATCGCGCTCGAACGCGGACGGCGCGACGAGACGACCTCCCTGCTCGAGGAGCTCGGCGAAGAGCTGGACCAGGCCACGCATGGCCGCGCGTACGGGTTGCTCGAGGCGATCCTCTTGGCCCGTGCGCTCGGCGATCTTACCCAGGTCGACCGTTTCGTCGTCCGGCCGTCGGACCCGCCGCCGGCCTACCCCGTGGCGGTGGGCGTGGCCCTGTCCGTGGAGGCCGAGCGCGACGAGGCGCACGGGAACCACGGGGCCGCGCTGGAGGGGTTCGGCCGGGCCGAGGAGGCGTGGGGGGCGCTGGGGCACGTGTTCCAACGAGGTCTCGCACTGCTGGGACAGGCGAGATGTCTCGCCGCCCTTGGCCGCCCAGCCGAAGCCGAGTCGCCCGCCCGCGAGGCCGAATCGATCTTCGCCTCCCTCCGGGCCCGCTCGCTGGCCGGCCAGGCGCGTGCGCTCCTGCCCGGCGCGTCCACCATGAGCTCCTAGGAAAGCGGAGGGACGGGAGCAAGAACGTGAGCGAAAGGCGCCTCGCTGTCAGTGGAGGAGAGGGGACGCTACTCGAACCTACCAGCAAGTAGGTTACACGCCATCAACCTGCTGCTGCATCCTCAGTTCGCCACGGCGATCCGGGAGCTCACACGGCAGATCCACAAGCCCAAGAAGTGAAGCAGGGCCGAAGCGTCGCAGTGCCCAGGTGACCCCGTGCGCGTCGTTACGCTCTCAAGTGGCGCTGACGGGAAGGATCCGCCACGGGGATCTCTAAGCGGATCGGTTCGCCCGAGACATTCTTCTACCGAGAGGTGGACCGAGCGAAGCAGCGAGCCGCTGCGACCATGACCAGCAGGACGGGTCTGGGGCTCATGGCTGGCCCTCCCTTCTCACCTGCTACCACACCGTCGCGCTGAGATTCGGCTACTGGTGCTCGAGGCCACACATCTGATTCAGCTCCTCCCGGTTCTCCTCAGCGTGCCGGCAGGGTCTCGAGGACCGCCGGGTGGCGGCGATGATCGGGCCTGGGCGACCGGGTCGCCCGTTCCGTCGGCGTTGACGACCAGATGGCGGTGCTCTAGGGGTCCACCCTCATCAGTTACGAAGGCGATTTGTGAGCCGTCCGGTGGAAGCCATGCCGGGTGTAGGCAATGGCCGTTCTCGTCGCTGCCGCCTGCTGCCGCTACTGCTGTGGCCCGGAGATCCACACCACGTTACGACCGTCGTCGGTGCTCCCCACGACGACGAAACGGGAACCCCAGGCGGTCACTTCGCCCCCCCGGAACGTCGGCTCCGTCGGAACCCGCGTCCACGACTCACCGTCGACCGATGTCCAGACGGCGTCGCCGCCGACCGCGACCCACCCTCCGGGGCCTGCGGCCACCGACCCGGGTGTCCCCCCATCGAAGGTGTCTCCGTTGACGCGTTCCCAGTGCTCGCCGTCGGGGGAACGCCAGACGAGAGGCTCGTCCGAGGCGCACCCGCCCACTGCGACGAACCCGTCGGGGTCGCCCGCGACGTCGGAGATGTCGCAGCCGCGTGGGAAGATGTCGCCGTCGATCGGCACGTCGCGCCACGACGTGCCATCGGACGAGACCCAGATCGCGAGCCCGTCTCCGTTGTTGTTGAACATCATCGACCCCGTCGACGTCCAGGCGAGACGACCGACGGCGACGAAGCCCGGCCCTGCCGCCGCGAGGCCCTCAACCCCATGCCTTGGCCCGAAGCGCCAAACATCGCCCTCGATCGGGTGCCACGACACGCCGTCGGGTGACGACCAACCCACGAACTCTTCACCGGATGGAATCTCCGTATAACTCGTAGCGACGAGACCGGAATCGCCCGCCGCGACCAGGTCCACGTAGCAGTTGTCGGCGGGGCATCCATCCGAGTCGGGGAGCACGATCCGCTGCCAGGCCCCCGGGGCGTTGGGGAGCTGAACCTTGTTGGGCACGTCGGCGGGCCGGGGCGAAGATGCGGTGATCGAGCGAACCGCCACCACGCCCCCCAGGGCCAAGGCTCCGACGGCCACCACCGTCACCCCGACGGTGGCCGCGAGGCGGCGGCGAGCCCGCGGGCGGAGGGTGGGCGGCACCTCTCGCTGGGGCGGGATGTCCTCCGCGATGTCCCGCAACAGCTCCCGAACCTGGTTGTCCATGTCAATCCCTGCCATCAGCGGTCGGAGCTTGCCCAGGCCCTGCGACACGAGGGCCTTCACCGTTCCCCTCCGGCACCCCATGACCTCGGCCGTCTGCGCTTCTGACAGGTCCACATAGAAGCGCAGGACGAGCGCGGTCCGCTGGCGCGAGGCGAGCTGCAACAGCGCCGCCCGGGCCGCCTCTCTGGAAGGGATGTCCGGATCCTGCCTGGTCGGTCTCAGCATGCTGGCCTCGCGTTCCTGGTAGCGCCGTTCGATCTTCCGACGGCGGAAATGGGAGTTCGCCAGGTTCACCACGGTGCGCCGGAGGTACGGTTCGAAGGGCTGGCTGGACCCGCGGAGGTGGACGAGGCGCCCGGCGAGCCTGACGAAGGCGTCCTGGACCAGGTCCTCGGCCAGGCCCCGGTCCCCGGTGATCAGGTAGGCGAGGCGGACGGCGTCGTCGGCGTACCACCGGTACA
>Ga0210378_10001425_pt1 | contig 12472 bp, 9 predicted proteins | sample PLM1_60_b1redo_FD_155465 | JGI IMG/M metagenome (GOLD analysis project Ga0210378, IMG submission 155465) | Groundwater sediment microbial communities from an aquifer in East River, Colorado, USA - PLM1_60_b1 redo | ecosystem: Environmental > Terrestrial > Soil > Riparian zone | place: USA: East...
AATCGGTCATCGCGCCAGCGCCTCCTCGGCTTCCGGCTCGTTGCAGGGCAATTCCCGGAATGATTCGGCAGCGGCCGCCTTCGAGGGCCAGCGTGTCTACGGCAGCACTCCTAATTGGCGCTGATCGTGTGTTGGCTGTCGCCGGTCGGGTGCAGGTCTGGTCGTGCCTGGGCCCGGCCGGCGTCCGCGTGGTTGCCGGGTGGGGTGGTGGACGAAGCGGGCAGCGCGCCGTTGGATGCGCCGCTGGTGGCGTTGCTGGCTGGTTGGCCGCAGCCGTCGCGGGTGGGCCTGGACGGCGTAGAAGCGGAGCTTGGCGATCTCGACGAGCAGCAGGTAGGTGGCGATCATCCCGAGCAGGACCAGGAAGAAGCTGACGGGCAGGGCGGCGAAGCCGAGGACGCCGGCGAGCGGGGTGAACGGCAGGACCGCGCCGATGAGCGCGCAGGCCACGGGCGTGATCAGCATCGGCACGCTCGGGCGGCTGTGGAAGAACGGGACCCGCCGGGTGCGGATCACGAACACCACCAGGGTCTGGGTGGCGAGGGATTCGACGAACCAGCCGCTGCGGAACTCGGCGTGGCTGGCGTGCAGGACCTGCAGCATCACGAAGAAGGTCAGGAAGTCGAAGATCGAGCTGACGGGGCCGAACACGCTCATGAACCGCCGCACGAAGCCGATATCCCAGGCGGCGGGCCGAGCGAGCACCTCGGGGTCGACGCGGTCGGTGGGGACGGCAAGCTGACCGGTGTCATAGAGCAGGTTGTTGAGCAGGATCTGGGACGGCAGCATCGGCAGGAACGACAGGAACAGCGAGGCGCCGGCGGCGCTGAACATGTTGCCGAAGTTCGACGAGGTGGCCATCAGCACGTACTTGAGGGTGTTGGCGAAGATCCGCCGGCCCTCCATCACGCCGTCGGCCAGCACGCCGAGGTCCTTGTCCAGCAGCACGATGTCGGCGGCGTCCTTGGCCACGTCGGTGGCCGACTCGACCGAGATGCCGACATCGGCGGCGTGGAGAACGACCGCGTCGTTGACGCCGTCGCCGAGGAAGGCGACGTCGACGCCGGTGCGGCGGGCGACCTTGATGATCCTAGACTTCTGGTCGGGGCTGACCCGGGCAAACACGGTGGTGTGCCCGATCGCGGCGGCGAGGGCGTCGTCGTCGAGGCGCTCCATCTCGGCGCCGGTGCGGACCTGCTCGACGTCTAGGCCGAGGTCGCGGCAGACCTTGCCGGCGACGACGGGATTGTCGCCGGTGATGACCTTGACGGTCACGCCGAGACCGCCGAGCTTGGCGATCGAGGCGCCGGCGTCGGCTTTGGGGCGGTCGATGAAGGTGAGGAAGCCGGCCAGGTGCAGGCCGCGCTCGTCGGCCGGTCCCGGGGTGGTCAGCCCGGGCGCCTGGCGGGTGGCGACGGCGATGACGCGGGCGCCGTCGGCGAACAGCCGCGCCAGGGTCGCCTGGGCGTCGGCCGAGACGTTCAGGCAGCGGGCGAGGACGGCCTCGGGTGCGCCCTTGGTGACCAGCAGCGTCGTGGCGGTGCCGCTGCGAACCGCCACCGAGGCGAGCTGGCGGTCGTGATCGAACGGGGCAAGCCCGAGGCGCTGGTAGGCGTCGGGCCCGCCGGTTGGGTCGGCGGCCAGGGGCTGGGCGGCGGGCGCGGACCACAGCGCGACGTCCAGCGCGTTGCCGCCGACCGGGCCGTGCTGGGTGATCGTCGCCTCGTTGCAGACCAGGCCGAGCACCAACGGCCAGGTCGCCGGCTGCCCGGCCGGGTCCAGGGCCTGGTGGAAGGTGATCGCTCCCTCGGTGAGGGTGCCGGTCTTGTCGGTGAACAGGACCTCGATGTTGCCGAGGTCCTCGATGGTGACCAGCCGCTTGACCAGCACTCGGCGGCGGGCCAGCCGGCGCGACCCGGTCGACAGGCTGACGCTGACGATCGCCGGGAGTAGCTGTGGGGTGATGCCGATGGCGATCGCCAGGGAAAACAGCAGCGCCTCCAGCAGCGGACGGTGGAAGGCCACGTTGATGACGAAGATCGAGGTCGTGAGCACCGCGGCGACCCGCACCAGCAGCTTGGAGAAGTCCCGCAGCCCGGCCTGGAACGCGGTCTCGGCCTGGCGCTCGCTGAGCCCGACGGCGATCTTGCCGAACGCGGTCGAGGAGCCGGTGGCCACCACGACCCCGCGCCCGGAGCCCTGGTGGACAACGGTGCCCATGAACGCGCACGAGGGTAGGTCGACCGTGGAGTCGCCCGCGGGGACCGGGGCGGTCGTCTTGACCGCCGGGACGGGCTCGCCGGTGAGGACGGCCTCGTCGCACTCCAGTTGGTTGGCCTCCAACAGCCGCAGGTCGGCGGGGACCAGGTCACCAACGCGCAGGGCCACCACGTCGCCGGGGACCAGCTCGCGCACGTCCAGGCGCTGCTGGTTGCCGTCGCGCCAGACCAGGGCCTGGTGGCGGATGTTGGCGTGCAGCGCGGCGACCGCCAGCTCGGAGCGGTACTCGTTGATGAAGCCCAGCCCCACGCTCAAGACGACGATCGCGGCGATGATCGCCCCGTCGGTTGGGTCGCCGGTGGCGGCGGATACGCCTGCCGCGGCGAGCAGCAGGATGAGCAGCGGGTTGCGGAGCTGGCGGCCAAGGACCCCAATGGCGGTCACCTTGTGCGAGGCCAGTACGTTGCGGCCGACGGTGCGCAGCCGGCTGGCGACCTGGTCGGAGGTGAGACCGACCGGGGAGCTGCCCAGCTCCTGGAGCACCACGCTCGCCGGCTTGTGGGCGGCGGCCGCAAGGTCGAGCGGCGGCCGCTGCGACCATGCAGACGGTGCCGGCGAGGCGACCTTGCTCACGGCTGGCTCCCCGTCACGCGGCGGCCCCAGCGATCGCTAGGCCAGGCAGGCCAGCCTCGTAGGCATGGGAGATCGCAATCTCGTCCTGCTTGGTCAGCAGCGGATGCCACCCCACCTCATCCAGGTGCAACCGAAACAGGTCGGTCCTCTCATGCTCGCTCATCGCGCCGGTCCGCTCGTCCTCGTCGCATGCTGGGAGGATCGCGCCGCGGCGGCCCGCTGTCGTCACGACCAGCACCCGTTGTGGCTGCCGGGCAGCAGCAATCCTGCGGTACCTGCCAGCCGCAATCGTGGATTGGCGCTGGCCACGATGCGCCGGGATCGCCGCCACGCGATGCTCGGCCGGAAGGAGCACCACGACGGCATCGGAGGTGCCGCCATGGCCCGAGAAACCGGCCAGGAAGATCTGGCGTCGCGTGGGCGCAGCGTCCAGAACAACCTGGCCCTCATGCGACGGTACTTCGACCTGCTCTTCACCAAGGATCTGGACTCCAGGCTCGAGCTGATCGACGACGACATCGAGTGGCTCGTGGTTCCAACCGGCGATGTCATCAGAGGAAAGGCAAGCCTTGCGGAGGGTGCCAAGAATCATTGGGGCGCCTCGCCGGACAGGACCAAGAAGCTGGTCAACCTCTTCGCTGTGGAAGACCATGCCTGTATGGAGTACACCAGCGGTGGCACGCTCACCGGTGTGGTCGACTTCGGCTCCATCAAGATTCCCCCGTCGGGGCTGAAGGATGAGATCCAGTGCTGCTTTGTCTTCCACTTCAAGAACAGCAAGATCGACCGGGTCCACGAGTACTTCGACATGGACACGGTGAAGCGAATCACCGGGTTCGCGGCGGCAGCTGGCCAAGCGACGTCGCGAATGGTCAACAGTGGTGACAAAGACGGCGATGCAAGGACGCGACCCGAGCAAGCGCGAAGAGATTGACACCGGCGAGCTGGTTGGGTCGCCCCGGTTCTGCCGTCCTACCTCAATGGTGAACCATGACGCGGGTGGGAGGCGATCGCCTCCCACCCGCGTCTCTCAGGTGGTGCTGACAGGCCGTTGCTAGCGTTGCCAGAGCACAGCGTGGGCCACATCCGCTGCCACGTCGCTGGTGCCCACGATCAGGCCGCGGTTGTTGATGTCGCTGGCGCTGCTGCCGTTCATGCCGCCCTCGAACACCGCCCCGAGGTCGATCATGCGCCCGTTGCGCCACACGAACCCGTGGAACGCCCCACCCGGCGTCTGGCTGGTGCCGACCACCTGGCCGCGGTCGTTGACGCCGGCCGCATCGCTTTGGCCGGCGACGCCGCCGATGGTGCCGAGGTCGGTCATGCGGCCGCGCGAGAAGAAGGCGGCGTGCAGGACGTCGGCGCCCGGGAAGAGGGCCCAGCCGGCCGACTGGCCCCGGTCGTTGACCGCGAACGCCTCGCTCTGGTAGGTACCCAGCGTGTCCAGGTCCACCACCGAGCCGCGCTGCCAGCGGTAGGCGTGGGTGAACACGTCCGGCTCACTGCGATAGCCGCCCACGACCTGGCCGCGGTTGTTGATGTCGTTGGCGGTGCTGTAGGTGGCGAGCCCAAGGTCGCGCATCCGCCCATTCCGCCACACAAAGGCGTGGGGCTCGCCGGAGGGCGTATCGCTGTGGCCGGTGACCACGCCGTGGTCGTTGATGCCGGTGGCGACGCTGAACGCGCCGCCGAGCGTGCCGAGATCCCGCATGCGGCCATGGGCCCACAGGAACGCATGCCCAGCGCCGGAGGCGGTGTCGGCCCCGCCCACCACCTGGCCGTGGTGGTTGACGTCCAGGGCGGTGCTGAATAGGCCGCCGAGGGTGCCGAGATCCCGCATGCGGCCGTTGGTCCACAGGAAGGCGTGGGCCACGTCGAGCTCGGCGATGTCACTGCGGCCGACGACCTGGCCGCGGTCGTTGACCCCGAAGGCCTGGCTGTGGGCCCCGCCCAGGGTGCCGAGATCCACCACCCGGTAGCGGACCGAAGGCCCCGCCGCAGCGGCCGCGGCCAGCGTCGAGGTTAGAAGGACCCCAAACAGCAGCGCTAGTGCCGTTCGAGACAGGATGGATGATCGGTGTCGCATGAGAACCCTCCCCCGTGGGTTGCGACGTGTGTGTGCACCCGCAGCGTCCCTCGCCCTGGTCACGGAACCGACCCGAACCGGCATCGGCGCGACTGTCGGCTTAGTAACATTTCGGTCACCCGAGGCGGGGGGCCTGCCAGCGATTCGTCCCTAAAGCTGCTAAAGACTGGCACCTCCGGCCCCAGCATGGAGAGTTCTTGCGTCAAGGCCCGGCGACGCTACTGCTGGCTGCATCCGACCAGCGGCCGCCGGCCCGGCGACAGCTTCCTGTAGCCGTCCGGCTGCGGCACACTGCGGCAGTCCCCTGGGTGCCGTGCTGGCGGCAGGCGTGCGACCCGTCCGCGGCGACCGCATGCACCGCCGCGCCAGCGCATAGCGGAGCGGCCACCGGGCGGCCCGACCGGACGCTGGACAACCGACCGCACGCCGCCGCCACCACAACTGCTACGGGAACCGGGGTAACCTCACGACCTCGACATGGCGTTGGCACAGCTCAGCATGGGTGGGTCCGATTGGCGATTGCTACGCTGGTCTGACCCTGAGGTTCGGGTGTCTGGACGCTGGGGATGCCCGGGAGATTGACTCGATGGAGGCGTGCATCGATGGAGTACCGGACGCTCGGGAACACCGGCACGGTCGTGTCCACGCTGTGTCTGGGCACGATGACGTTCGGGACCGAGAGCGACGAGCAGGTCGCCCATGAACAGCTCGACCGCTTCCTGGAGCAGGGCGGCAACTTCCTCGACACCGCCGATGTCTACTCGGACGGCGAGTCCGAGAAGATCATCGGGCGTTGGCTCGCGGCCCGGTCAGGAGCGCGCGACCGAGTGGTGGTCGCCACCAAGGGCCGCTTCGCCAGAGCTGGTGGGCCCAACGACGTCGGGCTGTCCCGGGTCAGCCTGACCCGGGCACTGGACGCGAGCCTGCGGCGGCTTGGCGTCGATACCATCGACCTCTATCAAGCGCACGCGTGGGATCCGTTGACCCCGATCGAGGAGACGCTGCGGTTTTTCGACGATGCGGTCCGCGTGGGCAAGATCCAGTACGTCGGGGTCAGCAACTTCATTGGCTGGCAGCTGCAGAAGGCCGCGCTGCTGACCCGGCAACTCGGTCTTGCACCGATCGTGACGCTGCAGCCCCAGTACAACCTGCTGCAGCGGGGCGTCGAGTTCGAGCTCACCCAGGTCTGTGTCAACGAGCACATCGGCATCCTGCCCTGGTCGCCGCTGGGAGGCGGCTGGCTGTCGGGCAAGTACCAGCGCGACATCCCACCGGCCGGTACGACCCGTCTGGGCGACGATCCCGATCGCGGCATGGAGGCGTATGCGCGACGCAACCCCCAGGAGCGCACCTGGCGGGTCATCGACGCCGTCAGGTCGGTTGCCGAGGCGCGGGGTGTTTCGATGGCCCGGGTGGCCCTTGCCTGGCTGGTCGACCGCCCGGCGGTGACCTCGGTCATCCTCGGCGCGCGGACGCTGGAGCAGCTCGACGACAACCTGGGCGCGGCCGACCTGCACCTGTCGGCCGAGGAGACAGCCCGGCTGGATGAGGCCAGCACGCCGATCGTTGACGATTACCCGTACGGCGACCTGGGGGTGAGCCAGCGCGACCGCGGGCTTCCGACCGGGCGATGAGATGCGAAGCGTGGTGGGGCAGCGGGGTGCATGGGACCCGCACTCGAGGACCGACCGAAGGGGGCCGTCGTGGACCAGGTGGTACAGCCCGACCTGCCCGAGGTGAGCTTCGACTGGGACCCGGAGACGTGGGGGAAGGCGGCACGGCGAGCGGTCGAGCTCGCGGTCGAGGTCTCGACTGGGTGGGAGCGGCGCCGGCCGGGGCCGGAGGCAACCCCCGACCGGATCCTGCAGCGCTTCCGGGAGCCTCTCCCGCACTCGCCCGTACCGTTTGAGGCGATCGCGGACCGCCTCGAGGAGTTCGCGTCCCTGTCGACGTTCATCGGGCACCCGCGGTGGTTCGCCTATATCACCTCGTCCCCAAACCCCGTTGGAGTGGTGGGCGATTTCGTGACGTCGGCGATCAACCCGAACATCGGGCTGTGGCGCGGGGGGCCGGCGGCGACGGCCGTCGAGGTCCAGTCGATCGAGTGGCTGAAGCAGCTGCTCGGATATCCGTCCGAGGCCGAGGGCATCTACACGAGCGGGGGACAGTTCGCCAACATCGTCGCGCACGCGGTGATCCGGGATCACGCAGCAGGGTGGGACGTGCGCCGCCAGGGCATGAACCCCGGGGCAAGCGCACCGAGCCTCCGTGTCTACGCCAGCGAGGAGATTCACTACTGCCACCAGCAAGCGGCGGAGCTGCTGGGGATGGGCACCGAGGCCGTTCGTCTGGTTCCCGTCGATGACGCCTACCGCATGCGCGCGGATGCGCTCGCCTGGATGATCGCGGAGGATCGGGAGCGCGGCAACCGTCCCATCGCGATCGTGGCGACGGCGGGGACCGTCGGTACGGGCGCCGTCGACCCGATCCCGGAGCTGCTTCGCGTGGCGCGCTCCGAGCAGCTCTGGCTGCACGTTGATGGGGCGTACGGCGCATTCGCTGTGGTGGCGCCGAACGCGCCCGGGTCACTTCGGGCCATGGCGGATGCTGACTCGATCGCATGCGATCCCCACAAGTGGCTGTACGCACCCCTCGACGCTGGTGTGACGCTGGTTCGAAAGCCAGGGCTGCTCGCCGGCTCGTTCGCGTTCCACGCGTCGTACCTGCACACGCACGCGGATACGGACGGCCGGGTGGATCTGGCAGAGCTGGGCCCGGAGAACAGCCGCCGTGCTCGAGGGATCAAGGTCTGGATGGCGCTGCAGGCCTACGGGCTCGACGGCTACCGCGACATGATCGATCGCAACCTCCTGCTCGCGGCTTACATGGAACGGCTCGTGGAGGCCACGCCCGATCTGGTGTTGGCGGCGCCGAGGGAGCTCTCGATCGTGTGCTGGCGGGTGCAGCCCGATGGCGTGCCCGACGATCGGCTCGACGCGCTCCAGGTCGAGGTGATCGAGGAGCTGGAGCGGCGGGGCGTCGCGATCGTGTCCAACGCGCGGCTGCGTCACGGACGGACCGCGTTGCGGGCATGCATCGTCAACTTCCGCACGGGCCCGGAGGACGTGGAAGCCGTCGTCCAAGCGAGCGCGGAGCTCGGCCGGGAGCTCGCCAGCCGATAGTCTGAGCCACGGTTCAGCGACGCTTCCTTCCCCAGCAGCATGCGCCGGCCATCCCGCCCGCTGGCGCTGCGAGCCGGGTTCGGAAAGACAGCGGCTGGCGGGTGGACAGCCCGCGCGCGTCGGATGGCCTCGCTACGGGCTCAGCCAGCTGTCAAGGAAGGCCCGGGAGTAGGGCGTGTCGACCCGCTGGTAGCTGCCGGTCGCGTTGCAGGTCAGCGAGTTCACGTAGGAGGCATCGCCGAGCACGTACGCCCCGTGGAACACGGCTCCCCCGGAGTCACCGAAGCACGACCCGCCACCCGCCTTCGAGTCGTTGTCGTTGATCTGGAAGACGACCACCTCACTCTGGACGTTCTTCAGGTAGGAGGTGGTCGAGCGACGCTCTTGGACGATGATCTGGGACTTCTTGGCGCCGATGTCGATCCCGTAGCCGACAAGCGTGAAGGTCTCGTTCTTGAGCTGGCCCTGGTTGCGGTCCAGGTAGCCGACCGGGGGCAGCGGGGCTGGGGTGATGCTTGGCCACTTCGTCGCCGCCGGTGCGCTGAGCACGACAACGCCCTGGTCGTGCTGCTTGGAGAGACTCAGTTTGCCGTCCCAGCCCGGATCGGGATGGGCGGTGCCGGTGATGTAGTGGGCCTCGCGGGCGGCCCTTTCGGCGGGGCTGATCCCCGGCTGCAGTGGGTCGGGCTGGAGGGCGTCCTCGAACGAGACGTAGACGTTGGTCGCTGGGCCCTCGGTGCAGTGACCAGCGGTGAGCACGACGGTCGGAGAGATCAGGGTGCCGGAGCAGCGGAACCTACCCTCCACGGTCGTGAAGCGGACGAGCCCCACGTTCGTATGGACGGTATCCGGGCTTCCCCCCGTGATGGCCAGGGCGGGCGCGGCCGCAACGAGCGCCGCGGCGACCAAGGCGACGGCGAGCGCAATGAGCGTGGGTTTCCGAGTCACGGCGACCCTCCGACCTTTTCTGCGACTGTGTCCCGGCGTGCGTCACCATAACCCGCCGTGCGAAACCCCGCACCTCATCCCCAGAGGGGAGGGTGGTCGGTCGGTGGGGGCGCCGCTGGGGCTGGCTTGTGCTCCTGCGGAGTCTGGGTCGTTTGCGGACCGACACTCGCCGAGGAGGCTGCACCGCTCCTAGGATGACGGCGGCATGAAGGGGCTGTCGGCGTCGGGACTTGCCGACCTCGCCGGCACGACAGCGGCCGAGGTCCAGCGGCTGGTCGACCTCGGGATCCTGGTGGCCCGGGACGGCGCCGGTCCGTTCCTGGAGACCGACGTGCAGAAGGTCCGCCTGGCCGCGGCGTGCGAGCGGGCCGGGCTGCCGATGGAGGGGATCGCCTCGGCGATCCGGGCGGGCCGGCTGTCGTTTGCGTTCCTGGAGGCCGCGCCGTTCCGGCGGTGGGCGGTGCGCTCGGCACGAACCTACCGGCAGGTCAGCCAGGAGACCGGGGTGCCACTGGAGCTGCTCGGCGCGGTGCTGGAGTCGATGGGGTTCGCCCGGATGGCGCCCGACGAGCCGATGCGGGAGGACGAGCTGGAGATCGTGCCGCTGCTGCGGCTGGGCCTGTCCAGCGGGCTCTTCGACCTGGCCTGGCTGACCCGGATCGGCCGGGCCCACGTCGAGGGCCTGCGGCTGATCGCCACCGCCTGGGGCGAGGCCTACCAGGCGCGGTTCGAGGGGCAGGTGCTGGCATCCGGCGCCGACCAGCGGACGGCCATGGAGCTTGCCGCCCAGCTGGGCGTCGACTTTCTGCCGGTGGTGGACCCCGCGCTGCTGGCCATCTACCGCCGCCAACAAGAGCTGCTGTGGACCGAGGGCCTGGTCGAGCGCATCGAGAACGAGCTCGAACGGGCCGGGGCGCTCGGGCGGCCCGGGCGGGTCCCGGCGATGTGCTTCCTGGACCTGGTGGGCTACACCCGGCTCACCGAGGAGCGGGGCGATGCGGCCGCCGCGGCGTTGGCCGAGAACCTGGCCGTGCTGGTCAACCGGTCCTCGCGGGAGCACGGCGGCGTGCCGGTGAAATGGCTGGGCGACGGGGTGATGGTCCACTACCGGGAGCCGGCGGGCGCGGTGCTGTCGGCGCTGCGCCTGGTGGAGCAGCTCCCCGAGGCGGGCCTGCCGCCGGCGCATGTGGGGGTCGCGGCCGGGCCGGTGGTGGTCCAGGGCGGTGACTACTTCGGCCGTACGGTGAATCTCGCCGCCCGGATCGCCGCCCGCGCCGGCGCCGGGCAGGTGCTGGTCAGCCACAGCGTGGCCGAGTCGGCCTCACCCGAGGGCGTGACCCTCGTGGAGTTGGGGGAGCTGAAGCTGGAGGGGTTCGCCCGTCCGGTGCGGCTGCTGGAGGCCCACCGGGCGTAAACCGCTGACGCCTCGGCGAACCACGCACGAACCTACGATCCGAACCACTCAGCTGTTGATCTGGTCGCTGTCGAACGCGATGGGGTCTGCTGCCTGGACCCGCCATGCCTCGAGGCGCGGGTCGCCAACCAGAGCCTGGGCGAGGGCCTCCGACCCGGCGACCAGGGTGCAGAACAGGTCGATCTCGGAGGCGACGCACCAGGCGTGGTCGTGCGGCCAGAACAGGTTTGGTGACTGCGGGAAGAAGAAGCCGTACGGGTCGGCCCAGCCGAGCTCGGGAGCTGCCGCCAGCGGACCGGCGAACAGGATGTAGTCCCGGCCCGGGAGCCGGACGCGGGGTCCATCCAGCACCTCGGGTGGTAGCGCTGGCGGGACGGGGAGCGCGCCGCGACTCCCCAGGATCCCCACCGAGGGGCTGCCGTGCAGCCAGCCGTAGCCGTCCCAGAGGCAGAACCAGCAGGAGGCAGCGGTGGTGGTGTGCTCGGCGAGGGTTCCGCTCAGGATGCGCAGCAGCTCGGCCGGCAGGTTCCCCTCCGGGGGCGGCTCGCCATTCCAGGGCGCAGGGTCTGTCGCCGCCGAGGCCGCTGGCCGGGTGATCGCGTGAAACTGCACCAGCCGATGCATGGTGCGGCCTGACCAGGCCGCCACCTCGGCCCAGCGCACCGGCCGGTCAGCCACCCCTCGGGCGGGGTGCAGGATCCGCACGTAGGCAGGGAACCCGTCAGGGACGACGGCGGCCACTGCGGAACCGAAACGGCGCAGCCGCGGCCCCAGCCAGTCGGCCGCGGTGACCTCCGCACAAGGATGCAGTCCCTGGTCGCTCACGAGTAGTCCCATGGTCAAGTGACGCAGAGTCGGTGCCGCGTCGCTCCACCGGGAACCGACCCGGATCAGAGCTGGTCTGCCGCGGCTTGCTCGGCGGGGGTGAGCGGCGCCGGCGGAAGCTGGGCCACCCAGTCGGGGGCGAACAGCTTGAGGTAGTCGGGTGACGGCCTGTCGACGTCGAGGTCGGTGGGGCGCACGGCGCGGTCGCCGGAGGTTCCCAGCCAGCGGAGCGTGCCGTAGGGCAGGTCGGTTCGTGGCAGCTGGCCGCGGTCGGCGGGGAGCTGGAAGGAGGGGTCGGCGACGTCCTTGGGGTAGTCGCGGGTGGCGAGCTGGTCGAGGGCCGCCTGCCAGGAGGCCGCCGCGCCGGAGGTGCCGTGGGCGGCGAGCTCGATAAAATCCAGGCCGGCCGGCGCGACCTGCGGCGCCAGACGTTGCGCGCCGGGTCCCAGCGCCAGCAGGGCGGTGACGTCCGGGTTCTCGGACAGGATCCGCTGGAGGAGCTCGCGGTGGAGTGCCCGCACCTGCGGCTGGTCGACGAGGCTGTCGCGCCTGGCCTGGGTCAGGTCGAGGGTGTCCACGGGCAGAGTCCGCAGGATCAGGTAGCGGCGGGTGAGGCCGGCGGCGAGCAGGAGCTGGTTGAGGTGCTGGCCGGCTTGGCCGGACAGCGCGCGGCCGGTGAACAGGTCGTCGTGGGAGGCCTGGTCGGCCAGGACGAGCAGGCTGAGGTCCTGGAAGCGGCCGCGGTAGATCGCGCCGACGCCGAACGAGGCGTCGGAGGTGACGCCGAGGGCGGTGAAGTCGGGCCAGGCGACGCCGGGTTCTGCGCCCAGGAGGAGGCGTGCGAGGTTGGCGGGCGGTCCACGGTCGAACGCGGTGGCCGCGGCGCGCGGGGGCTCGTACGGCAGGTCGCCGCTGTCGTCCTGGTAGCCGGTGCGGCCGCCGCCGGCGGTGAAGGGGTCGCGCAGGTCGGCGCCGACGGCGTTGTACCTGCCGTTGGCGGAGAACAGGCGGATACCGCGCTGGTCGTCGCTGCGGTTGCTGGAGGTGCCACCGCGACCAAGCCGGGGGCAGGCCCCGAACGGGAAGTCGCGGTGGGGGATGGCAGCCGACCGGTACTGGTAGGCGGCGTCCAGGTTGCGCGGCACGCCGGGCTCGGGGGGCAGC
>Ga0210378_10001426_pt1 | contig 12468 bp, 7 predicted proteins | sample PLM1_60_b1redo_FD_155465 | JGI IMG/M metagenome (GOLD analysis project Ga0210378, IMG submission 155465) | Groundwater sediment microbial communities from an aquifer in East River, Colorado, USA - PLM1_60_b1 redo | ecosystem: Environmental > Terrestrial > Soil > Riparian zone | place: USA: East...
ATTGTCGAAGAAGATCTTCTCCTTCGACTTGTCGGGGGGCTCGAAGTTGACGGCGTCGACCTTGATGAGGGCGAAATAGCGCTCGTCCTCCTTGGGCGGCCGGATCTGGCCGCTGATGGTGTCCCCGGTGCGGAGGTCGAACTTGCGGATCTGCGAGGGCGAGACGTAGATGTCGTCCGGGCCCGGCAGGTAGCAGTACTCGGGAGCGCGGAGGAACCCGAAGCCGTCGGGCAGGATCTCCAGCACGCCCTCGGAGAAGATGAGACCCTCCTTCTCCGCCTGCGCGCGCAGGATCTGGAAGACCAGCTCCTGCTTCTTCATGGTCGCCGCCCCCGAAATGTCCAGGGACTTGGCCACGTGCGCGAGCTTGGTGATGTTCATCTCCTTGAGCTCGGCGAGGTCGAGCCGGTTGCCGCGGTCGCCGGGCACCGCCGGCTCGCGGCGGGCGGCCGGCGCCACGGCCGGCGGCAGCGTGGCCTCGGGAGGAGCGGCGGCACTCGCGGCCGGTGGCGGCTCAGGCGCCGGTGGGTCGGGAGCGGGGGCGGAGGGGGCCGGCGCGGCATCCGGCTCGGCCGTGGCGACGGCCGCCGGGCCGTCCGTGGGGCCGCTTTCGTCCGCGCCGTCGTTGTCCGGCCCCTCGCGGGACCGGTTTCGCTGGCCGTCGCCCTTGGGCGGGCGGCCACGGCGAGGCGGGGCCGGATTCTTGGGGGGTGAAGACGGATCTTCTTGGCTCATGGCGAATCCCGGAGGAAGTGCGTGGGGGTGGCGGACCAGCCGTCCGCTAAACGTGACCGGATACGCAACATTAGTAGAAGCGCCGGAACCTGTCAACCCCCAATCAAGGTGCCAGCTCGTCCGCGACTAAATGCCGGTCTATCGCCTCCGCGGCCACCCGGTTGCCGTCGGCGTTCCAGTGAGGATCGTCGTCCCGGCACTTGGGAAAGGCTTCGTCGGCGAGGAAGGCCTCGCGCAGGCCGTGAACCGGGAAGCCCGCCGTGCGCGCCTGGCGCGCGAAGTATGCGAAGGGCACGAGGAGTCCCGGCGCGTCGGGGGGAAAGACGCGACGCTCGGGGTCTCGGGGGCTCTCGCGCGGGTCGTACTGCTGGTATCGCGGAAGCACGACCAGCGCGTAGCGCGCCCCCAGGGCCCGCGCCCGGCGTTCCGTCTCGAGGATTGCCTCCCAGCTCGCGCCGAAGCGCAGCGCGGACGCCTCCGGAGGCTCGAAGAGAAAGAAGTAGCGCCGGCCGGGGACGGCGGGTGATGCCTCGGGCGTCGCCCATCGGAAGCGCTCGCGCAGCCACTGCCCGTAGTCCTCGACGCCCAGGGCCAGGCTCGCCCCCACGCCGAGGGCGCGGAAGATGGTGACCTCACCCCCGCCGTCGGCCCCCATGCGGGCCAGCCGCTCGCGGGCCCGGAGGTCGTCGTGGAAGTCGGTCATGTCGAAGGCCTGCACGACGAGGTCGGGCTTGTATTTCGCGCCGATGTCCCGCAGCTGGCGGGCCTGGAGCACGGGCGAGGACGACACCCAGCCGAAGTTCGCCACCCGCACTTTCTGTGAGGGCGCGCGAGCTTGAAGGAGGCGTTCGAGCCGCGTGGGCCAGCGCTCCGTCTCCGGAAGGTGCGGGTTGGCGGTGAAGGAGTCGCCGAGGCAGACGACGTTGAAGTCCTCCTCGCGGAACTCCGCCGCGCTCAGGCGGGAGTAGATCCCGTCGTCGTTCGTGCCGGCCGTGTGGGGGCGCGGTCGATGGTCGACGTCGAGGGCGTAGCGGGGAACGATCACGCGCCGCATCAGCACCGGTCCCGCGAGCCAGAGGGCCACCAGGCACGCGCCCACGGACGCGACGAGTACGAGCAGCTCCCGCCATCGTCCCCCCAGCCGGGAGACGGACACGAGGACGAGCAGGGGCAGCCACACCACCAGGAACTGAGCCAGGTGGCGCGCGAGCCGCCCGGGGCTGTCGGTGACGAGGCCCGCGGCTACGGCGGCGACGAGGAAGGTGCCCAGAGCGATGGCATCGCCGCGGCCAGCGGCAGGGCCGCGCGCGAAACGCCACTGCAGGGCCAGCATCGGCAACCAGAAGAGGGCCACCCGTCCCAGCTCCGCCAGCAACCGCGCCTCGTTCGTGAACAGCAGCGCGGCGACACCCGCGGCCACGAGGGCCGAGGCCGGAACCCTCACGCCGCTGGGCCGGGGCCGGGCCCGTGGAACCGCCGAGGGGGGTCTGGGGGGGCCGGAGAGCCCCCCCAACTTGATAGGAGCGCCGGATTCACTCCGGCGCTCCGTGAAGACGCCACCCACACGAAGAGGGCGACCAGCAGCGCGAAGTGAAGCAGGGCCGCGACCACGCCGAGGTCGATCCCGGCGGCCAGGCGGAGCTGCTCGACGAAGCGCAAGGTCGTTACGCGCCGTCCGAGGCCCGCGACGAGGAAGAGGTTCAGGAAGAGGAAGGCGGACGTCGCGGTGACGAGCGCCACCGCCCGTGGCCAGACCCCCAGGAGCAAGGGCGCGAGGACGACGGCCAGGAACGTGTGGTTCTCGTGGACGCTGGTCGCGAGGAAGGCGTACGCGTGAACCTGGAGGATGACCGAGAGGGGAATGATGCGGCGATCGCTCGGCGGCCATCGGCGCATGAGGATCAGGTTGGCGATGGTGGCGACGGCGAGCAGCGCTCGCGCGGGAAGGCGCGGGTCCCACCCCGCCCATTCGCGGAATGCGTCCACGGAATGGATCCGCACGAGCGGCCACGGCCCCTCCCGCGCCCAGTCCATGACCCACCCCGCGATCCACCACAGGTTCAGCCCCTGCGCGGAGAGCGCGGTCTGCGCGAGCGTGCGCCGGCCGCCGTCCAGGGCGGAGAGCAGATAGCCGGCGCTCCACCAGGGCAGAAGGATCAGGGCGGCGACCCCGACGGCGGCGAGCGCGGCCCGCGCCCAGACCCGCGGCGGCGCCTCGCGCGCCATCACGAAGAGCAGCGTGGGCAGGAGGAGCACGCCCTGCGGCTTCACCAGCCCCGCGGCCACCACGAGAGCGGTGGCGGCGACCGGCCGCCCCGCGACGAGGGCGAGCACGGCGGCGAGCGCCACGGCGCCGAAAAGGGGGTCCTGCCCCCCGAGGACGGGCGCGGTCAGGGCCACCCCCGGATTGAGCCAGAAGGCTAGGCTGCGCTCACGGCCCCGCGCACCCGGGGCGCTGCGGTAGAGAAGGAAGGCGATGGCGATGCTGCCGAGGAGCGGGCCGAGGTTGACGACGGCGTTGAAGAGAGGACGGTTGGGCATGTCCGGCCGTAGTAGCCGGTAGAGCCGGCCCTCCGCCCACAAAACGAGCAGGCTGCCGGGAGGGTAGTCGACGATGAACGTGCCGTTTTCCCAGTCGATCCTCGTCCGCGGAAGGTTGTTGGCGGTCACCAGCCCCCAGGCGGAGCCGGTCTCGGCCCGCGCCACCCGCACCATCTCGCGATCGTTCGGCCCGTAGATCGTGGCCAGCCCCGCGGTGGCGGCGCGCGCCGCCCACGCCTTCTGGACCTCGGTGTCGAAGGTGCCCCAGGCCGAGAGCAGACCGAGCCGGAGCGCGAGACCGAGCGCGAAGAGGAGGACCCAGCGGCGGCGGTTCATCGGATCGAGGCCGAGACGCGCGAATACACCGCGCGTGTACACTACCATTTCGATCCGATGCCCGCGAACACGGCCATTTGAGAGACAAAAACGCCCTCGGCCGCGAGGCCCTCGCCGCCCTCTTCTTCCTCGCCCTCGCGATCGTGGCCACGCGGCCGCTGGCCGCCCTGTTCCGCACCCACGTGCTCGGCCACCTCGACGTGCTGGTCGACCTGTGGACCGTCCACTGGCTGGCCGCCCACCTCTTCGACCCGGCCCAGATCTTCCAGGGCAACATGTTCCATCCCGCGCGGCACGCCGTGCTCCACTCGGATCTCTCGCTCGGCACCGTCGTGCTGCTGCTGCCCTTCCTCCCTTTCGTGCGCGACCCCGTCGTCCTCGTCAACCTCGCGGCGATCCTCGCCCTCACCTTCGGCGGCTGGGCGTTTCACGCCCTGGGCCGCGGGATCACGGGCAACGGCTGGGCGGGCCTGTTGTGCGGCGTCCTCGCCGTCTTCAACTCCCACCAGATGCGCCACCTCTACCACCTCAACCTGCTCACGACGGGGTGGCTGGCCCTGTTCCTCCTCGGCCTGCACCGAACGGCCGAGAAGCCCACCGTGCTCAGCGTCGCGCTCACCGGCGTGAGCTTCGCCCTCTGCGCGCAGTCGAGCGGCTACTACGGCGTCGCCGCCCTCGTGCTCGCCGCGGTGTTCGCGGTCGTGAACCTGCGCGCGCTGGTTCGCCGCCCCGTGATCGCCGGCCTGGCCGCCGCGGCGCTGCTCGGCACGGTGTTGACGCTGCCGTACCTCACCGCATACCTCGACACGAGGCACGAGCAGGGCCTGCGGCGCAACATCAACATGTCGGCGACGATGGCCTTCCATCCCACGCAGGACCTCACGAGCGACGCCTATGCGTACCGCTGGCTCTTCCCGCGTGGGGGCGAACGTCTTTTCCCCGGCCTCCTGACCCTCGGCCTCGCCGCCGTGGCGGTGGCGCGGCGCCGCCCCGGCACGCTCTTCTACGGCGTCGCGTTCCTGGTGATGCTGCTGCTCTCTTTCGGCCCGCGGCGGGAGGGGAGCGGGGGGACCTTCGATCTGCCCTACAAGTGGCTCTTCGCGATCCCGCCCTTCGACGGCATGCGACATCCCTACACGTTCGCGGGCGTCGCGCTCTTCCTGCTCGCGGTGCTCGCCGCCATCGGGTGGGCCGGCCTGCGGCGGGCGGCGCCCCCGTGGGCGGGGCCACTCGTGGTGCTCCTTACGGTGGCGCAGACGGTGAGCCCGCCGCCCTTCGTGCGCGCGATCCCGGCCGGCGTGCCGCCGGCCTACGAGATGATCCGCAGCCTGCCCCCGGCTCCAATCCTCGAGGTGCCCTTCTTCGCGCCGGAGACGCTGGTGTGGGCGGCGCGGCACGGCCTGCCGGTGCTCAACGGCCAGGGCTCGGCCTTCGTTCCCGCCGGGGCGCGCATCGTCTCGCGCCTCGTGGAGAACCACTGGGTGCGGCGCGTCCCCGAGGACCTCGACGCGAGCAAGCCCGCGCGATACCTGGCCGCCGTGTTCCCCTCCCTGTACGTGATCGTCCCCGCGGTGCGCAAGCTGGAATTCCGGCCGCTCGCCGCCGCCTTCGACCGCTCGCGGCTCTTCGCCTTCGTGGCCGAGGCCCCCGACGGCGACCGGATCTACGCGCTGCGCCGCGATCGGGTCATGGCGCCGGCTCGAACCGCAGAGCCGCTATCCGATGAGGAAGACCCGGAGTCAGAGCCGCCGCCCAGGTGAGCTCGAGGCGCTCGACGACGTCGGCCGGCCCCGCCGCCAGGGGCCACGAGAGCTCGCTACCGCCCACTACCTCGAGGACGAGCCGGCGAACGTCGGCCGACGGGCGGCGAAAGAGGATCGTCGAGCGGGACCCGCTCGGCGCGCGCGTCGGCACTCCGTCTACGTCGGCGGGCGGCGTCCAGCCGCTCTCGAAATACATCCTCGACTCCGGCGCGCCCGCTTCGATCCGCCACGGCAGCGGCGGCAGGGCCTCCGGCGCGATGCGCAGCAGCACCCGCTCGCCGTCGTCTTCGATGCGCGCCACCGGCAGCACCTGCTCCAGGAAGGCCACGACGCCGCGCTCGGCGAAGGCGTGCTCCACCACGACGTAGCGGAGGGCGAGGAAGCGCGCCACATGCGGCGCCGCTTCCTTCTCGCGCGCAAGGAGGCCTTCGTCCAGCTCGAGCCGGCCCTTGCGCAGGTCCACCAGCGGCCGGACGAGGGGAAGGCCGAAGTAGTAGCTCGTCTTCTCCACCGGCACGCGGGCGGCGGTGCCGATGAAGACCCGCTTCCCGTGAACGGTCTGGTCGTACATGAGGTGGCCCGGCGCCTGATCGATCCCCGGCACCTCCGTCACCGTGAAGTCTCCCGGCTCGGCGGCGATGCGGGCGAACATCGCGGGCGCGCCCGCCTGGAACACCGGGATCGGCACGGCCAGGTATTCGGCCGCCATCAGCCCGGCCGCCGCCGCCGTCAGCAGCAGGCGAACGGAGCCGCGGCGGACGTGGGCCAGCCATGCCGTCCACCCGGCGGCGAGCAGGACGGCGAGCGCGAGGACGACGAGGATCGAGAAGCGCGAGGGCGCCCGCAGATGCTCCAGCAGGGGCACGTGCTGGAGCACGGCGAAGGGCAGGGGCACGCCTACGTCGCGGCCGCCGACCCGCAGCGATGGGCCGAGGCTCAACAGGAACGCGATGCCTCCCAGCAGCACCCAGAAGCCGAGGCCGCGGCGTGCCCGCGCGTTTGCGGCGGCGACGACGCCGGCGACGAGGAGAAGGTAGCCGGGGAAGACGGTCGTGTCGGTCAGGTCGCGGTCGAAGGCGCGCCCGAGATGAGGGCCGAGCAGCGTCTGCGCCGGACCTGGCCGAACGTAGGCGGCCAGATCGGCCACGTAGCGGCCCGCGCCGGGATAGGGCAGGTAGCGCCAGGAAGCCAGATCGCGAGCGGCCTCGATCGCCAGGGGCAGCAGCAGCACGGCCGCGGTTGCGCCCACGATCGCTCCCCGCGAGACAACCGTCAGCGCACGCTGCCGCTTGGCGACGACCAACCACGCGGCATACAGCAGCGACAAGAAGATGAGGAAGACCAGATAGCTGAGGTTCGTGTACCCGCAGGCCGCGGCCACCGCGCCGGCAAGGAGGGCGAGGCCGATCCGCCTCGCCCCCGGCTCCATCAGGACGAGGAAGACGAGAGCGTAGAGCGGAATCCACTCGGTGCTCATCAGATCGTAGTGGCCGGCGAGGTGGGCCAGTCGATAGGGGCAGAAGCCGAAGGCCACGCCGGCCAGGAACGCGCCCTCCGAGCCCGAGCCGAGCCGCCGGCAGAGGGCGTAGGCGGCGAGGGCGGAGGCGACGAAGGTCGCGCACACGATGGAGTTCGCGGCCGCCACGTCGCCCAGAAGCGCGCTGAGCGGCACGTACAAGGCGCCGTGGAGGAGCGCGAGCGTGTGCAGCGCGAGGCCGATCCCCACCGGGTAGAAGATCCAATCCGTCTGCAGCGGGCTCGCGTGCAGATCGACGAGGGCCTTGCGCACCCACCAGAGGTTCCAGAGGTAGATGCGCGCGTCGCCGCCGCTCGCCCCGGCGTGGTGCGTGGAGAAGAAATAGGGCAGCGGCCAGGTGAAGAGAGCGGTGAGGAGGACGTAGGCGAGGGCGGCCAGCCCCGCCGCTTTCAGGCGGCTGCCTGTGATCAATTGAGCTGGGGGGCGCTAGCGGCGCGCCCCCCAGACCCCCCGCTCGCTTCGCGGGAGTGAATCCCGCTTCGCTCGCATACCTGCCGCCGGCACGCGTATACTCGCAAGCGCGGATGAGCGCGCGCCCGTTCCCCCTCGATCACGACCAGCCGTCCCCCACCCCCCGGATCGCGGTCGTGGTGCCCTGCTTCCGCGTGCGGCGTCACGTCCTCGACGTCCTGCGCCGCATCGGCCCCGAATGCGCGGCCGTCTACGTCGTGGACGACAAATGTCCCGAGGGCAGCGGCGAGCACGTCGCCAAGGAGTGCCGTGACCCGCGGGTGCGCGTGGCCTTCCACGAGGAGAACCAGGGCGTGGGCGGCGCGACCCTCACCGGCTACCGCCTGGCCCTGGATGGCGGCGCCACCGTCATGGTCAAGGTCGACGGCGACGGCCAGATGGACCCCGAGCTCATCCCCCGCCTCGTCCGCGTCGTGCTGCAGGGCGACGCCGACTACGCCAAGGGCAACCGCTTCTTCCATCTGGAGGGCCTGCCGCGCATGCCGCTCGCGCGCCTGCTCGGCAACTCGATCCTGTCGTTCGTGAGCAAGCTCTCGAGCGGCTACTGGAACGTGTTCGACCCTACCAACGGCTTCACCGCCATCCACGCCCGGGTGGCCCGCGTGCTCCCCTTCGCGAAGCTCGACAAGGGCTACTTCTTCGAGTCCGACCTGCTCTTCCGCCTGAACACGCTGGGCGCGGTGGTGGTGGACGTGCCCATGCCCGTGCGCTACGGCGACGAGCGGAGCAGCCTGAGCGTGGGGCGCAGCGCGGCCGAGTTCGCGGTCAAGCACGCCGGCAACTTCGTGAAGCGCATCCTCTACAACTACTACTGGCGCAACTTCCACATCGCCTCCGTGGAGCTGCTTGCCGGCCTCGCGCTGCTCCTCTTCGGCGTGGGCGTGGGGAGCTACCACTGGTGGGTCAACGCCCACTCGGCGGTCTTCACGAGCAGCGGCACCGTGATGCTCGCCGCCCTTCCCGTGATCGTGGGCATCCAGCTCCTGCTCGCCTTCCTCAACTTCGACGTCCAGAGCGTCCCCCAGAAGGCCCTTCACCCGCGCCTGCCCGACGCCGGCTGGGACGACCCGCCCCCGCCGCCCTGAGCGCTCACAAGGGCCGGGGCGAGGTCCGCCGCAGCCGCAGGAAATCCACCGCCACCGACGCGTCCTTGCCGCGGTAGCCCGGCAGGTCCGCGCGCGGGCTCGCGGAGTAGACGAGGGCCACGTCGTTGAGGCCGGGTTGCAGCGCGGAGGCGGGAATCGAAAGGGCGTACTCGCCCCACGCGGGCGGGGCCACCGTCTCCCCCACCGTCTGGCCGTTCACCTCGATCTTCACCGTCACCGGCAGCTCGGGCTGCTCGGCGCGCAGGCGCAGCGTGGCGTCGAAGTCGCCCACGGTGCGGATGGGGATGCGGAGCCACGAGCGCCGCCCCTTGGACCGCCGGAAGGTCGTGTCCCCTTCCGTCTCCGGCTCGTACCAGTTGTGGCCGACGACGAGCGGCAGCTCCGGCGGCTCGCCGCCGAGGTCGATCACGCCGCCGAGCGACCGCGGACCCTCGTCGAGCCACACTCCCTTGACGTTCTCGTAGAGCAGCAGCCACACGCGGCGGGGCAGCCGCCGCTCCCAGGAGGCGACCGCCCGCCACGCCACGTCGGCTTGGGCGCCGGCGAGGGCGTCGAGGCTCACCGCCTGCGACTTCGGCGCGAGCAGACCGCTGTTGTAGACGTACTCGAAGTTCAGGTTCCACACCGCGAGGACGGCGAGGATGGCGGCCACCGGCACCAGCGGCCGCTGCCGCAGGAAGTGGAGCGTCGCTCCGAGGCCGAGGCCGAAGAACGGGAACAGGCCGAGCATCCGCCGCTGGCCGTAGGCGTCTCCGCCCCACCAGTCGAGCATGGCGCTGTTGACGAGGGCCGCCAGCAAGAAGCCGGCGATCATCAGTCCCCCGAGCCGCGCGTCACGGGCCAGCCACAGCAGCCAGCCCAGCGCGGCGAGCAGGAACAGCGGCGTCCAGGTGAAGAGGCCATGGCGGGCCGAGAACATCAGCTCGAGCAGGTGCGGCCCCGAGCGGCCCACGAGATTCTGCTGCATCACGACACCCGCGAAGCCGAAGCCGTAGAGCCTCGCCCACACGAGCGCCTGCAACAGGCCGAGAGCGGCGGGGCCGGCGAGGAACGCACCCGCGACGCGCAGCGGCAGGGGACGCCGGAAGGCGAGGTCGACGAGCGGCAGCGCGAGCAGCACCGCGTCCTGCGCGCGCACGAGGCTCATGAGGCCGCCGGCAAGGCCGGCCAGCACCCAGTCGCGGGGGCGGCCGGTCTCGCGCGCACGCAGCCAGGCGGCGACGAACAGCGTGGCCGCGAAGGCGGAACCCGCGTGCGACATGAAGGGGTTCGCCACCATGTAGAAATGCATCGGCGTCGCGAACCACAGCGCGAGCACGGCGAGCAGGGCCACCGCCCGGCCGAAGCAACGCCGGAGCAGCGCCTCGAGGAGGACGAGGGCCAGGACGCCGTAGACGTACGTGGCGGAGGTGACGGCGGCCTGATAGGCAGGGCCCAAACCGTCCGGGCGGACGGACGCGCCCAAGGCGGCGGCGACCGCGGTGGCCGCGTGCACGACGAGGAACGGCGGAAGCCACAAAAGCGCGAGGCCGATGGGCGCCCGGCTGGTGATCTCGCCCTGCACCGAGATCACGGGCCTCGCCCCGAGGCCGGCAAAGTCGTTGGCGAAGTCGAGGTCGCGGTCCACGACCGGCGAGCGCAGGAACGCGTAGTAATGGAAGCCGTCGCCGCCCAGCCGGCCGTAGACCGACGGAAAGATCCACAGCGCGAGGAGGACGAGTGCGAGCCGGGGGCCGTCGATCCAGCGCGCGCCGCCGGCCAGGGTCGCGGCGACGCCCGCGGCCGCGGTGGCGACAAGGGCGGCCGTCAGGAGGAAGCGCGGGGCCCCGGTCTCGACCGCGACCTTCGCCCCCCAGGCCACCCCCGCCAGGATGAGCAGCGCGAGCTCGGCGCGGCGGGCTGGACTCAGAGGCGCTCGACGACCATGGCCACGCCCTGTCCGCCGCCGATGCAGAGGCCGGCCAGGCCGCGGCGCAGTCCGCGGGCCTCGAGGGCGTGGAGCAGCGTGACGAGGACACGGGCGCCGGAGGCGCCGATGGGGTGGCCGAGGGCGATGGCGCCGCCGTTGACGTTGACCTTCGCGGGATCGAGCTTCAGCTCTCGCAGAACCGCGAGGCTCTGGGCGGCAAAGGCCTCGTTCAGCTCCCACAGGTCGATGCCTTCGGCAGCGAGACCGGCCTTCTCGAGGGCCTTGCGCACGGCGGGCACGGGGCCGATGCCCATCACGCGGGGATCGACCGCCGCCGAAGCATGGGAAACGACGCGCGCGACGGGCGTCAGCCCGAGGCCGTCCGCCCTCTCCGCGCCCGCCACCACCAGCGCCGCGGCGCCGTCGTTGATTCCGCTGGAGTTCCCCGCGGTCACGGTGCCGTCCTTCTTGAAGGCGGGCTTCAGTTTGGAGAGCGTCTCCGCGGTCGTCCCCGCCCGCGGGTACTCGTCGGTATCGATCGCCTTCGTCTCGCCCTTCTTCTGGGGCACGGGGACGGGGACGATCTCCTTCTTGAAGCGGCCCTCCCGTATGGCCGCCTCGGCTCGGGCCTGGCTCTCGGCGGCGAAGGCGTCCTGGTCCGCTCGGCTGATGCCGTAGCGCTCGGCCAGGTTCTCGGCCGTGATCCCCATGTGGATGTCGTGGAACGCGTCGGTCAAGCCCTCGTGGATCATGTGGTCCAGGACCTTGCCGTGGCCGAGCCGCTCGCCCCACCGCGCGCCGGGCAGGAGGAAGGGCGCGCCGCTCATGCTCTCCGTCCCGCCCGCCACGATCAGCTCGGCGTCGCCAGCCTTGATGGCCTGGGTGGCGAGCATGACGGCTTTCAGGCCTGAGCCGCAGACCTTGTTCACGGTGTGGGCCGGCACCGAATCGGGCAGGCCGGCCTTGATCGCGGCCTGCCGCGTCGGGTTCATGCCGAGGCCGGCCTGGAGGATGCAGCCCAGGATCACCTCGTCGACCTGGTCCGGGCGCACGCCGGCGCGCCGCACCGCCTCACCCACCACGACCGTGCCCAGCTCCACCGCCGAGACGTCCTTGAACGCGCCGCCGAAGCTGCCGATGGGCGTCCGGCAGCCGGCGACGATCACGACCTCCCCCGTGCTCATGGCCTCACGACTCCATCTTCTTCACGCCGGATTCCGGAAGGGTCAGCTCCGCCCCCGTCGCCTTGCGCACCGCCTCCACCGTGGTATCGGGCGCGATCTCCCTCAGTACGAGGCCGTCGTTCGTCACGTCGATGACGGCCATGTCGGTGACGATCAGGTCCACGCACCTCTGGCCCGTGAGGGGCAGCGTGCAGTGCTCCAGGATCTTGGGCGTGCCGTCCCGGGCCGTGTGCTCCATCGTCACCACGACCCGCTTCGCGCCCGAGACGAGGTCCATGGCGCCGCCCATGCCCTTGACCATCTTGCCGGGGATCATCCAGTTCGCGAGGTTCCCCTCGCGGTCCACCTGCAAGGCGCCGAGTATGGTGAGGTCCACGTGCCCGCCGCGCACCATCGCGAACGAGTCGGCGCTCGAGAAGTACGACGTGCCCGGCAGCTCCGTCACCGTCTCCTTGCCCGCGTTGATGAGGTCGGGGTCCTCCTGGCCGGGCTCGGGGTACGGCCCCACGCCGAGCATGCCGTTCTCGGAGTGGAGCACGATCGAGACGCCTTCGGGCACGTAGTTCGAGGCCAGCGTCGGCATGCCGATGCCGAGGTTGACATAGTCGCCGTCCTTCATCTCCTTCGCCGCCCGGCGCACGATGCGCTCGCGCTTGGGGTCGGTCTCCACTCCGGCCTGGCCGCGCAGCGTGCGCTTCTCGATCCGCTTCTCGTAGCCCTTCCCCGGGAAGAGGCGGGCGACGAAGATGCCGGGCGTGGTGACGGCGTGGGGATCGATGCTGCCCGCGGGGACCAGCTCCTCGACCTCGGCGATCGTCGTGCGGGCGGCCGTCGCCATCATGGGGGCGAAGTTGCGGGTCGTCCGGCGGAAGAGCAGGTTGCCCAT
>Ga0210378_10001428_pt1 | contig 12457 bp, 10 predicted proteins | sample PLM1_60_b1redo_FD_155465 | JGI IMG/M metagenome (GOLD analysis project Ga0210378, IMG submission 155465) | Groundwater sediment microbial communities from an aquifer in East River, Colorado, USA - PLM1_60_b1 redo | ecosystem: Environmental > Terrestrial > Soil > Riparian zone | place: USA: East...
ACTCCAGAGTCCATCAGGTGACCGCGGATCTCCACGGTCTCGTTGTACTGCACGACGCGCCTCCACAAGCCGTGACCAGCGACGTTGCCGGCCAGCGCGAGACTAAACCACCGCGCCGTCGTCCGGGTCGTCGTCGGAGCTGAGGCCGTCGCGGAGCTGGTAGACCAGCACGCCGGCACCGCCGAGGACACCGACGATGCCGATGACCATGGTCAGGTCCTCGCCGATCCCGAGCAGGTCGGGGCGGAAGAACAGCAGGAATCCCACCAGTATGGCGACGACGCCCAGCACGACGTGGCCGGACGGCTTGGGCAGCGGCGGCGGCGGTGGTGGAACGTACCCCTCGTCCGGCTCGTCGGAGTCGAGGTCGTCGTCGTCGTGCGGCTCGGTGAAAGTGTGATCGCGCGGACCGGGCGCCGGCGGCCCGATCGGGCGGAGGTGGTCGGCGCGGATGAGCTTGGTCGGGCCGTTGTCGGAGTTACCCGCCGACGGATGGGTGTCCTCGGTCTCCTCGGTGGCCGGCCACGACGGCACGTCCGGTGCGGTGTCGTAGCTGGCGATGATCTGCTCCCACGCCGCCTCGATGTCGAGCTCCGGTTCCTGGTCGGCCTCGTGGGCGGCCTCCACCTCGTGCTCGTGCTGGGCCAGCAGGTTCCGCGCCTCGTTGGCGTAGCGGCGGTCGGCCCACAGCCGGTCGGTGGGCCGGCTGGGCAGGGTCGTCGACTGCACGACCGGGTTCACGTCGGCGCTGGGCTGCAGGTACGCCGCGATGCCAGCCAGCGCGAGCACGTCGAGGAGGTGCTCGCCGACGCGCGGATCGACGTCGATGAGCGGCACGAAATCCCGGGCGTCGAGGCCGTTGTCGCGGCGGCCGCGGGCGGGGCGCCCGGCGGGGCCGGTCACCGTGGCCGGTCCGGGTCGAGGGGGCGGGAGGCGAGCGCGTTCACGAACTCGACGCTACCCGCGAAGATCTGCTCTGCGTCATTGTCGAGCGTGGCAACGTGGTAGCTGTTGGTCAGAATGATCTCTTGGACGTCCGCGGAGGAGACGCCGTCGAGCAGCACCTGGGCGTTGACCGGCTCGACCACATGGTCCTCGACGCTGTGGTAGAGCCGGATCGGCAGGCTGACGCGGTGCAGCTCGGAACGGACAAGTGCCCACAACTGGTTCAGCGAGTACGCGGCCTTCAACGGGATCCTGGTGTAGGCGAGTTCCGCGGCACCCGGCTTCTTGATGTCGTTGCTGATCCCGGGGAACGACGGCACCAGCTTGCTCACCAGCGGTAGCAGCCTGGCGTCCTTGCGCAGGGTCATATACGACGGGTTCACGAGCACGAGGCCGGTGAGGTCGTCGCCGCGTTCCTGGGCGAGCCGGGTGACGAGGGTGCCGCCCATCGACAGGCCCATCGCGAAGACCGGCGAACCGGGGCTGACCCGCTCGATCATCGCGTCGAGCGCACGTTCCAGCTCTCCGTACCAGTCCTCCCAGCGGGTGGCGTTCATGTCCTGCCAGCGGGTGCCGTGTCCGGGCAGCCGGGGGCAGTGCACGGTGTAGCCGGCGTCGCGCAGGTGCTCGCCCCACGGACGCATGCTCTGCGGCGACCCGGTGAAGCCGTGACACAGCACCACACCGACGGAGGTTTTGGTAGCATCCGTGCCGGATTCGACCGGATCATCCGCCGACTCCGCCGCACGCGCGGACGCGGCAGCACCACGCTCAAACAGGAACGGCTCGGCGCCGGGCAGGACGGACACGCGGCACACCTCCTCGGCGACGGGACGCGGGCTCGGTGCGCACCCGGCCGCGAAGCCCGCTGGGCACCCGCCCATGGTGACATGCCGGCAGTACTCGGGGAGTGGGTTGGGGGACACTGCGTTGTGGGAGGCGGCGGCTGTCCGTAGGCTCAGGCCGGCCGGGGCGAGGGAGGGCAATGTGTTCTATTGGGTGTGCAAGCACATCCTGATCGGACCGTGGGTGCGTCTGCTCTTCCGGCCGATCGTGGAGGGGCTGGAGAACGTCCCTGACCACGGTCCGGCCATCCTGGCCACGAACCACCTCTCGTTCTCCGACTCGATCTTCCTGCCGCTGGTGGTGAAGCGGAAAATCACCTATCTGGCGAAAGCCGAATACTTCAACAGTCCGGGCATCAAGGGCTTCTTCATGAAGCTCTTCTTCGCCGGCGTCGGGCAGGTCCCGATCGACCGCGCGTCCGGCTCAGCGGCCAAGGCGGCGCTGGAGACCGGCAAACGGATCCTCGCGGCGGGCAACCTGCTCGGCATCTACCCCGAAGGCACCCGCTCGCCGGACGGCCGGCTCTACCGCGGCAAGACAGGCGTGGCGCGGATGGCCCTCGAAGCGCGCGTGCAGGTGATCCCGTGCGTGATGCTCAACACGAACCTCATCCAGCCGCCCGGCAAGACGATGTGGCGGATCATGCGGGTCCGGATCCGCATCGGCAAGCCGCTGGACTTCTCCCGCTACGAGGGCCTCTCCGGTGACCGGTTCGTCGAGCGGTCGATGACCGACGAGATCATGTACGAGCTGATGGAGCTCTCCGGCCAGCAGTACGTCGACGTCTACGCCGCGAAGGTCAAGGCCGAGGCGGCCAAGACGGAGCACAGCTCCGAGCCGGCCGGCACGAGCCCGACGGGTGTGGCCGCGGCGTGAGCCTCGCGCGGCCGGCGCGCGGCCGGGTCGGCGGTGCGGTGGTCCGGTTCGTCGCCGCGGCCACCGGTCGCCCGACGATCGGCGACCCCGGTATCGGCGTCGACGTGTCCGCGTGGCGGGCGCTCGCCGTGTTCCGCGCGCTCACCCTGCTCTACGCCGTCATCGTCAACCTCGCCGACCTGCGGCAGGTCGCCCACCCCGGCTGGTGCCTGGCCACGCTCGGGGTGATGGTCGCCTGGACCGGCTTCGCCAGCTACGCCTACACCAAGCCGGCGTGGCACGAGGGCCGGCTGCTGCCGGTGGCCGACATGGCCGTCACGATTCTCACGATCGTGGCGACGTTACTGGTCGAGACCGCGGCCCGGATCGCCACCGGCGAGTTGACCGTCCCGACGGTCTGGGGTGCGGCGGCGCCGCTGGCCTGGGCGATCCGGTGGCGCCTCGCCGGCGGCATGGCTGGCGCGTGCTGCATCGCCGTGGCGAACTTCGCCGTCGACCGCGGCCACCCGACGCGGGCCACCGTGCACAGCCTGATCCTGGTGTTCCTCGCCGGCGCGGTGATCGGCTACGTGATCCGGCTCGCCGAGCGAGCCGAGGGGGTGCTCGCCGAGGCGGTCCGGCTCCAGGCCGCCACCAGCGAGCGCGAACGGCTCTCCCGGGAGATCCACGACGGTGTGCTCCAGGTGCTCGCACTGCTACGCCGGCGCGGTGCGGAGCTGGGCGGCGACGTGCCCGAGTTGGCGCGTCTCGCCACCGAGCAGGAGGCGGCGCTACGGGCGCTGATCAGCTCGGGGCCGCCGGTCGAGCGCGTCGACGGCCTGGTCGATCTGCGCGAGCTGCTCGCCAGCCCGTCCCGCTCGCCGCATATCCACCTGGCCTCGCCAGCCACACCCGTGCTGCTGCCGGCTGCGTCGGCGCAGCAGCTTGCGGCGGCGGTGGGGGAGGCGCTGCACAACGTGAAGCACCACGTGGGGGCCGAGGCGGACGCCTGGATCCTCGTCGAGTCCACACCGGACAACGTGGTGGTGACGGTGCGCGATGATGGTCCTGGCATCCCGCCGGAGCGGCTCGCGGCGGCGGAAGCCGAAGGACGCCTGGGCGTGGCGCAGTCGATCGTCGGGCGCCTGCGGGACCTCGGCGGCAAAGCCCTGATCAACAGCGCACCCGGCGAAGGGACGGAGGTGGAACTGCATGTCCCTCGATGAACCGTTGCGGGTTATGGTCGTCGACGACCACCCGATGTGGCGTGACGCCGTCGCCCGCGACCTGGAGGCGGCCGGTTTCGCGGTGGTCGGCACGGCGACGGATGGTGCCGCCGCAGTCCGGATCGCCACGGCCGTGCGCCCGGACGTGGTCGTCATGGACCTCCAGCTCCCCGAGCTGTCCGGGGTCGGCGCCACCGAGCGGATCGTCGCGACGCTACCGGCCACGCGCGTGCTCGTCCTGTCCGCCAGCGGCGAGCAGACCGACGTGCTGGAGGCGGTGAAGGCCGGCGCCACCGGGTACCTGGTGAAGTCGGCGAGCGTCTCCGAGCTGGTCGACGCCGTCCGCCGCACCGCCGCCGGGGACGCCACGTTCACGCCGGGCTTGGCCGGGCTGCTGCTCGGGGAGTACCGCCGGCTCGCGACGGGCGGTCCGGAGCCCGAGGCGGGGCCGCAGCTCACCGACCGCGAGACCGAGGTGCTGCGCCTCGTCGCCAAGGGGCTCACCGCCAAGCAGGTCGCGGCACGGCTCGTGCTGTCTCACCGCACGGTGCAGAACCATGTCCAGAACGCGATGAGCAAGCTCCACGTGCACAACCGCGCCGGGCTCGTCCGGTACGCGATCGAGGCCGGGCTGGATACCGACGAGTCCTAGCGTTACGGCCGGGCCAGGGCGAGCAGTCCGGGGGCGTTGTTGCGGGCGGCGCAGTCAGCGATCCGCGCGTCCAGTTCGGTCGCGGCCGCCGGATCGCCGGCGGAATGCCACGCCCGTGCGGCCCACGTGGCGGCGAGCGTCGCGTCGCTGACGTTTCCCATCCGGTCGTACACCGATGCTGCCTCGGTGAAGTGGCCGGCAGCGGCGCGGTGGTCGTCCTCGTGCGCCGCGATTCCACCGTCTATAGTGCACAGTGCCGCATGGACCCACAGGGTCGGTCGCTTGATCTCCTCGAGTACGCCCCGCAGCCAGCGGGACCGTTCCGCCGAGACCAGACTCGCCGCGTGGGCCGCTGCCGGCAGCCATTCGCGGGAGACGGACGACTCGCCGGTCTGGTGCTCTTCGAGCTGCCGCAGGTATCCGGTTGCCGCCGCGACGTCGCCGGTGAGCGCGCGGCACAGCGCGGCGTTGGCCAGGACCACGGCGACCGGCAGCTTGAACCCGCCCCGCCGCGCGAGCGCCAGGCACTGCTCGAAGTCGACGAGGGGATCGCCCTCGATGAGCGTGCGCAGCCCGGCGCAGAGCACCGGCAGCAGCAGCACCTCCCACTCGGAGTTGGCCGCGTCGGCGCTGGCGACGTACTCGTCGGCGGCGGACAGCGTGCGTGGCCAGTCGCCGGCGAAGTAGGCGCGCATCGCGTCGGCGGAGTAGTCCAGGGTGGCCGCCGAGGTATCGCCGATGACCTGCGCGGCGCTCTCGTCGCCGAGAGCGTAGCTCCGGGCGATCTCGCCTTCCTCCTGGAGCGCGACGCCGAGGTTGAGTGCGGCACGGCGCAGGGCGCGGAGCTGCTCCTTGCGGCACAGCTCGACGGCTTCCTCCAGCAGCGCCAGGCCGTCCGGGTCGCCACAGATGTAGCGGGCTGACCCCTCGGTGACCAGCGCGTTCGCCTCGGTCTCCAGCAGCTTGAGCCGTCGGGCCATCGCGCCGGCCGTGCGGGCGGCCTCGATGGCCGGCTCGCAGTCGTAGTCGGTCATCAGCAGGCGGGCCAGCTCAGCGTAGGCGTTGGCCTTCTCGGCGCTGTCCGGGAGCTTGTCGAAGATCGCGAGCGCGCGGTGCAGGTGTTCGACCGCATGCCCACGGTCGGTCAGCGCCCACTCCACGTTGCCGAGCAGGGTCAGGGTGCGGGCCGCGGCCTCGTCGGCGCCGAGCGAGAGCAGCCGCTCGGAGAGCGAGGCGAGCTGCGCCGGACCCCCTGCCGCGAAGAACGCGCGGGAGTCGGCGAGGAACGTGAGCTGGTGGCGGAGAACCAGCGCGCGGAGCCGCGACACCTCGCCGCGGGGCGGCAGGGCGCCGCCGTCGGCCGGCCACAGCTCCACGGCGCGGTCGAGGTGGCGCAGCGCGACGTCGACCGCGTGCAGGCTCGCCGCCTGTTCGGCCGCCGCGACCAGGGCGTTGCGGGCCGGTCCGACGAACGTGGACAGGTCGAGGTTGAGCTTGCCGGCCAGCTCCAGCGCGGTGACCCGGTGGTGGGCCAGCGACTCGACGGTGTCCCCGGCGCGGGCGGCCGCGTGGCGGTCCAGCCAGCGGGCGGCGTGCTGGTGACGGACAAGGCGGGCCGCGCGGGGCTGGCGGCGGTAGGCCAGGTTGCGGACCAGCGCGTGGGTGAACGCGAACGCCGGCTCGTCGGTGAGGGAGGACTCGATGGCCGGGCGGATGAACTCGCGGCGGGTCAGCTCGGCGAGGATCCGGTTCACCTCCGCGCGGGACAGGTCGGCGACCGCGGCCACCGCGCCGGGCCAGAACGTCGGGCCGACCACGGCCGCGGCCTGCAGTGCACGACGGGCACGCATGTCGAGCAGGTCGATCCGGCTCGCGATGACGGCGTGCACGGTGTCCGGCAGCGGGATCTCGGCGTCGTCGGCGAGGGCGGGGCCACCTCGGTCGGCGAGCATCCGGACGTACTCGTGCGCGTACAGCGGAGTGCCGCCGGACAGTTCGGTGAGGCGGTCCAGTGTGGACGCGCCGAACGTCGCGTCGCCGAGGAGGTCGCGGAAGAGCGTGCCGGTGTGCTCGTCGGTGAGCGGGTCGAGCCGGACGGTGGCCAGATGCGGCACGTTCCCGGCCCACGTCGGCAGTGTCTCGATCGCGTCCGGACGGAACGTCGCCACGACCATGAGCGGCGCGTCGGACCGGTCGGCGACGAGCCGCGCCACGAACCGGAGCAGCACCGGATCGCCCCAGTACAGATCCTCGAAGACCAGGACCGTGGGGCGGCGCCGGGCGAGCCGGTCGAAGAGCAGCTGCCAGGCGGTCTCGGTTTCCTCGGCGCCCACCTCGGGGGCGTCGTAGCCGACGAGCGGGGCCAGCGCCTCGACCACCCGTGGCAGCTCGGTCGCCTCGAACAGCTCGGCCAGCGCGCGCCGGACCTCTATGCGCGCGGTCGCTTTGTCGTCGGACTCGGCGACGCCGGTGACGCTGCGCACGATGTCGGCGAGGGCGGCGTACGGGCTGCCCTCACCGGGCGGCAGGCAGCGACCGCCGTACCAGTCGACGACCCCGCTGCCGGTCGGTTCGCTGGCGCGGACCACCTCGCGGACGAGCCGGCTCTTGCCGATGCCGGCCGGCCCGACCAGGCAGACCAGCCGGGCCCGACGCTCGTTCGTCACCAGGTGGAGTTCGTCGCGGAGCATGTTCAGCTCGCGGTCCCGGTTGACGAACCGTCCGCCGTCGGGGTGCTCGTCCCAGCGCCGTTGCACGAGTTCCAGTGCCAGCCACGTGCGCAGGGAGGCGGCCTTGCCGCGGACGCTCAGCGGCGGCTGCTCGGTGTAGGAGATCTGGTCGGCCGAGGCGCGCCAGGTGGCGGCCGAGACCAGGACGCCGCCGGGCGGGGCGTGCGCCTGCAAGCGCGACGCCGTGTTGACGACGTCGCCGGCCACGAGCGCCTGGCCGCCGTCGTGCAGCGCGGCGAGGTCGACCAGGGCCTCCCCGGTGGCGACGCCCACCCGGACCCGCAGCGGTTCGCGCGGCCCGGTGAGCTGGCGGTCGAGGGACTGCTGCAGCTCCAGCCCGGCGCGGACCGCCCGCGCGGCGTCGTCCTCCTGGGTAATCGGCGCGCCGAAGACGGCCATGACCGCGTCGCCGATGTACTTCTCCACGACGCCGCCGCGGCGCTGGATCACCCGGCTGACCGTGGTGAAGTACGCCGACTGGAGCGCGCGGACGTCCTCGGGGTCGAGCACCTCGCCGAGTTCGGTGAAGCCTGTGAGGTCGACGAAGAGGATGCTGACGACGCGCCGCTCCTCAAGCCGCTCCGCGGACGTCGGCTGGTGCTGCGGCGTGTCGCCCATCGACGCGCCGCAGGCGGTGCAGTAGTTGACGCCGACGGCGATGAGGGAGCCGCAGGACGGGCAGCGGCAGTGCAGCGCGGATCCACACTGGCCGCAGAAGCGGTCGGTCGGACCCCCGGCAGTGTGGCAACGCGTGCACACGGTGTCGATCAGAAAGCTCCTCGTTCGGTGACGGGCGGGCGCCGGCCCACCGGCGCCATACCCGTGTGATGCATCGTCTCAGCATCGGGCGTCGTGTCGCGAGAGATTCCAGGGTGTCCTGAGCCACCCGAACCCGCCGCCGTTGTGTCGTCTTCTCGACTCACCGCGAATCTGGTAGCTCTCTGTTACTACGCTCTCGTTCGGGCACCAACAGCCTGTGGAAACCCCGACACCGACGACGACAGTCACAACAAAAGGACGGTACGGCCATGGTCACCATCATCCTCGCGAAGGCGTGGACCGACGGAAACGGCGTTGCGCACCCGAAGGGCGCCGAGGTCGATATTCCGGAGTCGCTCCTGGACGACCTGGTCGGCCAGGGGTACGTCGCCATCCAGGGCGGTGACGGCAGCAACGACGGCATGCGGTGGAGCTAGGTTCTTCAGCGATCGCTCATGCCTGCACGACGCCGGAGGGCGGCCACGTCGGTGACGACGATGCGCCGCCCTTCGGTGTGCAGCCAGCCCCGGTTCGCGAAGGTGCCCAGCGCCTGATTGACGCTTTGTCGCGAACCGCCGGCCATCTCCGCGAGCTGACTCTGGTTCAGCTCGATCGTCACCAGCGGCGCCCGGCTGTCCCCGGCGAGCCGCACGAGCGTCTTGGCCACCCGACCAGGTAGGTCGAGGAAGACGTGGTCGGCGGTCTGGTCGGTGAGGCGCCGGATCAGCCCGCCGAACGAGCGCATGACCGCGTCGAGGATCGGCGGCTGGCTGCGCACCAGGTCGAGGAAGGCCGAGCGGGCCAGCGCCAGCACCGCGGTCTCCTCCAGAGCCTCGGCGGACGCCGACCGCGGCGCGCCGTCGAGCAGCGACACCTCGCCGAGCACGCCCGGCGGCCGCACCACCGACAGCAGCGCCCGTTCGCCCGACGTCGCCGTCCGGAAGACCGAGATGGCGCCGCGCCGCACCAGCAGCAACGAATCGCCGGGGTCGCGCTCCAGGAACAGCAGCTGGCCGCGCCGGTAGGTCCGGGGCACGGCCGCCGCGGCCACGCGGGTGCGGACGTCCGGAGCGAGACCCGCGAACATCTCGACACCGGCGAGCAAGTCACTGGCCTCCGTCGTACCGCTCACCGCGCGCCTCCCCTGCTCGCCGTCCATTCTCCACATCATGCCGTCCTCTGTCGGGCGCCGGACAGTTGCTCTGTCGTGCGGGAGACATCCGCTGACCGGGCCGCCCCGGAAGCTTGTGCTGGCCGGTGGCGTTGGGGGATGCCGCCGGCTGGGCCGCCACCGGACCTGGCGGTCCAGGGGGTGCGGGCGGGCCCGCCGGTGCATGCCGGTGGATCCGCCCGCCCCTCGCGGCGGCAGGCTTTCGGGGCCGGAGGCCAGCGCCGCGGGGAACCTGCCGCGGTTCCGGGCGCGCCTCGGGGAGGGGACCGCTCGGAGCCGCGGCTCTCATGCCCGGGCCCAGCCGGCGGAGCGCCGCACCGCGTCGCGCCAGCGGTCGTGGCGGCCGTCGTCCCGGGCGCCGTCGACCGGCTCGAAGCGCCGGTCCAGCCGCCAGGTCGCGGCCAGCTCGGCGGTCGACGACCAGACCCCGGTGCCGAGGCCGGCGAGGAACGCGGCCCCGAGCCCGGTCGTCTCGGTAACCTGCGGGCGCCGTACCGGCACCGCGAGCTGGTCGGCCTGGAGCTGGCAGAGCAGGTCGTTGCGGCTGGCACCCCCGTCCACGCTCAGCTCGGCGATCGTCCGGGCGCCGTGCCCGTCGCCGACCATCGCGTCCACCACGTCCCGCACCTCGAACGCGATCGCCTCCAGGGTGGCCCTGGCCAGGTGCGCGCGGGTGGTGCCACGGGTGATGCCGACGATCGTGCCGCGCGCATCCGGGTCCCAGTCGGGCGCGCCGAGGCCGGTGAGCGCCGGGACGAACACCACGCCGCCGGTATCGGGCGCCAGCGCGGCCAGCCCCTCGATCTCCGGTGCCGAACCGATGATCCCGAGCCCGTCGCGAAGCCACTGGACGGCCGCGCCCGTGACGAAGACGGCGCCTTCCAGGGCGTAGACAAGGCCGTCGCCGAGGTTCCAGGCGACGGTCGTGAGCAGGCCGGCGTCCGACCGCACCGGGGTCTTGCCGGTGTTGACCAGCACGAACGAGCCCGTGCCGTACGTGCACTTGCTGGTGCCCTCGTCGAAGCAGGCCTGGCCGAACAGCGCCGCCTGCTGGTCGCCGGCGATACCGGCCACGGGCAGGTCGAGGCCGAGGAAGAGCGCCGGATCGGTACGGCCGAGCACACCGGAGGACGGCGCGACCTCGGGCAGCGCGCTGATCGGTACGTGGAGGAGCTCGCACAGCTCCTCGGACCAGTGGCCGGCGAACGTGTCGTAGAGCAGGGTGCGGCTGGCGTTGGACGCGTCCGTGACGAACGCGGCGCCGCCGGTGAGCCGGGCGACCAGGTACGCGTCGACGGTGCCGACCACGAGGGTGCCGTCGGTGACGCCGGCCCACGTACGCGGCTCGTGCTCGGCCAGCCAGCGCAGCTTGGTACCGGAGAAGTACGGGTCGAGGCGCAGCCCGGTCAGCTCGGTGACGCGGTCGCCGTGGCCCTCCTCGGCGAGCTGGACGCAGAGATCGCTGGTGCGGCGGTCCTGCCAGACGATCGCCCGCCGCGGGGCGCGCAGGGTGGTGCGGTCCCAGAGCACGACGGTCTCGCGCTGGTTGGTGATGCCGATCGCGGTAGGCGCCGACACCCCCGATTTCTCGCCGGTCGCGAGGGCTTGGCCGCACGCCGACTGCACGGCGACCCAGATCTCCTCCGGCTCGTGCTCGACCCAGCCGGGACGCGGGAAGTGCTGGGCGAACTCCTGGTACCCCCGCGCGACGACGTCACCGTCCTCGGTGACGATCAGGGCGGTCACCCCGGTGGTACCGGCGTCGATGGCGAGAACGGTCATGAGCTCCCCGTGGTCGGTGTCGAGACGGCGCGCAGCTGGTGCAGGACGACCGGGTCGATCTTCCCAGGCACCAGCCGCTCTTCCAGGTTCTCCACGCCGGCCCAGCTTGCCAGGGCGTCCTCGACGGGCTCCGCCGGGTGGCCGAGCGTGGCCAGCCGCTCGGCCACCTCGCTGGCCAGCGCGCCGGTGAGGTCGAGCAGCGTCTCCGGGTCGGGCCGGTCGAAGTAGAGCGCGTGCAGGTCGAGGAGGCGGGACAGCTCGGTGACCGGGTCGGTGTGGTCGTCGATGCGGAGGTCGACCAGCACGTCCGAGCCGCCGCCGTACCCGCCGCCCGGGCTCACGACGAGCAGCGCCGCGCTCTGCCGGCCGCGCCGGTCGCCGCCGGCCCTGTCACCGGCGGCCAGGGATTTCAGCAGCCTGGTGGCCAGCGGAGCGTGCGTGTCGGAGCCGGTCCACGCCGCGGCCATGGCGTCGACGACATCAGGGCCGGTGAGAATGTTGCCCTGGATCGCGTACCCGTGGCCGGCGACGCCGCCGGCCCAGTCGAAGCACTCCGCGCCCGTGTAGGTGGCGCCGTCGCCGGTGGCCGCGACGATGCCGAGCTGGCGTTCCGCACGCCCATCGTCGGCCGCGGTCAGCTGGGCCACGGTTTCGGCGGCCGTCGCGCCGTTGCGGAGCAGCGTGAGCCCGTCGGGGCGGTACCGCAGATTGGCGAAGGCCTGGGTGGCGAGCGCGCCGGCGCCGGTCTCCGCCGCGGGCACGGCCGCCCCGACGGCGAGGAACTTGCTGGCGACGGCCACCCCGAGCTGGGTGCCGTCCGCCGAACGCGCCACGATCGAGAACGTCACGGTCCGAACCCTAGGACGTAGCCGCCTGTTCTGGGTCGATTCGAGTGAAGCGTTAGCCGCGGTCGTCTTGCCAGATAACCGGCTCGTCCGCGTATCTGGCGACGATCTCGAAGGCCCAGGCCAGGCGTCCCGAGCGTGAACTCCGGTCGGTTGACTCTTTACCCACAGCTCAAGATTCGACGGGATGTTGTTTAGCTTGTTGCCATCCTTGTGATGAACGGATTCGTCCCGCAGCAGTTTCCGGCCCAAGCGTCTGCTCCATCACGTGCCGGTGCTCTAGCGACCCTTGGTCGCTGTGTTCTTGATTCTTGAGCAGAGTCCTGTTCAGGCTGCGCGGATGCGTGCTTGGTTGAGGTAGTCCTCGATGTGCAGGTCGATGGTGCGCAGGGCCTGGCGGAGCGGCAGCGGCGCGGGTGGCGCGTCGGCGGCCAGGAGCGGGCGTAGCAGCCGGTTGTGCAGCTTGGTGTAGAAGATCGCGAAGCGTTGCCCGTCCGGGGTGACCGTGTAGGTGTTGCGGCCGGGCAGCCGTTCGATGAGGCCTTTCAGACGCAGCCGGGTCAGGTCGTAGCTGGCCTGGGTGCTGGTGTAGCTGTCGCCGAGCAGTCCGGGCATCTGGGCGCGCAGGCTCCGGTTGGTGATGCCGC
>Ga0210378_10001429_pt1 | contig 12443 bp, 12 predicted proteins | sample PLM1_60_b1redo_FD_155465 | JGI IMG/M metagenome (GOLD analysis project Ga0210378, IMG submission 155465) | Groundwater sediment microbial communities from an aquifer in East River, Colorado, USA - PLM1_60_b1 redo | ecosystem: Environmental > Terrestrial > Soil > Riparian zone | place: USA: East...
CGGCTGCGCTTCCCCGACGGGCACTTCGACGGCGCCTACACCATGGAGACGCTGGTCCACGCCGTCGACAGCGCCGCCGTCCTGGGCGAGCTGCACCGTGTCCTCGAGCCGGGCGGGCGGCTGGTGCTGTTCGAGTACTCGATGGCCCCCCGCGGTGAGCTCACCGCCAGGCAGCGGCGCGTCTTCGACGCGATCATCGCCGAGTCGGCGATGCACAGCCTCCCCGGCTTCGTCCACGGCTGCTTCCCGGCACTGCTGCACGCGGCGGGTTTCCGGGACGTCGCGGTCGAGGACGTCTCCGAGCGGATGCTGCCGATGCTGCGGCGGCTGGCCCAGGTGTTCTGGGTGCCCTATCAGCTCAGCCGGCCGCTGCGGATGCAGCGGCGGCTGGTCAATGCCCTGGCGGCGGTGGAGGCCTACCGCTACCAGGCCGTGTGGCGGTACAACATCGTCACCGCCAGCAAGCCAGCGAGGCCGACATGACGACGAAGCCGGCCGCCGGTGACCCGCGAGCCCGGCTCGTGGCGATCTGCGGTGCCTTCCCGGAGGTCACCAGCAGCGGCGACCAGCACGTCACCTTCCGGGTGCGGAACAAGACGTTCGCCTACTACCTGGAGGACCACCACGGCGACGGGCGGACGGCGCTGTGCTGCAAGGCGGCCGCGGGCGAGCAGCAGGCACTGGTCGCGTCGGACCCGATGCGGTTCTACAGGCCCGCCTATCTCGGCCCGAGAGGCTGGGTCGCGGTCCGGCTGGACCTCGACGACGTCGACTGGGACGAGGTCGCCGAGCTCGCCTTGGAGGCCTACCGGCTCACCGCCCCGAAGCGGCTCCAGGCGCTGCTCGACCAGCCACCCGACTGACCTGTCAGGGCTCCTTGTAGGCGCCCGGCTCGTCGATGATGATCGCCGCGCCCTCACCGCCCCCGCGGGGCCCGACCCGTGCCCTCGAGGCGCTGGTCCTCCCGCAGGTGCGGCGGAGCGACCAGGCGGACCAGGCGGCAGTCATAGACGACCCGGGAGCCAAGCAGCTGGATGATCAGGTCGCAGGCGGCGAGCACCACGCCGGCGACCAGGATCGCGCCGGTCACGTCGGGCGAGTCGCCGCCCTGCGCACGGATCGCCACGACGCCACCGACGAACGACGCCGACGTGCCGAGGTAGCTCGGCACCCGGTTCTGCACGATGAGCAGGAAGCAGATCGTCGCGATGCCGCTCAGCATGATGGCGAGCTTCGGGTTGAGCCCCATCACGATCGGGAACACGAAGGTCGCACCGAACATCGCGACGACGTGCTGCGCGCCGAGCCCGCTCGTCCGCCCGGACCACGGCCCCAGGGGGCGGGGTCTTGCCGTCGTGGACGACACGCCAGCTCAGGAGCGCCATGACCTAGATCCCTTCCGCGAGGGTGTTCCAGAACAGCAGCTCGTATGCCTGGACCAGCCGCGCGGCCCGGCGCGCGGACGGCGGCGGCTCGCCTCCCTGGAGGCTCGCCTGCGCCACGGCGCCGGCCTGCTCCTCGACCGCAGGCACCGGCGTGGCGAAGAAGTCGAAGAACCCGATCGCCTCGTCGTCCAGGCGGTAGTGGCGCCGCAGGCCCTCGGCGACGGCGCCGCAGTAGGAGCCCCAGGCGGCGAAGTTGGCGACCAGGGACAGGGCCACGTCCGCCTGCGAGCCGTTGAGCGCCAGCCACGCCACGTACGCCGGGTAGGCCTGGCAGCCGGGCCGCGGCTCGTACGCCTCCAGTCCCGCCTCGTCCATACCGAGCGCCGCGGCGAGGACGAGCAGCTTGGACAGCGCCAGGGTCTCGCCCTGGGCGAGCCCCACGAAGAAGTCGACCGCCGGCGGGTCCGGGAACCGGGCGGCGAGCACCAGGAAGCTGCGCCGGTCGCTGCGGATGATGCGGTACTCCTCGCCGGCGAGCGCGGCGAGCCGCTCCAGCGGCAGCCGGCCCTCGGCGACCAGGGGGACCAGCCGGTTGGCGCCCTCCGCCGGGGCGAGCTCCCTGCGGACGGTGTCCAGCAGGCTCACGGCGCCATCCTCCGGTCGGCGGCGGGCACCTCACCCTGGCGCAGGGACCGCGCGAAGCCGAGCAGGACCTTGGCGCCGGCCGTCCGCGCGGCCAGCGCGGCCAGGGCGAGGTACACCGCCCCGGCGAGGATCCACGCCTCGACCGGGACCGGCCCGAGTGACGGGGCCGAGGTCTGGCCGGGGAGCAGTTGCTGTCCCCAGGCGCCGAACAGCAGCGCCACCAGGACCGCGACGATCGCGGGCCAGTTGCCGGCGCCGGCGTCGCGCCACTCGGGGATCGGCTCGACCGGGCGCTCGACCCCGAGCAGGCGCGGCAGCAGGAACCGGTCCACGCACATGACCACGGTGGTGCACGGCAGCGCGATCGCCGACCAGCCGGCCACCTTGAAGAAGTTCAGCTCCACGTTGGGGTTGCGCACGAACCACCAGGTGAACACGGCGGCGATGGCGGCCATGATCAGGCAGGTGTACCAGCGCTTCCAGCCGCGCGCGCCGCCGAGGACGTTCTGGCCGGCGTTGGTCATCTCGTAGTAGTTGCCGTCGTTGATGGCGACCTGCAGGACGGTGGCGATCACGGCGCCGAGCCACAGCGCGCCGAACAGCGAGAGCTCCACGGTGTCCCGGTAGGCGGGCCCGAAGTCGAACAGGACGGCGTCGGAGATCTCCGCCGTCATCCAGCCGCCGATGACGAACAGGACCAGGCCGATGACCAGCGCGATCGCGTAGGGGGCCAGCGGCCACAGGAACCGCGGCCTGCCGTAGCGCCAGGTGTCCGGCTCGTTGCCCCACATGACCGAGCCGATCGCCAGGGCGACGCCGCTCCAGAACGGCAACGGGAAGGCGCCCTCGCCGACCGGCGGGGTCCTGCCCAGCCCGTCGATCTGCGTGAACCCCTTGATGACCAGGTACAGCATCCACAGGATCATCAGCGGTGCGACCAGGTAGCGTGCGAACGCGGTGATCCCGGTGAAGCCGAACAGGTTGTTGAAGCTGCCGACGATCGCCAGGGTCACGCCGATCGCCATGATGTGCCCCCAGCCGAACAGGCCGTCGTACATGATGGCGAGCAGGGCGAAGGCGAAGGCCGTCCAACCGGCCGCCACGCCGATCAGCAGCAGCGACACCAGCACCGAGCCGACCACCCCGAAGATCGACCTGGTCAGCAGCGCGTGCGTCTGGCCGGTCCTGGAGCCGAGGTAGGACGCCGGCAGGGCGTAGCACAGGTAGAAGAAGCCGCCGAGGGCGGCGGCGGCGACCGCCTTCGCCAGCGAGTAGCCGACGCGGTGGTACTCGAACCCGAGGAACAGGTAGGTGAACCCGGCCGCCAGCGTGATCCACAGCGCGACGAAGTGCCACCGCGAACGGCGCTCGCCCGGTGGGACGATCCCTGTGCCGCTGGTCGAGTAGTCGTGCAGCAGCTCCTTCTCGAGCTCCTCGCGGGCGAACTCGCGCTGGGTGCGGGCTGAGGGTGCGCTCATCCGAACGACCTTTCGGGCATATACCCCGTATCCGGGTGACATTGGTTCGCCGTAGCCTGCCTTGTCAAGCGTCTCCAGAACGCGCAAAGGTTGCCAAGGACGCGGAGTCGGGCCGAGAATGACCCCTCTCAGAGCCCATCGCCCCATAAGAGGTCCGTCCTCCATGTCGGACGTTGCCGCCACACGTTGGTGGCTCCGCTACGTCGCGGGCGGGGCGGTCGTGGCGCTTGCCTACCTGCTGCTCCCGCCCCTCACCGTGCCCAAGCTCCTCCTGTACGGCGGCGTCAGCGCGTCGGCGGTGGTGTGCCTGCTGCTCGGTGTGCGCCGCTACCGTCCCGAGCAGCTCCTGCCCTGGTACCTGCTGCTGGCGGGACAGGTCCTATACCTGCTCGCCGACCTGACCTTCCACTCCCTGCACCTGATCTTCGACTCGGAAGCCTATCCCTCCGTCGCGGACGTCCTGTACCTGGCCCACTACCCGTTCATGATCGCCGGGGTCGTGGCGCTGGTCCGAAGCCGGACCCCTGGCAGCGACCGGGTGAGCCTGAACGACGCGGCGATCATCGCGACCAGCGTCGGCGTGCTGTCGTGGGTGTTCCTGGTCGAGCCGGCGGTGCTCGCCCACGAGATCCCGGTGCAGATGCGGATCGTCTCGGCCGCCTACCCGATCATGGACCTGCTGGTGCTCGCGGCGGCCGCCCGGCTGGTCGTCGGCGTCGGCTTCCGTCCGCCCGCCTACTACCTGTTCGTGCTCAGCCTGCTGGTGCTGCTGGCGACCGACACCGCCTACACCACCCTGCAGCTCAACGGCCTCTATCAGCTCGAAAGCCTCGGCGGGAAGCTGCTGGACGCCGGCTGGCTCACGTTCTACCTGCTGCTCGGCGCCGCCGCCCTGCACCCGTCGATGCGGGAGCTGACCGAGCGCGACCACCGCGCCACGCCACGGTCGGGATGGGGCCGCCTCACGTTCCTGGCCGGGGCCTCGCTGTTGCCGCTGGCGGTGATCGTGCTGCAGGAGCTGCGCGGGCAGGGCCGCGACACCTGGATCATCGGCATCGCCTGCATCGGCCTGTTCCTGCTGGTGATCCTCCGCATGTCCGGCCTGGTCCGGATGGTCGAGAGCAACGCGGCCCAGCTCCGCGAGCAGGGCGTCGAGCTGCAGGCGGCACTGGACGAGCTGGAGCGGACCGAGGCCCAGCGCAAGCAGCTCCTCGACAAGACCGTGCAGGGCGCCGAGGAGGAGCGAACCCGCCTCGCCGCCGAGCTGCACGACGGCCCGATCCAGCGGCTGACCGCGGTCGGCTATCAGCTCGAGGAGGCGCAGCTCCTGCTCGAGTCCGACGACGGACGGCAGGCCAGGGAGCTGGTGGCCGGGGTCCGCAGGGAGCTCTACGGCGAGATCGGCGGGCTGCGGCGGCTGATGGCGGCGCTGCGCCCACCGGTGCTGGACGAGCGCGGGCTGACGCTGGCGCTGCACGACCTGCTGGAGGCGTTCGAGCGGCGCACCGGCATCCGCTGCACCCTCCAGGGCGACAGCCGCATCCGCGTCGAGCCGGAGATCGAGACGGTGCTGTACCGCGTGGTCCAGGAGGCGATCACCAACGTCGCCAAGCACGCGCACGCCGGCCACGTCTGGGTCTACCTGCGCGTCGACGACGACCGGGTCGACATGCAGGTCAACGACGACGGGATCGGCTTCGACGCCAGCAGGCTCAACGGTCTGGTCGGCAGCGGCCATTTCGGCCTGGCCGGCATGCGCGAGCGCGTCGAGATCGCCGGCGGGACCCACCGCCTGCAGTCCGCGCCGGGCAACGGCACCGCCATCCGGGTCCGCCTCCCCCGCCGGCGAGTGCCCGCGTGACCCGGGCGGAGGGGTCGCCGGCGGCGCCGGTCCGGGTGCTGGTCGTCGACGACATCCCGCAGGTGCGGGAGGGCCTTGCCCGCGTCCTCGGCCAGCTCGGCGGGATCGAGGTGGTCGGGACGGCCGCCGACGGCCGCGAGGCGGTCGAGCTGGCCGGCGCCACCGACCCCCAGGTGGTGGTGATGGACCTGCGCATGCCGAACATGGACGGGGTCCAGGCGACCCGGGAGATCGTCGCCAGGCAGGCCGAGGTGTCGGTGCTGATGCTCTCCGCCTACGGCGACGAGTCGCTGGTGATCGAGGCCCTCATGGCCGGCGCCCGCGGCTACCTGCTGAAGGGCGCGCCGGCCTCCGAGCTCGCCGACGCGATCGCGGGAGCGGTGGCCGGGGAGGCGCGCATCGCCGGGCAGGTGACCCGCCCGCTGCTCGAGAAGCTGGTGGAGACGCTCAGCCGTGAGCGCGAGACCCGCGAGGTCGCCGAGGAGGCCCGCCGCGCCAGCGAGCACCAGCGGCGGCGCGAGCAGCAGTTCGCCACCGTGACCGCGCACGAGCTGCGCACGCCGGTCGCGGGGCTGCTCGGGTCGCTGGTCACCCTCGAGCGGCTCTGCGAACCCGACAAGCTCCCGCCGCCGGCGCAGGAGCTGCTGACCGCCAGCACGCGCCAGGCACGCCGGCTCGCCCGCCTGATCGAGGACTTCGCCGTGGTCGCCAAGGACAGCGACGGCGGGATCCTGGTCAACCCGACCCGGATCGAGGTCGACCTGGTCATCGAGGCGGTCGTCGCCGAGCTGGACCAGCAGGGCGCCGACCGGGTGCGCGTGGACGCCACCCAGGGGCTGCGTGCCTGGGCCGACCAGGACCGGCTCGCGCAGGTGCTCGCCAACCTGGTCCGCAACGCCCTACAGTACTCGCCGCCGGAGTCGCCGGTGGACGTGGCGGCCGGCCCCGGTCCGGACCCGGGCACCGTCCAGATCGCCGTGGACGACCGCGGGCCGGGCATCCCCCCGGACAAGCTCCCGCAGCTGTTCGACCGCTTCGGAGAGCGCGCTCCCAACCAGACCGGCGGCCTTGGCGTCGGTCTCTGGATCGTGCGCGAGCTGCTCACCGCCATGCACGGCCACGTCCGGGTCGAGCGCAACGCCGACGGGGGCGCCAGCCTCCGGGTCACCGTCCCGGCCGCGGCCGGCGACTGATGAAAGGAGCCCCTCATGTGCCTTTCCGAGACGCTCGAAGCCGGTCGCCGGCAGGCGCCGCACGCGGGGACGGTCTCGCGGCGCGGCCTGCTGCTCGGTGTCGGCGCCGCGGCGTTCACCGTGGCGACACCCGGCGTGGCCGTGGCCGGCCGCCGCGACCGGGAGCGGGACCGGGTCCGCGACCTCAGCCATCTCTTCCGCGCGGGCTTCCCGATGTACGTGGGCGACCCGCCGGTGCGACGCACCGTCTTCGACTTCGATCCCAACGGCTTCTACTCGCAGGAATGGAGGTTCGCCGAGCATTCCGGCACCCACATGGACGCCCCCGGCCACTTCACCCCAGGCGGCCGGCTCACGCCCGACCTGGACCCCGAGGAGCTGTTCGCGCCGCTGGCGGTGATCGACGTCGCCGACCGCGCGGCCGGCGACCCCGACGCGCAGGTCGAGGTGGGCGACCTGCGCGCCTACGAGCGCCACCATGGCCGCATCCCGCGGCACGCCGCGGTCTTCATGTTCTCCGGCTGGGAGCGCCGGGTCGGCGACCCGGACGCCTACCGCAACCCCGGCCCCGACGGGACCTTCCATTTCCCCGGCTTCGGCCTGGACGCCGTCGAGTGGCTGCTGGAGCGGCGCCACGTCCGCGCGATCGGCGTGGACACCCTCAGCCTCGACATCGGCGCGTCCACCACCTTCGAGGTCCACTCGCGGCTGCTCGGCGCCGACCGCTACGGCATCGAGAACCTCGCCAACCTGGGCCGCGTCCCCCCGCGCGGCGCCGAGGCCATCGTCGGCGTCATTCCCTGGGAGCGGGGCTCCGGCGGGCCCTGCCGGGTCCTCGCCCGCTGGTGACGCGCTCGTCCCACGCCCTGGTCCGCAGCGACCAGGCGGCCAGCACCACCGCGGCCAGGACGGCGACGCCGGCCATCCCCAGCCGCTCGCCGTACTGACGCCACGAGGCCCCGGCCAGCGCGCCGATCCCGACGAACGTCACCGACCAGGCGACCGCCCCGAGGACGCTCCAGCCGAGGAACCGCCGGTAGCGCATACGCACGCTGCCGGCGACGACCGGGACCAGCGCGTGGACCACGGCGACGAAGCGCGCCGCGGCCACCGCACGGCCGCCGCGGCCGGTCAGGAACGCCTCGGCGTTCGCCCAGGCGCCCTCGCCGAGCCGCCGGCCAAGGCGGCTGGCCCGGACGCGGTCCCCGTAGCGTCGGCCGAGCAGGTAGCCGATCGACTCGCCGAGCAGGGACCCGAGCGTGCTCGCGGCGACCAGCGCGGCGAACCGGGCGGGGCCGGTGACGGTGGTGCCGGCCAGCAGCACCACGGTGTCCCCCGGCAGCACGAGCCCGATCAGCAACGAGGTCTCCAGCGTCATGAAGGCGCCGGTCAGCAGGTACAGCACGGCGGGCGGCAGGCCGGTGAGCGCGTCCATGGGTCCCACCCTGCCGCGGCTGCGGGGCCGCGGCCATCGGGGACCGCCCTGCCGGAACCCTGAGCGTGGTGGGGTGCCGCCTCCGGGTCAACCCTGAGGCTGGCCGCTCACAGCGGGATCCACTCGGTGACGACCGGAACGCTGGAGGGGGCGTCGCCCAGGTGACATCGCAGGCTCACGGGCCCGGCGCTGATCGCGTCGGCGTCGAAGCGGCCGAGCTGGTCGGCGCGGACGGTCGTCACCCCGCCGGCGTGGCGGACGTCGATCCGCGCCGGCTGCGCCGGCACGAGCTGGCCGACGAGCTGGCGGCGGGGCCCGATCGGGGACACCTCGACCTCGATGTTGAGGCCGGGGGCGGCGAACGTCAGCAGCCGCGGCCCCTCGCCGCCGCGCACGGCGGTGGTCGCCTGGTCGACCGCGGAGTCGAACTCGAGCGCGGCGAGCTCGGCGTCGATGGTCCGCCAGGTGAGGCTGCCGCGGGCCGCCTCGAGGACCGAGTCCGGCGGCGGGTCGAAACGGCGCGCGGCGGCGCGCAGCTCCCGCAGCAGCGCCTCGTCCCCGGGGCCGAGGAGATCGGGTGTCTCGTTGGTATCAGGACTCATGTGGGTCTCGTCTCCTGTCAAGCGGTTTTTCTCAAGAGTCCTCTAGCTCCGTCCTGATACCGATGTTGACCATTCGGTGACGAAAATCCTGTAGGCAGGCGTCCCGCGCGGCGGCGATCCCGGTGACGGGCAGGTCGAGCGCGGCGGAGACCTCCTCGTGGCTGGGCGGCGGCGCGGTGAGCAGGACGCGCAGCAACCGGCGGCAGTGCTCGGGAAGCTCGCGGATGACCCGCCAGAGCAGGGCCTCCCGTCCTGGCGCGCCCGCCGCCCCGGCCGGGGGCTCGGGCGACGGCGGCGGCGCTGCGGCCGCGGCGACGCGCGCCGCTCCCAGCAGCCGCAGGCTCTCGCGCCTGGCGGTCGCCGCCAGCCACACCCCGAGCCGCTCGTGCTGGTCTTCGAGGCGCTCGAGCTGCTCGGCCAGCAGCAGCCAGGTCGTCTGCGCGGCGTCGGCGCCGTCGCCCGGGCCCAAGCCGTGCGCCCGGACGGTGGACCACACCAGCCCGCCGAAGCGCTCGACCAGCCCGTCCCAACCATGTTGATCCCCGGCCGCTGCCGCCCGGGCGAGGTCGCGCACGTCGATGCTGGCACCCATCGATGCCTTCCTCGCCAGTGGGGTAGGGGACGAAAACGTACCACAGCGGACGGGCCGGGCCCGGAGGGCGACCGTGCCGGTCACGCGGTCACCTCTGCCGGCGCTGGCCGGAGCGGCCGGACCACCGGGGCCGGCGGCGGTGACTCGTCGCCGGCGAGCTGGGCCAGGTAGCGGTAGGCCTGGCCGAGGTGATGGTCGACCGCCTCGTCCTGGAGCTGGTCGGCGGCGCGGACGTGCAGGATCGCCCGCTCGCGTTTCGGGATGGCCTGGTAGGCGGCGTCGCGCAGGAGGCGGTGACGGAACGAGAAGGCGTCGTCGCCGTGCTTGCGGTCGGCGACCTTGACGAGGTTCCGCCTGGCCAGTGCGAGCAGCACGCCGCCCACCCGCGGCCCGAGCGGCGCCGGCGCCAGCGCGGCCACCGACTTCCAGTGGAAGACCCGGCCGACCACGCTGGCCAGCTCCAGGACGGTGCGCTCCTCGGCGGTGAGACGGTCCAGCTCGACGGCGACCAGCGCCTCGACGGCCGGCGGGACGGGCCAGGACCCGGCCGGGCCGGGCACGCCGGGATCCTGCCGGTCGGCGAGGCGGCGGAGGAGCTGCTCGACGAACAGCGGATTGCCCTCCGCCCAGGCGGCGACCTGCCGCGGCGTGCCGGCGGGAAGCCGGTCCGGCCCGAGCAGACCGGCGGCGAGCTCGGCGGCCTCCGCCTCGGTGAGCGGCTTCAGGTCCAGCAGCGTCCCGGCTGGGCGGCCGTTCCAGCCCGGCCAGCCGGCCGGCAGCTCCCGCCGGGCGGCGACCACCAGCAGCAGCCTGGCGCCGGCGAAGGCGTGCAGGTACTCGACCAGGTCCAGCAGGAGCTGCTCGGCCCGGTGGACGTCGTCGAGCAGCACCACCACCGGACGGGTCCGTGCCAGCGTCTCCAGCAGCATGCGCACGCCACGGAACATCGACCGCGGGTCGGTCACGTCCACGGCCGGGTCGAGCGGCCCGGCGCCGCCGCCGGAGCGGCAGGCCTGGGCGACGAGCTGGCCGACGACCTCGGCGGCGACGGACTCGCCGTAGGGAGGGCAATGGCCGGTCAGCACCAGCGCCCGTTCCCGGGCCCGCTCCGCGAACGCGCGCAGCAGCCGCGACTTGCCCACGCCGGCGTCGCCGAGGACGGTCACCAGCTCACAGGCCGGCCCGCCCGCCGCCCGGTCGAGCAGGCGATCGAGGGCGTCGAGCTCACCGGTCCGGCCGACCAGCGGGGTGTCCAGGCGCCTGGCGAGGCCGGCCGTCCCCCACGCGACCTCGAGCAGGCGGAACGCCGTGACCGGCGCCGTCTTGCCGCGGGGCACGAACGGGGCCACCGGCTCGACCCGGACGGCGTCGGCGACCAGCCGCTGGGTCGCCTCCCCCACCAGCACCTCGCCGGGGCCGGCCGCCCGCTCCAGACGCGCGGCCACGTTGACGGTGTCGCCACCGACGAACGCCTGGCCCTCCTGCTCGTCGCCGGCGAGCACCAGCCCGGTGTTCACGCCGGTGCGGACGTGCAGGGCCACCCCCAGCTCCCGCTCCAGCTCGCGGTTGAGCGCGGCGACCTCCTCGCGCAGCTCGTGGGCGGCGCGGACGGCGCGCAGCGCGTCGTCCTCGTGGACGTGCGGGATGCCGAACACCGCCATGACCGCGTCGCCGATGAACTTCTCGACCACGCCGCCGTGCCGCTGGTGCACCCGCCTGGCCACCTCGAAGTAGCGGGTCATCGCCCGCCGCAGCGACTCGGGGTCGAGCTGCTCGGCGAGCGCCGTCGAGCCGGCGACGTCGGAGAACACCACCGAGACGGTCTTGCGAACCTCCCGTTGCATGCCGACGCCTCGTTTCCGGTCGCTGGCGGCCTATCGGGACAGGACGAATCGCTTGGGGTTCACCAGGGTGCCGAGGTTGTGGAGGCGGGGGTTGCGGGGATGGCCGATCACCCGGCGCACGGCCTGCGGCCCGCTGCGGCCGGCGCTCATCTCCACGGCGATCGCGGCCGCGACGATCGGCGCCGCGAACGACGTGCCGCTCCAGGTGGCGGTCCCCTCGAAGTCGAGCTCGGGCTTGCGGGCCTCCTCGATGGTCGGCGCCCCGCAAGGGTCGTGCTGCTCGTCGTCGAGCTCGCCGCGGTCCTGGGCGGGCTCGTCGTGGTGCGGGACCACGGCGCCGTGGTAGTGGAGGAAGGTGCTGTCCAGGTCCACCCCGGGAGCGCAGGCGTCCACCCACCAGCCGAAGTCGCTGAACTCCGCGCGCCGCCAGCTGCGCCCTGCCCGCTCCACCGCGCCCACGCCGATCACCCGCTTGTCGGCGGCCGGGAAGCACGGCCGGTCCAGCCCGTCGTTGCCGGCGGCGGCGACCAGGACCATGTCCGGCCGGTGGAACGTCACGTAGTCGAGCGCCCGCTCGAACGCGAGCATGCCGCGGTTGTTGCGGCTGTAGGCGCCGATGGACATGTTGACCACGTCAACGCCCTTGTCGAACAGGTTGAGCAGCGACACGGCGACGTCGTAGTCGTTGACGGCGGCGGTCCGCCTGCTGAAGACCCCGTCGACGATCACCTCGGCCCCGGGTGCGTGCTGCAGCACCATGCCGGCGACGAAGGTGCCGTGACCGCAGTTGGGCAGCAGCCGCCCGTACGGGTCCCGGAGCTCCAGCTCCGGGTCGCCGGTGGCGCGGCCCCGGAACCACGGCGTGTCCGCCAGGACCCCGGTGTCGAGCAGGCCGACGGTGACGCCGGCGCCGGGGGCCGGGAGGTTGGGGGGCAACGGTGCGTCCACGGGCCGCCAGCGGGTCGGCACCGGCGCCGAGCCCGCCATGTGGACGTGGGTGCAGGGACCGAGCACGTGGTTGGGGGCGACCCGCGGCACGACCTCGGTCTCGGCGTCGACGTGGAGCTCGTCCACCAGCGCGGGCACCTGACGGTCCTCCCCGCGGCCGGTGGTCTCCGGGTTGAGCTTGAGCAGCACCACCCCCAGCCGTGCCTCCCGTGACTGCTCCGCGACCGCGATCCCGAGCCCCTCCAGGCGGGCCTGCACGCGCTGGAGGTCCTCGTCGGCGACCACCAGCTGGTCACGCATGTAGTGGTAGTGGCCTTCGCCGCCGTCGCCGGGTCCATGGTGGGCGATCTCGTCGTCCCACCAGTTGCCGTGCCTGGCGTGCTGGTCGTCCTCGTCGTGTCCCGGATGGTCGTGCGGATGGTCGTGCGGCATGGCCGCCCTCCCCTCGACGGTTCGTCGC
>Ga0210378_10001430_pt1 | contig 12441 bp, 9 predicted proteins | sample PLM1_60_b1redo_FD_155465 | JGI IMG/M metagenome (GOLD analysis project Ga0210378, IMG submission 155465) | Groundwater sediment microbial communities from an aquifer in East River, Colorado, USA - PLM1_60_b1 redo | ecosystem: Environmental > Terrestrial > Soil > Riparian zone | place: USA: East...
CTGACCGACCCGGGCCCGGCGGCCGACCTGAGAAGGGTGCCCGAGTCAACCAAGCACCCTCGGAGCGGCGGTAGAGGGTGGGACAGGCGGACCAGGGGTTGCGGCGATAGGGTTCGGGGGGCGTCTGGCAGTCGGCCGGCGCGGGAGCGCGAGGAGGCGTGATCGTGGCTGGTGCCAAGGAGGCGGCCCGGGAGCGGGTGGAGCAGGCCAGGGACGAGCTGGTGGGGCTCAGCCATCGGATCCACGCCAACCCGGAGCTCGGGTTCGAGGAGGAGCGGGCCTGCGGCTGGCTGTGCGACCTGCTCGACGGGGCCGGGATGGAGGTCGAGCGGGGGGTCGGCGAGCTGCCGACGGCGTTCGCGGCCAGGGCCGGGTCGGGGCCGCTGCACGTGGTCGTGTGTGCCGAGTACGATGCCCTGCCGGCCGTCGGTCACGCCTGCGGGCACAACGTGATCGCGGCCATGGCCGCCGGGGCCGGGATCGCCCTCGCCCGGGTCGCCGACGACGTCGGGCTGCGCGTGACCGTGCTGGGGACCCCGGCCGAGGAAGGCGGCGGCGGCAAGATCCTGCTGCTGCAGCGGGGCGCGTTCGACGGCGCCCACGCGGCCATGATGGTCCACCCGTCGCCCTACGAGGCGGCCGAGATGCCGATCATCGCCGTGAACCAGTTCCAGGTCACCTACACCGGCAAGGAGGCTCACGCCTCCGCCTACCCGTTCCTTGGCGTCAACGCCGCCGACGCGCTGGTCGTGGCCCAGACCGCCATCGGCCTGCTCCGCCAGCACCTGCGGCCGGGCGACCGGGTCCACGGGATCGTCACCAAGGGCGGCGACGCCCCCAACGTGATCCCGGCCCACACGGCGGCCACCTGGATGGTCCGGGCGGAGACGCTCGACCAGCTGGAGGAGGTCTGGACCAAGGTGGTCCGCTGCTTCGAGGCCGGCGCGCTGGCCACCGGGGCCGCCCTGGGACTCTCCGAGGACCACGAGCCGTACTCCGAGATGCGCCACGACCACGACTTGGCCCTGCTCTACCAGCGCAACGCCGAGGCCCTCGGGCGCAGCTTCCCCGAGCGGACCGAGCGGGGGGCCGGGTCGACCGACATGGGCAACGTTTCCCTGGCCATGCCCTCGATCCACCCGACGATCGGCATCGACGCTCTGCCCGCCGTCAACCACCAGCCCGAGTTCACCGCCAAGTGCATCACCCCAGCCGCCGACAAGGCCGCGGTGGACGGGGCGGTGGCGATGGCCTGGACGGCGATCGACGCCGCCGGCGACCAGGGGCTGCGGGAACGGCTGCTCGCGGGACCTGGGAGCGGCCGCTGAGCAGGCCTTAGCTTGGATTCTCGAACAGCGAATCGGCCCCTGGTTGGTTGCCGGTCGCCATGCTCCGCCTCACCGACATTCCGCTGCTGGCAACGGTTCGGGCGCTGTCGGGCCATCGGTTGCATGGGCCGGTTCGCTGAACCGGAGAGCATCGTGGCACCCCGTGGCGAGGTCGTCGATCCATGCCTGCCTTGGCCGGCAGGGCCTGCCGCATCGTGATGCCAGGGCGAGGCACGGACTGAGGGGTTGCCTTACCGAAGGTACTGCCGGAAATCGAGTAGCTCGCGCTCCAATAGTCGTTCAGCCAGCTCTGCTCGTAGCGTACGAATATCCCCGGTTGAGTCCCGCGTCTTCTTGAAGAGGTCGTGCAGATTTCGCGCCCAGTATGAGACCGTCCATCGATCCGAGGGCCCCTTGACTAGCAGCGAAAGCGATCTCCAGGCGTCTGCATGATCACTGAGACGGATCAGGCGCTGAACGACCTCGTCCTCCGAATCGATGCGCCCCCTGGTCACCTGGAGAGTTGTATGGACCCGATCCAGCCAGGTCTCATCATCGATCGCGCTCCCCTCGACCCACCACCCGAAGCCCTGGAAGGCCTCTGCCTCCAGCCCAGGGGTGGCCAGGGCTTCATCCCAGAACCGGAATGCAGCTTCGATGAGCTTCGGATCGGGATCGGATGTTTCGCCGAGCACACTGCCGAAGAACTCGGCGCCTTCGGAAATTCGAGACGGCCGTCGGAGCACGTCCAGCAGTGCACGAGGATCATCTTGGTTCTCCAGACGGCGAATGTAGCCGATCATCAGCCACCGTACTGCTTCTCGCCTTTCCTCTTCGTCCCCGTCTGGCCTCTCAAGCGCCAGATAGGCCAGGATGTACGGCCTGAAGAGGAGGAGCATGTCATTCGCAATCGGACGCGCCCACCGAAGCAACGTCTCGAGCACCCCCGCCTTCAGCCCGCTGGGATCTGGCGACCCAAATAGCCGAGGGATGAAGTCCTTGGCGCGCTCGCCGCAGACATGTACGAACTGCGGATAGAGGCTGGCGACGATGGCGCTCGCTAACTGAGCCTCCGCGTCGTCAGCGGCCAGCTCCTCGGTGACCGCGCCCGCCAGGCGCTTACCCCAGGGAGCGAGATCTCCGCCGCGCCTGGAAACGCTGAGCGCGATGCTGAACATTGCCTGCAGCGCCGTCGTACTCATCTTATTTATGGCTGCGGTCAGGAGGTTTGCGCCAGACACGCCGGTTGCCCGCTTGCGCTTACGCATCGTTGCGAGAAGCACCGACCAGAGGCGATCAAGAGTGGCGTCATCGAAAGGCGTGTCTCGATCCGCGGCCTCTTGGATCAGCCGAGTCACGACTCGGTTGCACTCGGCCCAGTCGGGATCGGCATCGAAGTCGTCTGCGGCGAGTCGCGCAACCGGCCATGGCTCAGATACGACAAGCTCGACCGTCGGCACAAGGTGGTCCCAGGCCAGAGCTGCGCCTTCGGCCTTCAGCGCTTCCCTTAGGCCCTCGAGGATCCCCCGGATGTAGGTGGGATGCCGTAGATGCTCGGCGATGCCGGGCAGGGCGCTGTTCCACACCTCTGGTGACGACTGAACTGCCTTTGATAACTCGCCAGTCAGGCCTGCCGGTGTGGGGGCCTCCCAGCCGCGAGCAGGAGGTTCCCACGCTATCGCCCAATCTGCGAAACGCCCCGGTCCCAGCTCGGATATCTCCTCGGCAGAGAGCGGGGAGACGCTTCCCCACCGCACACTGGTTCTGTACCGACGAGCCTCAGGATCTCCCCGGCCGAACGCCGAAGAAAGGTGCTGATGAGCCGTCCTCCAGGGTTCGGGGAGATCCTCAGACACGCCGACGAGCCAACGCCACTGTCTCAGCAGGCGCCGATGAAGCTCATCATCTTCTCTCCACCTCTCAACCTGCTCTCTTGAAGGCGGGTCGCCAAGGTGCGACAGGAGGTCCAAGCGCGCTCCTGGCCCGACCGTGGGCCAGATCGCGCGGAGAAGCCCCATCGTCTCCGGTGACGGCTCTTCCCCGCTCATCTGCTCAGCGAGCAGGCTGATGGACTCCTCAAGGGGCATGTTGCTCCTCCTCGGCCAGATGACCAGCCCAGAGCCGAACGAGAATCTCGCTATCGAGATCTCCGAGGAGCCTGCGGCGCGTGCCCAGATCGGCTCCGCACCCTCTCAGGCGATGCAGCGCATCCCTCACGCCCGAGACCAGGGCATTGCCCACGTCGCGCTCGGACCGATCGTCGACATCGATGAGATCGCGCCGAAACGAGAGCCCGAGACTACCTTCAAGGAGGGTCGCTGCACGTCGGAGCTTGAAGACCAGCTTCTCGGTCAAGGAAACGAGGTGTTCGCACGCCACGCGGGCCACGAACAGTCGTACAAGTCTTGCGTATTGATCATCGTCGAACTTCCCTCGGACACGCCAGCCGTTTTCCCGACGCTGCGGCCCAAGTGCTACGTCGGCCAGCTCGTGAAAGGTCTCGGTTTCCCCTCGACCCGCCCACTCTTCTATCGTCAACTCCAACTCATGCGCGGTCCCGAAGGGGTCCAGAAACGATCCGGCGCTGAGGACCCGAACCGCAAGCGCCGTCGCTGCGGAGCCAAGCTCTCGTGCGATTCCCAAAACGACGATAGGCGCAGCTCTGTGGCGGTCATCCGCGATGCGCGTCGCTATGTCCATGGTGAGCTTGGGTGCACGCCTGCTCACTCGTATCAGAAGGCCCGCCTGGTACCAGTCACCTTGCATGGGCACAGCGAATACGCCATTGGCATCGAGCGCCTTGAGCCAGGCAGGAGAATCAACCTTCGAGAAGAAATACCGAGCCAATCGCTCATCAGCCAGCAATTCGAGCATACGGCGCACCTCCAGTTCCCGAGGTGCCTCGAGTGCAAGGTAGCGATCCGCTTCCTCCAGGCGGCTTGAGATGGGACCAACGAGCGCGGCGAGGAGGTCGATCGTCCGCTCAAGCAAGTTCAATGCCTCGTCTTCGGAGTGCTCGCTGCCGTGGAGGATTCGGTTGACCCCCTCGACGGTGGAGGTCCACTCGGCGGCGAAAGCATCCACGTGGGGGCTGCTCATCCCTGCACCAGCCTGAGTCATCATGGCCTGGGCTATTCGATAGCGTCTCCGCCTCTCGGCAACCTCGAGTTCCTGGTCGAACTCCGAGACGAGCCGACGCAGAACATCGGGCGGATGGTCAACCGCGATCGCCTCTGAGATGTCCTTGCTGAACCGTCGGGCCGCCATGTCACGGGGCTGTGCCACTTTCTTCTGGCCGAAGAGAGGCGGGATGCCCTCAAGGCACTCGCGGAGGCAATAGCACATCTGCTCCGTCCACCTCTTGCCTCTCTGCTTCGAGTGATCAACAGCGCACTCAAGGTGCTCGCTCGCGCGGATCGCGTCTGCGTCGCCGAACCCTCGGAGCCCGTCGAGGGCAGACTCAAGCCTCTCCCGTTCCATGCTGGCGGGAATGGTACGCGAGCGAAGCGTCGCGGTCGCTAGATCACGGCCGTAGTCCACGGGTGCCACGATGCTCTCCGGTTCAGCGAACCGGCCCATGCAACCGATGGCCCGACAGCGCCCGAACCGTTGCCAGCAGCGGAATGTCGGTGAGGCGGAGCATGGCGACCGGCAACCAACCAGGGGTCGATTCGCTGTTCGAGAATCCAAGTTAGTTAGCCGCTGCGCTGGAACCCGCCGAGGGCGACGGCCAGCCGCTCGGCCCTTGCGCTCCAGGCGGTGCCGTGGGGCCGGACCTCGATCTCGCGGCGGTCGTCGTCGCGGATGTGCAGGTCCAGCTCCAGCCAGCTCTCGGGCAGAGCGGCTGCGACCCGGTCGGCCCACTCGACGAACACCACCGCGTCGGCCGAGAGCACGTCCTCCAGGCCGAGGTCCTCGAGCTCCAGCGGCCCGCTCAGCCGGTAGGCGTCGACGTGGTGGACGGCCAGGTCGCCGTCGTACTCGCGGACCAGCATGAAGGTCGGCGACAGGACCGGCCCGTCGACCCCGAGGGCGGCGGCGGCGCCCTGGACCAGCCGGGTCTTGCCGGCTCCGAGGTCGCCGGTGAGCCCGACGACGTCGCCCGGGTCGAGCAGGCCGGCCAGGGCCGCCCCGATCGCCTTGGTGGTCGCTTCGTCGGCCGACCACAGCCGCAGAAACCCCATGGCCTCAGAAGAGCCCCAGCTGCTCGGACTCGCCCCGCTCGTCGGCCGGGACCACGACGGGCTCGGCCACCGGAGCAGGCTCGGACCCCCGCGCAGGCTCGGCAACCGGAGCCGGCTTGGCAACCGAAGCAGGCTTGGCAACCGGAGCCAACTCGGCAACCGGAGCCGGCTCGGGGGCCGGTCTGGGCGCCTGAGCGGCCAGCAGGTCGGCAAGGACCCGGAAGTCGTCCTCCATCGCCTGCAGCGGGCTCGGCCCGGCGGTGCGCCGCCCTTGGGCGTGCAGGGCGGCCGCCGGGTGGAAGGTCGGCAGCAGCATCCGGCCCTGGAACGGGTAGGTGCGGCCCCGCAGCCTGGTGATCCCGGCGGTGGTCTCCAGCAGCGTCTTGGCCGCGAAGTTGCCCAGCGTGACCACCACCTTGGGGTCGACCAGCCGGATCTGGGCGTCCAGCCAGGGCCGGCAGGCGGCGATCTCGTCCGGCTGCGGGTCGCGGTTTTTCGGGGGACGACAGTTGTGGACGACTCCTCCGGTCGTCACGAAGTTGTGCGTCTCCTCAACGTCGATGCAGTAGAAGGTAACGTCCGATCGGTAGCGGTCGGTGATGTCTCTGACATCGGCCTCGTCGTAGAGCACCTCGGCGTCCTCTGGAACCATGCGCGTCGGGTCGAAGGGGACACATGCCTCCACCTCAGGGTGAAGCTTGTACCGCATGGATGGCGGGACGTACGGCGCAATGAGCTCCGACAACGACACCGTTGCCGGGACGCCAAAGACGAGCTCCTGACGCGCTCCACGGATCCTGACCTGGAGCCCGAGGCGAGCCAAGCCCGCGACGAGAACGCGGTGATCCTCGTCAGAGAAACTGTAGGTGGCGATTTCGGCAAGTGGCCGCTTGCCTGGTCGAATCCGTAGGTGCCCGTCATCCATGAACCAGATGGCCACCATCAAGGGACTCAGTCGCTCGGCCATCCATGAAGGAACTCGCTTCCTCGGCTCATAGAACGAAGTCCTAAGGAGCCGGAGAGATCTGTGCGCGAGCGTACGAACCTGGACCACCGGGTACGCCTTTGGACCACCCGCGACCGCTGCCACATCGAGTCGATTCAGGCGCGGTGCCAACTCCGCCAGCAGCGCGGCCTTGAACTGCGCATATGCTTCTTGACGCGTCGAGTGGGAAAACGACAGCGTTGATTGTGCCGCGGTGAGATGGCCATCGCCGAGAAGCGTGCCGGAGACTACGTCATAGGCAACACGGCTCAGTCCCTGACCGGTCGCGATCTTCGCCCCAGAAGGAAGTTGCTCGACGGCAATGAACCCCCGATCCGTCAGAACCTCATGGTCCCCGGTGAGCTGGATGCTTACCTGCCCGGCTCCAGCATGCTTGGCCGAGCGATAGGTAAGGCGAAAGACATGCCGTCCGGCGAGCGGAGAGGCGTACCAGCCCATAACTTGGCGGCGAACAAGGCGCCCCTTGGCGTCGACCGACATGACGGTACCGTCGTAGCGCGATCGAACCAGGCGCCCGATCCGCTCCCACGAGCCATCACCGAGCTGCACCATGGCGTTGTATCGAAGGCACTTGTTGACGTTGCAGATATAGACGTCTTCGCGGCGTAGGCCGATGCCGCTCAGCAGGCGGTTGAGGAGCTGGCCGGAGGGGCCGACGAACGGCAGGCCCTGGCGGTCCTCGTGGAAGCCGGGGGCCTCGCCGACGAACATCAGGTCGGCGGCCGGGTCGCCCTGGCCGAACACCACCTGGGTACGGCTTTCGTGCAGGCGGCAGCGGGTGCAGGTGGCCGCCTCGGCGGCGACCGCCTCCAGCTCCGATGGCATCAGCAGTTCCCGCAGGCCCCGCCGCAGCAGCCGCCACCGCCGGTGGCGGGCATGGCCGCCCCGTCGCCGCCGCGGACCGGGGCCGCGACCAGGCTGAGCAGCCGGCGGGCCTGCGACCCACAGTCGGGACAGGGCTCCCGGTCGGCGCGACCGGCCGGCACCAGCGCGTCGAACACGGCGCCGCAGTCGCCACACTTGTAGTCGTAGAGCGGCACGCTACCCTCCTCCTGCTCCGCGCCCCAGTTCCGAGGCGGCCGGGATGCCGGCAACCGGGCCGGCGGCCCGTACCCCGGCCCGGATGGCGGCGGCCAGCGCCTCCTCGGCAAGGAAGGCTACCAGGTCCATGGCGGCCGGCACCCTCGGCACGGCCACCGCGAACACGGTGTCGCCGTCGAAGCTGGTGTGGACCGGAAGGATGGCCCTGGCCATGCCGTCGTGGGCCTGGACGGCGACCCGGTGGACCTCGCCCTTGGTCAGGACGGCGTTGGTGGCGACCAGCCCGAGGGTGGTGCTGCCACCGGGCGGGACCGGCTCGGCCCGGACCTCGCCGGCGGCGGCGGGGGCGGCCAGCAGCTCGCGCAGGGCCGTCCTGGCCCCGCCGGGCACGCGGGCCCCGGCCAGCACCGTGCCGTCCTCGGCCAGCACGTCGCCGCCGGCGTTGACGGCGGCCAGGGCCCCGACCGTCACCAGCCCGACCTCGACCACCGCCCAGCCGAGGCCGCCCTTGGTCATGTGCTCCGGCCCGGCCGTCTTGCCGACGGTCGCGCCCATGCCGGCCCCGACGTTGCCGAGCGGCCCGTCGGTGGTCGACGCGGCCAGGCAGGCGGCCTCGCCCTCGGCCGGCCCGGGGCGGGCTCCCCAGTCGCCGACCATGAGGTCGAACAGCACAGCCGCGGGCACGATCGGGATCGGCTGGCCGAAGCGGCCGTAGCCCAGCCCGCGCTGCTCGCACCAGGCGACCACCCCCTGGGCCGCGGCCAGCCCGAACGCGCTGCCCCCGGTCAGCAGCACGGCCGAGACGCCCTCGACGTGGGCCTGGGGCTGGAGCAGGTCGGTCTCGCGGGTGCCCGGTCCGCCGCCGCGGACGCTGGCTGCGGCCACGTTGCCGGGCGGGGGCACCACCACCGTGCACCCGGTCAGCCCGACCGGGTCGGTCCAGTGGCCGACGGCCAGGTCCTCGATGCCCAGGGCCATGGCCGCCTCAGGATCCCCGGACGCGGCGGACCGAGGCGCGCCGGCGCCTGCGGGCGGCCGCCCTGGCCGGGACCAGCACCTCAGCGGCGAAGGCTGTGATCTCGGCGTTGAGCACCTCGTGCCGCTCCAGGAAGGCGCAGTGGCCGGCGTCCTCCAGGATGAGCAGGCGCGACCCGGGGATCTTGTCGGCCATGTACCTGGCCGCGGTCGGCGGGGTCAGCCGGTCCTTGTCGCCCACCGCGACCAGGGCTGGCACGCTGACCGCCTCCAGCGACTCGGACAGGTCGAAGTCGACCAGGCTCGGGAAGACCTTCGCCCAGACCTCGACGTCGGTGCCGGCCAGGGTCCTGTCGACGAACGCGACCTGGCTCGGCGAGGGGTTGGAGCCGAAGCCGAACAGGCGCGTGCCCAGGTAGCCGAGGTCGCTGCCGCGGCGGCGGAGCTGGTTGGCCCGCACGGGATCCTGGCCCATGAAGCGGAAGGCGCCGGTGATCAGGGACCGCTGCGCCCACGACGCCCCCCAGGCGCTGACCGCGGCGGTCATGCCGCGGAGCGTGTCGACGTAGGTGGAGCCGACCAGGACCACGCCGGCCACCCGGCTGCCCATCTCCTGGGGGAACATCTCGGCGAACTGCAGGCTGGCGATGCCGCCCAACGAGTGGGCGACCACCACCACCCGCTCCTCGCCGGTCCAGTCGAGCACCGCCTTGAGGTCGCCGGCCAGTGCCTCCAGCGAGTAGTCGTGCTTGCGGGACCGGCCGGAGCGGCCGTGGCCCCGCTGGTCGTAGAAGACGCAGCGGAACCGGCCGGGCAGGTCGCGCCGCTGGTAGTGCCAGGCGTCCTGGGTCAGCGAGAAGCCGTGGGCGAAGACGATGCAAGGGCCCGCCCCCAGCTCCTCGACGTGCAGCCGGGTGCCGTCGTGGCTGGCCAGCCTGGTCGGGACGCCGCGGATGGCGCCGAACGGCTCGCCGGCCTCGGGGTCGTCGCGGCGCCGGTCCCGGCCGACCAGGGCCCGTTCCAGGGTGACACCGGTCCCGATCCCGAGCAGCGCCAGCGCGGCCAGCCGCCCGAGCCCGCGCACGGTCAGCGGCGGCGCCTGCCCGTTCTTCCTGGTTGCCACTACCCGACCGCCTCCTGGACCGTGCTCCGCCGGCTCCCGGCCCGGCCGCCGCGGTGGTGCACGCGTGGCAGCCGGGGCGACAGCCCGCAGGTCACCTCGTAGTCGATCGTGCCGAGGACGGCCGCCCACTCGCCGACGCCCGGCTCGCCTCGCGCCGGGTCCCCGAGCAACGTGGCCACCTGGCCGACCTCGACGTCCGCGTCGCCTGCGTCCACCATCACCTGGTCCATGGTCACGGTACCGACCTGGGGCAGGTCGCGCTCGCCGAGCCGGACGCTGATCCGGCCGGACAGTCCACGGCGCAGGCCGTCGGCGTACCCGATGGGGATCGTCGCGACCCGGGTCCGGTGCGGCGCCTGCCAGCGGTGCCCGTAGGAGACCCGCTCCCCGGCCTCGACCGTGCGCAGCGCCGAGACGGCCGCCCGCAGCGCCAGGGCGGGGCGCAGACGGGCCCGGACGTGGTCGGCCAGCTCCTCGCTGGGCGCCAGCCCATAGACTTCGATGCCGGTCCTGACCAGGTCGAAGCGGGCGTCCTGGCGGACGGTCGCCCCGGCGCTGTTGGCCAGGTGGCGCCAGCGGGGCTGCAGGCCAGCCGCTGCCGCGGCGGCCAGGGCGTCCCGGAAGCTGGCCAGCTGGCCGTCGGTGGTGGCCGTCCTGGCCTCCTCGTCGGCGACCGCGAGATGGCTCCACAGGCCGTCGACCTCCAGCCCCGGCTCGGCCACGGCCGCCTTGACCAGTGCCGGCAACTCGGCCGGGGCGCAACCCTGCCGGTGCATGCCGGTGTCCACCTTGAGGTGGGCGGTCACCGGCCGGCCGGCCCGGCGCCCGGCCATGCCGAACGCCCGCACTCCGGCCGGGGTGCAGAGGGTGACCGCGATCCCGTCGGACGCGCAGGCGTCGGCAGCCGCCGGGTGGGGTTCGGACAGCACCAGCAGCGGAGCCGAGACCCCGGCCCGGCGCAGCTCCAACGCCTCCTCGACCAGCGCCACCCCCAGCCAGGCGGCGCCGGCGCGCACCGCCGTCCTGGCCACCGGGACCGCGCCGTGCCCGTAGGCGTCGGCCTTGACCACTGCCAGCAGCCGGGCCGGCACGACCTCGGCGGCCAGCGTGCGCACGTTGCCCGCGATCGCGTCCAGGTCGACCTCGACCCAGGCCGGCCGCAGCCCCGGCCACGGCGTGGGGGGCACCCGACTCACCGGGGCACCCCCCTGGGGTTCCCCGGACCCCTCCGCAGCAGCTCCTGGAACGCCGCCGGGAGGTGCTCGGCGACGTCGCCGGCGGCCACCGATACCGGGCCGAGGTCGGCGACCGCGAGGGCGGCGGCGCGCCCGTGGACCCAGGCGCCGAGCCGGGCGGCGTCGAACGGGCCGAGGCCTTGGGCGAGCAGGGAACCGGTCAGCCCGGTGAGCACGTCGCCGGTGCCGCCGGAGGCCAGCGCCGGCACCCCGGTCGGGTTGACCACCAGCCGCCCTTCCGGGTCGGCGATCACCGTGTTGTTGCCCTTGAGGAGCACGGTCACCCTCCACCGATGCGCCCGGTCGGCGGCCTGGTCGAGCCGCGTGCCCTCGGCGTCGGGGGCGAGGCGGGCGAACTCGCCGGCGTGGGGGGTGAGCAGCGTCGGCGCCCCCCGCCCGGCCAGCGACCCGCCGGTGCCGAGCGCGAACAGGGCATCGGCGTCGACCACCGCCGGGCCGTCGTAGGCGGCCAGCAGTCCCCTGACCACTTTCTGGGTGCCGTCGGCCCGGCCCAGCCCCGGCCCGATGCCGATCGCGGTCGCCTCGCCCAGCCAGCGCCGGCAGGCGTCGTCGGCGTTGCGGGCCAGGCCGCCGCCCGACTCGGGCAGGGCCACTGTCAAGGCCTCGGGGACGACCGCCCCGACCCGGTCCACCACCGACGCCGGCACCGCCAGCACCAGCAGCCCGGTCCCGGCGCGCCGGGCCGCCCGGCCCATCAGGGTCGGCGCCCCGCCCATGCCCGGGCTGCCCCCGACCAGCAGCAGCACCCCGCGGGAGCGCTTGTGCTGCTCGGCCCGGGGGACGGGGACCAGGCCGGCCAGGTCGGCGGCCTCGCTCACCCCCCAGCCGTTCGGCTCCAGCGGCAGGCCGATGTCGGCCACCTCCAGCCGGCCGACCCGCTCGCTGCCGGGAGCCAGGACGTGGCCGGGCTTGACCGCCTGGAAGGTGACGGTGACCGTTGCCCTGACCGCCTCGCCGGCGACCTCGCCGGTGGCGCCGTCGACGCCGGAGGGGATGTCGACGGCGACCACCGGGGCGGCGGCGGCATTGGCGGCCGCGATCGCCTCGGCCACCGCGCCCCTCGGGGCGCCGCTTGCGCCGGTGCCGAGCAGCCCGTCGAGCACCAGGTCGGCGCCGGCCAGCAGCCCTCCCGCCAGGGCGGCATCGAACGGCCGGACCCGCCCGCCGGCGGCGCGGACCAGGTCCACGCAGCGCGCCCCCTGGTCGTCGAGGCCGCCGAGGTCGCCGGTGACCAGCGCCTCGGCCCCGGCCCCGCGCCGGGCCAGGCGGGCCAGCGCCTCCAGGGCGTCGCCGCCGTTGTGCCCCTTGCCGGCCAGGGCCACCACCCGGCGCCCGGCCACGGTCCCGAGCTGGCGCACGGCCGCCAAGGCGACCGCGGCCCCGGCCCGGCCCATCAGCACCGCCACCGGGGTCCCGGCCAGCTGGGCGGCCGTGTCCGCCGCCCGCACCGACTCCACCCCGGCGAGCGGCTTCACGTTCGCCCCCGGTTCACGGCGTCGCGGCGCCGCCGCGCTGGCGGTCGAGGCGG
>Ga0210378_10001431_pt1 | contig 12440 bp, 8 predicted proteins | sample PLM1_60_b1redo_FD_155465 | JGI IMG/M metagenome (GOLD analysis project Ga0210378, IMG submission 155465) | Groundwater sediment microbial communities from an aquifer in East River, Colorado, USA - PLM1_60_b1 redo | ecosystem: Environmental > Terrestrial > Soil > Riparian zone | place: USA: East...
GCCGTGAGCATGTCCGGACGGATGACTGCCACCACCAGCTTCATGACCGCCCTCCTTCCGCTCGCAGTACGGGCGCGGGGGCGGGGGTGGGCGGCGTAGGTGGCTCGGCCAGGATCAGGATCGCCCCCTCGCCGCGAGCGTACGCCTCCTCACCGTGCTGGCTGACGTCGAGGCCGAGACCCTCGTCAGGCGATGTCGCGCGCACGGCGGACACGACCGCGATGGCCTTCAGCAGGCCCCAGGTCACGACGGCGCTGTAGACGATGGTTGCCGCGACCGCCACGGCCTGGATGCCGAGCTGCTTCGGGTTGCCGAAGAGCGCCCCGTCGGTGGCGCCGTTCCACACCTTCTGCGCGAGCACCCCGGTGAGCAGCGCCCCTACCGTCCCCCCGACGCCGTGAGCGGCCACGACGTCGAGCGAGTCGTCGAGGCGGGTCCGGGCGCGCCACAGCAGGGCGTAGTAGCTGGGGAAGGCGGCCAGGGCGCCGAGCGCCAGGCCCCCCAGGGGGCCGATGAAGCCGGCGGCCGGGGTCACCGCGACGAGGCCGACCACGATGGCGGTGGCCCCGCCGACCGCGGTGACCTTGCCCGTACGGAGCAGGTCCATGAGCGTCCACACGAGCAGCGTGGCCGCGGGGGCGAACATGGTGTTCGTGAACGCGAGGGCGGCGCTGGGGCTGGCGCTCAGCGCGCTGCCGGCGTTGAACCCGAACCATCCGAACCAGAGCAGCCCCGCTCCCAGCACCGTAAAGGGCACGCTGTGGGGAAGGATCGCCTGCCGCCCGTAATCCTTGCGCGGGCCGAGCACGATCGCCGCCACGAGAGCGGCCGCCCCCGCGTTGATGTGCACGACCGTTCCTCCCGCGAAATCGAGCGCGCCGAGCTTGGCCAGCCACCCTCCGCCCCAGACCCAGTGGGCCACGGGGGCATACACGAACAGGCTCCAAAGCGTGATGAACGCGAGGTACGGGCCGAACCGCATGCGCTCCACGATCGCGCCGGAGATGAGGGCCGCGGTGATGATCGCGAAGGTGGCCTGGTACGCCATGAAGAGGAGATGGGGGATCGTTCCCTGTGCCTCCAGCCCCACGCCCCGCAGGAAGGCGAAGGACGTTCCTCCGAGGAAGGACGACCCCGGCGCGAAGGCAAACGAGTACCCGAGGAGCGCCCAGGCCACCCCGACGAAACCGAGGGCGGCCACGCTCATCATGATCGTGTTGAGTGAGTTCTTGGCCCGGACCAGACCCCCGTAGAAAAAGCCCAGGGCGGGGGTCATCAGCAGCACCAGGGCCGTCGAGGCCAGCATCCAGGCAGTGTCGGCGGCGATCATCTCTGTTCCTCCATTGCGGAAATAAGTGGGTCGTCCGGCGGCGGAGCAAGAAGCATGCAGAGAGGGCCGGCAGCCGGCTGTTGAGGCGTAAATGACTGACGCAGGGCTGCTTCGATCGAAATGGGCTCCGCGGCCGAGAAAGCAGAATCAGACAATAACGGAGGAACACCCCCGGACGACCCACGGATCTGTGGTCAGGTGCGGAAGCGCCGGGGGTCCACGCCGTACTTCGCGACCTTGTAGCCGAGGATCCTCTCGGTCGTGTCGAGCAGGCGCGCCGCCTTGGCGCGGTTGCCGCGGGCGCTCTTGAGGGCGTCCAGGATCAGATCCTTCTCGTAGCTCTCGACCGCGGTGGCCAGGCTGCGCCGCGGGAGCGTTCCCGACACCTCGGCCGTCTGGAGGGTCGGCGGTAGATGGTGCGCGTGGACGACGCCGCCGTCGCAGACGAGGACCGCGCGCTCGATGCAGTTCTCCAGCTCCCGGACGTTGCCGGGCCAGTGGTAGCTCATCAACATGTCGATGGCGGTGGTGGCGATGCGCCGCACGTCCTTGCCGTGGGCCGCGGCGTACTTCTCGACGAAGTGGTCGGCGAGGAGGAGGATGTCCGGCCGCCGCTCCCGGAGGGGGGGCATGAAGAGGCTGAAGACGTTGAGCCGGTAGTAGAGGTCCTCGCGGAACTCTCCCTGCTGCACGGCCACCTCCAGGTCCTTGTTCGTGGCCGCGACCAGGCGCACGTCGACCTTGATCGGCCGCACCCCCCCGAGCCGCTCGAACTCGCGCTCCTGCAGGACGCGCAGCAGCTTGACCTGCGTCGACCGGCTGAACTCGCCCACCTCGTCCAGGAACAGCGTGCCCCCGTGGGCCAGCTCGAAACGGCCCTTCTTCTGGGCCCGGGCGTCGGTGAAGGCCCCCGGCTCGTAGCCGAACAGCTCGGACTCGATGAGGCCCTCCGGCAGCGCGCCGCAGCTAACCTTCACGAACGGCTTCTCGCTCCGGGGCGAGTTGTAGTGGATGGCGTGGGCGACGAGCTCCTTGCCCGTCCCGGACTCACCCCGGATGAGCACGGTGGTGGGGCTGCCCGCGACCTGGGCCACCTGCTCGTAGACCTGCTGCATCGGCCGGCTGTTGCCGATGATGTTCGACAGGTCGTAGCGCTCGCGCAGCTCCTGCTTCAGCTTCGTGTTCTCCTCGAGGAGGCGCTGACGATCGGCCTCGGCGAGGCGGTGCACGCGCAGCGCCTGCCCGATCATGGAGCCGACGATGCCGAGGAACTTGCCCTCCTGGTCGTAGACGCGGTCGCGGCGGAACGGCAGCGTCACGCCTAGCGCCCCCGCCGTGCGATCGTTGACGACGACCGGCACGCAGATGAAGGTCATCTCCGATCGGGACTTGCGGACGACCCCCGTCCGATCGAGGAAGAGGGGCTCCTGGCTGACCTGGGGCACCACCACCGGCTTTCCGCTCTGGGCGACGCGGCCGATGATGCCCTCGCCCACCTTGTACCGAGTGCGGCGCGCGATCTCCCCGCTCAGGCCCACGGAGGCCTCGATGGCGAGCTCGTCGCCCTCGAGGAGGGCCACGCTGCCGCTGACGATGCCGTGGCGATCCTCGAGGATCTCAAGAACGCGCGTCAGGGCGGCGCGTGGATTGGGCGTCGAGCCGAGGGTCTGGCTGATCTCGAGCAGGTCCGACAGCTTCTTGATTTCTTCGGTGGGCATTTTCGTGGCTGGGCTGTGGCGTCTGATCCTACAAAAACGCGCCCGACAGATCAATGGCTCACAAATTTGTAATAACGGCTCGGGGCCAGGAGGCGGAAGCTTTCCCCTTGTATGTGGCCCTCGTTCGTGAGCCCGGCGTCAAGCTCGCCGAGCGGCCGGCCCTAGAGGACCCCGCAGCCGCCGCGGGGGCCCTCGCCGAATACATCCGCGACATCGACCGCGAGGTGTTATCCGGACCTTCGAGGACGGGATCGACTCGAGCGCCGAGGCCGACCCCTGCTCACGCCGGCGAGCCAGGTGCCGCGTCGCTCACCGGGCAGCTGCCCGCCGTACTGGAAAAGCCGCGTGCTTCGCCGACAGGTGCTCGGTAACGAGGACGGCGCGGGAGCCACGGCACCGCGGGAGACGACGGGGCGTAGGCGTGGGGTGAGTGGCCCGCGGGGCAGCGTGGCCTGCGCGCTGCGCGGGATCGACGCGACGAAGCGCTGCTCGGGCAGGAGCGAATGCCTGGGTGGGCGTCCCGCGAATGCATGCAGACGGGCGAAACGCCCTTGAATTACCTATGCGTGCCTCACTCTTCCCGTATGAGTCTGGATGGATCGACAGCAAGCGCTCGCAGGGCCGGGATGGCGGACGCTGCAATGCCCAGCAGCGCCATCGCGAGCACGGCGCCGCCCAAGACCACAGGATCCATCGGATTTGCCTGATACACGATCTGTCGCAGCAACCGGCTGGCGAAGACACCCAACAGCAGCCCTACCAACGAGCCCACCCCCAGCAGCACGATGGGCCGCCCCACCGCCGCGCTCAGCACGTACTTCGTACGCGCGCCCAGGGCCACGCGGATGCCCAGCTCTTTCATCCGGTGGCTCACGTTGTAGGCGGCCATGCCGAAGATGCCCGTCACCGCCAGCATCGCCGCGAGCACGCCCATGACGCCCACTGATATGGTGGCGGCCCGTGCCGGGAAGAGCGTCCCCCCGAGCGCATCGGGCCAGCTCCGCACCCTGATCTGCGCATTCGGTTCCAGGCCACTCAGGGTGCGTTCGAGCGTCGCCGCCATCTCGTTCATTGCCCGCCGCGACCGCGCCACGAAAATCACGTTGCTCGGCTCGTCCTGCGACAACGACAGATAAACCACGGGCTGGGGCGACTCCTGCATGTTGTGGTATTTGCCGTCCTCGGCCACGCCTACGACTTCGGTCAAGTGGCCTCGCACAACAAAGCGTTGTCCAATCACCGGCGTGTCGCCCCACATCTTCCGCGCGAAGGTTTCGTTCACGATCGCCACATACGGCGTCCTGGCGGTGTCCTGCCATGAGAAATCACGTCCACGCCGCAGCCGAGTGCCTGCAGCCTCCAGGTATCCCGGCGATGCGGTGAATACGTACGGCGCCAGCACAGAATTGTTGAGTGTGAACTCGGTCGTCCCTGGCGGGAAGACCGGAACCCCACGCAGGCCGCCGGTAAAGGGCACTCGGTTCACCGTGCCCGCCGTCGCGACGCCGGGGATGTTCCGCACCGCTTCGATCATTGCTTTCGTTTTCTCGAGCGGCTCGTCGCCTCCCGGTTCCACCAGGCTCAGGTCCATCTCGGCCAGCATCACGCCCTGCGGCTGGAAGCCCAGCGGAGCGTGCAGCATGCGCATCATGCCGCGTATCGCGACGAGCGAAGCCGTGACCAGCAGCATGCAGATTGCAATCTGTGCGCCCAACAAGAGGTCCCGCAGGGCAAACCGGTGCAGGGGGATTGGCTCCGCCGCTCCGCCCTTCATCGCCTGCAACGGACTGCTCTGCCATACCTGCCGCGCCGGAATCATCCCGAAGAGCAGCGCGCTCACCAGGGTGAAGGTCAGAGCTGCCAGATAAACGCGCGCATCGACACTGACTGCCGCCTGGCCATAGGGCGACTGCCACCGGTTCAGCGCACCCAGCAGCAGGCTCGCGGTCACCAGCCCCGCGGCTCCACCCAGCATCGACACCACCATCGCCTCGGTCATCAATTGCCGCACCAGCCGCCACGGGTTCGCTCCGAGGGCCACCCGGAGGGCCAGTTCCCGGCTGCGATCGGCCGCGCGGGCCGCAAAGAGGCTGGCCAGATTGGCGCACGCCGCCACCAGCACGAGCAGAGCCAGCCCGGTCACGCTATGGAGGAATCCGCGAATGACGTCACCGTTGTCTGCAAAGAGTCCGGGACGGACCAGCCGCAGTGGCAGTCCGCTGTCTGTCTCTGGGTACTCCTTCGCCATCTGGGCCGCGATCCCATTCAGATTGTCCGTTGCCTGTTGGGGCGTCACGCCTGGCTTCAGCCGGCCAAGCACCGTCACCGATGGGGAGCTCCGGGTGTGCAAGTCCCCCCAGTTCACGATGGGTATCCAGTAGTCCGGCCAGACAAATTTCTCCGTGCCGTGGAATTGCGCCGGTGCCACGCCCACCACCGTGAAGGGATCTTTGTCGAGCCGCGCGGTCGTTCCGACAACGCCGGGATCGGCGCTAAATGCGCTTCGCCATAGATCGTTACTCAACACCACATAGGGCGCTGAATTCGGACCATGCTCGTCCGTCGCCTGGAAGAACCGACCAACTTCCGGTTGCACACCCAGCAGCTCGAAATAATTACCTGTGACTGCATAGCCGGACACACGCCTCACCGCATTATTCCGGCCCAGTCTCGCCCGGGCATATCCACTAAAGGCGGCCATGTCGCTGAAGGTGGTGTTGCGCTGCCGAAAGTCTTCAAACGCAGGATACGACGTAGTCAGTAGTTTGAAGCTCGTCCACGGCTTGAGGCGAAGCTGGTAGAGATTCTGCGGGTCGCTCACATCCAGCGGGCGCAGCAGGACCGCATTCAGTACTCCGAAGACGACGACGTTTGCCCCAATCCCAAGCATCAGAGTGACTAAAGCCACGAGCGTGAACGCGGGAGACTTCCAAAGCACGCGCAGCGCATAGCGAATGTCCATCAGCAGGTCTTCAAAGAATGGTAGGCCCGTTTCGGCGTGGTACTCCACCAGATGCGATTCCATCTCTTCTCGGAGCCGTTCCTCACCGCGGCGCCGAGTCGTGAAGTTGAGAAGGCGCGTGAAGAACCGAGTCAGGCCTCTCATGGCAACTCCCCCGCTTTCACGTCAAAGAAGTGCGCGATGATCGCCGCTGTCTGCTCCCAATCGCGTTTCTCGGCTTTCAGCAACGTCCGTCCCGCTCGCGTCAGCCGATAAAACCGCGCTCGGCGGTTGTTTTCCGAGGGACCCCAATCCGACGCGATGGCACCCTCCTGCTCCAGCCTCAGCAGGACCGGGTAGAGCGTGCCCTGATTCACCGAAAGCAGGTCGCCACTGATTTGCTCGATGCGTCGGGCGACACCATACCCGTGCAGCGGTCCCAGCACATCGAGGGTCTTCAGAACGATCAGGGCCAGCGTTCCTTGCTGGACATCTTGTTTTTGTTTCATGCGGCTTCGTTTCCGAAGGGTCATTTGGTTTAGCAACAGGAGAATGCCGTAGGTCCATTGGGAAAGCAACAGGTAACATCGAGTTCGCGAAGAAGAGTTCCGTATTACTGCTCGCGAAACCCTGGCTGCAACTATTCGAAGGCATGCGCGAGAGCCCCCTCGTCGCCCGGTAGGTGGGCCTACGGCCGTCGTTTCCAAGGCCTTCTCGTCCCCCTACGTGGGGACTGGAGGGGCTCGTGAAGGGTGGGGTGTCAATGAATGAACGGCAGAGTGTAGACTCGGGCCAGGATGTCCCCACGCTTCAAGGTCGGCCTGGTTCAGATGGCCATGTCAGCCGATCCCCGACAGAACCTCGACAAGGCGGTCGCGCGTGTAAAGGAGGCCCGGCGGGCGGGGGCCGACGTCGTCTGCCTGCCGGAGCTGTTCCGCACGCAGTACTTCTGCCAGCGCGAGGATGCGAGCCTGTTCGACCTCGCCGAGCCGGTACCCGGCCCGACGACCGAAGCTCTCGGCCAGGCGGCCAAGGAGTCGGGAGCGGTGGTGGTGGCGCCCGTCTTCGAGCGTCGCGCCCCCGGGCTCTACCACAACAGCGCCGCCATCATCGACGCCGACGGGCAGGTCCGCGGCCTGTACCGGAAGATGCACATCCCGGACGACCCGGCCTTCTACGAGAAGTTCTACTTCACGCCCGGGGACCTCGGCTTCCGCGCCTTCGACACGCGGGCGGGGCGCATCGGCACCCTCATCTGCTGGGACCAGTGGTACCCGGAGGGCGCGCGCCTGACCGCGCTGCAGGGCGCGGTGATCCTCTTCTATCCGACCGCGATCGGCTGGCATCCCCACGAGAAGGACGCCTTCGGCAGTGCGCAGCGCGACGCGTGGCGCACCGTCCAGCGGGGCCATGCCATCGCGAACGGGGTCTACGTGGCGGCCGTGAACCGGGTCGGCCACGAGAAGCCGGTGGCGGGCAGCCCGGGGCTGGAGTTCTGGGGCACCTCCTTCCTCGCCGACCCGTTCGGCGTCGTGATCGCCGAGGCCTCCACCGACAAGGAGGAGATCGTCGTGGGAGAGGTCGACCTCGCCCGGATCGAGGACGTCCGGCGCAACTGGCCCTTCCTTCGCGACCGCCGCATCGACGCGTACTCGGGCATAGACAAGCGCTACATTGATTAAGCAGGGGGGCGCTGCGGCGCACCCCCCTGACCCCCGCGCACGGCGCGGGAGTGAATCCCGCTCCGCGCGCAGCCGTTGCCAATAGACCGTCCGCGGTTCCGGATGCCCGCCGAGTGGGAGCCCCACGAGGCGACCTGGCTCGGATGGCCGCACAACGCCTCCGACTGGCCCGGCCGCTTCCCTCCCATCCCGTGGGCCTACGGTGAGATCGTGCGCAAGCTGGCGCCCGACGAGCAGGTGCGCATCATCGCCCGCCGCGCCGACGAGGCCCGCGCCCAGCGCATCCTGAAGCGCGTCGGCGTTCCTGCGGAGCGAATCGAGTTCTTCCGCTTTCCCACCGACCGAGGCTGGACCCGCGACTTCGGTCCGATATTCGTTCGGCGTGGGGGGTCCGGGGGGGCCGGAGAGCCCCCCCGGCTCAATGAGCGAGCGCGGATTCATTCCGCGCGAGCGGAAGACAAGGGCGATCTCGCCATCGCGCGCTTCCGCTTCAACGGATGGGCCAAGTACCCCGACTGGCGCAAGGATGACCGCGTGCCCGAGCGGGCGGCCAAGGCGCTCAAGCGGCCGCTCGTCGAGGTGCGCGCCAAGGGCCGGCCGGTCGTCCTCGAGGGCGGCAGCATCGACGTCAACGGGCGAGGCTCGCTGCTCACGACGGAGGAATGCCTGCTCGACCCGGCCGTCCAGGTCCGGAATCCGGGCCTGGGGCGGGCGGAGATGGAGGCCGTCTTCCGCGAGTACCTGGGCGCGCCGAACGTGATGTGGCTGGGACGCGGCATCGCCGGCGACGACACCCACGGCCACGTCGACGACCTGTGCCGCTTCGTGGGTCCGCGGACGGTCGTGCTCTGCCGCGAGAGGGATCCTCGCGATCCCAACTACGGTCCCCTCGAGGAGAACCGCGAGCGCCTTCAGGGAATGCGGCTCGAGGACGGATCCCGGCCGGAGGTGGTGGACCTGCCGATGCCGGCGCCGCTCTTCTTCGACGGCCGCCGCCTCCCCGCCAGCTACGCGAACTTCTACATCGCCAACGCGGCGGTGCTGGTGCCGACTTTCAACGACCCGGCCGACCGCGTGGCGCTCGGCGTGCTCGCCGAGCTCATCTGCGACCGGCCGGTCGTGGGCATCCATGCGGTGGAACTGGTCTGGGGCCTCGGGACGCTGCACTGCCTCACTCAGCAACAGCCTCGAAGCGCTTGACCCTGGTTCAACCGACGGCTAGGCTCTTGCTTTACAACTCTTGAGGCGGGGCGCCAGGGGGGCGTCAGCGCCGTGAGGTGTCATGCGCGAGCGTGTACGCCGCATCGTTCCCCAGAAGGCAATCACCGTGGCGATCGACGGCACCCGGCGCGGCCGCTCCTACGGAGTGGTGGCCAACATCTCCGCCGGGGGTGCCTGCGTCCTGACCGACGCGAACCTTTTCCTGGGCGAAAGCCTGGATCTCGAGCTGAGCTTCTTCCGCGAGCCCCATGTCGTGCCCGCCGCCGGCCGCATCGTATGGAGCTCCGGCAACCGCGCCGCCGGCGCGCTGCGCTACGGACTGAAGTGGGCGGGCTCCGAGGACGAGCGGCTCAAGGTCCTGATCGAGCAGGCGGCGGAGTAGCCGCCGGCCGCCGCCCGGGCCGGACGGGTTGACGCCCGCCCGCGGCGTCGAGGTCCGCGAGCAGCTCCACGAACGCGGCGTTGGTCCAACCGAAGCCCACCTGGTTGGCGGCGTATCCGAAGGTAATGCCGGCGGCGACGTCCGAGTGCCGCCGCTTCACGTCGTACTTCTCCACGATCACGCCGTGCTCTTCGAAGTCCTGGGTGACGAGGCTGAGGAACTTCCTCGTCAGCCGGTCCGCGTCCGCTTGGAACCCGTAGCGTCGCAGCCCCTGGATCGCGATGAGCTGGAGGGGCGCCCATCCGAAGGGCGCGTCCCACTGGCTGCCCGTGACCTGGGTGCTCGTGAGGATGCCCCCCGGCGCCTCGAAGCGGAACAGGTTGGCGGCCACCTTCTTCGCCTGGGCCGGCGAGGCCAGCCCCGCCCACAGGGGATAGAAGGTGGTCGCGAACTGGTAACGGCGACGCACGCGGCCCTGGAAGTTGTGGTCGAAGTACATCCCGGCCTGCTCGTCCCACAGGTAGCGGTCGACGGCCTCGTGCCGCTTCTCGGCCCTCTCGTCCCACGTCTTCGCCTCCCCCTCGCGGCCCAGCTCGCGGGCGATCTCGGCCGACTCCTTTTCCATCCGGTAGAGGAGCGTGTTCAGGCACACGGGCGCGTAGTGGATGATGTCGACGCTGAAGGGACCGTAGCGGTTGGACGGATCGAAGCCGGACTCCCGCATCGAGCGGTCGCCGCGGTAGAAGAGCGGCGTGAGCTGGTCGGTGGCGCGGTCGTAGTACTGGTTCAGGTCGTAGTCTTCGACCGCGTGCGTGCGGTAGTACTCGCGGACCCGGTCGTAGTGGGTGCGCCCCTGCGCATCGCGCTCGTCGCTCAACGCCTCCGGCGCCGGGCCGCGGCCGAGGTCGTAGTACCGCGACAGACCCGTCGTCTCCACCAGGTGGGGCGGAGTGGTCCAGAAGCGGTGATAGGCCAGGATGGCCGGCCAGGCGGCGCGCAGCCACTCCTTGTCCTTCGTCTGTCGGTACACCCCGAGCACCATCTCGGTCAGGAACGGGGGTTGCGAGCGCGTGAGGTAGTAGGTGCGGTTGGCGTTCAGGATGGTCCCGTACTTGTCGATCTCGTAGATGAAGTTCTCGGCCATGTCCTTCGCCCGCTCCAGCTCGCCGTCGCGGAGCAGGCCCACCTGGATGAAGTAGCTGTCCCATCCATACATCTCGTTGAAGCGGCCGCCGGGGACGACGTAGGGGCGGGGCAGGTACAGCAGGCCGTGGTCGGTGATCGTGTTCGGGTCGGGCGGCAGCACGCGCAGCTCGATCCGGGCGAACTCCTCCGGCCCGAGCAGCGCCTTCAGCTCGGCGGCCACGCGGTCGCGGTCCTCGCGCGGGGAGAGGTACACGGGCGAGGGGGTGCCCTCCGCCCGCTTCATCTTCGGGTCCACGGCCGCCCGGGGCAGATCGCGGTTGGAGCGGCCGAGGGTGGACCACGCCTTCTTGATGTAGGCGCGCACGGCCTGGATGCGCTCGGGGGAGGGCATGACGTCGTCCCGAGCCGGGGCGGCGGCCGCCGCGAGCACGGCGAGGCTGGCCACGGCGGCGAGGTTCCGACGGCGGCGTTCGTCCATCACAGTCACTATTATAGGAGTCCGTCCTCCGTTTACCGGGACGGACTCCTATGAGCCGAAGCCGGGTGTTCGCGGGTGTCGCGCTGGTGAGCCTGTGCGTGCTGATGCTCCAGCTCGCGCTGACCCGGCTGTTCTCCGCGACGATGTACTACCACTTCGCCTTCCTGGCCATCTCCCTCGCCCTGCTCGGCTCGGGAGCGAGCGGCGTGTTCGTCTATCTGATGGGGCCGCGGCTGGCCGGGAAACGAGCGTGGGCACCCGCCCTCGCGGCGGCGCTGTTCGCCCTCACGACACCTCTCGCCGTCGTCGTCATCCTCGCCAACCCGCTCTCTCCCCTCGACTCGGCGCGCACCACCATCGCGCGCCTGACGTGGATCTACGGCGCGACCGCGCTGCCGTTCTTCTTCGCGGGCGGCGTGGTGACGCTCGCCATCGCCCGCTTCGCGCCCCAGATGAGCCGGCTCTACCTCTACGACCTCGGCGGCGCCGCGGCGGGCTGTCTGCTCCTCATCCCGGTGATGGACCACCTGGGCGCCGTGAACACGGTGCTGGCGGTGGCGGCGGTGGCCGCCGTGGCGGCCCTGGTCCTGGACGGCGCGCCGGTGGGCAAGGCGTGGCTGGTGGCCCTGTTCGTCCTCGCCGTGGGCCTCTCGGCCTTCGCCATCCACAACGCCGCCACCGGCCGGCTGGAGGTGCGGAGGGCGAAGGGGCTCATGGAGGAGGGCAACGTGATCTTCTCCCGGTGGAACTCCTTCTCCCGCGTCACCGTGTGGGGGAGCCTCGACAACGACGCCGTCCTCATCATGATCGACGCCGACGCGGCCACCCTGCTCAGCCGCGGTGGCCACGACCTGCGCCGCCACATCTCCCAGGCCGAACGTGTCGAGGCCCTGGCCTACCGCCTGTGGCCCGGGGCGCGGGCCCTCGTCATCGGGCCGGGCGGCGGCAACGACGTGATCATGGCGCGCCTCTTCTCGGCCCGCCAGGTGACGGCGGTGGAGGTGAACCCGATCATCGCCGGCGACATCATGATGACCGAGCCGTTCCTCGGCTATTCGGGCCGCCTGTATCAGCAGCCAGGAGTGCGCCTGGTCGTCGACGAGGGCCGCAGCTTCATCCGCGCGTCCCGTGAGCGCTACGACGTCATCCAGGGCACGATGGTGGACACCTGGGCCGCCACCGCCGCCGGCGCCTTCGCCCTCACCGAAAACAACCTCTACACGGTCGAGGCCTTCACCGATTACATGGGTCACCTCTCCGAGCGGGGCGTGCTCAGCATGACCCGCTGGTACCTGGAGCCGCCCGATCAGCTTCTGCGGCTCTTCTCCCTCGCCCGGGCCACGATGCAGAAGATGGGCATCGTCCGGCCGGACCGCCACTTGATGCTGGTGAGGGGGCCGGCGGAGCCGGGGACCACGCGCGCCCCCGCCACGTTTCTCTTCGGGCGATCCGAGTTCACCGACGAGGAGGCGCGAGAGGTGGGGAGGGTATCGGCTCGCAATGGTTTCACGGTGCTGTACTCACCCCTCGACCGTCCCCCCA
>Ga0210378_10001432_pt1 | contig 12437 bp, 10 predicted proteins | sample PLM1_60_b1redo_FD_155465 | JGI IMG/M metagenome (GOLD analysis project Ga0210378, IMG submission 155465) | Groundwater sediment microbial communities from an aquifer in East River, Colorado, USA - PLM1_60_b1 redo | ecosystem: Environmental > Terrestrial > Soil > Riparian zone | place: USA: East...
CTCGACCTCGCACCTGACCGCCACCGTCTGCTGGTCACGAGCGGCAACGGCGAAGCGGCGATCTGGAACATCGATCCGGAATCGTGGGCCGAGCGCGCCTGCGCGATCGCCAATCGCACGTTGACGCGCCAGGAGTGGGAGACGTTCCTTCCGGGCCGGCCCTACGAGCCGGCCTGCTGAGCGGGAACCCCGAGTCCAGGGCGGATCGACCACGTGAAGCGGGTAAGGCTCGCCGGCGGCGCGAGGCCGCCGGGGCGGAGACCGCGGCGGACGAGCAGCGTGGGCGGGGCGGCCTCTCTGGCGAGTCTGAGGCGGGCGTGGCCGAGACCCTCACGATGCCACCTCGTCGAGAGCCCGACAACGAGCAGACCGGCGTCGCCGCTCGCGTCGAGCATGCCTTCCTCGCCCGCGGGAGTCAGCAGCGGCTCGGCCGAGATGCCGAGAACCCGCTGAACGGCGAGCGCGCCGTGCGAGAGGAGGCGGCTCGCGTCGCGTCTGCCCTGCTCCGGTACTGCGGCCGCACCTGCGAGTCGGAGCGGCGCTTGGGCGGCGCGGGCGATCCACGCGCCGAGCTCGACCGCCGCCCAGTCGTGCTCGGCCCCTCCGAACGGGACGAGCACCGGGCCACCGGCTGTCGCGTCGCGAGGAACGAGCAGCGCCACGTCGCACGGCGTCTGCTCGAGGAGGGCAATGAGCTGCTCGTCGGGAGCGCCGTCGACCAAGAGTTCGTCGGGCGCCTCGGCGAGCAGGAGCTCGACGTCGAGCTCCTTCGCGAGCCGCGCCAGCTCCTTACCCGGCGCCGTCGCGGTAAATGAAACCGAGCGAGCGACGACACCGCGCGCCTCGAGCGCAACCCGACGCTCTTCGAGCCAGGCCGAGGCGGGCCGCAGCCCGGCCGCGTCCGACATGAGCCTGGCCAGAATCACGACACGGCGTGGGTGTCCGACGAGCGGCTCGGCCACCGCGAGCAGCGCGTCGACGCGCGCCTCGTGCGTGATCGCGACAAGAATTGATCGTTCCGCGGCCTGGTCGACGCGTACGGGCGCATCGACATCGAGTGACCGGTCCTGCCGAAGGATCGCCCGCTCCAGCGCCTGGAGCGCAGGGCTCGGATCGATCCCCAGCTCGTCGACGAGCGCTCGGCGCGCATCCTGGTAGGCGTCGAGGGCCTCCGCCTGCCGACCCGACCGGTACAGCGCTGTCATGAAATACCCCCGCAGGCGCTCGCGGAGCGGGTGCTCGGCGACGAGTGCCTCGAGCTCACCGACCAGCTCGTCGTGGCGCCCGAGCGCGAGGTCGGCGCCGAGCCGAAGCTCGACGGCGGCCAGCCTGATCTCCTCGAGCCGGGCAATGGCCGCCTGGGCGAAGCTCTCGTAGCCGAAGTCCGCGAGCGCGGAGCCCCTCCACAGCGAGAGTGCGTCGCGTAGCCGCTGCGACGCGTCGGCCGCCAGGCCGCGAGCGAGCAGGCTTCCCGCCTCCTCCACCAGGCGCTCGAAGCGGTGGAGGTCGAGCTCGTCGGGATCGACCCGGACGACGTAGCCGGGCGACCTCGTCGTCAGTACGTCCTCCGGAAGCGTCTTGCGAAGTCGCGAGACGTTGACCCGCAGGGCGGCGGCGGCGCGCTCGGGCGAGTCCTCGCCCCAGAGCTCGTCGATCAGCCGGTCGGCGGGAACGACCTCGTTGGGATGAAGGAGGAGCAGTGCAAGAAGCGCTCGCGGCTTGTGCCCGCCCAGGGAGACCTCGCAGCCTTCGTGCCACACCTCGAGCGGTCCCAGGATCCGGAATTCCATCTGCCTTGCCCTGGCGCGGGACGCTAACAGCCTGTTGCGCGTCTGAAACGGACCTGAAACCGGTCGGGTCGAGCATCGGACTCGACAGTCGGGTCTCCCGAGAGGAGGAAGGTATGAAAGTCAGACAGGCCGTGCTCGTCGTGCTCGCGGCGGCGGTCACGCTGACCTCAGTTGCGGCAGCCGGCCCTCACGCCGCGAAGCAGCGGGTGGCAATCACGTCGAAGGTCGTAGCGAACACTTCTTCGTCCGGTCAGTTCGTGCTTACCCCGCTGCAAGCAGGAGCCCTCAAGCGCGACTCGGGTACGGAAAGCTCTGTCTGGAACGAGCGCGTCGTAATGCGCGAGGGGCAGAGCGTCGAGATCGACGAGGGTGTACAGACCCTCAAGGGACTGCGGGGGAGCGTCACGATGCGCTTCCGGGTCGAGTATGTCGACGCCGGGAACCGATACGTCTCCGGCACCGGCACCTGGAAGGTCGTACGCGGGACAGGCCAGTACGCCCATATCACCGGAGGTGGGCGGAGTGGCACGGTGTCCCGAGATGTACCTCCAAGCCGCGGGCCCTGGAGCTCGCGTGCCGAGGGCTTCCTCACCCTTCCGTAGTGCGCTGCACGAGATGGAGCGGCGCGCGCTCGAGCGCCGCTCCGTCTCACGCCTTCTGGCCCCGGATGCCACCAGCTGTTGCTCGTCTGAAACAGACCTGAAACGGACCAGGTCGATCATCGGATCCGACAGCGAGCAGAACGAGGAGGGGAGAGGGGTGAAGGAGGTGCCTAGGAATCGAGTCGAGTGCGAAAGGAAAGGGGAAATGAGAGTGAACTTCAAAGCGGTGGGCGCCGGATCACTCGCGGCCTGCGCCGCGCTCATGACGATCGTCGCGGTCCTCTACGCACGACCGGCCGCAGGTGCACAGCCGCCGGCGGCCGCTGACCCCGCAGTCATCCCGGCCTGGAACGCGATCGCGGTGAGCACGATCGCAGGGCCGTCGCCTAACGGAGCCGGAAAGGCGAACGCCGAGGCGTTCCTATGGTTCGCGTTCGTACAGGCAGCGGTCTACAACGCCGTGAACGGGATCACCCGCGAGTATGAGTTGTACGAATGGAATAGCAAGGCGCCGAAGGGAGCTTCTCCGCAAGCCGCGGCAGCGGCCGCGGCGTACGGGGTCCTGATGGAGTACTTCGGCAGCAGTGACTTCGCCAACAGCGAGACGATCGCGGCGAACCTGAATGCTGCGCTTGCGACGTCTCTGGGGCAGATCCCCGACGGCGTGCCGAAGGAACAGGGCATCCGCTATGGCGAACGGGCTGCCGAGCGTCTCGTCGAGCTCCGGGAGGACGATGGTCGCTTCGCCCCGATCGTGTTCAACGTGCCGCCGGCGGCGGGCGTCTGGCGACCTACGCCACCGGCACTGGCTCCGTTCTTCGACCCCTGGTTGGGTCAGGTCGAGCCGCTCGTGATTGATTCTCCCAGCCAGTTCCGCCCGGGTCCGCCGCCTGCGATCTCGTCTGCCCTCTACGTCGAGGAGTTCGAGGAGGTTCGCGACTACGGCGTGAACATCGGTTCACTACGAAGCGCTGCTCAGACGCAAACCGCGCTGTTCTTCTCCGACGTCGGAGTTGGTCCGCTGCAGGCTGGACTCCGCGACCTGGTGACGCGCCGCGGGCTGGATATCAGCGACTGCGCACGCCTGTTCGCGGCGGTCGATCTGAGCATGGCGGACACGTCGTTTGCGGTCTGGGACGCCAAGTTCCACTACGGATGGTGGCGCCCGATCACCGCGATCCGCGAGGCCGATACAGACGGCAATCCCGAGACCGCCGGAGTTCCCGGATGGACTCCGCTCCTTGTCACGCCGCCCTATCCGGACTGGCCAAGCGGTCTGACTGGCTTGATCGGTGCCGCCAGCACAGCCCTCTCACAGCTGAATGCGGACGGCCGGGTTGACCTGAACCTCACGTCCGTCGCGGCGGGAGTCACGAGGCACTACGACCTTGCCGCCGACATCCAGCACGACGCGATCAACGCGCGCGTCTTCTCCGGCATTCACTTCCGCACCGCCGACGAGGTCGCCGTTGCGATGGGAACACAGGTGGCGAACTGGGCCCTCGACCACCACTTCGCACCAGCGAACTAGACCGACCAGCGCTGCGAGCCGGGCGGAACCACACCTCCGCCCGGCTCCGGCGTGGAGCGGAATGCGAGCCGCGGCCGAGATCCTCGAAGCTCTGTGGCCGGCCGCCAGTCTCGAGCGGCTCGAGGCGATCATGGCGCCGGGGAACTCCGACACCTGACGCCGCGAGTGCGCCGCGAGTGCGGCTTCGAGACGGGAGCGACGGGGCTCGAACCCGCGACCTCCGGCGTGACAGGGAAGCGGTCCTCCGTCAGGCGCTCAGCGCCGCTTCTGTGTGGGCCTCGGCGGCGACCTCGCGGCCGCGGCCTGGGATGAGCAGAACGGACAGCGCCGCGACGATGGCCCCTCCGGCGCTGATGAGGAAGGCGATCTCGAAGCCGGCGTTCTGGGGAAGCCCGCTCGCTAGGACGTGCGCGGCGATCATGCTGCCGGCGATCTGCGCGCCGACGGCGGAGCCGATGTTGCGCATGATCGTGTTGACGCCGGTGGCCTCACCGGAGGCGCTCCCCTTGCCGGTGCCAATCCCGCCGCCGCCACCCGCGGGCGAGCCGCCTCCGCCGCAAACCGCGGCTCCGTGCTTGGTGCCACGCGTCCTCGGTCGGACGGTTCGCACCGCGCGAACGAGAATCCGACGCGCGAACTGCTCACTCGGACGGGTTCGGTACGCCCGCTCCGCCAAACCGCGCGGCCGAGTGATCAGGCAGAAGCCGCGAGCCGGCGCCCGCCTTCGGCACGGCGCCCGAGTTAACCTGGTGGTCAGCCGCCGGCGTTAATCCATGCTCTCGGCAGACCTGGCACCGGTCTCCAACCTACTCTGTGGCACCGCAAGACCTGTCACCGATCTCCCTCCGCTCAGGTGGCGACGCGGCCGCGGCGTGAGAGCGCGTCGATCGTCACCGCGGCGAGCAGGACGAGCGCCGTGACCATGTACTTCGACGCGGCTGTGAAGCCCATGAGCCCCATGCCGTTGTCGATGCCGGCGATCACGATCCCGCCGAGTACGCCGTGAATCGCCTTCCCCCGGCCTCCGAACAGGCTCGTGCCGCCGATCACCGCGGCCGCGACCGCGTAGAGGACGAGCGTGCCGCCGTCGATCGACGTCGAGATCGACCGGAGCCGCGACGCGTAGACGATGCCCGCTATTCCTGCCGTGAGGCTGCACAGCATGAACGCGATGGTCCGGATCCTCGCAAGATTCACGCCTGCCCGGCGCGCGGCCTCGGCGTTGCCGCCGATCGCATACAGGTAGCGACCGAGCGTCGTCCGGCCGAGCAGGATCGTCCATAGAACGAGCACGCCGACGACGAGGAGGAGAACCCAGGGCACGCCGCGGATCGGCACGAGGATGCCGCGGTCGTGGTTGCAGAGCAGGACGAGCGCGACGCCGCCCACCAGCGCTCCGCCGATCTTCAGGAGGGTTACCGCCGGCGGCGGGGCGACGAGGCCGGCACGCCGCCGCTTCCAGTCGCGCCGCCAGAGGGTCAGGCCGAACACCGCGACGAGCGCAAGCATGAGGATCCAACCCGCGAGCGGGCTGATGTTGGCGCTCGCGATGTTGTTGATCGTGTCGTCCTGGATCGGGATCGTCCCGCCCTCGCCGAGGATCTTCAGGAGAGCGCCCTGCCAGAAGAGGAGACCGGCGAGGGTGACGACGAACGAGGGCAGGCCGATCCGCGTGATGATCGTTCCCTGGAGCACGCCGATTCCCGCGCAGGCGAGGAGCGCGGCCGGAATTGCGGCATACCAGGGCCAGCCGTGGGCCGGGCTCGCGAGGTCGGCCATGATCACCCCGCCGAGGCCGGCGACGAACCCGACCGAGAGGTCGATCTCGCCGAGGAGCAGGACGAAGACTTGCCCCATCGCCAGCAGGCTGAAGACCGCAGCCTGGACGAGCAGGTTGACGAGGTTGCCGGCGGTCAGGAACTTCGAGTCCAGGGACTGGAACAGGATCGAGATCAGGATCATCCCCGCGATGACGGGTAGGACCCCGCTTTCTCCCGCCTTGATCCTCGCGAGCGCGGTGCGCAGATATTCGCCGACGGACCCAGCCGCGAGTTCGGCCGGAAGTGCGAGCTCGGCCTGACGCGCCGCCTCCTCGGTCTGGGGGACCTCCGACTCGGGCAGCCCGACGGGCTCGTTGACGTTGGTCATCAGGCGCTGTCCCCGTTTTTGGAAAGCCGCTCCGACGTCCCGGTAGTCATCAGGTCGACCGCGATCTGCCGGTCGAGCTCTTTGGCGGGTCTCAGCGCAACCACGCGGCCCAGGTAGAGCACGATGATCCGGTCGGCCACCTCGAAGACGTCGTTCATGTTGTGGGAGACGAACAGCGCCGCGTGCCCCTGCTCGGCGAGCCTGCGGGTGAGGTCCAGCACCATCCTCGTCTGGGCGACGCCGAGCGCAGCCGTCGGCTCGTCCATGATCACCAGCTTCGCTTCCCAGAGCACGGCCTTCGCGATCGCCACCGACTGCCGCTGGCCGCCCGAGAGCGAGGCCACCGGCTGGCGGATCGAGCGCACGGTCGTCACGGCGAGGCTGGAGAGGGTCTCGCCGGCCGATTTCTCCATCGCCTCCTCGTCGAGGAAGATGCCGTTCTCTCGCTCCCGTCCCAGGAACATGTTTTGCACGATGTCCAGGTTGTTGCAGAGCGCGAGATCCTGGTAGACGGTCTCGATCCCAAGCGCGGCGGCCTCGCGAGGGGTGCGAATCCGAACCGGGCTTCCGTCCCAGAGGATTTCCCCGCTCTCTGGAGCGTGGATCCCGGCGATGCACTTGATCATCACCGACTTGCCGGCCCCGTTGTCGCCGATGAGCGCGGTCACCTCGCCTGGCCGAATGTCCAGGTCGACGTCGGTGAGCGCCTGCACCGGCCCGAAGTTCTTCGAGACGCCGCGGAGGCGAAGGAGAGGCTCTGCGCCGTTCTCGCTGCTCGTCATCGAGTCTCTTCTGCCGGTGTTACGACCGAGCCGGGCCTCGCCGCGGAAGGCGAGGCCCGGTCCAGTTCGTCCCTACTGGATTCCTGCCTCCTTGCACAGGCTGGCTATCTTCCCGGTGCAGAGAGCGGAGGCCGTGATCGTGCCGTCCTTCACGACGGTGTCGTTCATGTTCTCCGTCGTCACCCAGAACGGCTTCGTGTACACGGACTTGATGTCCGCGTTCAGAGTCGTGTCCCTCGTCGTGTCGTTCACGAGAGTGGACGGCGGCGTCTTGTCGGCCCTGAGGTAGAGCGCGAGCGCCGCGGCCGCCTGTGCCTCGGCGAAGTACGGCTTGTAAACGGTGCCGCACTGGTAGCCCTTGAGGATGTTCTGCAGCCCATCCGTGGCGGCGTCCTGACCGGTGACCGGGAACGTCTTCGCCGGGATCTTGTTCTTCAAGAGCACGGAGATGACCGCGTTCGCGGTGTTGTCGTTCGGCATCACGACCGCGTTGATGTTGGGGTGCGCGGTGTACTGCTGCTCGAAGGTCGTGGCCGCGGTCGGCCCATCCCACGTGCCGGCCGGCGCGCCCACCTTCGTATAGGACCCGTCGTCGAAGTGCGGCTTGAGCACGCCGTTGTAGCCCTGTGCGAAGAGCTTCGCGTTGTTGTCCGTCGGGTCGCCGCTCATCACCAGGACGGCCGGCTTGCTGACCTTCCAGGCGTCGATGCAGTCGACCTCGCCCTGGCCGATCAGCTCGCCCACTTCTACGTTGTTGAAGCTGACGTAGTACCGATCCTTGGGGCCCCCGGTCACGAGGCGGTCGTAGTCGATCACCTTCAGGCCCTTCGACACTGCGTTCTCCTCGATGGCAGCTCCCGATCCCGGGTCGAGCGGATCGATGAGGAGCACCGAGGCGCCGGCGGTGATGAGAGCTTCGGCCTGCTGCTGCATCGTGCTCGTGCTGCCCTGTGCGTTCTGGATCTTGAACTGGTCGGAAGAGAGCCCAGCGGTCTCGAAGGCTTTCTTCAGGTTCGGCGCGTCGTACTGGACGTAGCGCGTCGACGTCGTCGTGTCGGGGAGCAGGACCCCGATCATTCCCTTGCCCTCGCTCGCAAGGTCTTTGAGCTTGGTCATCGCCGAGAAGTCCGCCGTCAAATCGGTGACGCCGATCTCCGGAGTGCCGGACGATCCCGTGGTCGAGCTGCTGCTTTCGTTCGAGTTGGATCCGCCGCACGCGGCGACCACGAAGAGCGCCATGAGCGCGAGCCCCATGATCGCGAGTCCTCTCCACGCTGAGCGCATACTTCCTCCCTTCTAGACTCTCTGGCGCAATCGGGAAACAATACTCCCGGACGATCGGGCCGTGACGACGGTGAGCGTGCCGGCGCCACACACGAAGGAGCATCGTCCTGGGCATCATCGGCCCATCGGACAGCGGCAAGTCGTCGTCCTGCGAGCCGGTCTGTTCCCAACCCTGGCCGAAGGTGCGGCGTTCGCGACCTCGTCCTGCCGTGAGCGTTCCAACAAGCGTTCCACAATCGCCCTAGCTCCGCCGTACTTCCGAAGGTGGATGCGGTGTGCAGGGGAATCGTGAACGGGAGCGACGGGACTCGAACCCGCGACCTCCGGCGTGACAGGCCGAGTCGGACACGCCGACGTTCACCGACGAACGTCGCGAAACGGCCTCATTTCCAGGCACTTTTCGCCCACGGGCTACCTCTGATCCACGTGGTTGAGCCAATCCTCGAATCGACGTTTGGGCCACGAGTGGGCCACGAAATCTTGTCTTCGCGGACAACGCCACGCCGAGGGGGCCAAGAGACATCGCCCCGCAGCGTGGTGCGCGGAGTGGCGGCTCGATTCGACCTCCTCCTTACGAGGCAGGAGGCGGCGGGTTCGAGGACACGACCGGGCACCTGAACGGATGGAGCTGCGAGGAAAGCCCAGGGCTCCGCGGGTCAAGTGCGCCAGCGATGCTAGGGGGCACGTGCAGTGCGCACCCCCGGTGCACGTTCAGCCGATTGTTCTAACCCAGGCGAGTTCCTAGACTCGGCTCATGCCCATCTGTGCCGTTTGCGGCTACGAGGACGTAGCGGCGTTCAACTTCTGCCCTAAGTGCGGTGCAACGGCGGCAACAAGGACATCGGAGCAGCGCAAGGTCGTGACGGTGCTCTTCTGTGACGTCGTCGGCTACACCGCGCTCGGGGAGTCGACCGACCAAATGACCCTGATGCGGTGGCAGGTTCATAGCGCGCCGAGGCTATGAGGTACCGGGCTGCACGAGTCCTGTCTGGTAGGCGATGACGACGGCCTGGGCGCGGTCGCGGAGGTCGAGCTTAGACAGAACCGGCATGGAGCGCGCCAAGCCCAGGCGAGAAGACCGACGCCCGGGAGCATCACAGCACCCCCAACCATGGCGGAGATAGGCTCAGCCGAAATGGACGTCGTGTTCGAGGTCGCCAGCCAGCGGTACCCGCTCGAGGAGCGCGCGGCGACGCTCATGGCGGAGAACCTGAGGGTGAAGGCGGCGCACGAGCCTGGCGCCGAAGGAACCGTAGGCGCTCGGGCCGTCGCCGACGCGATCGAGCTTCGGCTGATCGAGGACACCGCCGACCCGATCAGCCTGGGCGGAGACGGGGCCGAGGCCGTTTACGCGCTGAACGTTCCGACTGGCGGCAGTGGTCAACTGTGGGCGCTCTACCGCGCCGTCAAACGGCTGCACCGCGAGCGGCTTCGCCAGAAGAGCTAGGACAGCCTGCCCGTCGCGGTCGAGATCCTCGGCAAGCGCTGCGAGATCGGTGAGCGACTCGTCGACCTGAACGGTGTGAGCCGCCCCCGGTCAAGCGCGCCGCCCCCGCGCAATCTGTTGCCTGGGATCGGAGGCGAGCAGCTCCTCGTACAGGGAGGCGAAGCGACGAGCGATCTCCGCCCAGCCGTATCGGCGGCTTTCGCTCTGAGCGCGTCGGCCACGCGCCCGGCGTTCCTCCTCGCCGCGAGCGGCGCTGACGAGTGCGTCGACGAGCGCCCCCTCGTCGTCGGGCCGAATGAGCCAGCCCGTCCTTCCGTCGGCGACGATCGCCGCCGGGCCATGCGCCCGGCAGGCGATCACCGGTAGGCCGCAGGCCATCGCCTCAACGAGGACGAGCCCGAACGCCTCGGCGACGGAGGGCAGGACGAGCGCATCGGCCGCGTTCAGCGCCTGCGGCAGCTCCTCGTGCGGGCGCCAGCCGGCGAGGAAGACCTGCCGGTTCCCGATCCTCCGTACCGTGGCGAGCGGATGCTCCCCCTCCCACTCGCCCGGATGGCCGCCGACGAGCACGAGCGGCGCCGGCGTGCCGAGCAGCTCGACAGCGCGCGCGTGGGCGCCGATCAGGAGCGGCAGGCGCTTGACGGCCGTGTAGCGACCGACGTAGAGGAAGACCGGGCCGCCGGCCCGGAAGGGAGCGAGCTCCTCGTCAGCGTAGGCGATGCTCCCCGGCCGGCCGCTCTCGTCCCAGCCGCGCGGCTGCTCGACGAGCCAGCGGTGCCAAAACGCGAGCCGCTCGTCTTCCGCGAGCGGTCGACGCGAGAAGCGCTCAAGCTCGACGCCGCTCGGGAGCCCGCGCAGCTTCGCCCGCTCGAGGCCGAGAAGGAGGGCCGCATCCGCCTCCGCCCCGGGCGGCACGACCAAGAGGGCGCAGCGCTGCGCCCAGGCGCGCAGCCGCCCGCCCCAATCCTGAGCGTAGCGCCAGCCCGGCGGCGCTCCGGCCTCGATCCTGCGCAGCATGGCGAGCTCGGTCCCGTGCAGCTGGCCAAGCACGGGCAGCGAGGGGAAGCTGCGTGCCGCGGCCTCGTTCGCGGGCGTCAGGTGGTGCAGATGAAGGAGGTCGGCGGCGCCCGCACCGGCGCGCGCGAGCAGGTCGATCCAGGCAGCGACGAGCCGTTCGTAGGCTCCGTCGTCGACGGCGGCAAAGATGCGATCGGGCGCATCCGGGCGATCCTCGAAGGAGGGCGGGAAGGGAACGGGCGCAGCCAGTGGCTCCACAAGCTCGAGCGCGGGCGAGTAGTCGAGCGCGTGGACGTCGAGCCCGGCGAAGAAGCTGGCCGCGTGGGTCAGCTCGCCCGGCGGTCCAAGCGAGCCCGCGGCGAGCGTCAGCCGCCAGCCTGCGGCCGGCAGTGCGCGCGCGAGCGAGCGCGTCACCTGCGCCGAGCCGCCGCGGGGGAAGAAGAAGAGCGCCGAGACGACGCGATCAACCGAAGGCCGCACCGGCGGGCGGCCGCGTCGCCGCTCGGACCAGCCTGCACTCGAGTTCGCCATCGATAGCAATTCTCTCCGGTTTGTGCGCCGGAATGAGCGCGTGTGCCTCGCTCCCCCTCGCCGGGAGCTGCCGGCGGCCGACTGAGCTGCTCGTGTCCCGAGCAGCGGGCGCGACCCCATTGGCGCGCGCATGGTTAGGTGCTGCTTGCATGCGCGTCGACCGGGGGGAAGTCCAGATCCAGCAGCTCGCGGAAGGGCCGCGGCCGTTCAGGGCGCTCTACGAGCACTGGGAGCGGCACCAGTGGTCGCCCCTCGCGATCGACTTCTCCACCGATCGCGCCAGCTTTGCGGCCCTTGACGAGCCGACGCGCGAGGGCCTCGTCTTGGTGTTCGCGCACCGCTTCCACGCCGAGTTCAACGTCGCCGCCCTGCTCGCGCCCTTCCTGCTCGCCGCTCCCGACTACGAGATGCAGCTCTTGCTCGCGACGCAGGTGGCCGACGAGCACCGCCACATCGAGTCGGTCCTGCGCGTGTACTCGCACGTCTTTGCGGTCGAGGGCGGGATCGCCGCGGTCAAGGCGCTCGCGGATGCGCAACTCGATCCCGTCGCCGCCGCGCTCTATGGAGCGCTCGACGGCGTCGTCCGCGCGCTCGAGGCGAGCCGCGACGAGGACAGCTTCCTGAAGGCCATCGTCGCCTACCACTTGATCGGCGAAGGGTCGATCGGGCGTGCGAACCAGAGCTTCGTCGCGGCGCAGTTCGAGCGGGTCGGCTTGTTCCCCGGCCTGCGCGAGGCGCAGCGGCTCGCCGTGCGGGACGAGGTGCGCCACATCGGGATCGGTGTCTCCTACGCGCGCCGACGGCTGACCCGCGACGGCGTACGCGCCCGGGCGCTGATCGAAGAGATCGTCGAGGGCTTCCAGGCGCTCGGGGACAGCCTGCTCGAGGACGCGGCCCCGAGCGTGCTTGACGACTTCGCGGGCGCCTACGGCGCGGAGCCTGCGACGCTGTGGGCAGAAGTGCTCCACCAGCTACGCCTCCGTCTCCGCTCGATCGGCTTCAGCCCTTTGGGACGCGACTGACCAAGGCACATCATCCACTCGTAGTCCGGTGCGCGACGGCCGGGCGGCCTTACGCCGGCACTCGCTCCGTCTCGCGCGCCTGCGCCGTGCCAGCCACAGCAGTCTGCACCGGAGCGAGGTCTGCCAGCTCCGTCTCCAGCCGCGTCAGCGCCTGCACCTGCAGCTGGCGCACCCGCTCGCGGGTGAGCCCAAGCTCGCGCCCGACCGTCTCGAGCGACTGCGGCTCGCCCTGAAGGCCGAAGCGACGCTCGACGATCAGCCGCTCCCGTTCCGGCAGCCTTTC
>Ga0210378_10001433_pt1 | contig 12434 bp, 10 predicted proteins | sample PLM1_60_b1redo_FD_155465 | JGI IMG/M metagenome (GOLD analysis project Ga0210378, IMG submission 155465) | Groundwater sediment microbial communities from an aquifer in East River, Colorado, USA - PLM1_60_b1 redo | ecosystem: Environmental > Terrestrial > Soil > Riparian zone | place: USA: East...
ACCACCGGCCGCGATCACCACGAGCTGACCACCGCCACCGATCCCGAGCAAGGCGTCAGGCTCCAAGTCACGATCGGCGGTCACGAATCCTCCGGCGAGCAGGTCGCCGAGCACGTCGCCCTCTGCGCCGAGGCTTCCCACGGCCAGACGCTCCGCGAGCGCGTCCGCGACGCCGGCGCGGAGCGTCTCGGGATCCGACCCGGACAGACCGAGGATGCCGGCGAGGACGCCCGCGCTCTCTTCGATCTCAGGCTCGTCGAGCCGGCGGGTCAACTCGAGCATTGCGAGAACGTCGACGCCGGCCGCCGTGAGCTCCTCGACGGTCCGCTGCGCCGGGCGGTCGACGCCCTCCAGCGTCACGACGACGGCATCCTCCCCCACGAGGACGCCGTCGCGCAGCGTTGGCTGGAGTCCCACGGCGAATCGTTCGAGGAGCTCCACGTTGTCGAGCGCCAGGTCCCGTTCCTGCTTCGCCTCCTCGTAGTTCAACACCAGATCGCGAGCGAAGCGATCCCCGACCACCGATGTGCCGGCGAGGATCCCGAGCCCGAAGGCAAGGATCACCGCGACGATCGAGACCACGTGGTACCGCCACGAGATCACAGGAGCGATCCCAGCCAGGCGAACAGGTCGTCGAGCGTCTGATCGACGTAGAGGCGGAGGCCTGGTGAGGCCGCGTACATCAGACCGAACGCGACAAGCACGGCCCCGACGAGCAAGAGGAGGTCGCGAACCCGCGCCCTGCTCGGGTACAGCCGGGCCACACCTTTCGCGTCCATGAGGATCTCCCCGACGCGGAGCCGGACGAGGAAGGTGGAGGACATCCCCGGTCTTCCCTTGTCGAGGAACTCGCGGAGGTTGCCGTGCGTGCCGACCGCCACGATCAGCTCGGCGCGTCGCTCGTGGGCGAGGAGGAAGGCGACGTCTTCGCTCGTCCCCGCCGAACGCACCTCGACGTGCGGGATCCCGAGACGCTCCAGGCGGGCGCGTCCCGGCGCGCGGCCGTCCGGATACGCGTGGAGCACGATATCGGTCGGCACGCGTCGCGGCCTCTTGATCAGCTCGAGCGCCCCGTCCGAGATGCTGTCCATGTCGCCGATCACGACGTCCGGCGAGTACCCGGCGTCGATCAAGGCGTCCGCTCCCCCGTCCACGCCCACGAGCACGGGCTTCACGTCGCGGATGTAGGAACGGAGCGCCGCCAGGTCCTCCCGATACCCGTAGCCCCGCACCACTACCAGGGCGTGGCGGCCGGCGAGAGAGTGATGGAGCTCGGGAAGGCCGGCACCGCCGAACAGCAGGTCACGCTCCTCGCGCATGTACTCGAGCGTGTTGCGAGCGAAGCCCTCGAAGCGCTCGTCCACGGCTTCACGTGCCGACTCCATGTCCCGGAGGATCGAGGCTCGGTCCTGCCTGACACCGACGGCCAGCAACCGGTCCCCCGCGAAGAGCCGGTCGTCTTCGAGGCGGACGGGCTCGCCCTCTCGGACCTTCTGGAGCACCAGCGGGCCCACCCGGTCGACGAGCGGGATGCCGGCCTCCTCGAGGATCTTCGGTCCGAGGTTCGGGTAGCGGCCGCTGATCGAAGGGGCGGCGTTCACCACGGCGGCAACCCCCGCTCGGACGAGCGCCTCCGCGGCGACGCGATCGAGATCCTCATGGTTGATCACGGCGACGTCTCCGGGCTCGATGCGGGACACGAGCTCCTTGGTGCGACGATCGACCCGTGCCCTGCCACCGGTCTGCCCTCGCGAGCGAGACGTTCGGCGCCGAAGCAGCTTGGAGGCCAGTGCGTCCCTTCCCCGGCCCGGGACCGTCCCCGGCCGTCCCTCGAGTGTTCCGAGGGTAGCCGAGAGCGAGGCTCAGGTGACGGCGCCCGCTCTCCCGAGCGCGGCGGTCTCGTCCCGGAGACGATCGGCCTCGCTGAGCAGCTCCTCGGCATGGGACACGGCGCTTTCGCTTCCCGCCAGCCCGGCGAGCATGCGTGACAGCTCCTCCGCCCGGCCCGGGCCCTCGAGCAGGTCCACCGACGCGGTCCCCCCGTCCTTGGTGACCCGGAGATGCCTGTCCGCGAAGCAGGCGATCTGGGGGAGGTGGGTCACCACCAGCACCTGTCGCCCCGCCGCCAGCCGGGCGAGGCGACGTCCCACGGCCAACCCCGCCTGGCCTCCGATGCCCGCGTCGATCTCGTCGAAGACCAGGGTCCCCACCTCGTCGAGATCGGCGAGAACGCTCCGACACGCAAGCATCACGCGAGAGAGCTCGCCCCCCGATGCCGCCTTGGCGAGCGCGCGCACCGGCTGGCCGGGCGAGGGCGAGAACCACAGCTCGGCGCGCTCCGCCCCACCCGGCCCGGGCTCCTCGGCGGCGACCAGATGGATCTCGAACGAGGCTCCCGGCATCCCCAACTCTTCGAGCTCCGCACGGACCGCTTTCTCGAGCGCCAGGGATGCCTTGGCGCGTCCGGCGGTCACGATCGCCGCGCGGTCACGGGTCTGCTCCGTCAGGGTCGCGACGTTGGCTTCGAGTTCCGCGATCCGGTCGTCCGCGCCCGCCAACGTCCGGAGCCGCTCCGACGCCGCGGCGAGGAACGCCGAGACGTCGGCGTCGGACGGGCCGTACTTCCGCTGGAGCTGCTTCAGGGCGGCGATCCGCTCGCGGACGGCCTGCAGACGTTCGGGATCGGGAAGCAGCGCCTCGCTGTAGGCGCGAACATCGCGCGCCAGCTCGGAGGTCTCCGCGGCGACTCCTCGGGCCCGCTCCGCGACCTCGACGGCCGTCGGGTCGAGCTCGGCCGCCCCCTCGAGCACGGAAGCGAGGGCCGCCGCCGCGTCCGCGATCCCGCCCTCTCCGGTGAGGGAGTGCTCGGCGGCCGAGGCCTGTTCCATGAGCCGTTCGACATGCGAGAGACGACCTTCCTCCGTGGTGAGGTCCTCGGTCTCGCCGTCCCGAGGGCCGACGGACTCGATCTCGTTGACCTGGTAGGCGAGGAGGTCCAGCTCCCGCTCGCGGCCGCGCGCCGCCTCGAGCAACGCCTCGAGCTCCGCGCGGGTCGCGCGCAGTCGATCGTGCGCCTCGCGATAGGTGCCGAGGGCGATCAGATGCACGTCGCCCGCGAACCGGTCGAGGAAGGCGGTTTGCGCGACCGGCGCGAGCAGCCGCTGCGTCTGCCCCTGTCCGTGATGCTCGACGAGGGCCGCGCCGAGCTCGGCGAGGGCCGACGCGGTTGCGAGCTGACCCCCGATGCGCGCGGTCGATCGCCCGTCCCGGGCGATCGACCGCGCGAGGATCACCTCGCCGTCTTCCGCCCACTCCCCCGCGTCGTCGGTGGCGTCGAACCGCGCTTGCACACGGGCGGCGCTCGCATCGTCCCGGACGAGCGCGGCCGAGCCTCGCTCGCCCAGGGCGAGCAGGAGCCCGACGGTCACCATCGTCTTGCCGGCGCCCGTTTCACCGGTCAGCACGTTCATGCCCGGCGCCAGCTCGAGCTCGAGGTCGCCGATCACGCCGAGGCCGCTGATATGGAGCTCGCGCAGCACCGTGGGGATGCTAGTGCGGGCCGCTGACATCCGGCCTCCCGGCATCGGGCGGATCCCCGGGCAGGTCGAACTTGTCACGGACTCGGGCGAGGAATCCGGGGCCGTCCTCCTTCGCCACCAGCCTCGCGGGTCGCGGTGCCGCGAGGATCCGGACCTTCGAGCCGACCGGGAGCTCGATCCCCTCGCGACCGTCGGCGGACACGACGCCCGGTTCGTCCCCGACGACCTCGAGGACCACCACCTGCTCGGCGCCGAGCACGAAGGATCGGTCGAAGACCATGTGCGCGGCGATCGGCGTGAGCACCAGGCACGCCACGCGGGGACTCACGATCGGACCGCGCGCCGAGAAGGAGTACGCGGTGGATCCGGTCGGCGTCGCCACGATCACGCCGTCGGCGGAGAACGTCGTCACATATTCGTTGTCCACGTGGACCGCGAGCCTCACCAGACGGTGGCGGGTCCACTTCTCGACCATGATCTCGTTCATCGCCCATTGCGCCGGGAACGAGGTGCCGTCGGCGGACTCCGCCATCACCGCGAGTCGTTCCTCGACACGGGCTCGGCCTTCCAGCGCTGCCCGTATGAGTTCCAGCGCGTCCGGACCCGGCTCGATCTCCGTCAGGAAACCGAGCCGGCCGACCTTGACACCCAGCACGGGGCAGTCCGCCTCGCCCGCGACGCGTGCGGCCCGAAGGAAGGTGCCGTCCCCGCCGACCGACACGACGAGGTCGGGTCGGTCCTCGCGAACGTCCCCAGGGCCTCGCGCGATCCATGTCGTGACCCCTTGTCCCTCGAGATCCTGCCGGAGCTTCCCTGCCGTCTCGACCGCGCTCGCCCGGCCCTCGTGCACGACGAACGCCACGCGGCTCATGAGGTCCCCCGCTTCCCGGCGGCCTCGATCGCGCCGTCGATGTCGAGGGTGCCGGTTTCGGCCCCCGTTCGCGCATGGAGGAGGAACTCGACGTTACCTGCGGGTCCCTTCAGGGGCGAGACGATCAGGCTGGTGGTTGCTGCCCCGACGGCCCGGGTCGCCTCCGCCACCTCCTCGATCGCCCGTCGCCAGACGGCCGGATCTCGGACCACCCCACCTCGCCCCACGTCATCCCGCTCCGCCTCGAACTGAGGCTTGATCAGGAAGACGAGGTCCGCGAGAGGCTCGGTCACCTGGATGAGAACGCCCGCGACAAGGCGGAGCGAGATGAACGAGAGGTCCGCCGTCACGAGAGAGGGCCGGTACGGGAGCAGATCGGGCTGGAGCTCGCGCACGTTCATCTTTTCCATCACGGTCACGTGAGGATCGGTGCGGAGGTCCCAGGCGAGCTGGCCGTAGCCCACGTCCAGCGCGACGACGTGTCGCGCTCCGCGCTGCAGCAGACAGTCGGTGAACCCTCCGGTGGATGCCCCGGCGTCCAGACAGTCGCGCCCGGTCGGGTCGATCTCGAACGCGTCGAGCGCGGCCGCCAGCTTCTCTCCACCGCGAGAGACGAACGGGCGCGCCGGCCCCGCCAGGGCGAGCGCCTCGTCGGTCCCCACGAGCGTCGTGCTCTTGGTGGCCGGTGCGCCCCGAACCGTCACGTTGCCCGCACGAACGGCCTCCTGCGCCTCGGCCCGGCTGCCGGCCAGGCCGCGGCGCACCAGCTCGGCGTCAAGGCGGCGGCGACCCACCCGATCGTCCGGTCTACGAGGCGCTCGAGGACTTCCGACGGGATCCTGTCGTCTTCGACGACGTCTTCCGGGCGGTCGTCTTCCGCGCGCCGGTTTTGCGGGCCCCCGTCTTCCGAGCCGTCTTCTTGCCACCGGACGCGGTCATGCCCGCCGCTCGCTCCAGGTCCCGTACACGCTTCCGCAGCGCGTCGAGCTCGTCCTGGGTCGCGGCACCCATCGAGCGCATCTGCGAGGTGACTTCCTTTCGGACGGCGTCGCGGAGACGCTGCGACAGGTCGATCAGCTCTCCCGCGGTCTTCGCGACCTGCTCCTTGGCCGCGCCTGGCTCCAGGTAGCGCTTCGCCATCTCTTGAGCCTTCGCCGGGCTCAGCTGCCCGATCACGGCGTCGAAGGTCTTCTTGATGTCATCGAGCACCATCGGGTCGCTCCTCTCGATCTCTTGGTCGATCTCTTGGTCGATCTCTTGGTCGATCTCTTGGTCGATCTCTTGGTCGTCCTCTTGGTCGTCCTCTTGGTCGTCCTCTTGGTCGTCCTCTTCGGCTGTTCGTTGGGCCCTTCTTCCGGCAGGATACCCCCGCTCCCGCAGGCGGGTCCCGTCACACCAGACCGGAAAGATCGTCGAGGACGAACGTGGGCTTGCTCGGAGCGCCCTCCACGTCCTCCCGACGAGCGTCTCCCGTGAGCACCAGCGCCGAATCCCATCCCAGGCGTGAGGCGCCGGCGATGTCGGTGTCGAGTCGGTCGCCGACGACGAGTGGGCGGCCACCCCCGGCCGAGGCGTGTGCGCGCTCGAACAGTGGAGCCTCGGGCTTGCCGAACACCTCGCCGCGCGTCCCGGTCGTGGTCTCGATGGCCGCGAGCAGGGCTCCGGCCCCCGGCCACGACTCGCCCCCTGGCGCCGGGAACGAATGGTCAGCGTTCGAGGCGACGAGGCTCGCGCCTCGCTCCACGAGGACGGACGCATCCTTCAACTTCGTGTAGTCGGCACCCCGGTCGAACCCGACCACCACCACGTCGACCTCGTCCGAGGAGGCGTTCACGACAGCGATGCCGGCTTCGGTGAGCGCCTCTAGGAGCCCATCCTCACCGATCACGAAGGCGAACCCGATGCCTCGCTCTGCCAGGATCGTTGCCGTCGCGAGCGCGGACGTGACGACCTCTTCGGGCTTCGCGTCCACCTCGACCGAGGCGAGCCGCTCGACCACCTGCGCCGGCGTGCGGCTCGAGTTGTTGGTGACGAAGGCGATCCGCTTGCCCGCCTTCCGGAGGGCGGCAACCGCCTCGGCGGCACCCGGGATCGGCTCGGGCCATCGGTACAGAACACCGTCGAGGTCGAGCAGGATCGCGTCATAGGGGTCGGCGAGCACGCGAGTCAGGCCGAGAGCCGCTCGAGCACCCTGACGTAGTCCGGCACGTCCGGCCGCAGGACGACGGCCAGCTTCGCATGCCCACGGGCTCGCGAACGCTGGCCCGTGCGCTCGCACGCGAGTGCCAGCGCGAAGTGCGCGTAGTCGTCGGAGGGGTTGAGCTGCACCGCTTTCGCGAACTCACGGCGAGCGCGTGACGCCCGGCCGCACGCGTAGAGGGCGCGGCCGAGCGCCTCGCGGATCGACGCCTTCTCGGGCTCGAGCAGCTTCGCGCGCGAGAGCAGCATGACGGCCTGATGTGGATGGCCGCCGGAGAGCATCGAGCAACCCCTCGCGAAGAGGTCGTACGCCGACTCGTCATTCCTGCTCGTTCCCGTCACCAGGTCACGTCCGGTTCGGCGTCACGGCGAGCGGAGACATGCTTCACCCGTCCGACGTTAGCAGCGCCGCGGGGGAACGCGGCCCGCGGCGAGACCCTGTGCCGGAGGGTCACGCGGCAGGTTGTTCGAGCTTCTTGATCCCCGTGGCCACCACCTCCGTCAGGCTCCGAGCTCCTGCCCCGCTCCGATAGAACCGCCGAACGAGATGCCCGTGCACGAGCACGGCATCACCTTTGGCGATCCCGTCGACGGTGCGCGCGCCGACCGTGGCATGCCACGCCGCGACCGGCAGGGGGAGGAGGCGCCTTCCCGCCTCCGGAACGGAGAGTCGGAGCTCGGTGACTTCGTCTCCCGACGGCATCCGGCGCTGGACCGGATCGGCCGCGACGGTGCCCGCAAGCACGACGACATTGAGCTAATGCAAGTCCCCTCCTTTCCGCCGGCCGACCTTATCCGCCGCCACCGACACCGCCTGCGAGACTGGCGCGGTGGAGGAGTACCCACCCGTCGTCTTCCCGGTCGCCGACGGCATCACGGCGATCGACACCTTCATGGGTGGCAAGGCGCGCTACACAGCTGCCTATCTCCTCGAGGCCGACGAACCCACCCTGGTCGAGACCGGTCCGGGAACCTCGGTCGAACCCGTCGCCGCGGCGCTCGACCATGTCGGGATCGAGCCGCAGGCCCTCGCCCACATCGTGCTCACGCACATCCATCTCGATCATGCGGGCGGCGTCGGTCAGCTGGCCCAACGCTTCCCGCGTGCCACCGTTTGGGTCCACCACCGCGGCGCGCCCCACCTCGTCGACCCAACCCGCCTCGTGGCGAGCACGGCCCGCGTCTGGGGGAAAACCGAGATGCGCGAGCTGTTCGGACCGGCCACGCCGGTGGCGAAGGGTCGCGTTCGTCCCCTCGAGGACACCGACACGATCTCCCTCGGCGACCGTAACCTTTCCGTCCTGGAGACTCCCGGGCATGCGTCGCATCACGTGGCCCTCGTCGACTCCCGTACGGGCGCGGTCTTCACCGGCGACGCTCTGGGGATCCATGTGCCCGATCTGCCGGTGCTCCGGCCTGCGACACCGCCTCCCGAGTTCGACCTGGAACGGTACGTCGCGTCGATCGAGTACATCCGTGACGCTGCGAGATCCATCCTGCTCTTCGCGCACTTCGGACCGCTCCGCGACGCGAACGCGACCTGCGAGCTCGCGATCCGTAGGGTGCGGGACTGGGCCGGTGTCGTGAAGAACGCCCTGCGCGAAACGGAGGATCCGGACGAGCTTGCGGCCCGGCTCGAGACCGCGGCGCTCGACGACATCGAGACCGGCTCCGAGGCGGTCCTCGACCTCGAGATGCTCGAGGACCGACTTCGCCTGCTGTCGAGCATCCGGATGAACGCGCAGGGTCTCGCGCGCTATTGGAAGAAGCGCCGGGAGCGAGAAGAGCAGGAGCCGGACGCCGGGAGAACTAGCTGATCGCGGCCAGGCGCTCCGCCGCATCGTAGGCGCTCGCGTCGTACCGCATGATCCGGCTGAACTCCTGGGCGGCTTCCTGCCGCCTGCCCGCACGCTCCAAGATGTCGCCCTTCACGTACCAGAGCCGCAGCGTGTAGCCCTCCGCCACATCCTCACGGGTCTTCGCTCGCCCCAGGAACGCGAGCGCCTCCGCGAACCTGCCCTGATCCGCGAGGGCGGATGCGGCGACGATCACCGCCTCAGCCTTCGCCTCGTTGGGGATGCCCTTGACCCGGAGCACTTCCTCCGCGAGGGGGACGGCCTCCGCCGGCCGGCCGAGCCCCCTGAGGCTGTCAGCGATCAGATGGTTCTGGTCGGGTCGGCCGCTGATCCGCTTGTAGGCCTTGAGCTCCGTGAGCGCCTCCTGCCACCGGCCGAGACCGTAATACGCGAGGCCGAGCACCTCGCGCACGGCCCCGGAACGAGGCGCGAACACCTTCGCCTTCTCGGCCTCCGCGGCGGCACCCTTGGGATCGTCGCGATCGAGGAGCTCGATCGCCCGGGCCAGCCGGGACATCGCGTCGCGATCCTTCCCGGCCGGCGCGGTGCGCCGGATCTCCTCCTGGATCGCGCGGGAGAGGCCGTCGGTGGGCGCGGCGGCCCGAGGGCCGCCGCGCCCCTTCTTGTGGAACGCACCGGACATGCGTCCAGCGTACGGAAATGCGGACGGGCCGCCCTTGCGGGCGGCCCGTCCGTTCACGAAGTCTCGGCAGCGACCTACTCTCCCACTCCGTCTCCAGAGCAGTACCATCGGCGCTGGAGGGCTTAACTTCCGGGTTCGAGATGGGACCGGGTGTTCCCCCTCCGCTATAGCCACCGAAACATCTGGTCCGGATCATGCGTACTGATCACGGAACGGTGGCGAGGATGCGCCCCGAGCAGAGCTCGGAACACGATAGCGAGCGCGAGCAAGAGTCAAGTCCTCGGCCTATTAGTACGGGTCAGCTCCACACGTTGCCGTGCTTCCACTTCCCGCCTATCAACCTCGTGGTCTGCGAGGGGCCTTACCTGGTCGAGCCAGTGGGAGATCTCATCTCGAGGTGAGCTTCGCACTTAGATGCTTTCAGCGCTTATCCCTTCCGGACGTGGCCAACCAGCCATGCCGCTGGCGCGACAACTGGCACACCAGAGGTCCGTCCACCCCGGTCCTCTCGTACTAGGGGTAGCTCCTCTCAAATCTCCTGCGCCCACAGCGGATAGGGACCGAACTGTCTCGCGACGTTCTAAACCCAGCTCGCGTGCCTCTTTAACGGGCGAACAGCCCGACCCTTGGGACCTGCTCCAGCCCCAGGATGAGACGAGCCGACATCGAGGTGCCAAACCCTGCCGTCGATATGGACTCTTGGGCAGGATCAGCCTGTTATCCCCGGCGTACCTTTTAGCCGTTGAGCGACGACCCTTCCACATGGAGTCGTCGGATCACTAGGCCCTGCTTTCGCACCTGCTCGACCCGTCGGTCTCGCAGTCAAGCTCCCTTGTGTCCTTGCACTCGACGCCTGATTGCCAACCAGGCTGAGGGAACCTTTGGGCGCCTCCGTTACTCTTTAGGAGGCAACCGCCCCAGTTAAACTGCCCACCAGGCGCTGTCCCCGACCCGGATAACGGGCCAAGGTTAGGGTCCCAACAAGTGAAGGGCGGTATTTCAAGGGTGGCTCCACCCGGACCGAGATCCAGGCTTCACAGCCTCCCGCCTATCCTACGCAACACATGTCAGAACGCAACACCAAGCTACAGTAAAGGTGCCGGGGTCTTTCCGTCCTGCTGCGGGTAACGAGCATCTTTACTCGTAGTGCAATTTCGCCGAGTCCCTGGTTGAGACAGTGCCCAAGTCGTTACGCCATTCGTGCAGGTCGGAACTTACCCGACAAGGAATTTCGCTACCTTAGGACCCTTATAGTTAGGGCCGCCGTTTACCGGCGCTTAGGTTCAAAGCTTCGCCCCGAAGGGCTAACCTCTCCCCTTAACGTTCCGGCACCGGGCAGGCGTCAGTCCGTATACATCGTCTTGCGACTTCGCACGGACCTGTGTTTTTAGTAAACAGTCGCTTGGGCCTGGTTTGTGCCACCTCTTCGAGCTCAGGCCGCGAAGGCCTTCACCCTACAGAGGTCGTCCTTCTCCCGAAGTTACGGACGTAATTTGCCGAGTTCCTTAACCAGGGTTCTCTCGATCGCCTTCGTATTCTCTACGTGCCCACCTGTGTCGGTTTGGGGTACGGGCACCTCGTCCACTCGCTAGAGGTTTTTCTCGGCAGCGTGGGATCACTCGCTTCGCCTGGAATGGCTCGGCATCGTGCCTCGGGGTTGATGATCTCCCGGATTTGCCTAGGAGATCCCCCTACACACTTGCCCCAGGACAACCAACGCCTGGGTCGAGCTACCCTCCTGCGTCCCCCCTTCGCTGGCCTACTACAAGGAGGGTCGGTAGCCCCCGAAGGGGTTCCCTTAGCGTCCTTGATTGGGCATGGGCGCGGATGAGGTGGTACTGGAATATCAACCAGTCGTCCATCGCCTACGACTCTCGTCCTCGGCTTAGGGCCCGACTAACCCTGGGCGGATGAACCTTCCCCAGGAACCCTTGGGCATTCGGCGGACGGGCTCCTCCCCCGTCTTTCGCTACTCATGCCGGCATTCTCACTTCCCACGCATCCACGACTGGGTTACCCCGCCGCTTCACTCGCGTGGGAACGCTCCCCTACCGATCCCTCCGCCTGGACCCGGGAGGCTTCCCTCCAGGGCCGAGCGATACGAGGGATCCCGCAGCTTCGGTGTCGTGCTTGAGCCCCGTTACATCGTCGGCGCAAGATCACTTGACCAGTGAGCTGTTACGCACTCTTTCAAGGGTGGCTGCTTCTAAGCCAACCTCCTGGTTGTCTGGGCGATCTCACATCCTTACCCACTTAGCACGAACTTAGGGACCTTAGCTGGCGATCTGGGTTGTTTCCCTCTCGGACACGGAGCTTAGCCCCCGCGCCCTCACTCCCGGGCTCTGGTCCGACGGCATTCGGAGTTTGACTGAGTTCGGTAAGCTTGTAGGCCCCCTAGTCCAATCAGTGCTCTACCTCCGTCGGAGAACGCCCGAGGCTGCCCCTAAAGGCATTTCGGGGAGAACCAGCTATCACCGAGTTTGATTGGCCTTTCACCCCTATCCACAGGTCATCCCCCAGGTTTTCAACCCTGGTGGGTTCGGTCCTCCACGAGGTCTTACCCTCGCTTCAACCTGCCCATGGATAGATCACTCGGCTTCGGGTCTAGGGCACGCGACTCTTCGCCCCATGCAGACTCGCTTTCGCTTCGGCTTCGTCAGAAGACTTAACCTTGCCGCGTACCGCTAACTCGCCGGCTCATTCTTCAAAAGGCACGCCGTCACCCGCACTGGTTGCCCAGTACGAGCTCCGACAGCTTGTAGGCTCACGGTTTCAGGTGCTCTTTCACTCCCCTCCCGGGGTGCTTTTCACCTTTCCCTCACGGTACTGGTTCACTATCGGTCGCCAGGGAGTGCTTAGCCTTAGGGGGTGGTCCCCCCAGATTCGCACGGGATTTCAGGGGTCCCGTGCTACTCGGGAACACCGCAAGGAGGCACGTCGCCTTTCGTCTACAGGGCTGTTACCTGCTATGGCGGCCCTTTCCATGGCCTTCGACTAGGTGCGTGCTTTGTAACTCCTCGGATCATCCGACGCAGATCCATGCGGGTCCCACGACCCCGGTACGGCAACGCCGTCGGGCTATCACACCGTACCGGTTTAGGCTCTTCCCCGTTCGCTCGCCGCTACTAGGGGAGTCGCGGTTGCTTTCTCTTCCTCGCCCTACTGAGATGTTTCACTTCGAGCGGTTCCCTCCACGCCGCCTATGTATTCAGCGACGGGTGACCGGGCATGACCCCGGCCGGGTTTCCCCATTCGGACACCCTCGGATCACAGCTCTCTCGGCAGCTCCCCGAGGCTTTTCGCAGCCTGCCGCGTCCTTCTTCGGC
>Ga0210378_10001434_pt1 | contig 12433 bp, 12 predicted proteins | sample PLM1_60_b1redo_FD_155465 | JGI IMG/M metagenome (GOLD analysis project Ga0210378, IMG submission 155465) | Groundwater sediment microbial communities from an aquifer in East River, Colorado, USA - PLM1_60_b1 redo | ecosystem: Environmental > Terrestrial > Soil > Riparian zone | place: USA: East...
GCGGCGTCGTGCCGCTGGCGCCATCGAGCTGGCAGACACTGGCGATGGGCTGCGAGTCGCTGGCCGTGCACCTGCCCGCCGTCCTCGACAACTGATCTGATGCCGAGGCACGGCTGCGAGCGCTCAAACGTCAATCCGACCCGGACAACTTCTTCCGCATGAACCAGAACATCCCGCCCGCCTTGGGAGATGGTCAGCGATGCTTGCAGGAAATCGTGAAGGACGAGGACGCCCGGCGGGCGGGTGGCGCATCTGATGCTGGGGCTGGCGAGGATGCAGCCGCCGACTCGGTGACGACGGTCGAGCGCGCCCAGGAACTGTTGCGGGCGCTCGCCGGTCAGCAGGCAACCCTGCGGGACGACCAGCTGGCCGCCATCCAGGCGCTGGTCATCGACCGGCGACGCGCCGTGGTGGTCAAGCGCACGGGATGGGGCAAGTCGGCGGTCTACTTCCTGGCGACCCGGCTGCTCCGCGACGCCGGAGCGGGGCCGACCCTGCTGGTCTCGCCGCTGCTGTCGCTGATGCGGGACCAGATCGCCAAGGCCGAGGCCATCGGCATCCGTGCCGCCACCATCAACTCCACCAACCTGGACCAGTGGCGGGGGATCGAGGCGGAGCTGGCCGCCGGCCAGGTCGACCTGCTGCTGATCTCGCCGGAGCGGCTCAACAACCCGCAGTTCCGCGCCGAGGTCCTGCCCGACCTGTCGAGCAAGGTGGGTCTGCTGGTGATCGACGAGGCCCACTGCATCTCCGACTGGGGTCATGACTTCCGCCCCGACTACCGGCGGCTGGTCCGTGTCCTGGACGACCTTGACCCGCATATCCCCGTGCTGGCCTGCACCGCGACCGCCAACGAGCGGGTCATGGCCGATGTCGCCGAGCAGCTGGGAGCGACGCCGTTGCTGTTCCGGGGGTCGCTTGACCGCGAGAGCCTGCGCCTCTCGGTGCTTGGGATCCCCAGCCAGGCCGAGCGGATGGCCTGGCTGGCCGAGCGCCTCCCGCAGCTGCCCGGGTCGGGCATCGTGTACTGCCTGACCGTCGGCGACGCCGACCGGGTCGCGGCCTGGCTGCGGACCAACGGGGTCGACGCGCGGGCCTACAGCGGCCGCACCGACCCGGCCGAGCGGCTGGAGATCGAGGATGCCCTTCGAGCCGACCAGGTCAAGGTCGTGGTGGCCACCTCGGCGCTGGGCATGGGCTTCGACAAGCGCGACCTCGCGTTCGTCGTCCATTTCCAGTCGCCGGACTCGCCGGTCACCTACTACCAACAGATCGGCCGGGCCGGCCGCGCCCTGGACCGGGCCGAGGTGGTGCTGCTGTGCGGCGCCGAGGACCGCTCCATCTGGGAATGGTTCGCCTCCACCGCCTTCCCACCCCGCGAGCAGGTCGCCGCCGTTCTCGATGCGCTGGAGGCGGGCGGGCCGATGTCGACCGGGCTGCTGGAGGAGATCGCCAACCTGAGCCGCACGCGGCTGGAGCTGATGCTCAAGGTCCTGGACGTGGAAGGGGCCGTCCGCCGGGTCAGGGGAGGCTGGGAACGCACCGATGCGCCGTGGACCTATGACGCCGAGCGCCACCAGCGGGTCGCGGGCGCCCGCAAGGCCGAGCAGGCCGCCATGCTGGCCTACGCCACCACCGACCAGTGCCTGATGGCCTACCTGCGGTCCCAGCTTGACGACCCCGACCCCACCCGGTGTGGCCGCTGCGCCAACTGCACCGGCCAGCGCCCCTCCCCGCGGGTGTCGCCGGCCCTGGCCGCTGAGGCGGGCCGGTTCCTGGCCGGCCAGGACCTGATCCTGAGCCCGCGCCTGCAATGGCCGCAGGGGATCCCTGGCTTGCGCGGCCGGATCCCGGAGGAGCTGCGGGTCCAGCCTGGCCGGGCCCTGGCCACCCTCGGCGGTCCCGGCTGGGGGCCGGTGGTCCGGGACCTGCTCGCCGGCGACGGCCCGATCCCCGACGAGCTCCTCGACGCGGTGGTGCGGGTGCTGGGCCGCTGGGACTGGCCGGAGCGGCCGACCTGGGTCACATTCGTGCCATCCCGACGCCATCCCAAGCTCGTCCAGCACCTGGCCGAGCGCATCGCCGAGACCGGCCGCCTGCCGCTCCACCACCTCCTGGAGCGGACCCGGGAGGGCCCGCCGCAGCTGGAGATGGCCAACAGCGCCCACCAGTGCCGCAACGTCCACGACGCCTTCACCCTCGCCGGGCCCGTTCCACAGGGTGGAGCACTGCTGGTCGACGACAGCGCCGACTCCAGATGGACCCTGACGATCGTCGGCGCCCTGCTCCGCCACGCCGGCGTCGGCCCGGTCTACCCGCTGGTGCTTCTCCGTCGCGGCCCAGACTGATCGCTATGGCCGGCCTCGGTCGGCGGCCCAACTCCAACCTGCAGGTCGGGGGTACCAAACACGCTCAGGCAGACAAAACAGGACCCGCAGCCCACCGTTGTCGGGATGGATGGCGCGGACGGTGACCCCGGTGGCCAGCCGCACGCCATGGCCGGCCAGCTCCCGGCCGATCACCTCGCCAAGCTCGGGGTCCACGGTGGGCATGGCGGCTGGGCCTGCTCCACCACGGTGACCTCGAGCTCGCGGGCCCCGTAGCCTGGCGCTGATGCCGGCGTCGCTGCCGCCGACCACCATCAGCTGCATGCTTGCGCTCCGGCAGGTCGAGCTCTGGTCAGGCGCTGGCCGGGACGAGTTCGGCCAGCAGCTGCTGCACGCGGGCGTCGATGTCGTTGCGGATGCGGCGCACCACCTCAACGGGCTGCCCGGCCGGGTCGTCCAGCTCCCAGTCCTCGTACCGCTTGCCCGGGTAGATCGGGCAGGCATCCCCGCAGCCCATGGTGATGACCGCATCGGCGGCTCTGACGAACTCGTCGGTGAGCGGCTTGGGGAACTCCTGGGACAGGTCGATCCCCCACTCATCGAGGGCCGCCATCACCGCCGGGTTGATCTTGTCAGTCGGATCGGAGCCGGCCGAGCGGACATGGACCCGGCCCTTGGCGTGATGGTCCAGCAGGGCGGCCGCCATCTGGCTGCGGCCGGCGTTGTGGACACAGACGAACAGCACCTCAGGAACCTCTTTGGCGATGGTTCCTTCGGCCTGGGCCAGGGCACGCAGCCGCTGACGGCTGAACCGGTGCACGAACAGGGGGATGAAGTCGACCACCCGCGCGCCCGACAGCCGGTCGATCGACTCGTCCACGAACCGCTCGATGGTCTCCATCGAGAAGATGCCGCGGAACTCCTCGGCCAGCGACTCGATCGAGCGGGTGAAGGTCTGGCGAGTCAACGGGTCCATGGGGGTGTCGCGGAACGGCATGGGGCTGCCTCCTTGGGGCACGGCGGGACGGGTGCTGGCGGTGGGCGGGCCCTGGGCGTCGACGGAGCGACGGCAGGCCATCCCGTCCGGCGCCGAGCGGGCCAGGCCGCCCAGGTGGTCGGACAGCAGCTGCAGGGCGTCGGGGTGGAGCCGGTAGTAGGTCCAGTAGCGGTAGCGGTCGGTGGTGACCAGGCCCGCCGTCCGCAGCAGCTTGAGGTGGTGGCTGACCAGCGGCTGGCCGACGCCGAGGTCCTCGGTCAGGTGGGCCACACACAGCTGCTCGCCGGCCAGCAGCTCGACCATCCGCCAGCGCAGCGGATCGGCCAGCGCCCGAGCGACCTCGAGCGCCGGGGCGGGAGCGCGAGCGCTGGGCAGCACGATCGTGGTCATCTAGATCAAGACTGATTGATCTAGCTTCTGGCTGCAAGGGCTTCGCTGTCCACCGAGCGGAGCTGACTGCTCCCGCCCAGGCGGCCGCGGTGCCGACGACCGCCGTCGGCCGGTGGGGGAGCCTCGTCCGGGGGGCGGGCCGTGTCAGCTCAGCAGCAGCCGGACCCCTGGGCCAGTGGGAGCTGGACGCGGGCGGCGCTGGGCACCGCAGTTGCATCGGCCGGTCTGGTGGCCCTGATGATGGCCGAGTGCAGGCCGTCACCCACCTGGTGGGTGAAGGTCACCGACACCCCGGTGAAGCCGGCCGAGGCCAGCCCGGCCTCGTACTCGGCCTTGGAGAGCGCCCCGGCGATGCAGCCGACCCACGCGCCCAGCTCGGCCCGGTCCTTGGGGGTCAGGTGGTCCTCGGCGACCACGTCGGTGATGCCGATCCGTCCGCCCTGCTTGAGGACCCGGAAGGTCTCGGCGAACACCGCCGGCTTGTCGACCGACAGGTTGATCACGCAGTTGGAGATGACCACGTCGACGGTCTCGGCGGGCAGCGGAATGGCTTCGATCTGGCCCTTGAGGAACTCGACGTTGGTCGCGCCGGCCTTGGTCGCGTTGCCCCGGGCCAGGGCGAGCATCTCCTCGGTCATGTCCAGCCCGAAGGCCTTGCCGGTGGGACCAACCCGCCTGGCGCTCAACAGCACGTCGATGCCGCCGCCCGAGCCCAGGTCGAGCACGGTCTCGCCCTGGCGCAGCTCAGCCACGGCGGTCGGGTTGCCGCAACCCAGGCTGGCCAGCACGGCCGTGTCCGGGAGGGCGTCGCGGTCGACGCCGGCGTACAGCTCGGCACCGAAGCCGGGCTCCTCGGCGGTCGCGCCTCCACAGCAGCCGCTGTCGCAGCCGCAGTCGGACGGCTGCCCGCAGCCACAGCCGCCCTGGCCGCCGGCGACCCGGGTGGCGGCGGCGGCGTAGCGGAGTCGGACCTGCTCGCGGACGGCGTCCGGGTCGGTCTGCTGGGTCATCGGGTGCCTCCCTGGAGGTCGGTGGCGGCGGCCAAACGGCCAACGGCATTCCGGTTGAGCGAGTAGTAGGCCCAGGTGCCGCGCTGCTCGCGGTCCAGCAGCCCGGCGGCGACCAGCTTCTTGAGATGGTGGCTGACGGTCGGCTGGCTCAGGTTGAGCGGACCGGTGAACTCGCACACGCAGACCGGGTCGGGGCTGGTCGCCAGCAGGTTGACGATCTTCACCCGATGGGAGTCGGCCAGGGCCTTGAACAGCCGGGCGGTCGCCTCGGCCTCGGCGTCCGACAGCGAGGCCGCCCCCAAGGGCGCGCAACACGACGCCGCCGTGACGGTGGCCGGGCCAGTGGTCGTGACCAGGGGACCCTCCTAACATTGATGAATGTCGATGCGATGATGCCACCTTGCATCGACGTCTGTCAATGCAGGGGGCCGCCAGCTCAGCTGATCGCCGGGCTGCGGCGCTCGAGCAGCAGCACATCGCGCCAGCGGCCATGCAGCCGACCCAGGCACATGGTGTCCAGGGGGGTCAACCCCAGTTGACTCCAGAACCTAGTCAACGTAGATTGACCCCATGGGAGATGGCCTCGAGTGAGGTGACCGAGCAGGCGTTCGGCGCCGCGGTCCTGCAGGAGGCGGCCCGGGAGGACGGTTCGGAGGGAGCGCGGGATGTTCGAGCGGTTCACCGAGCGGGCCCACCTGGTCCTGGACCTTGCCCGGGACCAGGCCGAGCGGTGTGGGCACCGCTATCTCGGGCCCGAGCATGTCCTGCTGGGTGTGCTCGCCGAGGGCCAGAGCGGGGCCGCTCGAGCCCTGCGGGTCCGTGGGGTGGAATTGGAGGCGGCGCGGGCCGAGCTGGCCGTCCTTGCCGGGCGTGGGATGGTACCCGCTCCACGGCCCAGCGACCGTGAGCTGCTCGGGAGGTTGGGGGTCGACCTGGACGCAGTCCGACGGAACACCGAGCAGACGTTCGGCTCCCAGGCGCTCGGGGAGGCGACCTGGCGGGTGACCCGCCGGCGCTCCTGGCGGGGCGGCAAGGTGGTGTGGACGCCGCTGTGCGGCCCGCCGCTGTTCGCCAAGCGTGCCCTGCAGCTGGCCAGCGAGCAGGCGAGCGCGCTCGGTCATGGCGAGGTCGGCCCCGAGCACCTGGTGCTCGGGGTGCTCGACGATGCTCGCGCGCCGGCGGGCAGGGTGACGGCGTCCCGGCGGCACCGACAGATCACCGCCCACGTCGGGTTGCCGGATGACTACCGAGGCGCCGCCGAGCCGCTGCTGGCGGCGTTCGGGGTCGACCTGGAGGAGCTCCGCGATGCCGTTGCTGCCGAGCTCCTCCGGGGAGTGGAGCGGTGAGGGCGGCGAGGAGCCGACCTTGCGGGTTGGGCTAGCAGGCGGGGCTCCTGGTCCGGGACCAGCGGTAATGGGGCTGGCGCGGCGGCGGTGCCGCAGCAGGCCGGGATGGGTCCGGCGGGGCGAGCAGCCGGACCAGCGTCCCCTTGGCGGCAAAGGCGTCGTCCACGGCGCGGGGGGAGGCCGTCGGGTCGAGGCCAGCGTCCAAGAGGGCGTCCGCGCAGGCGGCACCAAGGTCCCCGGCGAGCAGCTGGCGAACGATCGCCGGTAGGGTCTCGGGGTCCTGGAGCAGCCACGAGTGGGTCGCTCCATGCACCACCACCAGCTCTCCGGCTGTGCGGCGGGCGGCGTCGCGGGCGGCGGCCAGCGGCACCACCAGGTCGCAATCGCCGTGCACCGAGACGACCGGCACCCGCGCCTCGCGGATTCGGTCGAGCAGCGGGGCGCTGGCGGCGGCGTAGAGGGCGGAGAGGCCGGGCCCGAGCAGCCGCCATGGGGCACCGAGGTGGCTCAGCATGACCGGCACGGCGAGGCGGCTGAGCTTGGCCGCCTGGTCGAAGTCTCGAGCAAGGGGAACGGTGCCGAGGGTGTCGGTGAGCAGCATCGTCCCGAGGACACCGATGGACGGTGGCGCGTAGCCCAGCAGGCGGACCAGGCTGTCCCAGGGCGCGCCGACGCTGGCGTCGACCAGCAGCAGCGCGATCGCCCGCTCCGGCTGCAAGGCGGCCAGCTCGGTGGCCAGCCGGCCGCCGAGCGAATGCCCGGCCAGGATCGCCCGGTGGACACCGAGCTCGTCCAGAGCGCGGCCGAGCAGCCGGCCGTACTCGTCCAGCCCCTTGCCGTCGTCGGCGATCCCGCTTCCGGCAACGTCGATCGCCACCACACGGAAGCCGACCGCCGCCAGCCGGCTCAACGTCTGGACGTAGAGCCGGTCGGTCAGCAGCAGCCCGCTGGCGAGGACCAGCGGCAGGCCGTGCCCGCCGAGGGTGACGGTGACCTGGCGCCCGTCGACGGTCAGGCGATGCCGGGCCAGCCGCGGGTTGGCGGCGGCCCGGGGCGCGGGTTCGGCGGCACCGTCATCCCCCGGGTCGCCCTCAAGGGGGATCTCCGCGCCAGGTGCATCGGTCCCGATCATCTCGCGCTGGCCGGCTCCCGCATTCCCCGGCAACATTCCCGTCACCCGCCGGTTACCCCAAGTATGCGATCAGTAGCGGGTGGCTGCCCATCCCTGCTGCTCGCGGCGGGCCGGAGCATGCGGCGGCGTTATGGAGAGGTGATACTGGCGCGGATTCGATCGGGATGTGTGAGAAGAATGACGTATCACGACCGGCGACCCGCGCTCCACCTGTACGGGCGCATGGCCGACACCTACGACCTGGCGACCGCCTGGCTCGAGCCCTACCGCCACCGGGCGGTCTCGGAGCTCCGCCTCCAGCCGGGTGACGTGGTCCTCGACATCGGTTGCGGGACCGGGATGAGCTTCCGGCCGATCCGGGAGGCCATCGGCGCGGAGGGCCGGCTGGTCGGGATCGATCCGAGCCCGGAGATGCTGGCACGAACGGAGAGGAGCCGGAGCCCCCGCTCGCCGGTCATGGTTCCCTCCCGTTGTCGCGTCCAGCTCACGACGATACCGCCACCCGCGAACCGGCTCGCCTTGCGGCTCCCTCTACGCTGGATGCACCGGGATGGCGGCTCGCTCCTCTCACCGCCCCCGCCGCCATGAACCGGAAGGACCTGAGCGATGACCAAGCACACGCATCAGCGAGTGGCCACCGACGGGGCCCACACCGCCAGGCGGGTCGACGTCGGCGACCTCCACCGCTATGCGGGCCAGCACCTCGGGTTCAGCCCATGGCACGACATCCTGCAGGAGGATGTCACCCGGTACGCCGCCCTCACCGGAGACGAGCAGTGGATCCACGTCGACCCCGAACGCGCCGCCACCGGGCTGTTCGGCGCCACGGTCGCCCACGGGTTCTTCACGCTGGGCCGTTTCACCGGGCTGCTCCGGGAGATCCTGGTGGTGGAAGGGGTGGAGACCACCCTGAACTACGGGGTCAACCGCGTACGGTTCCCGGCGCCGGCCCGGGTCGGCGGCCGACTCCGGATGGGGATCAGCATCAACGACGTCGAGCAGATCGGGGACAGCGTCCAGGTGGCCTATGGGGCCACCTTCCAGGTCGAGGGCCAGGACAAGCCAGTGTGCGTCGCCGAGGTGGTGTTCAGGTACTACCCGCACGGCGGGTGAGATTGACATACCAGTTGTCTGCTAAGTATAGTTAGCTAACCCCGAGCAGAGGAGACACCCATGGCAGACGTGAAGGACAGCACCGAAGAGCTCCAGGCCCAGGTCCTCGACGGGATCCGCAAGAGCCAGGAAGCCGTGATCGAAGGCATGCGCAGCTGGGCCGAGACGGTCCAGCAGCTCGTGCCCGGCACCGCGCAGACCGCGTGGGCCCGCCCCGAGGAGCTGCCAACCCCCACCGAGGTCGTCGACTCGGTGTTCGACTTCGCCGCCCAGCTCCTGAACGCCCAGCGCGAGCTCGCCCACAGCGTGCTCGGCGCCACCGCCTCGATCAGCGAGCGGGTCCAGGAGCAGACCGAGCAGGCCACCCAGACCGCCAAGAAGGCGACCAAGAGCAGCTGAACCATCCTCACCAGAGGGCGGCGCTTCCGGGCGCCGCCCTCTGCGCGTCCCGGCGAGCCCCGGCTCGGGTCCGGCATGATCAGCGGGTGATCCTGAACCGTCGGGGTGGTGCAGCCCCTGGGCTGCGGCATGCGGCGCTGGCGACGGCGCTGGTCTTCGCCATGAGCGGGTTCCTGCTGGCCTCCTGGGTCTCGCGGCTGCCCGCGACCAGGGACCGGCTGGGGGCAGGCGCGGCCGAGCTGGGCCTGGTCCTGCTCGCCCCTGGCATCGGGTCGCTGCTGTCGATGCCGTTCAGCGGGCTGTGGTGCAGGCGCCTCGGCAGCCGCCTTGTGGTGGCCGGCACCGCGCTCGCCGCCTGCGCGGTGCTGGTCTCCCTGGCCGTGGTCCCGTCGCTGGTCACGCTGGGGCTGGCGCTGTTCGTCTGGGGGTCGTTCTACGGAGCCTGGGACGTGGCCATGAACGTGCACGGCAGCGCGGTCGAGCAGCGCGCGGGGCGGGAGTGGATGCCGCGCTACCACGCCTGCTGGAGCGTCGGCGGCATCGCCGGCGCCGGCGTGGGCGCGCTGGCCGCTCACGCCGGCGCATCCCTGCCGCTGCACTTCGCGGCCGTCGCCGTGGCCTGCGCTGCCCTGGTCATGCTCGCGCTGCGCAGCTTCGTGCCCGACCGGGACCTGCGCGGCGCGGCCACGGCGACACCGGGCCCGCGTTCGCGCCGGCGCAGGCCACGGGCGCGGGTGCTCTCCTCGAGGCTCCTGCTGGTCGGGGTGGTGACGCTGTGCGCCACGACGCTGGAAGGGGCCGCGGCCGACTGGCTGGCCCTGTTCCTGACCGACGAGCGTGGCGCGACCGACTCGCTGGCCGCCTTCGGGTACGGCGCGTTCGCCGTGGCCATGGCGGCCGGCCGCTTCTCGGGAACGGCGGTCACCGAGCGCCTCGGCCGCCACGGGGCCGTGCGGGCCGGCGGCATCGTCAGCTTCGCCGGCGTCCTGCTCACCGTGCTCGGGCCGGGACTGGTGGCCGCCTACCTCGGCGCCGCCCTGTGGGCCCTGGGCGTCTGCCTTGTCTTCCCGGCCGCGGTCAGCGCCGGCGGCGAGGCACCCGAACGGCCGGCCGACGCCATCGCGGCGGTCACCACCATCGGCTACGGCGGCTTCCTTGTCGGCCCGCCCCTCATCGGCCTCCTCGCCGACCAGGTCGGCCTCGGCCGAGCGCTGCTCGTCCTGCTCGTCCTCGCCGGCGGGATCACCGCGCTCGCTCCCGCGGTCCGTCCCCCGCGCCCAGCCGAGCTGGCGTCGCGTTGACGCCCTGGTGGCCGGCCGCCCGGCTACCGCATGGTGCTGCTCCACCAGGACATGAAGACCCGCAACCCCGAGCATGCGGGAATGGGAAGATCAAGAAGGCATCGACATCCCTGCCATACTGCCATTCATGGAAAGCAGCTCGTCCCACGCACTCGAGACAGCACATGATGTCGCCCCGCCGGGTACCCGGCGGGGCCGGCGCCGGCGGCGCCCGACCGGGGAGCCGCCGCCGCTGCCGCGTCGCCTGGAGAACACCGGCGTCGGCTGGCTGGTCGCCGCCGTCGGGCTGATCGCGCTGTCGTTGCTGCTGTTCACCGCCGGCCGCTACGGCCGCGGGATCTGGCTCACGGTGGTCGACAGCTGGGTGCTCGAGCGGCTGGCCGCCCTGCGCAGCCCCGGGCTCACCAGCCTCATGCGAGGGCTGACCGGGCTGCTCGGCACCATCTGGACCATCAAGGTGCTGGCCTGGGCGACCGCGATCGTGCTGGTGGTCTACAAGCGCTACCGGCACATGCTGGTCGGGCTGGTCTCCATCCAGGTCGTCAGCCTCGTCGTGATCGGGCTCTCGGCGGTGATGCGGCGGCCACGGCCGTTCGGTGTGGCCATCGAAGGGGGCTGGGCCGGCTGGTCGATGCCGTCGCGGCCGGTCGCCTACCTGTCGGCGATCCTGGTCGCCATGCTCTACAGCCTGGTGCCCAAGGGCCGCGCACGGCAGGTCGGCAAGTGGGTCGCGACCGGGCTGGTCACGCTGCTGGCCCTGGCCCGCATGTACCTGGGAGTGGACGCCCCGAGCGACGTGCTGGTCGGGGTGGCGATCGGCGTGACCATCCCGCTGCTCGCCTTCCGCTGGTTCACCCCCAGCGAGGTGTTCCCGGTCGCCTACCGCCGGGGCCGGGCCGCCCACCTGGACGTCGGCGGGGCACGCGGCGAGGCCATCCGGCGTGCCCTGGCCGACCAGCTCGGCCTGGAGATCGAGGAGGTCAAGCCGTTCGGCCTGGCCGGGTCGGCCGGCTCCACCCCGCTACGGATCAAGGTCAAGGGCGACCCCGGCACCATCCTGTTCGGCAAGCTCTACGCCCGCAACCACCTGCGCTCCGACCGCTGGTACAAGCTCGGCCGGGAGCTGCTGTACGGCCGGCTGGAGGACGAGAAGCCGTTCCACACCGTCCGGCGGCTGGTCCAGCAGGAGGACTACGCGCTGCACAAGCTGCACCTGGCCGGGCTGCCCAGCCCGCGACCCTACGGGTTCGTCGAGCTCACCCCCGACCGCGAGTACCTGCTGGTCACCGAGTTCTTCGACGGCGCGGTCGAGCTGGGAGAGGCCGAGGTCGACCAGCAGGTCATCGACGACGGGCTCGGGATCGTCAGGAAGATGTGGGACGCCGGGCTGGCCCACCGCGACGTCAAGCCGGCCAACCTGCTGGTCCGCGACGGCCGGATGCTGCTGATCGACGTCGCCTTCGTCGAGTCCCGGCCCAGCCCCTGGCGCCAGGCCGTCGACCTGGCCAACATGATGCTCTGCCTGGCCCTGCGCAGCGACCCGGGGCTGGTCTACCAGCGAGCCCTGCGCCAGTTCTCGGTCGAGGAGATCAGCGAGGCGTTCGCGGCCACCCGCGGGCTGGCCATGCCGTCCCAGCTGCGCCGGATGCTGCGGGACCGGGGCCGCGACCTCCACGCCGAGTTCCTCGACCTGCTGCCCCAGCGGCCGCGGCCGATCTCCATCCAGCGCTTCAGCATGCGCCGGATCGGGCTGGCCCTGCTGGTGGTGCTCGGGCTGCTGATCGTGGTTCCCGTCATCGTGAACTGGAGCGTGCAGACCGACCGGATCGACACCTCGCTGTACACCAGCGACATCGGCTGCTCGGACCGGGAGGCGCTGTGGCTGATGGCCCAGGCCGTGCCGTCGGCCTCGCTGGTGCCCTGCGCCCAGCTCCTCCCGGCCGCCTGGGCCCTGAACGACATCAAGGTGCGGGAAGGGGAGGCGCGGATCACCTTCGACATCGAGCGACCCTTCCAGCAGGAGGCGGTGGCGGTGCAGCTGGCCCCGTCCTGTGACCTGGCAGGGGCGGTGGAGGTGAGCTCCGAGCAGCCGGGGGCCAGGCGCTACATCCGGATCGACCGCAGCGCCACGCCGCCTGCGGTCACCCGCTCCTACGTCTTCCCGGGGGGCTGCATCACCGAGCGGTTCGCCGCGGCCGCCACCAGCCCCGAGCGGCTTGCCAGCGAGGCGTCCTCGTCCCTCGGGTTCATCACCCGCGAGGCCCTCGCCCAGGACCTCAGCCAACGCTCCGACGGCCGCCTTCGGCTGGACCCGCCGAGCGCCGCGTAGGAGCCGGCGATGGACTTCACCGAGGCCGGCGACCCCGACCAGGCCGCCCGGTCCGGCGTCAAGGCCCGGTTCCGGCCCGCCCACCTCGA
>Ga0210378_10001435_pt1 | contig 12426 bp, 11 predicted proteins | sample PLM1_60_b1redo_FD_155465 | JGI IMG/M metagenome (GOLD analysis project Ga0210378, IMG submission 155465) | Groundwater sediment microbial communities from an aquifer in East River, Colorado, USA - PLM1_60_b1 redo | ecosystem: Environmental > Terrestrial > Soil > Riparian zone | place: USA: East...
GGCTGGGCCCGCGGTGCCTGCGCCGGCGGTGCCTGCGCCGGCGGTGCCTGCCTCCTCGCGGCCGAGCATCGCCAACCAGCGAGCCGGGAAGTCGGAGACGGTCTTGCCGGTGGTCGCGACGTTGCGCACCGCGACGCCGGGCACCGCCAGGCCGAGCACGGCCGCCGCCATGGCCAGCCGGTGGTCGTCGTAGGTCTCGAACACGCCGCCGTGCAGCGGCCTGGGCACGATCCGCAGGCCGTCGGCGGTCTCGGACGCCTCACCGCCGAGCGCGGTCAACTCCCGGACCAGCGCGGCAAGCCGGTCGGTCTCCTGGCCGCGCAGGTGGGCGACGCCGCGCAGGGTGGACGGCGTGCGGGCCAGCGCGGCGAGCGCGGCGAGCACCGGGGTCAGCTCGCCGCAGTCGGCAAGGTCCGCGTCGATCCCGTCGATGCCGCCGCCGGCCCCGTCGCCGCCGGCGACGGTGAGGCCGTCCTCGGCCAACTCGCACCGGGCGCCCATCCGGGTGAGCAGCTCGGGCAGCCGGTCCCCAGGCTGGTGCGCCCGGCGCGGCCAGCCGGGCACTCGCACCCGGCCGCCGGTGACCAGCGCGGCAGCCACGAACGGCGCCGCGGTAGACAGGTCGGGCGGCACCGTCCGGTCCACCGCGCCGAGCCGTCCCGGCTCGACGGTCCACTCGTGACCGTCCTCTGTGGATCGCTCGGTCACGGCTGCGCCGGCCTCCCGGAGCATCTGCACGGTCATCGCGAGCTGCAGGGAGCTGGGAACGGGCGGTCCGGCATGCCGGAGCACGAGCCCGCTCCGGTACCGGGCGGCGGCCAGCAGCAGCCCGCTGACCAGCTGGCTGGAGCTGGACGCGTCGATCGTCACGGTGCCGCCGGGCAGCCAGCCGGCGCCGTGCAGGGTCAGCGGCAGCGCCCCGCGCCCGCCGTCGTCGATCTCGGCGCCGAGCTCGCGCAACGCGCCGACCAGCGGAGCGATCGGTCGTTCCCGCGCCCGCGGGTCGCCGTCGAACCGCACCGGCCCGTCGGCCAGCGCCGCCACCGGGGGGACGAACCGCAGCACGGTGCCGGCGTTGCCGACGTCGACGGAGGCCGGGCCGTGCAGGGCGGCCGGCTGCACCCGCCAGTCGTCGCCCTCGTCGGTCACCTGCACGCCGAGCGCGCGGAGCGCACCGGCCATCAGCAGCGTGTCCCGGGCGCGCAGCGGTCGGTGGATCGTCGACGGCCCCGCGGCGAGCGCGGCGAGCACCAGCGCCCGGTTGGTCGCCGACTTCGAGCCCGGCACTCCGACCACCGCGTCCACCGGCCCGGGCGCCTGCGGCGCCGGCCACGGGTCGCGCTCGCTCCCTCCCACCCCCCCAGTCTGCCGGATCCAGCACCGCCACGGCGATCAAGGAGTCGTTGTCGCCGGCGGAGATCAACTAGCGACGACAGCTCCTTGATCGCCGTGCGGGGGCGGTACGGTCGGGGACGTGTGTGGGCGGTACGTCGTGACCAGGAGATGGGATGACCTGCTCGCCGAGTTCGAGGCGGCCGACCTGCTGGGCGGCGCGCCGTACGAACCGGACTACAATGTCGCGCCGACCGACCCCGTGCCGGTGGTGCTGATACGGCACCCGCCCGGCGACCGGTCCGGGCCGGTGGGCCGCCAGCTGCGGGTGGCCCGGTGGGGGCTGGTGCCCTCGTTCGCCCGGGATGCCGGCGGGGCGGCCCGGCGGATCAACGCGCGGGCGGAGACCGTGGCGGGGCTGCCGTCGTTCCGGGCGGCCCTGTCCCGGCGCCGCTGCCTGGTTCCGGCCGACGGCTGGTACGAGTGGGCGCGGCAGGACGACGGCGGCCGCCAGCCGTACTTCCTCACCCCGGCGGACGGGTCCCTGCTCGCCTTCGCCGGCCTGTACGAGATCTGGGGGGACGCCGGAAGCCGGCTGCTGACCTGCGCGATCGTCACGACCGCCGCGGTCGGCGAGCTGGTGCGGGTGCACGACCGGATGCCGCTGGTGCTGCCGCCGGAGGCCTGGGCCGGCTGGCTCGACCCGGCTCGCTCCCATCCCGGGTCGCTGCTGACGCCGCCGGCGCCCGACCTGGTCGACCGGCTCGAGCTGCGGCCGGTCGGCCCCGCGGTCGGCAACGTCGCGAACGACGGCCCGCAGCTGATCGCACCGGTGCAGCCCGCGCCGGCGGCTAGGCCGGCCGCACAGCGGCTGTTCTGACCCGCGGGCCGGCGATGATCTCGTCCGTTCGCCGGCGCGGGCCCGCCGGAGTCCGAGATCGGCAGCGGGAGGCAGCGGATGGTACAGACGGCAGCGATCGGTGTCCCGGTGCCGACGCCGCGCGGGGATGCCAGGGTCTGGGTGGACCGGCCGGCGGCGGCGCCCGCCGCGCTGCTCGTGCTCGGTCACGGCGCCGGCGGCGGGGTGGAGGCGCCCGACCTGCTCGCGGTGCGAGCCGCCGCGGTCGCGGCCGGGCTGGCGGTCGCCCGGGTGGAGCAGCCGTACCGGGTCGCCGGCCGGCGCTCCCCCGCTCCGGCCGCCGCCCTGGACGAAGCATGGGTCGCCGTTATCGCCTGGTTGCGCCACGCACCGGGCCGGGGCCGGAGCGCCGGGCGCGACCGGGGCGACGGCCGCGGCCGGGGAGGCGGCGGGCTCCGGTCCGGCTTCGGCGGCCTGCCGCTGGTCGTCGGCGGTCGCTCCAGCGGGGCGCGGGTGGCCTGCCGTACGGCATCGGCGGTCGCCGCCGCCGGGGTCGTCGCGCTGGCGTTCCCGGTGCACCCGCCCGGCCGCCCGGACCGGAGCCGGCTGCCGGAGCTGGCGCTGCCGGCGGTGCCGGTGCTCGTGGTGCAGGGCGACCGCGACCCGTTCGGGATGCCACCGGCAGCCCCCGGCCGCACGGTGCACGTGGTGGCGGGGGGTGACCACTCGCTGCGCACCGCCCGCGCGTCGGTCACCGCCGCCGTCGGGGCCTGGCTTGCCGGTCTCGCGTTGACCGCGCCGAACCGCGGTGACACGGTGGCGCCATGAGAGGACGCGCATGAGCGGTACCGAGACGTTCCGGGCGGCTCGCGACTTCCTCCTCGACTGCCGGGCGGACTACGAGACGGCCTACCGCGACTTTCGCTGGCCCGAGCTGCCGGAGTTCAACTGGGCGCTGGACTGGTTCGACGCGGTGCTGGCCACCGAGCGCCGGGAGCAGACCGCGCTCTGGCTGGTCGAGGACGACGGCAGCGAGTCGCGGCTGAGCTTCGCCGACCTGTCCCGGCGCTCGACGCAGGTCGCCGGCTGGCTGCGCAGCGAGGGCCTGCGCCGGGGCGACCACCTGCTGCTCCTGCTCGGCAACCAGGTGCAGCTGTGGGAGGTCACCCTCGCTGCGATCAAGCTCGGCGCGGTCCTCATCCCGGCTACCACCCTGCTCGGTCCCGCCGACCTGCGGGACCGGATCTCCCGCGGCAACGTGACCGCGGTGGTGGCCGGCTCGGCCGACACCGCGAAGTTCGCCGACGTCCCGGGCGACTACACCAGGATCGCGGTGGGGGAGCCGGTCAAGGGCTGGCTGCGGTACTCCGACAGCGAGACGTCGCTGGACCACTTCGACCCGGCCGAGCCCACCCGGGGCGCCGACCCCATGCTGCTGTACTTCACCTCGGGCACCACCGCAGTGCCGAAGCTGGTCGAGCACACCCACGTCAGCTACCCGGTGGGGCATCTGTCCACCATGTACTGGATCGGCGTCCAGCCCGACGACGTACACCTCAACATCTCCTCACCCGGCTGGGCCAAGCACGCCTGGAGCTGTGTGTTCGCCCCGTGGAACGCCGGCGCGACGGTGCTGGTGCACAACTACGCCCGGTTCTCGGCCCGAGCGCTGCTGGACGTCGTCGCCCGCACCGGGGTGACCACGTTCTGCGCCCCGCCCACCGTGTGGCGGATGCTCGTCCAGGAGGACCTGGCCGGCTGGCAGCTGCCGACCCGCGAGCTGGTCAGCGCCGGCGAGCCGCTGAACCCCGAGGTCATCGAGCAGGTGCAGAAGGCATGGGGGATCACCGTGCGGGACGGCTACGGCCAGACCGAGACCACCGCGCTGATCGGCAACTCGCCCGGCCAGCCGGTTCGGCTCGGGTCGATGGGCCGCCCGCTGCCGGGGTACGCGGTGACGCTGCTAGGGCGTGTCCCGCCGGCCGTGGTGGATGCGGGCGGCGTCCAGCCGGCGTCCGGCAAGGCGGAGGAGGAAGCCGCTATCGGAGGTCATACCGGCGACGACGACAATGCCAGCTTCGCGCCCGCGGCGCCTGGGCAAGCGGGTCGTCGGCTGGGCGTCGATCCGCGCCGCCAACGGCCGGCGGGAGACGCCCTGAACCCGGCCACCGACCAGCCGGCCGACGAGGGTGAGATCTGCCTGCACGTGCGCGAGGGCCGCCGGCCGGCCGGGCTGATGACCGGCTACCGGGACGATCCCGAGCGCACCGACGAGGTGATGCGGAACGGCTACTACCACACCGGGGACGTGGCGGCCCGCTCCCCGGCCGGCTACATCACCTACGTCGGCCGCGCCGACGACGTGTTCAAGGCCTCGGACTACCGGATCTCGCCGTTCGAGCTGGAGAGCGTGCTGGTCGAGCACGAGTCCGTTGCCGAGGCGGCCGTGGTGCCCTCGCCGGATCCGGTGCGGCTGGCGGTGCCGAAGGCGTACGTGGTGCTGGCCGCCGGACACCAGCCGACCCGGGACACGGCGCTGGCGATCCTGCGCCACTGCCGGGAGCACCTGGCGTCGTACCAGCGGGTGCGCCGGATCGAGTTCGCCGAGCTGCCCAAGACGATCTCCGGCAAGATCCGCCGGGTCGAGCTGCGCGGCGCCGAGGCCGACCGGGCCGAGACCGGCGCCCGGCAGCCGGGCGAGTTCTGGGAGGAGGATTTCCCGGAACTCCGCTCCGAGAAGTCCTCCTAGGTCCGCGGCGCACCAAGATCCACACGACCGGCCTAGCTGCCTGGCTAGCTGGGTGTCCCGTAGCCCTTCCGCGCGGGAAGGTCTACGGGACACCCCTAGCGCGGCTGCGTGCTCCAGCGCTGGCCGTTGCCGATGACCTGCGTCTCCACCACCCGCACTTGCTCCGTGGCCGTCTGCGCCGCGGGCTGGTTGGGCACCGGGCCGCCATTGCCGTCGCTGCCGATGTAGCTGGCGTACCAGCTGTTGGTGACCGTCAGCGGGTACGAACCCTCCCAGGATGCCCGGACCCAGGTGAGCGTGCAGCTCGAGCCGGTCGCACCGGGCGTGTAGACGGTGGTCGCCTCACCCGGCGGGCAGGTGACCGACCCGGCGTACGGCGAGCTGAACGTGATGCCCTGGCTGGGCGCGGTGACCTCGACCCAGACCGGCCCGGCCTGCGCCCGGACCCGCTTGACCTTGGCATCGTCGGCGCTGACCCACAGCCACGTCGCCAGCTGAGTGATCGCGTCGCCGCCGGGGCTGCGGCCGATCTTCGGTGGCAGCAGCCGGATGTACCGCATCGCGATCTCCACCAGGTCCTGCGGGGAGACGTACCCGGCCGGGACCGGCTGCCCGTTGCGCACCCACCGGTACCAGATCGGGAAGGCGGGATTGGTGGCGTAGGGACCCATCCCGTACTGGGTGCGGAATGCCTCGTCCAGGTTGATCCCGGGCTGGCAGTTGTACGAGTACCACTGGCCGGCGTTGCCTGCCTGCTGGTCCTTGAGCGCGTCGCCGACCTGGCCCGGGTGCGGCATCCCGTACCACACCTCGCTGCCGAAGCCGCGCTGCGCCAGCGCGTAGTCGGCGTACGCCTGGCTGAACTGCTGCGCGTCCTGCCCGGTCGACCCCCACCAGCAGGTCGGCGGCACGCTCACGCTGACCGAGCCGGAGCCGCCCTTGATATCGCCGGTGACGATCACCTGGTACGTCGCCCGGGCGCCCAGCCCGTTGCCGCCGCCCGCCGGCCCGGTCGGCGGGATCTGCCCACTGGGGCCGGATGCGGCCGCGGGCGTGACAGCTCCGAAGGTGGCGAGGACCACTGCCGCTCCCACCGCGAACGACGCAACCCTGCCCACGGCACGCCCTCCTCCCGGGAACCGCCGAACCAAGCCTAACCAGTGCAAGCCGGCTGACAACTCGGCCGAACGGGTCAGCATGTGCCGGCTACCTGGGACAGCGTGGATACCTTCCATCGGTCGTCTGCGCCCAGCTGCAGGGCGACCACGAGCGGGAGCCGCGGCCGTCCCGACGGCGGGATGCGCCGGCCGGACCGGTCCAGGTCATAGCTGCCGAACTGGTTCAGGCAGTCCTTGATCGTCGCGTACCGGCCCCGGACCGACGTCACGTCGGGATGGATGCCGACCACGCCCTCGGTGTGCCGGCCGGCCCGCCGCTGGCTGGCGAGGTATGTCGCGGTGGTCTGCAGCTGGGGCGGGAACAGATAGTCGAGCACGCCCGACCGGCGCAGGTCATTGCTGCGCAGCGCCAGCATGTCGCGCTGCCAGAACCGGACGTAGTCCGCGAACACCCGCGCCCCGGCCCGGTCCGCCGGCGCCGTGCTGGTCACCGTTACCAGGTCGGCACCGGGCTCCGCGGTTGCGCTGCCGCTCGGCCCGGGCGACGTGGTCGCCGATGCCATTGACGGGTCGGCACCCGGCAGCGGCGGCGGGGCCGGCTGGGCGCGCTGGCAGCCGGCGAGCTGCCCGGCCAGCACACCGGCTGTGAGCAGCACCACAGCACGCCGGAATCCTCCCACGGCGGGCAGCCTAGCGGCCCTCTTTACCCGATCCCGACCTCATACCCGGCGAATCGGGCGCCGGCCGCGCCTTGACGTCAAGGTCGACGCGCAGTGGGGCCGGGAATGGGGCCGTGCGCAGGGATGTTGCGGCGGGCATGCAGGTGTATGAACGGGTCGGCGGCGTAGCCGACCCGAGAGCCTGGCCCGAATGGGTTCCATCGGCAGCCTCCGAGCGGATGAGTCCGGCAACGCGCGTATCCTCGCCGGACGAGCACCGCGTCATGCCGACCGCCGGTCGGGCGGCGGCCGAGGCGCCGAACAGGACGGGAGCACCGGTGGCGGAGGAGACCGCGGAGCAGCGCCGAGCGCGCTTCGAGCGGGACGCGCTGCCTTTCCTGGACCAGCTGTACGCGGCGGCCATGAGGATGACCCGCAACCCGGCCGACGCCGAGGACCTGGTCCAAGAAACCTATGTCAAGGCGTTCGCGGCCTTCCACCAGTTCCAGGAGGGGACGAACCTCAAGGCCTGGCTGTACCGGATCCTCACCAACACGTTCATCAACTCCTACCGGAAGCGGCAGCGCCAGCCGCTGCAGGCGAACACCGACACGGTGGAGGACTGGCAGCTCGCCGCGGCGGAGTCGCACACCTCGACCGGGCTGCGGTCGGCCGAGACGGAGGCGCTGGACCGGCTGCCGGACTCGGACGTGAAGGAGGCGCTGCAGCGGCTCCCGGAGGAGTTCCGGCTCGCGGTCTACCTGGCGGACGTCGAAGGTTTCTCCTATAAGGAGATTGCGGAGATCATGGGGACTCCGATCGGCACCGTGATGTCGCGGCTGCACCGCGGCCGGCGGGGCTTGGAACGGCTGCTCGCGGACTACGCCCGCGAGCGTGGTCTGGTCCGGATCAGTAGCGGGGAGGCGTCGTGAGCTGCGGCGAGCCTCATGAAACGGACTGCGGCGAGGTGCTCACGGAGGTGTTTCTCTACCTCGACGGGGAGATGACCTCCGATCGGCGGGAGACGATCCGCCGGCACCTGGACGAGTGCGCGCCGTGCCTGCGCAAGTACGGCATAGAGCAGGAAGTGAAGGCGCTGGTCGCCCGGACCTGCGGGAACGACCACGCGCCGGAGCGGCTCCGCGAGAAGGTGCTGTTGACCCTGCGCGCGGTCGTCATCGAGACCGCGGCGGTGGAGTACCGGGCGGACTAGGGCGACGCCTGCGGGACCGCCTCAGGTGGGCCCGGCGCGGGGGAGTGGCTCGTCCTCGGCGGGCAGCCGCGGGCCGAGGACCCGCACGTGGCCTGGCTGCGCGGCCGCCCAGGACCGCGCCGCCGGACGGGACTGCGCCGTTGGCTGGGACTGCGCCCCCGCACGGGACTGGGCCGCTGGACGGGACTGGGCCGCTGGACGGGACTGCGCCAGCGGTCTGGCGGCGCGCGCGGTCCGGGTGTGCCGGACGGACGGCCCGGCCTGCCGGCTCGGGCCCCGGGGCAGCATCGCGGTGACCAACAACTCGGCCAGGCCGGCGAGGACGAGCAGGTCGCCGACGCTGGCCACCGCGGGCCGCAGCGGCAGCGGCACGGGGACCACCGCGCCGAGTGCGCGCAGCGCCGTACCCGCGCCGGCCAGCACCTGCCGAGGGTCGGCCAGCGCCGCCGGCAGGCTCATTCCGGCCCGCGCCAGCGCGGCGGCGGATACCGGCATCCCTGCGTTGACCGCGACCACCAGGGCGTTGACCAGCAGCCCGGTGCCGACCAGCCCCGCCCCGTACAGCGTCCGGGTGCGGACCGAGAACGCCAGCGCGAGCGCGCCGGCCACGGCCAGCCCGGGCGCGTACGTCCACCGCGCCGGGAGGCCGAGCAGTGGCGCGGACCAGCCGGCGAGGTAGGCGGCGGCGGCGCAGCCCAGCAGTGGCAGCCCCCGGCACGGCAGGCCGGCCAGCCGGCCGGTCCGACCGCCGAGGAGCCAGCCGACCAGCGTGGCTAGCACCACGGTGACCAGGACGAGGCCCACGGAATACTAGTTTTACCTACGGCTGCCGTTTCGGGCCCGAAGCGCGCCGAGGCCGACCTATTCGAGAAGGAGTCGCCCGTGTTCGAGACGGTGCTGATCGCGAACCGTGGGGAGATCGCCGTCCGGGTGATCCGTACCTGCCAGCGGCTCGGGCTGAAGACCATCGCGGTCTACTCCGAAGCCGACTCCGGGGCGATGCACGTCCGGCTCGCCGATGACGCCGTCCTGCTCGGCCCGGCCCCGGCCCCGCAGTCCTATATGGACCCGACTAAGGTGCTGGAGGCAGCGAAGGTGTCCGGCGCGCAGGCGGTACACCCGGGGTACGGCTTCCTGGCCGAGAACGCCGGCTTCGCCCGGCGGGTCGCCGAGGCCGGGCTCATCTGGATCGGGCCGCCGGCGGACGCAATCGAGACCATGGGCGACAAGGTGCGGGCGCGCAACGCGATAGCCGCCGCCGGCGTCCCGGTCGCCCCGGGGAGCACCGACCCGCTCACCGAGGTGGCGGACGCGGTCGCCGCGGCGGCAGAGATCGGGTACCCGCTGATGGTCAAGGCGGCGGCCGGCGGCGGCGGGATCGGGATGTCCGCGGTGGACGGTGAGCCGGCGCTGCGCACCGCGTTCGAGACCGCGCAGACCCGGGCCGAGCGGTTCTTCGGCTCGCCGGCGATCCTGCTGGAGCGGTACCTGGCGCCGGCCCGGCACGTCGAGGTACAAGTGCTCGGCCTGGCCGACGGCCGGGTGGTGGCGCTCGGCGAGCGAGACTGCTCGGTGCAGCGCCGGCACCAGAAGGTGGCCGAGGAGACGCCGTCGCCCGGAGTCACCCCGGCGCTGCGGGAACGGATGCACGCCGCCGCCGTGCAGGCTGCACGTGCGGTGAACTACCGGAGTGCCGGCACGGTGGAATGCCTCGTCCCGACCGCCCAGGACCCGGCGGCCCAGAATCCGACCGCCGAGCCGGACCAGTTCTACTTCCTGGAGATGAACACCCGGCTGCAGGTCGAGCACCCGGTCACCGAACTGGTGACCGGCATCGACCTGGTCGAGCAGCAGCTGCTGGTCGCGGCGGGCCGGCCGCCGACGTTCGACCCGGACAACCCGCCGGCGCCGCGCGGCCATGCGGTGGAGTTCCGGGTCTACGCCGAGGACCCGAAGCGGTTCCTGCCCGGACCGGGCGTGATCAGGACGTGGCAGGAACCGTCCGGAGAGGGTATCCGGGTCGACTCCGGGTACTCGGCCGGTGACACGGTCACGCCGTACTACGACCCGCTGATGGCCAAGCTCTGCGCCTGGGGACCGGACCGGGACGCGGCGCTGGAGCGACTGCGGGGCGCGGTGGCCGAGTTCGTCGTCGAGGGTCCAAAGTGCAACCTGCCGTTCTTCGCCGAACTGCTCGCGAACGCCGAGTTCGTCAGCGGCCGGTACGACACCGGGCTGGTCTCCCGGATGCGTTCGTGACCGTACGATTCACGCACTGCCGGAAGGAACAGGAGGGGATCGTGGCCGAGGAGATCCGCGCTGAGATGGTCGCCAACGTTTGGAAGGTCGTCGTGGCCGCGGGCGACCAGGTCGAGGACGGCGACACGCTGGTGATCCTCGAGTCGATGAAGATGGAGATCCCCGTGCTCAGCGAGGGCAGCGGCACGGTGGTCGAGGTCGCCGTGAACGAAGGCGACGTGGTGCAGGAGGGCGACCTCATCGCCACCGTGGAGTAGCCACTAGCCGCTGCTCGTGCCGTGGCGCGAACAGCGCGCGGTCCACCCGGTCGGGGTCACCTGCACCACCATCCGCCGCCGGCAGTCCGGGCAGTACCGCGGCGGTTCCAGCGCGAGAGCCCGCCGGCAGGCGTCGTGCTCGCCCACGTCCGCTGGTGTCCCGCACCGGTCGCAGTACGTCCGCACGGCCGCATTCTATTCGTTCGTAGCCGGAGCTGTTGTCTGGACAACCCCTCCGGCTACGAGACGCCGCCGCTCAGCAGCAGCGAGCGTCGGGCCGGTCGTCTCGCTGATCCATCCGGCGGCGCTCGAACTCCCGCCGCGACAGCACCGCAGCCGGGTGCTCCGCGCGGGCGTGCACGAGGTACCGGTCGTACGCCGACTCGCCGGACACCTCGCGCAGGTACCAGCGCAGCCAGCGGGCCGACCGGCGAAGAGCCGGCGACACCGCGGGCACCGGCCGCACGGTCACTCTTGCCTCCGGTCGCGGTCGTCCCGCGGCACGTCGTCCGCCGACAGGCCGTCCCCGCCGACCCCCGGACCGCTCACGCCGGCACCGACGAGCGTCCGCTGCTCGCGCTCCTCCCGGGTGGGCAGCAGCCCGGAGCCGGCGACGATGGTCGACGGAACGTACGGCGCCTCGTGCAGCGGCGACGGCCGGCCTCGGCCCAGCACCTGCAGCCAGACCCGCACCGCGTCGGCGATCACGATGACGATGAGGGCCGCGAACAGCGCGGCCAGGATGCCGTCCACTGTGGAGTTTGTGACCACGGCCTGCATATCGTCGAGGTTCTTGGCCGGGGCCAGCACCTTGCCCTGCTCGAGCGCGTCGGCGTACCGCGCCCGCTGGGTGAAGAAGCCCAGTTTCGGGTCACCGGAGAAGACCTTCTGCCAGCTGGCGGTGAGCGTCACCGCCGCGTCCCAGGCCAGCGGCACGCCGGTCACCCACGCCCATTTCGCCTTGCCGGATTTGATCAGCAGCGTCGTGCAGACGGTGAGCGCGACGGCGGCGAGCAGCTGGTTGGCGATCCCGAACAGCGGGAAGAGCTGGTTGATGCCGCCCAGCGGGTTCGTCACGCCGGTGTAGAGGAAGTAGCCCCAGGCGCCGACCACGACCGCGCTGGTCCCCCACAGGCTGGGCCGCCAGCTGACCCGGCCGATCGGTTTCCACACGTTGCCGAGCGCGTCCTGCAGCATGAACCGCCCGACCCGGGTGCCGGCGTCGACCGTGGTGAGGATGAACAGGGCCTCGAACATGATCGCGAAGTGGTACCAGAACGCCTTCAGGCCGGTGCCGCCGAGGAACCCGGAGAAGATCTGCGACATGCCGACGGCGAGCGTCGGGGCGCCACCGGTGCGCGCGATCAGCGTCTGCTCCTCGACTGCTCTAGCCGCCGCCTGCAGCTGGTCGGGCGTGATCGTGAACCCGAGGTTGCTGACCGCCTGCGCCGCCGACTGGGCGGTGGCGCCGACCACGCCCGCGGGCGCGTTCATGGCGTAGTAGAGCCCGGGGTCGAGGATCGAGGCCGCGATCATCGCCATGACCGCCACGAACGACTCGGTCAGCATCCCGCCGTAGCCGATCAGCCGGATCTGGGACTCCTTCTGGATCATCTTCGGCGTGGTGCCCGACGCGATCAGCGAGTGGAACCCGGACAGCGCACCGCAGGCGATCGTGATGAACACGAACGGGAACAGCGAGCCGGCGAAGACCGGTCCCCTGCCGTTGAGGGCGAAGTCGGTGACCGCCTCGTTCTTCAGCACCGGCGCGGTGATCAGGATGCCAACGGCGAGCAGCCCGATCGTGCCGACCTTCATGAACGTCGACAGGTAGTCGCGCGGCGCGAGCAGCATCCAGACCGGCAGCACCGAGGCGAAGAACCCGTAGATCACCAGGCACCACACCAGCGTCTTCGCGTCGAGCGTGAACGCCGCCGCCCAACTCGACTCCTGCACCCAGCCGCCGGCGACGATCGCGAG
>Ga0210378_10001437_pt1 | contig 12415 bp, 12 predicted proteins | sample PLM1_60_b1redo_FD_155465 | JGI IMG/M metagenome (GOLD analysis project Ga0210378, IMG submission 155465) | Groundwater sediment microbial communities from an aquifer in East River, Colorado, USA - PLM1_60_b1 redo | ecosystem: Environmental > Terrestrial > Soil > Riparian zone | place: USA: East...
GGCGTAGTCGCGGTAGTCCCTGGAGGCCTGCGGGAGGGGGTTGGCAGGGTTGGTCGACCGCACGGTGAACACGCGCCTGGCGCCGTCCGGCTCCTCGACGACGACGGCGTTGCTCGACCCCCGGGTGCGTGCCCGCCAGCCCGGCGGCACGCCGACGACGTCGTTGCCGCTGCGGTTGGGGAACGAGGTCCAGCCCGCCGGGAGCTGACCGGCGGCACCGGTCGTGGCCGGGGCCTCGGTGGTCGCCGACGCCTCTGTGGAGGTGGCCTGCCGGGTCGTCTCGGCGGGCCGGGAGGTCGCGGCGCCGCCGTCCCTGGTGGTGGCCGTCGCCGCCCGACCGCCGCCGTCCGACCGCAGGGCGCTGACCGCCCAGGCGACCAGCACGCCGGCCAGCACCAGCACCGCCAGCGCGCCGAGCAGGCGGCCGCTGCTCGGGCGGGCGGGCGGCGCGACCGGCGGGAACGGCCGTGCCCCGCTCGGGGTGGCGCCGGCCGGCTGCTCGGCTGGTGGGGGCAGTTGCACCCCGAACCCCGGCCCGGCGGCCAGCGGGGACGGGTCCGGCACTGCCACGGGCAGGGGTGCGGTGGTGGAGGCGGGCGGTTCCCGGCGGTGGGCCGGCAGGACCTCGGTGGCCTTCGGAGCGGCACCTGCCAGCCGTCCGAGCTCTGCCCGGAGCTGCGGCCCGGACGGGCGGTCGGCGGGGTCCTTGGTCAGCAGCGCGCCGATCACCGGGGCGAGCGGGCCGGCGCGCCGCATCGGTCGCGGGTCCTCGTTGACCACCGCCGTCAGGGTCGGGATCGAGGCGCCCTTGTCGAACGGCGGCTCGCCCTCGACCGCGAAGTACATGGTCGCCCCGAGCGCCCAGAAGTCGGCCGGCGGCCCGCTCGGCTCGCCGCTGGCCTGCTCCGGCGCCATGTACCCGGGCGAGCCGATGACCAGGCCGGTCGCGGTGAGTTGGGGATCGCCCTGGAGGGACGCGACGCCGAAGTCGGCCAGCTTCACGCCGCCGTCGGTGGGCACCATCACGTTGCCCGGCTTGACGTCCCGGTGGACGATCCCGGCCCGGTGGGCGGCCTCCAGTGCGCTGGCGAGCTGGAGGCCGATCTCGGCCACCCGCTCCGGCGACAGCGGCCCGTCGGCCCGGACGAGGTCGGCGAGGGTGGGCGCCTGCACCAGCTCCATGACGATGAAGGGGTGACCCTGGTCCTGGACGACGTCGAAGATGGTGACCGCGCCGGGGTGGTTGAGCCGCGCGGCGGCCCGTGCCTCCCGCATCACCCGTGCCTGGGCCGAGCGGCGCTCCGCCTGGGGCAGCGACGGCGGGAAGACGACCTCCTTGACCGCCACCTTCCGGCCGAGCACGGGGTCGTGGGCGTGCCAGACCACGCCCATGCCGCCCCGCCCGAGCGGGGCCTTGAGCACGTAGCGGTCTGCGACGGTTCGGTCGGGTGCGGGAGTGGCCATCGCCTCCAAGGTACCCGATGGTCGCCACCACCAACCGGGGCGAACGCGACTACCCGGGCGGCGGCACGAACGACTGCTTGAAGGCCTCGAACAGCGCCCAGCCCGAGCCCCAGTCGCGGTCGCGGGCCTCGATGGCCATGGCGACATGGTGCCGCGGGGCGCGGATGCCCAGCTCCAGGACGTGCCAGGTCTCGTGGTCCTCCCGGTAGGTGAACTCGAGCAGGGCGGCCTGCAGGCCCTTGAAGTCGGCCGGCTCCAGCCGGGCCTGACTGTAGTCGTTGCGCTCCTCGGCGTGGTGCTGGCTGGCCTGCTGCTCGGCGGTCACGGGGTCCACCTGGGGGTCCTGCTGCCAGTCGATGCGCAGCACCGTGGGTGAGGACTTGTCGCGCAGCTCGGTGCGGGTGTCGCCGTCGCGGTCGACCCGCCAACCGGGCGGCACCGCGATCTGGTAGCCGATGGTCGCGTCGGTGTGGACCGACCAGCCGGGCGGGACCAGGGCGGGGGCCGGCGGCGGCGCGGTGCTCTGAGGCGGCAGCGGCACGGTGGTGGGCGCGACGGTGGCGACGGTGGTGGGCAGCGCCTGGGAGGGGACCCCGAGCGGGTCGCGGATGACCGCCACCGCGACCACGAACGACACCAGGGCGAGCAGCAGCGAACCGCCCGCGATCAGCAGCACCCGGCGGACGTCGGCGTCCATCGCGCCGCGGGCGGCACGGCCGGGCAGCGCCCGTCCGCGACCTCCTAGGCCGGACGCGCCCCAGCTCGTCGCCGCCGCACCGGCCGCGCGGGTCCAGGCGGCGCCGGCTCGCTCCGCCGCGCGGGTCGCGGCGGCCATCGCCCGGGTCGCGGCGCCGGCGGCGGGTCCGGGCCGGACGCCGGCGAGCGGCTCGAGCAGGCGGCGGGTCTGGGCCGGGGTCGGGCGGCCTCCGACCGGCTTGGTCAGCAGGGCGCCGAGGGCGGGGGCGAGCTGGCCGGCCAGCACCGTCGGCCGGGGCCGCTCGCCGAGGATCGCGGCCTGGGTGGCCGAGCTGCTCTCCCCGCCGAACGGAGTCTCACCTTCAACTGCAAAGTAAAGGATCGTCCCCAGAGCCCAGAGGTCGGCGGGTGGCCCGGCCGGATCGCCCCTGGCCTGCTCGGGAGCGAGGTAGGCGGTGGTGGCGCCGGCCAGGCCGAGCGACCGGTCGGTGCGCAGGGCGGCGAGGCCGAGGCCGGCCACCCGGGCCCGCCCGTCGCCGGTGATCAGCACGTTGCCCGGCCGCAGGTCGAGGTGGGCGAGGCCGGCCCCGTGGGCCGCCTCCAGCGCCTCGAGGACGTCCAGCCCGATCTGCGCCACCCTCCTCACCGGCAGCGGACCATGCCGGGAGACCAGCTCGTCCAGGGTGAGGGCCTCGACCAGCTCGGTGGCCACGTAGACCCTGCCGTCCTCGGCGACCACGTCGTGCAGCCCGACGACGCCGGGATGACCGAGCAGGCCGTGCGCCGTCCGGACCTCGCCGGCGACCCGCTCCCAGAGCCCGGCCCACGCGGCGTCTGGCGGCCAGGTCGCCAGCGCCAGCTCCTCGACGGTCAACGCCAGGCCGTCCTCCAGGGCGGTCGCGCGCCAGACCACGCTCGACGGGCCGCGGCGCAGTGCGGCCCGGAGCATCCAGCGGCCTGCGACGAGCCGCTCGGCGGCGTCGGACGACATGGTGGCAGCCAACGATACGACCAAACGCACGATGCCCCAAAACCGCTTCTGAGCAGCACCTTCGGCCGAAATGACAGGGCTGGTGCTCGTGGTACAGTCGGGGCGCGATCGGGACGAGGAGGTGGCCCCCGGCTGATGCAACGTCTCGGAACGCTCTACCGCGGCCGCGAGGGAATGTGGACCTGGGTCCTGCACCGGGTCTCCGGCGTGGCCATCCTGTTCTACCTGTTCGCTCACGTCGCCGACCAGGCGCTGCTGGTCGTCTCCCCGGAGTCCTACAACCGGGTGATCGACACCTACCGCAACCCGTTCGTCGGCCTGCTGGAGATCGGCCTCGCCGTGGTGGTGATCTTCCACGCCCTCAACGGCCTGCGGATCATCCTGTTCGACTTCTGGTCCCAGGGTGTTGCCAGGCAGCGCCAGATGCTCTGGGTGCAGGCGGTGCTGTTCGTGCTGCTCGCCACCCCGCCGGTGATCGCCATCGGCTCCCACATCGTCGAGGAGCTGTAGCCGATGAGCGTCGAGGTCACCCCGACCTCCCTCCCCCGCGCCCGCGGCCGGGGCAGCTTCGAGCTGTACGCCTGGGTGTTCATGCGGGTCTCCGGGGTGCTGCTGGTGCTGCTGGTGCTCGGCCACTTCGCGATCATGCACGTGCTCGGCGGCGGCCTCGACCGGGTCAACTTCGCCTTCGTGTCGGGCCGCTGGGCCAACCCGTTCTGGCGGGTCTACGACTTCGCCATGCTCACCCTGGCCCTGCTGCACGGCGGCAACGGCCTGCGGGTGATCATCGACGACTATGCCCGCAGCGACGCCAGACGGCTTCTCTACCAGAGCGCGAACCTCACCGTCGTCGGGCTGACCTGGGCGCTCGGCGCGCTGACGATCTTCGCCTTCACGCCGCGACCCTAGGAGCCCGGATGACCCAGCAGCACACCTTCGACGTGGTGATCGTCGGGGCCGGCGGGGCCGGGTTGCGGGCGGCGCTGGAGAGCTCCAGGCGGACCCGGACGGCGGTCATCACCAAGCTGTACCCGACCCGCTCCCACACCGGCGCCGCGCAGGGCGGCATGTGCGCCGCCCTTGCCAACGTCGAAGAGGACAACTGGGAGTGGCACACCTTCGACACCGTCAAGGGCGGCGACTACCTGGTCGACCAGGACGCCGCCGAGGTCATGTGCCGCGAGGCGGTCGAAGCGGTCTACGACCTCGAGCACATGGGCATGCCGTTCAACCGGACCCCCGACGGCAGGATCGACCAGCGCCGCTTCGGCGGCCACACCCACCACCACGGCAAGGGCGCCGTGCGCCGCTCCTGCTTCGCGGCCGACCGCACCGGCCACATGATCCTGCAGACCCTCTACCAGCAGAACGTCAAGCACGGCACGACCTTCTTCGACGAGTTCTACGTGCTGGACCTGCTGCTCGCCGAGGACCGCGCGGCCGGGGTGGTCGCCTACGAGCTGGCCACCGGCGAGCTGCACGTGTTCCGCGCCAAGTCGGTGGTGTTCTGCACCGGCGGGTACGGCAAGATGTTCCGGATCACCTCCAACGCCCACGCCCTGACCGGCGACGGCCCGGGCGTCTGCTACCGCCGCGGCGTGCCCATGGAGGACATGGAGTTCTTCCAGTTCCACCCCACTGGGCTCTACAAGCTCGGGGTGCTGCTCTCCGAGGCGGCCCGCGGCGAGGGCGGCATCCTGCGCAACCGGGACGGCGAGGCGTTCATGGCGCGCTACGCGCCCACCATCAAGGACCTCGCGCCCCGGGACATGGTCAGCCGCGCCATCTACACCGAGATCCGCGAGGGTCGCGGCGCCGGGCCGGACGGCGACTACGTCTACCTCGACGTCAGCCACCTCGCCCCCGAGGTGATCGACCAGAAGCTGCCCGACATCACCGAGTTCGCCCGCACCTACCTCGGGGTGGAGCCCAAGAAGGAGGGCGTGCCGATCCAGCCGACCGCCCACTACGCCATGGGCGGCATCCCCACCAACGTCCGCGCCGAGGTGGTCGCCGACGCGGCCAACACCGTCCTGCCCGGCCTGTACGCGGCCGGCGAGTGCGCCTGCGTGTCGGTGCACGGCGCCAACCGGCTCGGCACCAACTCGCTGCTGGACATCGTCGTGTTCGGCAAGCGGGCCGGCATCAACGCCGCCGAGCACGCGGTCACGGTGGCGCACGCCGAGCCGCCCGACGACCCGGCCGCCGCGGTCGGGCGCATGCTCGAGGAGCTGGCCGGCCACCCGGAGGGCGAGCGGGCGGCCGCGATCCGCGGCGACCTCCAGACGAGCATGGACGAGAAGGCCGGCGTGTACCGCACCGAGACGCTCCTCAAGGAGATGGAGGTCGAGCTGGCCTCGCTGCGGGAGCGCTACGCCGGGGTCTGGGTGCAGGACACCTCCAGGCGCTACAACACCGACCTGCTGGAAGCCGTCGAGCTGGGCTTCCTGCTCGACCTGGCCGAGACGCTGGTGGTGTCGGCCCGCGCCCGTCAGGAGAGCCGCGGCGGCCACTTCCGCGAGGACTTCCCCGCCCGCGACGACAAGAACTGGCTTCGGCACACCCTCGCCGGCCGTGCCGACGGCGGCGTGAAGCTGGACTTCAAGCCGGTGACGATGACCCGGTACGAGCCGATGGAACGGAAGTACTGATCGTGGACGTCACCCTACGGATCCGCCGGTTCAATCCGGAGACCGACTCGGCGTCGCGCGTCGAGACCTACCAGGTCCCGGCCGACCCGATGGACCGCGTGCTCGACCTGCTCCACTGGGTGAAGTGGAACGTGGACGGGTCGCTCACCTTCCGGCGCTCCTGCGCGCACGGGATCTGCGGCTCGGACGCCATGCTCATCAACGGCACCAACCGGCTCGCCTGCAAGGTGCTGGTCCGCGAGGTCGGCGACCAGATCACCGTGGAGCCGCTGCGCGGCCTGCCGGTCGCCAAGGACCTGCTGGTGGACATGGAGCCGTTCTTCGCCTCCTACCGGGAGGTCATGCCCTACCTGATCAACGACGAGCCCGCCCCCGACACCGAGCGCCACCAGTCGCAGCGGGACCGGGAGCGCTTCGACGACACCACCAAGTGCATCCTCTGCGCCGCCTGCACGACCTCCTGTCCGGTGTTCTGGGCCGACGAGGAGTACTTCGGGCCGGCGGCGATCGTCAACGCCCACCGCTTCATCTTCGACTCCCGCGACCGGGGCGCCGGCGAGCGGCTCACGGTGCTGAACGACAAGGAGGGGGTGTGGCGCTGCCGCACCACCTTCAACTGCACCGACGCCTGTCCACGGGGCATCAAGGTCACCCAGGCGATCCAGGAGGTGAAGCGCGCCCTGCTGTTCCGCAAGGCGTGACGATCGGCGCTTCAGGCGGCGCGGCCGGCGGCAAGGACCACGAACGCCTCCTCGAAGGAGGCGGGGACGATCCCGAGCTCGGCGTCCACCCCAGCGCCGGCGAGCAGCCGGCCGACCGCCTCGCGGTCGGCGCCCGGAACGCGCAGGGACCTCCCGACCAGGCTGACGGGCAGCCCGGCCGCGTCGAGGGCGGTGAACGCCTCCTCCCAGGGGCCGGTGCGGACCTCGACGGCGCGGGTGCCGCCGACCACCTCGTCCATGGTGCCCTCGGCCGCCACCCGGCCGGACGCCAGCACCAGCAGCCGGTCGCACTGCTCGGCCTCGCTCATGTGGTGGGTCGTGACCAGCACGCCGGCGCCGCCCTCGGCGCTGCCCCTGATGGTCTCCCACAGCCTAGCCCGCTGCAGCGGGTCGACGCCGGAGGTGGGCTCGTCGAGCACCAGCAGGTCGGGGTGGTGGCCGAGCGCGACCGCGAACGCGATCCGCCGGCGCAGCCCGAGGGGCAGCTCGTGGACGAGGGTGTCGCGCACCGCCGCCAGGTCACCGTCCAGGGCTTGCGCTCCGTGCACGCCGTAGGCGGCGGTCGAGAAGGCGAGGTTCTCGGCGACGGTGAGGTCGTCGTACAGGCCGAGGGACTGGGGGACGTAGCCGAGGCGGGCACGGGTGCGGCGCGAGGGCGGCTCGCCGAACAGCCGGACCTGGCCGGCGGTCGGTCGCAGCAGCCCGAGCAGCAGCCGGATCAGGGTGGTCTTGCCGGACCCGTTGGCGCCGATCAGGCCGACCACCTCGCCGGCGCCGACCCGGAGGTGGACGCCGTCGACCGCCAGCAGCTCGCCGAAGCGCCTGCTGGCCCCGTGCGCGACCGCCAGCTCGTTCATGCCGCGCTCCTCTGCTCCCGCGCGAGCTGGGCGACGACCACCGCGTCCTCGAGGTCCAGGGCGACCCCGGTGGCGCCGGGAAGCGGCGAGCCGTCGGCCGACCAGGCCCGCCAGCGGGCGCCCCGGCGCCAGGCCGGGACGCCTCTGGGGCGGGTCGCCGCCTCGACCACCCGGCCAGGGACGGCCGCGAGGACCTCGTCGGGCGTGCCGGCGAGCAGGACGTGGCCCTGGTCGAGCACGAGCACGGTGGCCGCCCGCTCGGCCTCGTCGAGGTAGGTGGTGGCCAGCGCCACGGCCGCGCCGCCGGCGGCCGCCCCGGCCACCAGCCGCCACAGCTCCACCCGGCTCACCGGATCGACGCCGGTGGTGGGCTCGTCCAGGATCAGCAGCGCTGGCTCGTGCAGCAGGGCCATGGCCAGCGCGAGCTTCTGGCGCATGCCACCAGACAGCCGGCCGGCGAGCCGGTCGTGCGCCTCGGCCAGGCCCGTCCGCTCCAGCAGCCCCGCGGTCCGCGAGCGGAGCCGGCTGCCGCCGAGCCCGTAGGCGCGCCCGGTGAACTCGAGGTTCTCCTCGACGGTCAGGTCGCCCCACACGCCGGGACCGGCGGAGACGTAGCCGATGCGGCGGTCGTCGGGCCGCCTGACCGTGCCGGCGCTCGGCCGCACCGTCCCGGCCAGTGCCCGCAGCAGGCTCGTCTTGCCGGCGCCGTCCCCGCCGACCACCGCCGCGACCGAGCGGCCGGCCACCTCGAAGGTGACGTCCTCGAGGGCCACGCGGCCGCCGTAGCGCACGCCGAGACCGTCGACCCCCCACCTGCCGGTGCCGGCGCTCACCGCGCACCCGTCCTGGTCGTGGCGGATTCGGCGTCGGCGTCGGGGCGCCGGTGGCGCCGGCCCGCCGGCGCCAGGTCGCGCCGGAAGCGGGCGATCGACAGGCCGAGCACCGCCAGCCCGAGCACGGCCAGCATGCCGAGGGGCAGCAGCAGGGCGTCGAGCGGCGTCCCCTTGACCATCACCCCGCGCGCCACCTGCACGAAGTAGGTGAGCGGCAGCAGGTAGCCGATCCAGCGCACCCCGGCGGCCATCGCCTGCAGCGGGAAGATCAGCCCGGAGAGCAGGATCTGCGGCAGCATCGTCATCATGGCGAGCTGGATGGCCTGGCCCTGGGTCTCGGAGACGGTCGAGATGAGCACGCCCGCGCCGACGGTGACGAACAGGAACAGCAGGGCGCCGAGAGCGAAGACCAGCGGCGAGCCCACGAACGGGACGTCGAACAGCAGCATGCCGGCGGCGACGATCACCACCAGGTCGACGGCCGCCACCCCCAGGTAGGGAAGCAGCTTGCCGAGCAGCACGTCGCGGGGGCGGAAGGGCATGACCGCGAGCTGCTCCAGCGTGCCGCTCTGTCGCTCGCGGACCACCCCGAGCGCGGTCGCGATCGTGCCGACGAACACCAGCACGACCCCCATCAGGCCGGGCACCATGATGGTGGAGGTGTCCAGCCCGGGGTTGAACAGGATCTCCGGGGCGGGCAGCTCCGGCCGGCCGCGCAGCTCCGTCACCACCGACCGGGCGGAGAACAGGTCGGCGCCGTCGACCAGGACCTTGGCGCCGCCGTCCGCGCCGGTGACGACGGCGACCACCGCCTCGCCGTCGCGCAGCGCCTCGACGGCGTCCTCACGGCCGAGGTCGGCGCGGGTCTCGACGACCTCAAGCCGGTCGGGCAGCCGGCCGGCCACCTGCTGTGCCAGCGGTCCGACCACGACCGTCCGCACCCGGTCGACGTCGAAGCTCGCCGCGTAGCCGAAGACGACCAGCAGCAGCACCGGCAGCAGGATCATCATCGCCAGCGTGCGCCGGTCTCGGCGCATCTGGCGGAGCTCCTTCATCGCCATGGCCCACATGGCCGGGAACCTCCATCCGAGGAATTCTCCACGCGATGAAGTCTACGCCCAGTGAAATCCTGGGTCAACGCCTCCGGCTACCCGCCCGGTCAGTCGTCGTCGTGCTTGACCTTGGTCGGCGGCAGCTCGCCGGTCACCCGCTCCCACAGCCGGTCGATCAGCTTGCGGGTCGCCAGGACGGCGACGGCGGTGATGACGGCGAACGCCACGCGCTTCGCGATCTTGCGGGCCTCTTCGGGCGCCCGCTCGGCCACCTTGGCCACCTTGGCCTCCATCTGCTTGCGGGTCAGCTCGACCTCTCGGGCGGTCTCGGCTGCGGTCTGGCCCATCTGATCTCCTCCCTCAGCTCGTTTGCGGTGGCCTGCAGCTGTGCCCTGGCCCGCTCGGGGGCGACCTTGGAGGCGGCCAGTTGCCTCCGGCCGACGAGCACCAGGACCAGCACCACGATCAGCAGCACCGCGGTCACGATCGCGAAGCCGAGCCACTCCGGCCCGCCGATCGCCACACCGATCGTGTAGAGCAGGAAGCCGAAGGCGTACAGGCCGAGGAAGCCCGCGCCCGCGAGCAGGGCGCTCGCCTTGGCGGTGGCGGTCAGGCCCTCCTGCAGCTCTTGCCTGGCCAGCAGGATCTCCTGCCGGATCAGGGTGGTGGCGTCGTCGGCGATGCCCTTGAGCAGCTCGCCGGTGGTCGGCTCGGTCGGCGTGTCCTGCGTGGTCAAGGCGGTCCCCCTCGACTCCTGTGGTCCGTCGTCGTCGGCGGCTCGCCTCGCCGCCCTCCAGCAGCAATACCCCACCACGGACGCTGTTATCGCATATCAGCGGCGTGGATGCAGCGTACCCGGCGACCCGAGCAGCGCCGCCAGCCTGGCGAGCGCCTCCCGGGTGGTGGGCGCCATCGGCCGCTCGGTCGCGTGGTGCAGCGGCACCCAGGCGAGCTCGCTGTGCTCGGCCGGCTCGCGGTTGCTCGGCTCGCCCTTCCAGGCGGTGGCCACGTAGAAGGCGTCGGCCCGGTCGCCGTCGTCGAAGCAGCCGAGCGCGGTCACGTCCAGCGGCTCGACCCCCGCCTCCTCGTCGGCCTCGCGGGCCAGCGCCGCCAGCAGCGACTCGCCCGGCTCCGGCTTGCCGCCGATCGCGTCCCACGCGCCCGGGTAGCGGCGGCCCTGGCCGCGGGTGCGCCGACCGAGCAGCACCCGCGGCGGGTCCGGCTCCACCAGGAACAGCCCGGCGGCGGCGGCCTCCGCGAACGGCACCTCGCGGACCAGCGCGGACGCGCCCACCGACAGTCGGACGAGCGGCCGCCACACCCGGTCGCGGCCCTCCTGCATGAGCGCGACCTCCCGCACCGGGAAGGAGGCCCGGAAGCCCGCCAGCTCCCGGGCGGCCGCCTCGACCTCGCCGGCGGGCCGGTCCTGGGTGACGGTCACGTGGGGGTGAAACGGGTGGGTGCGGCGGTCGAGCGGTGGCTTCCGCAGGGCGACCTGGAGGGCGTCCAGCGCCGGGCCGCCCTCCTTGACGACCAGGAAGGCGACCGGGCTGGAGGGCAGGAAGGTGGCCGTGCCGTCCAGCTCGAGCACGCACGGCACCGCCTCGGCGGCCGCCCGCTCCACCAGCGCCAGCGCCAAGGGGACGTCGTCCTCGGCGACCGTCTGCGGCGGCACCAGCGTCAGATGCGGGCCGATGCGCTCGGCGGTCGGGTCGCGCAGGGCGCGCCGCCAGGCCTGGACGTGGACGGCGAGCGGCTCGGGAAGCGGGACGATCACGCCCAGCCGCCGCCGACCCACGCCTATCCCTGGGATCCCCGGGGCAGGAAGCCCATGCGCTCCTTGGCCAGCGCCAGGTTGACGCGCGCGACGGCCTGCGCCTTGGCGGCACCGGCCTCCAGGATGCCGGCGAGGTGGCCCGGGTCCTCCCGCAGCCGGTGGTACCGGTCCTGGAGCGGCGCCAGGTAGGCGACCACCGCCTCTGCCAGGTCCGCCTTGAAGTCGCCGTAGCCGCGGCCGGCGTAGGCCTGCTCCAGCTCCCCTACCGAGCGGCCGGTGGTGACCGCGAACAGCTCCAGCAGGTTGGAGATCGCCGGCTTGTCGGGACGCGCCACGACCTCCCTGCCGGAGTCGGTCACCGCCGTCCGGACCTTCTTGCGGACGACCTCCGGTGGGTCGAGCACCTGGATCCGCCCGGCCGGCGACGCGCTCGACTTCGACATCTTGGCCCCGGGGACCTGTAGGTCCATCACCCGGCCGCCGACCTTGGGGATGTAGGCCTCCGGCACCGCGAACGTCTGCCCGAAGCGGGCGTTGAAGCGCTCGGCGACGTCGCGGGTGAGCTCCAGGTGCTGGCGCTGGTCCTCCCCGACCGGAACCCGGTCGGCCTGGTAGATCAGGATGTCGGCGGCCTGCAGGACCGGGTAGTTGAAGTAGCCGGCGGGCAGCGCGCCCTCGCCACGCTCGGCCGCCTTGGCCTTGAACTGGGTCATGCGGCGCAGCTCGCCGACGGTCGCCAGGTGGTTGAGCAGCCAGGCCAGCTCCGTGTGCTCGGGGACGTGGGACTGCACGAACACGGTGCACACCTCGGGGTCCAGGCCGCAGGCGAGCAGCAGGGCGGCCACCTCGAGGGTGCGTTCGCGCAGCTCGCCGGCGTCGTAGGACAGCGTGATGGCGTGCAGGTCGACCACGCAGTAGTAGGCGTCGAAGTCGTGCTGCATCTCCACCCACTGCCGGAAGGCGCCGATGTGGTTGCCGATGTGGGTGCTGCCGGTCGGCTGGACGCCGGACAGGATGCGCTGCACGGTTCGATCCTCCAGGACGATGCCCCAAGGGCGGCGGTTGCACCGATGCTATGGCTTGACGGGTGGCGGCGCCATGCGGCACGGTAAGGCCATGACCCCGGCCCTCCTCACCCGCAACCGCGCCCTCGACCATGGGTGGGTCGTGACGTGCGCGTGTCGGCGGGCCCGGCGGTCGCATCGGACGACGTAGCTCGCGAGCTTCCCGACCGCCAGGGCCTTCAAGCCCCGACCCGAGCGTGTCGAGAGGAGCCCGCCCGTGGCGGCAACCGCCACCGACTGGCCGCACGGCCTTGATCCAAACCCGACTGAGCCGGACCTCGCCGGCCTCGAGCGGCTGCCCGCCGCCG
>Ga0210378_10001438_pt1 | contig 12415 bp, 3 predicted proteins | sample PLM1_60_b1redo_FD_155465 | JGI IMG/M metagenome (GOLD analysis project Ga0210378, IMG submission 155465) | Groundwater sediment microbial communities from an aquifer in East River, Colorado, USA - PLM1_60_b1 redo | ecosystem: Environmental > Terrestrial > Soil > Riparian zone | place: USA: East...
TGGAGTCCAGGCTGCCGTCGGGGTTATAGCGGGCCAGCGCGAAGTCCACACCGAAACCCATCCCCGCCGCCACCAGCTTGCCGTCGGCCTGCACGACCAACGCGTTCGCCCGGTCGAAGGCGCCGTGGAGCGCGGTGGTCACCTTGCCGCCGGTCCCGAAACCGGGATCCAGGTCGCCCGCGCCGCTGGTGAACGGGGGCGAGGCGGTCTCCACCGGCTGCGCGTGGGCCGGACCGAAGACGACGAAACCGCTGATCATCGCCGTGAGAGAGACAACGGCCAGGACCGGCCGCCTCAAAGAAGCCTTCATAGTGCTCTTCCCCCAAGTCCCCGTACGGCCCTACCGCTTTGGCGAGGACTATTGACTGATCGCTTCGGAAGCTCGTCTGCGAGACGTCTGAGGGGTCCGCCCGTTGGCAGCGCCCGCCGGGCGCACCTCCTCACTCGGATCCGGTGTATAGGTCCTTCCACGCCAATTGACGGCGATCGGCTTCCCGTCGCTCGGCACGGCGAAGACTGCTCGCAGCTCCCCCTGACGAACTTCCCCCTGCCTACCGAGCCGATCTACCCGTATCGAGAGCGAGCGCTTGTCTTCTTATCGCCGTACGTAGGCTTGCCGTTACGCGAACGTGTCGAGCACGCGTCTGGTGCGCACGAGTTAGCCCGGCCGCGGCGCAGCCGGCACCCGCCACCATCGTGACTGCGCCGGCGCCATCCCAGGACCGGACCGCCCATTAGCGGGGGAGCACGACGAACACGCAGCCCGAAGCACCCGTGACACCCTCTGTGTCAACCTCATGCCGCGTCCGAGTGAGTGAGCGCCGCTGCTGCTCCGTGTCGGGCGGGGTCGTAGGGCGTGTTGTTGATCCAGCAGCGCCAGATCACGCGGATCCAGGCTCGGGCCAGGACACGCACGGCGTGGGGATGGTCCTTGCCGGAGGCGCGTGCGCGGTTGTAGATGTCGGCGGCCCAGGGGCTGGCGTGGCGGCTGTTGTCCGCGAAGGTGGTCATGGCCTGGCGGAAGCGTTTGTTGCAGGCCCAGCGGAAGTGCACCGCGCGGTGTTTGCCGGACTCCTTCGTCACTGGTGTCTGGCCGGCGAGCGCGGCGACGGCGTCGGGGCCGTCGTAGGCTTGGCGGGCATCGCCCCACTCGGAGAGCATCTGGGCGGCGTTGATCTTCCCCGACCTTGGCAGCGACGAGAAGATTTCGCCGTCCGGGTGCTCCTCGAGGTGGGCGGCGGTGGACCGGTCGAGGTCTTTGATCGCTGCGACGAGTGCGGTCAGCACGCCGACCAGGGCCAGGACGGCGTCACGGACTGCCTCGGTGAGGGTTGGGCAGGTCGTTCCCGCTGGTGCCTCGCGCAGGCGGCGCAGCAGCTCGGCGGCGCTGCGCCGGCCGGAGTAGCCGTGTTTGACGCAGAACGCGGCCATCCGTTTCTCGCCCAGCTGCGCGGCGTGACGGGCGGTCGGGTAGCGGGTCAGGAACGCCAGGGCGATCGGGGACTCGACGTCGGCGAAGACCGCCACGGCGCCGGGCCAGTGGGCATCGAGCAGCGCGGTGAGCTGGTTGGTGGCCGCGACCCGCGTCTCGACGAGGTCACCGCGGGTCCGCACCACGGTGCGCAGCGCCTTCGTCTCCGGCGAGAAGGGCACGGCGGGGCGGAGCCGGGCGGCGCGCAGCCGCAGGTACTCGGCGATCACCTGGGCGTCGCCGGCGTCGGACTTGGCGCCGGAGAGCACCTCGGCGTCCCGCCAGGCCTTGATCGCGTTCGGCTTGACCGGCACGACCGGGTGACCGGCCTCGAGCAGCGCGTCGACGAGGCGCCCGTCCGGCCGCTCGATCCCGACCGGAACCCCGGCCGGGTCGCCGGTCAGTTTGCCGAGCCGGCGGGCCAACTCGGCGAACCCGGCCGCGGTGTGCTCGATGGTGAACCGGGTGACGACCCGACCCGCGGCATCGAGCACGCACACGGCGTGCGTTGCGGCGGCCCAGTCGATCCCGACGAAGAACAGGGCATGAAGCAGGGACAACGAGACTCCTCAGGGTGGTGCTGGCAGCGACGAAGACTCGGCGAGGAGGCCGGCTCCCGGGCGGTCACTAACTGGCGCTCTACGGCGCGTCCCTCTGTCGCCGGTCCGCGGCCCCGGGAGAACCGGGGGCGGCAGTGTCACAGTGGCCGTTCTCCGGCAACCGACCTGGGCCGTCACCCCGGCTCCCGCCGAGTCCCTACAACAGGAACCCTCTCAGGCCCTGCACAAAGGATGGTGCCCTAGTGACCGACCAGGCGCCGGTCATGGCCGCAAGACCGACCCCGTCAACGCGCACAGCGCGGCCGTGCCGCGCTAGGCACCAACGGTTCGCGGCAGGTGGTGGCCGATGACGCCGCGGGGTGTTGGTGGAACGCCGCGATGGGCCCGGCGGGGCCCGGATGAACTGCTTGTGCGTCGCCGACAGCCCCCGGTTGAGCCCCGCCCCTTCCCATTTTCTTGCCACCTTTTGTCAACCGGCGTGCGACATCGTCGTTCCAAATCGCCCCTTGCTGGGAGGCAGAAATGGAACCGGTCAAGTCCGTCCTCGCCAGACGATCCGTGGTGGCGCTCGCGGTCGTCGCTTTCGTTGTGGGTGCAAGTGGAACAACGGCGCAAGCGGCGCCGTTGTCTGAACTTCAGATCGAGCGGACCCGTACGAACGAACTGATCCAACAGGTCGACGGTGACCAGAGCACGTTCGCCGGCATCAGCTTCGACGAGTCGGCCGGCGTGGCCACCGTGCGGTATGCGGCGGCCACCTGCGCGCGGTCGGCGCACGCCCGGCTTGCCGGCCTGGGTACCGTTCGGCCGGACACTGCGGTTTCGGCGGCGAAGACATGGCTGGTGACGTTCAAGTCCGTCAGGCACAGTGGCGCCGAGCTGGACGCCGTCCTGACGCGTTTGAGGTCGAACTCCGCATGGCAGCGGCTCGCCGGAGATCTGCTGACGGAGTGGTACGTCGACATTGAGCGCAACGTCGCGGCGGTCGGCCTGACGAGCGTCACCCCGGCCGTGCGGGACACGACGCGGCGGATGTTCGGCGACATGGTCGAGCTGCACGTGGCCGCGGCGCCGTCCCCCGCGACCCGGACGGACGACTTCGAGCCGTGGCACGCCGGCAGCAGGGTCTTCACCTCGCTCGGCGGCTGCACGACCGGGTTCGTGATCGAGCAGACCAGTAATCCCGCCAACCGCGCGATGGCCACCGCGGGGCACTGCGGGGTCCTCGGCGACAACGTCACCAACAACAGCGACTCCATCGGCACGATCGTGGTCCGGCACCTGGACCAGAACGGTCTTGACCTGGCCTTCGTCCAGGGCAGTACCTACTTCCCATTCGCCTACACGGGGCCGCCGGACAGCGCCACCGGACTGCCCATCAGCGGGACCAGGCTGCTGGCCGTCGGACTGGCCGTCTGCAACGACGGCGCCACGACCGGCGAGGACTGCGGCGGACGGATCGCGGCGGTGGACCTCTGCGTACGGTTCACCGACGACATCACCCGATGCCAGGTCGCACGCGCCGACTCCACCGACGAAACGACGCTGGGTGCTGTGGGCGACAGCGGCGGACCGGTGATCAGATACGACGGTGCAATGTTCGTCACGGGCATGTACCTCGGCCAATCCGGAAACCAGCGACAGATCTTCCTGCACCACATCAACGCTCTGATCCCGAGCGGTTGGCGGGTCGCGGTCGGCTAACGATCAGCTCTTGATGGCCGCCCGGACCGCCGCCGTCGGTCCGGGCGGTTCCCCACGCTGGACGGTCACATGGCGGTAGCGGCGATCAACCCCTCCACCACCTCCGGCGGACGGTCCCCGCTCGGCCCCGGCATCAACACCCGCGGCCGCCGGGCCGCGCACGTCACAGGACCGCACCGACTTCTGGCACCCCCACAGTGCGCCGACTGGAACGCCGCCACCGCTTGGGCCGTACCTACGCCGAACAGCCGCTGCACACGCTCGGCGTCCGGCAAGGCGCTGAGGTTGCACCCTTCACCCGGCTATCTCTTCGTGTAATTCCGCGACGTCCGGTCGGACAGACCGGCCCGCAGGTTCCTACCTTGCCACCGCATCGTCACTCCTGCGCTCGCTTCCGCGCGCCGCATCCACTCGCTTCATCGGAAAGCCCCGAAAATGATTCCCATCCCGATCGACGTCGGGCTGGCGCCGGACTTGACGGCGTCCACCAGCTTTCCGGGGTCATGGACCGCCGAACCGAGTTCGGCCGCCTGGCGCAGCGCGGTTCCCGTCCCCGGCCCGCCTCCCGCCAGCGATCCGGCCGCGTTCAGGATGCCCTCGCCCGTCGAACCGCCGATCATGCCGTCTCCGACCGGGGCCGGCGTGTTTGCCCGGGTTCCGTCCTTGTACGCGTCCCAGGCAAAGTAGCTGTTGACTACCAACAGCCCGGCCGTCAGCAGCCTTCCGGCGCCACCCACTCGGGCCAGCAGCCCGGTTTCGCCTCCGGCCGCGGCACTCGCTCCGGCCTTGGCTTCTGCGGAGGCCAGCGCCTTCGTCTCGTTCTTCACAATTGCTTTGGCTTCGGAGGCGGCGACGGCCTTCGTCTCGTTCTTCACCACTGCCTTGGCCTCGGAGGCGACGGCCTTTCCCGCGCCCTGGGTCGCCGCGGATGGCGGCGTAGCCTTCATCACGTAGCCCTGGCCCGGTACGTTCTCGAATCCGAGCTTCTTCAATGCCTCCCGCACCTTCACGGACGACTCGCCGGTGCCGTTCTTGATGATGTCCCACATGTTCTTGTTGATCTGGTCCTTCAGTGCGGTCGGCGAGAGCTTGCCCGGTTCCTTGATCTTGGAGAGTGCCTCGTCGAAGATGCTGCGCATCTCGGTGATGTCGCCGAATCGGCGGGTCAGCAAGGCATTCGGGTTCTCCGCCACCGACACCGCTGAACTCGGGCTGGGCGAAACATGGGTATCGGTGCCCAGGTATTTCGTGCGCCGGTTCGTCGCCGAATCCAGGAACTGCCGATTGTTCACGTCCGTGGCCCGGTTGCGGGCCTCGGCCCGGGAGATTCCCTTCTTCCCCACGGCCTCCGGCTCGTCGATGTCCATCGTGATCGGCTGTTTCTTCATCCCGGACTTGCCGTGAACCTGGAACGGATTGCCCGGCTGATCGAGTCGCTCGGTCGCACCGTCGATCGCGTCGTTGAGGTTCGGCGTGACCTTCTCATCAGTGCCGGCCGGATCCAGCTTCCCCACGGGGCTGCCGCCGACGTAGGCGTACAGGTTGGTCCCGTCGACCAAGCCCTTCGGATCGCAGGACAGCCAGCGGCCTTGCCAGCACGCGTAGTACCTCGCCCCGTGGTAGTACAGCCCGCTTTCCTCGTCGCGTTCCTTGCCCGTGTACCGGTATCGCTTCGTCGTCTCCGTCTGGCTGCGTACCGCTTGATAGGTCGAGCTGCCGTAGGGTGCGTACTCCTCATAGGAGATGACCTGCGCCTGCTCATCGAGTTCCAGGCAGGCCGAGCCCAGGTGGTTGCCGAACTGGTAGCGGATCTGTTGCCGGGGCGCGGGGTCGTCGCCCGCGGTGTCCTGTGTGCACGTCTCCACCTGAGCGATGCCCTGCTTGTCGTCCATCACGTGCAGGGTTTCGCGCTCCAGCTTGGCGGTGTCCGGACCGATGGGTCCGCCGTGCTTACGGAAGATTTCGAAGCCGCCGAGGTAGATGCGCTCTTCGATCAGGCCCGGCGCCTTCTCCCACACCTTGCGTACGCGCTGGCCCGTCGCGTCGTAGACGTAGAAGGCCGAGCCACCGCCGCCGAGGCCGACCTGGCGCAACTGATCCTTGTAGTCCCAGTGGACGTTCGGTCCGGGCTGCCCGGCGCCGAGATGCGGCAGGTGCTCCACATTGCCGTGCGCGTCGTACTGGTACGCCTCGATCTGCGGCGGGTTGGCGCCGTTGGGATTGACCGTCGTGCGGGTGAGGCGGTTGCTGATCTTGCCATCCTCGATCAGGCCGGGCTCGAGGAAGTCGCAGATCCGCGTCCAGCCTTGGTGAGCCGGGTCGGAACCGCGGTGCTGCATCTGGAGGAAGTTGCCGACGGCGTCGTACACGTAGCGCTCGATGTATGTGCCCATGGCGTTGCCGTCGCCCGGGTGGTCGAGTCGTGCGGGGAAGGTGTTGAAGCCGTCCGGCGCGGTCGGCGGCTTGCGCTCGCCACCTCCCAGCTGTCCGAGGTGTTCGCGGCCGGTGGCTTGGATCAGCCGGTAGAGCGCGTCGTAGACATAGTCGTTGCTCGGCTCGATCCGCTGATTGCGGAAGTAGACGGTCTGCTGCGCGTCGTCGCGGATGCGGGTGATGTTTCCGGCGGCGTCGTATGTGTAGTGCAGGTTCTGGACCGCCCGGCCGGGCCGGCCCGCGACGGGCGGCTGCGGATCGTCGCCGGGGAACGTGGCGGCGTCACGCCGTGTGAGGACGTCGGTGAGCCGGAAGGTGAGCGGGTCGTACGCGTACGAGCTACCCGCGCCGTTCTTGTAGTCGATGCGAGTCCGCCGGCCCTTGGCGTCGTAGTCGACGTTGGCGACGCCGACCGGCGACGGCGGCTCGGCATCGGGGCCGAGCAGGGTTGAGGGCTCGGTCGTGCGTTCCAGCCACACGTCCAGCCGCTCGAGGAGGTTGGCTTCGTTGAACACCGGCTGGATGACGTTGCGCCGGGCGCGAGGCACGCTGCTGTGCGGTGCAATGGACTGGACCGGCCGGTTGAGTGCGTCGTAGCTGGTGCTGCTCTCGAAGCTTTCGTCGTCGAGGCGTGGATCCTGCCGCCAGTCGGGGATCGCGGTGTAGTCGCTGACCAGCCTCCGCGTGCTGTGGAGCAGGTTGCCCTTGAAGTCGTACGCCGAGATCGGATTGCCGTTGACATCCAGCCGCGCGTTGACGGCCACGCCGGCCGGATCGAAGTGCCGGTAGATGCGGCTGCGCAAGTTCAGCGCCTCGGCGCCGGCCTGGCTCTCGCCGTACTCGATACGGTCGATCGTGGTGTCGCGGCCCAAGGTGCGTGGATCGGAGTCGGGCGTGGTGCCGCGCACGATCTGCTCGATCGAACGCCGCAACGCATCGTAGGTGGTGGTGACGGCGTGGCCGCGGCTGTCCCAGGACCGGATGGGCTTGCCGTCCACATCGGACAACGTCCAGCGGGCGCCAGCCTCCATGCTGATCTGATGGATGCGGTTGCCCACCATGTCGAACGCGGTACGCATGACGATGCGGCCCAACGGGTCGCCGTCCTGCTCTACGGCGTCGCGTACGGCGCGCTGGTTGCCTTCGATGTCCAGCTCGACGCGGCTGGCGAAGCTGTCCTTGGTGCCGTCGAGGTCGTGACCGGGGCAGGCGACGCGGTTGCGCGCCACAGTAAGGAACGCGCGGCCGACAGCGTCGAAGTGTGCGGTGGTGGGCGTGTCGGCATGCGCCTGCGCGCGGAGGGCCGCATCGCGCTCGTCGGAACCGAGGCCGCCACCGATGCGCTGCGCATGCCAGGTCTGCCAGTCGGATGGCTGTGTCTTGAAGTATTCGGCGACGAAACCGCCGATGTCAGGATCCGTGCGCGGGTCGCCGGTCTGGCTGTCGCGGGCAGCGCAGGTGTCGTTGACGTCGTAAGTGGTCTGCTGCCACGGGTCGAAGACCACCTTCTCGTAGGTGTGGTTCGGATAAAGCGTGGCGACGACGCGCTCGGCCGGATCGTAGAACAGCACCGGACTCACGCCGACCATGACCCCAAACTCGAAGTGATGCGTGGCGCTGAAGAACGGCTCGTATCGGCGTACCGGCTTGCCCTTGTTGTTGAAGATCGTCCAGCCCCCGCCGACCCACCGGGGGCTGGTGACCGGCGCCTGCGGATCGTTGACGTCGAGCGGTCCCGGTTCGGCCTGGATCTTGCGCTGGATCTCGCGGCCGAAGCCGTCGGAGTAGGAGAAGCTGACCTGGATCTTCAGACCTGGCGGGGGCAGCGGCGCGCTCGCATGGGTCTCGCGGGCGAGCGTCGCGGCGCAGGCGGGTTGCCACTTCGCCGGGTCGCCGGGATTGGCCAGCCGCGTACGCCGGAAGCGGTCGAGGTCGTAGACGATGCGGGTGGTCGCATCCTTCAGTAGCGCCGGAGCCTCGGCATGTGGATCGGCAGCGGTGAAGAAAGCGTCGAGCTGGACCTGGGTGAGGTCGGTGACGAAACCGCCGAGCGAGTCTCCTTCCACCGGCGCGGGCAGCGGCTTGCCCATGCCGGCGGTTCCGGTGACCATGCCCAGGATGTCGAAGCCGATCTCGGTCTGGTTGCGGTTCGGGTCGCTGACCAGACGCGGCTGCAGTACGCGATAGTCGTTGGCGTCGACCGTAATGCGGTTGCCGACCGGGTCGCGGGTTTCGACCATCAGCAGATCGTGGTTGTCGAAGCTGACAGAGGCGTCCTGGCCGAAGGGATCGCGGTAGCGGCGCGGCAGGAAGAAGTGCTGTCGCGCCTGCGCCAGCTCGGTGGCGGCGTCGTCGGCTGGATTGGTGGTGTAAAAGGATCGTCCCGCCGGCATCCACCAGTGATCGTCGGCATCGCTGTCGGGGAAGTGGCCGCTCGCCTTGAGGGCTTGGCTCTGCGCATAACCGCCGCGATCGCCGGCCTGGCCACCGAGGACCGCCGCCGGATCGGGCAGCAGCGGTTCGGGCGCCTGGCCCGGCTTCGGACGCTGGAAAACCTGCGCGAGCAGGCCGGGGGTGAAGGCGAGCCCGTAGCTCTCGCCAGGCAGGGCGAGCGGTTGGAGATCGCCGAGCGGCAGAAGGCCACTCATGCCATCACTGCGGTACAGCGTGCGCAGCCACTCGATGGGCCGGCGGCGCTCGGTGCCGGAGGCGGTGTCCTCGTACGCGACTTCGGGTTCGGCGAACTTGTTGTGCAGACGGCCCGGGACGGATGGGTCCGGCTCGACGAAGTCCGAGGCTTGGAACCGGCCGCCCGCACCAGTGGCCGTGTATCCGGTCAGCTCGAAGGTACGCGTCTCGCAGGGCAGGGGGTTCCGGTGCGAGTCGGGTGATTCGACGGCGTTGGTGACCCGGTTCTCCGTATATGTGATCAGCGACGTCGTCTGCTTGGCCCGATCGGCCGGGTGCAGCCCGGTGAGGCCGGGGTTGGCCTCCTGATGCACGGTCCCGCCGTCGTCAACCACGCGAATCTGTGCGCGGCGGCCGTAGCCGACGTCGGCCTCCTTGAGCACGTTGCCGTAGCCGTCGACCTCCAGCGTCAGGCTGTGCTGCACTCGCGGGTCGACCGGGTTGCGCTCGTAGTGATAGCTGATCGTCTCGCGCGGGTGGCTGAGGAACACGGCATGCTGGTTCGCGCCCCGCGGCTGCAAGGTCCGGATGCTGAAGCTCTGCTCTGTGACCGCGTAAGGCATTCCGGCGCGCCGGATCTGGTCGGCCGGGGCGCCGGGACCGGCGTCGTCGGCGTACACCTCCTGGCGCAGCATCGAGCCTTTGAGAGCGCGGCAGGCCTCGCGCTCCTCCTGCGCGGTCAGCCCGGCCGGCAGGGCCGTGTCCGGCAGCAGCAGGTCGCGTGCCTCGTCGTCGGTCAGGCCCGTTTCCCGGAAGTACTCACCCTGGTTGGTGGGGTCCAGCAGGCCCGCGAAGTAGTCGGAGACTTGGTCACGGCCCGCGTACACGCCCGTGTGGAACCAGGTCTTCGTGTGCACCGGCGGCACGTGTGACGCCGCGGCCAGATTTTCCACAGGTACGCCACCGAGCGCCGCGAATTCCTCGGTGTCCCACTGTTCCACCATGCCGAAGCCGCGGAACTCGCGTTCGTCGCCGTCGAAGTGGCCGTGGTGGTACGCGTAGCGGCTGGCGAAGCGGTTGCGGCTGACGTGGTCGTAGGTCTCCACGCGCTCGACCACGTGTACCGGGAACGGCAGCCGCGAGATCCACGGGCGGCCGTCGCGCTTGTCCAGCAGATAGAACTTGGTCGAGGGTGAGTACTCGACGCGAGTCTCCGCGCCCAGATTGTTGCTCGTCCGGGTCAGCAGATGGGGTTTGCGGCCGCCCATCAGGTCGACGTAGCGCAGCGGCCGCCCAGCGTCGCCCGGCAACGGCGAGGACCAAACCAGGCAGGCGGTGCCATTGCCGAGCAGGTCGATCGGCACGATGCCGGCCAGATCGTCGACGCGCGGGAAGGCGGTGAGAAGACGCGGCTGGCTCCAGCTGTTACCCGACTGGTTGAAATACAGCCGTACACCGTCGCGATGCAAGTAGATGATGTCGTTCGTGCCGCTACCATCAATATCAGCAAGGTGGATGCGCTTGTGGTCGAATTGGTCGGGATGGTCGAACCAGGGAGCGTTGTCCATCGTCACTTTGGCCCCGAACCGGCCGTATCCGAGGTTGGGCCAGTAGCAGACGTCACCGTTGCGGATCCGGACGATGTCGGCCAGGCCGTCGCCGGACAGATCGGCCAGCGAGATGGACTCGGTGCTGTCGGCGAAGACAACATGCGGGCCGTTCTCCTCGTCGAACATCTGGGCCACCCGCCGGGCCGGGCCGAAGCCGTCTTCCGCCAGCGAAGCGTGCCAGACCAGGGCGTCGTCCTCGGTGCTGAGCACATCGGCATGGCCGTCACCGTTGAGGTCGACGAACTTCACGTTCGCGTCGCGCAGATCTCGATCCGCTGTGGACACAAACGGCCGGAAGGGCTGCCAGCCTTCGGCGTCGTCGTGCTCGTACAGGCCGGGTGCCGGGCCGGTCATGACGACCACGTCAGGCTGACCGTCCCCGGCCAGATCCATGAAGTCCGCCGCCCCGGCGCTCACTGCGGCACTGGGCTTGAGGGCGACTGTTTCGAGCGCGGCAAACCGGGCGCTCACCGACTCAGAGCCATCGGACCGCCGCTGCGGAATGGGGCTCAGGTTGCGCTTGTAGAACCACGCCCCCGCCTGTTCGGTGAGGACGCCCGGCAGGCCCTCGCCGTGCAGGTCGACCCAGCGGTACGCGCTGCCGTCCAGCCCGCTGGGGAGGTTATCGAGGCTCTCCGGATCGACCTCCTCCACCGCGTCCTGCACGACGGGTTGGGCGTACTCGAACTCGACCGAGGGCGCGCTGCGCTCGTCGTAGCCGCTGTCGGCCCGGCGGTAACCAAAGTGCGTGACCGCGTTCAGGAGGGTGTAGACCGGGTTGCGGACATCGGTGGGATCGGCCTCGTCCGAGTACGTGAAATCGGTGGAGCGCACCAGGCAGTCGCGTCCCACCCCCGCCTCAGTCGGGAAGTGGTGGAACATCAGGACCCGCCGGCACAGGCGCGCTGTGCGTACCTCGAAACCGGCGCGATAGGAGGAGAACGGATCCTGGCGCGCGGGCCACGTGCCCGCGTCGTTCGGCGTCGGTACGTCGGCGTCGTGCTCGCCGTAATCCAGGACGGCCTCGAAGCACCACTCGGTGGCCGCGTCGGGAGCGTCCGGCGGTTCGGTCCACGGTGTGTCATCGTGCAAGGACGGGTAGTACGGCGCACGGTTGCCGTAGCGGATGCGTTTGAGGTAGCGCTGGGCCGACCGGGACGCATCGGTGCGATTGCGTTCGTGGGCCTTGGAAACTGGGTTGCCGGACGCGTCTTCGAAGATCCGGTCGGAGTCCTCGGGCTTGTAGCCGTAAACAACGGCGTTGCCTTTGTCGTCGTGGCTCTGACAGATCAGCCAGCTGAAGATGCGACTAGGATCCGCCGGATCCGCGATACGGCTCTCTGCGGTCCGGCCGTACCAGGTGGTGATGTTGTCCCTGGAGATGGCGCGCCAGAACACGTCCGTCGGATCGGTGGTGTTGGTCCATCGCTCGATTCGGGCGAAGGTGCTCTCGATGCGCGGGCGGTAACGGTCGAGGCGGTAGGTGACCGCGTTCACCGTTCGGTCCGGCGGGCGTTCTCGCTCCCATTCGCCTTGCGCGTTCTGGACGAGCACGGGCACCAGGTCCTCTGTGCCGGAGACAAGGAATACGTCCGAGTCGACGGCGTCGGCGTACTGCGGCAGGCCCTTGTCCGTCTTGCGGGTGATCGACGGAAGAGACAGGCTCCAGCCAAAGCCGAACGGGCCGTTCCCGGCGCCGGAGTCATACTCAAGCGAGAGTCGCGGGCCGAAGCCAGACCGGCCCGGGCTGGTCGCGATGGGGACTGACATCGATCCGGTACCGGTGACCGGATTCGCGGCGAACTTCTCGCCCATGCCGCGGATGGCCCCGCCGCCTTTGGGCAACCGAATCGATGGGTCGCGAGAGTCGACGCTGGATGGCGACGCCTGGTGCCTATCAGCAGGCGAACGCTGGACGTTATCGGTCCTCATCTGGGGCCCCCGGACGGTCATGGTCGACGGTGCTCTGCGTTTCGTGCGGTCAAGCTGATGGCTTGCTCGGGCGCGGT
>Ga0210378_10001439_pt1 | contig 12412 bp, 9 predicted proteins | sample PLM1_60_b1redo_FD_155465 | JGI IMG/M metagenome (GOLD analysis project Ga0210378, IMG submission 155465) | Groundwater sediment microbial communities from an aquifer in East River, Colorado, USA - PLM1_60_b1 redo | ecosystem: Environmental > Terrestrial > Soil > Riparian zone | place: USA: East...
CGTTCCTCCTCGAGGCGACGCCGGTCATCGAGTCCTTCCAGATCGAATAGCCCGTTCCGGATCTCTTGCCGGCGGCCGCGCCCTTCTGGCCGGTCGCTGGCGTTTCGATTCGCATCCGGGGCGAAGATTCGATAGCATTCGAAAAACCCCCGGAGGTCCCGACCCATGGCGAAGTATGTCTTTGTGACCGGAGGCGTGACCTCCTCTCTTGGCAAAGGCATCACCGCCGCCAGCATCGGCCGGCTGCTCAAGGCCCGCGGGCTTCACGTCTCGATCCTCAAGCTCGACCCCTACATCAACGTCGACCCGGGGACGATGTCGCCCTACCAGCACGGCGAGGTCTTCGTGACCGACGACGGCGCCGAGACCGACCTCGACCTTGGCCACTACGAGCGCTTCATCGACGAGAACCTGACCCAGCTCAGCAACGTCACGACCGGGCGGATCTACCAGGCGGTCATCGCCAAGGAGCGCCGCGGCGACTACCTCGGCGGCACCGTCCAGGTGATTCCCCACATCACGAACGAGATCAAGGAGCGGATCGGCCGGGTTGCCCGGGACGGCGATCCGGACGTCGTCATCGTCGAGGTCGGTGGGACCGTTGGCGACATCGAAAGCCTGCCGTTCCTCGAGGCGATTCGCCAGATGCGCAAGGATGTCGGGCGGGCGAACGTCCTCTACATCCACGTGACGCTGCTGCCGGCGCTCGCCGCGACCGGCGAGCTCAAGACGAAGCCGACTCAGCACTCGGTCAAAGAGCTCCGGGGGATCGGTATCCAGCCGGACGTCATCGTACTGCGCTCCGACCATCCGGTGAGTGACGAGATCCGCGAGAAGATCGCCCTCTTCACCGACGTCGACGTCGACGCCGTCATCCCGGCAGAAACGGCCGAGACGATCTACGAAGTGCCGCTCATGTTCGAGGCGGCCGGCCTCGGCCGGCTGGTCGTCCGCGAGCTCGGTCTCGGCGATGCCGACGTCGAGCCGGATCTCGACTCGTGGCGCGCGCTCGTCGAACGGATCAAGGCCCCGAAACCGAGCCTCGAGATCGCGCTCGTCGGCAAGTACATCGAGCTCCCGGATGCCTACCTGTCCGTCACCGAGGCGCTCCGGCACGCAGCCTGGGCCCACGGTGTCGACGCCAAGGTACGCTGGGTCGACTCGGAGGCGCTGACGAAAGAGAACCTGCACGACCGACTCGAGGGAGCCGCCGGCATCCTCGTTCCGGGCGGCTTCGGTCACCGCGGCATCGAGGGCAAGGTCCTCGCCGCCCATTACGCGCGGGACCACAAGGTGCCGTATCTCGGGCTGTGCCTCGGGCTCCAGTGCGCCGTCATCGAGTTCGCGCGCGAGGTGATGGAGTCGAAGGACGCGAACTCGACCGAGTTCGACATGTTCACCGAGCACCCGGTCATCGACTTCATGCCCGACCAGCGCGAGCTCGAGGACAAGGGCGGGACGATGCGGCTGGGGCTCTATCCGGCCCGCCTTGCACCGGGCTCGAAGGCGGCCGCTGTCTACGGCGCCGAGGTGATCTACGAGCGCCACCGCCACCGCTTCGAGGTGAACAATCGCTACCGACAGGCCCTCGAGGGCGCCGGGATGCTCCTCAGCGGCCAGTCGCCAGACGGCCGGCTCGTCGAGATCGTCGAGCTCAAGAACCACCCGTGGTTCGTCGCCTCGCAGTTCCACCCGGAGTTCAAGTCACGTCCGGAGCGGCCCCACCCGCTGTTCGATGGCTTCGTGGCCGCGTCGCTGGCGGTCCGCGACGGCCGCGAGCCGGTGTTTGCCTCGCGCCAGGCCCCAGACGCGCCGACGGCGCCGGTCGCCGATCCGAGCGGGGCCGCAATCCCATCCTGACGCTCCCCTCTGGCGACGTTCCGGTCTGGCACGACTCCGCAGCGAGCCCACGCAGTCATCCCAGAATTGTCATGGCTGGGCAGTTATCAGCGTGGCTGCGTAGTCCTTCGACTATCCTCGTCGGATGGGTCGGTTACAGCAAGACACGCTGCCCGGTCCGCTAATCCGTCTGGCGCGTAATGGGACCCTTGTCGCCGCGGTCGTCGTGCTGGGAGGCCTATCAGCAGCAACGGGCGCGACCGCGGAGTCAGCCCAGGTCCGACTCGACGGCGCTGTCGATGCGCAATGGCGTGGTGCCTACGATCTCCTGGTGCGGCCGGCCGGAGCTCGGCTCAGTCTCGAGCACACTCAGGGGCTAGTTGAGCCGAATTTCCTCGGGTTCGCCGGGCGCGGCGGAATCACGATTGAACAGGTCAACGCCATCCGCGGTCTTCGCGATGTCGAGGTCGCCGCACCGGTGTCGATCGTCGGCAATGTGAGCTACACGCCGTCCGCGCCGTCCATCTGCACGACCGTGCTACCGGCCGCCCCATCCCTGTACGCACTCAATCTTCGCGCTAGTACGACGGACGGCGTGCAGGAAATCACGGTGTATCACAGCCGGGGTGAGGTGCTGCTGGGGCCGCTCGGGCCGGGAATGAGCAACTTCCCGAGCATGGCATCGAACATGGGTCCGATGAGTGCGGCACAGGGTCCCGGGCTCGACATCGTGACGGCGACACTTCCATCGCTTCCAGCGATCGTGAGTCCGCTCATGGCGGTCGATCCGGAGGCGGAGCGGGCGCTGCTGGGCCCCACGGCTGCTTTCCTCAATCCGTTGATCGACCTGGCCGGCGAGGGCCGCGCTTCCCTGACGGTCGACCGGTTCGACTTGTCGGCCATACCGCAGGAGTTTGAGACCGCACGGCTAATGTTCCACGGCATTTCAGATGCCGCGCGCGATCGCCCCCTCGTGCCGTTGGTCGTGAGCGAGCGCCTGTATGCCCCCCTGAAGCTGGAGCTGACGATCGACCAGATCGGGAACCAACTGAAGGAGTATCCGGAGGGCGACGGAGAGGGTCAGCGCCTGCTCGCGGCCGCTGCGGCAGCCGGGTCGGGACGCTCGCGGATTGGGTTCGTGAGTAGAGACATCAGCACCGAGCTTCGGCCGTTCATTCCGCCGTCACTTGTCTCTTACTGGCCTGGTTCCGGTCGGCCGATCGACTGCGAGACGCTGGAATTAAGGACGCCGATGCTTCAGAACGTGGAGCTACCTGGTCGCCCGGTTTACGAGGAGCGAGCGGCGCGGCGAGGGGACTCCCAGATAACGGTGTCCATCTCGCCCGTTCGCCCGGTGGACCCGAGTGGCCGGCGGATCGCATCGGTTCCGCCTTCTGCACCGCCTGAAGGGTCGGTGATCGGAATCGAACAGTCCTATCGCGACATCGTGACCGTGCCACTCGCGATCGCCAAGGGCTACTCCCCGCGTGATACGTACGATCAGCCGTTCTTCTTCGCCCCGGTTGGTGGATTTGACCTATCCACCCTCGCTGATACGCAGAGCCCGCTCGCGTATGTACCACTGGGCGCCTATAGCCCGCCTGACACCGACCTGATCGCAGGCCCCGATGGCTCGGAGTTGGCCACGCCAATCGCAATGTCGTCGACCCTCAATCCCGTCGGGTTGATCGAGGTCCCGCCGCTGGCCATAACGGACATCCAAGCTGCGCGGATCCTGCGCGGCGAAGCACCGATCGATGCTGTCCGCGTCCGTGTCGCTGGTCTCACGGGCTATGACGCCGTCGGCCGCGCGCGTGTCGAGACCGTGGCCAGCGCGGTCGCGGCGCTAGGCCTCGATGTCGACATCGTTGCGGGGTCGTCTCCTCAAGAGATCTCCATCTATGTCCCTTCCTATCGCCCGGCTGTCGATCCGCCAACGGACCTCGGGTACGTCCGCCAGGGATGGACCACGCTCGGTGCCGCAGAACGGGTCGAGACCGGCCTGGGTTCGATCAATCTGGTTCTGCTCGTCATGGCGCTATTTGTCTCGATCGTGTTTACCGTCGGTATCCAGCTCACGACATTGGCAACCCGAACCCGGGACGTATCCATCCTTCGAGCGGTCGGCTGGGATGCCGTGGGCACGGCTCGATGGCTCCTCGCGGAATCGGTGGTGGCAGGAGGTCTGGTATTCCTCATCGGGTTGGCCGCCTGGCTCGTGGCGGGCAAAAGCATCGCTGGCATCATTGCGACAACGGCCATCGCCGTCGCACTACCACTCGGCGGAACACTGGCCACGGCACTCGCGTGGTCTAGATCGGCGCCAGGCGCGCCGGCGCGCGGGGACATCATTGGCGAGCGATATTTGCGGCAACTATTCCGGGTAGGCGGCCCGGTCGGCTTGGCCGCTCGCAACGTCCTGGCCCGTCCGATTCGTTCGCTTGTGCTGATCGTCGCCCTCGCAACGGGTGCTGCGACCCTGGCTCTCGGGGTGGGCCTCACGCTCGAGGCCCTTCAGCGGGTCGGCCCGACACGACTTGCCGCGGAGTTGGCTGGCACGTTGCGTCCGTATCAGCTCGTAATCCTTGGGCTGAGTTGCGCAGCGTCAATCTCTCTGACGGCGGTCTTGTTGAGGTTGGATCTCGTCGCACGACGGGCGGAGATGGACGTTCTCGTTGCCACCGGGTGGGATCGGCGGGACCTGCGCCTGACGATGCTTGCCCAACGTACCTTCTTGGCTCTCCCGTCGGTCCTGCTCGCGGCGACGCTAGTAGCAGTGGCGGCCCAGCCCTTTGGGGTAGGGATGCAATTCACGATGGTGGTCTCTATGGTCGCCGCATCCTCGATCGTGGTTTGGGGCGTGCTCGCGTCACCCCGGCGTGCAGGCTCGGCCGGCATATGACCGAACCCGTCGGCGTCGACGACGGGGTTCCCGTGATCGCCCTGCGCGGAGTGGGTCATTCATACGCGGCGTCCACGGGAACGGATCGGATCGTGGTGCTGGATGATGTTTACGTCGAGCTCCACCCTCGTGAGCTCGTTTGCGTCGCCGGGCGATCTGGATCGGGCAAGACCACGCTGCTCAGTATCGCGGCGTGTCTCCTTAGCCCAGATCGAGGAGCCGTGTCTTGGCGTGGAATGGATCCTGGCCAGCTGGATGACGCCGAGCGGTCAGCAATGCGCCGCCGGACCGTTGGGTTCGTCTTCCAGGATGCTGGATTGATCGGATCGCTCACCGCCGAGGAGAACGTCGCCGTGGCTGGGGCACGAGAATCTTCGCGGCAACGAGGAAGGGCTCGCGAAATGCTCGAAATGGTGGGCGTGGACGGTCGCGCCAGAAACTTTCCGTCGCAGCTGTCGGGCGGCGAACGCCAGCGAGTCGGGATCGCGCGAGCGCTGTACCTGGATCCTCTCGCCCTCCTCATTGACGAGCCTACCGCCAACCTCGATCGGACCACGGCAGACGAGATCATTGATCTCCTGACTGACCTGCGGAATTCAGGCCACGGCCTCTTGGTGGCGTCACACGATGCTCGGCTCGCCGCGCGCGCCGATCGGATCGTTACGCTTGACTGAACGGCGCTGCACGCTCAAGAGCCCTCCCCAGCTGACGTTCTGGTCAGGTGCTGGGCGATCTCAAGCGGCGACGGGCGCCAGGCCCTCGTCGCCGGCTGCCACCGTCAGGTTTCGGCCGGCTGCCTTCGCCTGGTATAGCGCGGCATCCGCGCGCTCGATGAGCGAGCTCGTCGTCTCGGCCCCGTCCCACTGAGCGACGCCAATCGAGCAGGTCTGGCCTTCGGGCATCGCGGCTCGAAGGCGGTCGGCGATTCTCGTCGCTGCCTGTAACTCGCAGCTGGGAAGCAAGACCAGGAATTCCTCGCCGCCATAGCGGGCGAGCGTGTCCATCGGCCGAAGCTCGGCCGTCCACCGTCTCGCGGCGCTTGCCAGCAGGCGATCGCCCGACTGGTGTCCGAGGCGATCGTTGAACGCCTTGAAGTGATCGAGATCGACCATCGCGACCGACAGCGGTCGCTTGTGGCGACGCGACCCTTCGATGTCGCGCGCGAGTGCCTCGGTCATCGCGCGCCGGTTCAGCAGGCCGGTCAGAGAATCGGTCCGGGCCATGGCCTGGAGCTGCTCTACCAGCTGGCTGCGCGCAAGGGCGCCCGCGACCTGCGTCGACAGCACTTCCATGAGCGACCGGGTACGCCCGTCCATCACGGGATTCGGGGCGTGCCAGCCGAGGACCAGCACACCGAGCAGGACCTCGCCGTTGCGAACCGGCTGCCAATACGCTGCCGCGACACCGACCTGCTGGGCCATCGCGATATCGCTTCGGCTATCGGCCGCCAGGTCCGGTACGAACGTGGCGTCGCGGTTCTCGAAGAACATCGCCACGAACGATCGACGCTGATTCACGCTCACGTCCGCTGGAAGTGCCATCGTCGAACCGGTCCTGACGATGAGCGATGTTTCCGGGTCGCGTTCGAAGTAGAACGCGACGTCCGCCCCCGCAATCGTGCGAGCGGTCGCACAGATCGTTTGGCGCGCCTCCGCCGCGTCGGTCGAGGTGGTCAGGGTCCGGGCAGCCACGAGAATGTGGTCGAGATCCTCGAGGTGCTCCTGGGCTCGCACCTTCGCGAGGCGCCGATCGGTGACGTCGCGGGCGAAAACATGGACGCGCCGAGCAGACGGCTCCCCGCTCGCCGACATCCACGCTTCGATCGGGACATGGGTGCCGTCGGGCCGGATGATCTCGGACTCCAGGCCAAAGGCCTCACGGGCGCCCGTCACGAGCTCCAAAATCGCGATGCGAGCGCTGTCTGCCCGCCCCGGTGTCACGAACGCGGCTACGGCATTCGACCCGATGAGGTCTTCCGCGGATCGGCCCGTGAGCCGCGAGGCCGCGGGATTGACCTCGAGGATGAGGCCCTTCTCGTCGAGCGTGATCACGGCATCGCTCGCCGATTCGACGACATGCCTTGTGACGATGGTCTGCTCCTGCAAGCGCTTCGCATTTTCGGCGGCCGCAAGCGCTTCGCGTCGCACGGCCGAGACGAGCCCATTGACGATGAAGCCGATCATCCCGGACAGGACGACGAGCGCCAGGAGCCGGCGCCATTCGGACGGCGGGTATGTCGGGGCGCCAATGGCAACGAGTGGGAGGAAGAGCGCGAGAACGATCACTTGAACCGTGATCACGATCTGGCGGGGAGAGCCATAGAGCGCGACCCAGAGGACCGCGAGAAGCATCAGCACCGCGTAGCCGGAATTCTGCCCGCCCGTCCCGTCGCGCAGGAATGCCATCGCCGCGACGTCCAGGGCCGGCACCGCGACCTCCGCAACCTTCGGAAGTCGTTTCCACGGAACGAACAGGGCGATGGGAATGCAGATGCTGCCCAGGATCGCGCCGATGAGGAAGGTCGTGGCGTTGGTCGGTGGAATGAAGAAGAGCGGCATGATCACCGCGATCGACGTGGGCGAGAAGGGCAGGATTCGGCGGGCGAGGCCGGCCCGTTCGAACATGGGCCCCTCGTGGGCCCAGACGATCAGGCGCGCGCCCAGGGCGTTGTCGGACATAAGGCGACATTCGCCCCTCGGGCGGGTTCCGGAAATCCCTCTAAGGAACTGCGTCGATTTACGTAGAGGACATGACGTGCCTGGCTATACCATCGGCCCGCAGGGGTCGAGGTGGTGAGCACGGAGGCGATGGTCGATGCGTCGGACACATCTGAGCCTGTACTACCTGGCGGGCTACTTGCTCCCAGCCGGCCTGCTCCTGCTCACGGTCCCCGAGTTCGCCCGCAAGCTCTTGCTGTCGAACCGGGACTACGACGACGCGCCATTTCGCCTCGTCGGTGTCCTGTTGATCGCCCTTGGCATCATCGTCGTCCAGATCATCCGCTACCGAATCGAGGCGCTGTACACGACCACCCTCGTGGCACGCATCCTCATCAGCCTCACCCTCCTGGCGATCTACGCGGAGACGAGGGACCCGTTCTTCCTGGTCATCCTCGTGATCGTCCTCATCGGCGTCGCTCTCACTGCGTGGAGCTACATGTCCGATCGCCGACGGCCGGCGGCACCGTGAAAGCCGGATACGCCAACGGGGACTAGGATCTCCTCATCGCCCGACGTTGCGAAGGAGCGCCCTCATGAAGATCTTCCTCGACACGGCCGACATCGAAGAAATCAGGATCGCCGCCAGGTGGGGAATCCTCGACGGCGTCACCACGAACCCGACCCTGTTCGCCAAGACCAGCGGCTCGACCTACGAGGAGGTCCTGCAGGAGATCTGCACGATCACGAACGGCCCCGTGTCGGCCGAGGTCGTCGCCGAGGACGTCGAGGGGATGCTGACCGAGGGTCGGGCGTTCGCCAAGCTCGCCCCGAACATCGTCGTCAAGGTCCCGATGAGCGAGGAAGGCCTCGAGGCGATGAGCCGCTTCGCGGAAGAAGGGATCAAGACGAACTGCACCCTGATCTTCACCGCGAATCAGGGCCTCCTCGCGGCGAAGGCCGGGGCGAGCCTGCTCTCGCCGTTCGTCGGGCGGCTCGATGACATCAACCAGGACGGCATGATTGTCATCCGCGAGCTGGTCGACATCGTGACGATCCACGAACTGGACACCGAGGTCCTCGCAGCCTCGATCCGCAACCCGCTCCACATGACCCAGGCCGCGCTTGCCGGCGCGCATGTCGCGACGCTGCCGTTCAAGGTTCTCCAGCAGATGGTCCACCATCCGCTGACCACGTCCGGAATCGTCCAGTTCCGGTCCGACTGGGAGAAGGCCCGCAAGGCGCTGGCCGAGAAAGCCGAAGCCAAGACCCCCGCTGGTTAGATCCAGGTCCCGCGGCGCATCACGCGCTTGACGCCGAGATCGTCGTCGAGCTCGACCAGGTCGGCCCGCTGGTCGACGGCGATCCGGCCGCGATCGTGAATGCCCAGCATCGCGAGGGGATTCCGGCTGGCCGCGGCAACCGCGGTTGTGATCGGCAGGCCTGACCGGACGAGGTTCCGGACCGCGTCATCGAGGGCGATCACCGAACCCGCGAGCGTCGTCGTGCCCACGAGCGTCACGCGCCCGCCGACGATCTCGATCTCCATCCCACCGACTGTCGCCCGGCCATCGCCCATGCCGGCGTTCGGGATGGCGTCGCTGATGAGCATGAGCCGGTCGGCCGGCTTCGTCCGGGTGATGATCTGCCAGAGTGAGCGGTCCACGTGGTGGCCGTCGGCGATGAGCTCGACGTAGGCGTCGTCGTTGACGAGCGCCGCGACCGCGAGCCCGGGCGCGTGGTGGTCGACACCGGTCATCCCGTTGAAGAGGTGCGTTGTCGTGGTGCCCCCAGCCGCATAGCCGGCGCGGGCCTCGTCGAGCGTTGCCGCCGAGTGGCCCATCGAGCAAGCGATGCCACGCTCCCGAAGCCAGCCGATGAGATCTAGCGCGCCAGGGAGCTCGGGCGCGATCGTGATCAGTCGCAGCCCATCGATGAGGGGCTCGAGATCCGTGAACGGGACATCGGCCGGGACACGGAGATGGCGCGGGTCGTGGGCGCCCTTCTTCGCAACCGACAGGAATGGGCCCTCGAGATTGAAGCCGAGCGGCTGCGAGCCATCGCCCGGAGCGGCGGGCAGCCACTCCCTCACGCGCTCGGCGAACGCGACGATTTCCGCCCAGGGCGTGGACCAGGCCGAGGGCAGGAACGAGGTCACGCCTCGGGCAAGGAGTGCCCGCGCCATCCCGTCGAGCGCGGCCGCGTCGCCCATTGCGCTGTGGCCACCCCAGCCGTGGACGTGGACGTCGACGAACCCGGGCGAGAGGAGCGGCCCGTCGATGGCCGCATCGTCCATCTCGATCGCGGCGATCCGGCCGTCCTCGACGCTCACAACCCCCGGCGCAATGCGGTCGTCGAGAACCAGGCGGCCGCGGACCGTGGTTGCTGTCACGCCTGAAGTCCCGCGGCCACGTCGCTGTGCCCGGCCCGCAGCTGCTCCGCGCCGTGGATCGCGGCCCCGATCGCACCCGCCCACGTCCCCAGCTCCGCCGTCACGACCTCGACCTCGTCGAGCGACGTCGTTTGGACGCGCCGTCGGAGCTCCGCGCGAATCGGTTCAAGGAGCAGGTCGCCCGCGGCCGCGATACCACCGCCGATCACCACCCGGTCGGGCGAGAGGACCACGACCATGTTGGCGATGCCGATGCCGAGGAAGCGCCCGATCGAGGCCATCCCCTCGAGCGCCTGGCGATCGCCGGCGCGAGCGGCAACGACCGCTGCCTCGGCCGTGTCGGTGCCGCAGGCGGCCGCGATCCGATCCGCCCGGGCAAAGGCCTCGAGACAGCCGTGGTTGCCGCAGTTGCAGGGCGGGCCGTCCGGGTCGATCGTCTGGTGGCCGACCTCGCCGGCGGTGCCGTCGTGTCCGAGATGGACGCGGCCGTCGACGGCGATCACGCCCCCGACCCCAGTTCCGAGTGTCAGTCCGACGAGCGTGTCCGCTCCGCGGCCGGCGCCCAGCCGCAGCTCCGCGAGGCCGAACGCCCGCGCGTCGTTGATGAGCGCGACCGGCAGACGGAGGATCGCCTCGATCGGCGGCCCGACGGGCCGGCCGGCCCATTCACCCGGCATGTTCACGAGGAATCGCGTCGAGCCGGCGACTGGGTCATACAACCCGGGGATGCCGATACCGACCGAAGCAATCCCGGGCCAGCGAGCCAAGGCTGCCTGGCCCAGCTCCGCCGCTCGTCCGATGACGGCGTCAGGTCCTTCGAGGGCGAGCGTCGGGCGTTGCCCCTGATCGAGTGTCCGCCACGCGTCTCCATCCCACTCGACCGAGGCCCACTTGAGGTTCGTGACCCCGATGTCGATGCCGAGGTGTTGGCTGGCGCCGGTCACGATTCGCCGGTCACCCGCGTGTAGGCGGCAGCGACGGCCACGATGATCGCCCCGAACAGCACCTGCCGCACGGCCTCCGGCATCTCGAGGACCGTGAGCAGCGTGGTGAGGATCGTGAGGATCAGCGCTCCGACGATCGTTCCGGAGTAGCCGCCGCGGCCACCCATGATCGAGGTTCCGCCGATGACGGCGGCAGCGACCGACGGCAGGACCGACTGCTCGGCCAGGCTGACGGTGGCGTTGTTGAGGAGGCCGGCCATGAGGATTCCGGCGACTGCCGCCAGCAGGGCCGACACGATGTAGAGGACGAGGAGGACCTGCCACACGCGCGTTCCGGCGAGGCGCGCGGCGATCGGGTTGTCGCCGACGGCGAAAAGCAGCCGCCCGTAGCCGCTCCGCCGCAGGCCGATCACGATCAGGATGGCGAGCGGCACGAACACGACGAGGTTGTTTGGCAGGAAGCCGAACGAGATCTCCGAGCCGAGCCACTTGATCGCGTCCGGGATCAGGATGCCCGACTGCACCATGACCAGTTGGTACACGGACATCAGGCCGAGCACGACCAGGCTCATGCCGAGGGTCATGATCAGCGGGTGGACCTTGAAGACGCCGATGCCGATCCCATTTACGATGCCGGCGATCGTTGCGGCGACGAACGCGACGACGATCGCGACGCCTGCACCCTGGCCGGTCGCCTGGGTCACCATCAGGAAGGCCGCCATCGAGGCCACCGCGCCGACGGATAGGTCGATTCCGCCGGTCAGCATTGCCAGGGTTTGGCAGGCGGCGAGGATCGCGAGTGGAACCGCGGCCCGGAGGGTCGTTGCGAGCCAGTTGGCATTCACGGTCCCGGGCTTTACCACCTCGAGGGCAACGACGAGGAGCACGAGGAGGATGCCGAGCGGGATGAGCGGCCGGTCGCGGATCGTGCGGCGCCAGCCCGCGTCGACCCGCGACGGGGCGCTCGGGGCGGCCGGCCGGGCGGCGCCGGTCCCCGTCATGCGCGCACCTTGCGCATCGCGACGATGCTGCCGAACATCACCACGCCGATAAGGATCGCGCCCTGGATCGCCGTCCCCCAGTTGGGGTCGACGCCGATGAAGGTCAGGTCGGTCCGGACGAGAGCCAGGACCACGACGGCGATGATCGGTCCCAGGACGCCACCGCGTCCGCCCGCGAGGCTCACCCCGCCGAGCACGATCGCGGCCACGCTCTGGAGGGTGTAGGACCCGGGGACGGGCGCTCCGACTCCGCCGCTGGCGGTCAGGGCCAGCCCACCGAGGGCCGAGAAGAACCCGGTCAGGGCGTAGGCGACGATCTTTGTCCGGCCGACGGCGATCCCGCTGCGGAACGCCGCGAGCGGGCTGCTGCCGACTGCGTAGAGGGTCAGGCCCAGCGTCGAACGCCGAAGCGGGAGCCAGACAACGGCCACGATGACCGCCAGCACGATCAGCGCCTTCGGAAGCCACTCGCTCACGAGCGGGCCAGAGATGATTGCCATCAGCCACGGCGCCGCGCCGCCGCCCGGCGTGTTCAGGATGAGGAGCGCCGCGCCGGCCCACACGAACGACATCGCCAGCGTTACGACGATGTCCGGGACTCTCGTGACGACGATGAGACCGCCGTTGATGGCACCAACCGCCAGTCCGAGCAGGAGGACGCCGACCACGACTGCGAT
>Ga0210378_10001440_pt1 | contig 12407 bp, 13 predicted proteins | sample PLM1_60_b1redo_FD_155465 | JGI IMG/M metagenome (GOLD analysis project Ga0210378, IMG submission 155465) | Groundwater sediment microbial communities from an aquifer in East River, Colorado, USA - PLM1_60_b1 redo | ecosystem: Environmental > Terrestrial > Soil > Riparian zone | place: USA: East...
CCGATAAGCGGTGGCCGTCGATGCCGTCTTCGAGCAGGCGGACCAGCAGCGGGATGTTCCGCTTGAGACGGATGCGGCGGCCGGCTTCGCGCAGGTGCTCGCGACGCACCTTGCGCAGCTCGGGGTCGTGCAGGATCAGGTAGGCGAGCTCACCGCCCTGCTGGACCAGGTTGATACGGGCGAGGCCGGCCACCTTCTGCGCGAAGCCGCCGACGCCGAGGATCTCGCTCAGGACGTGGCCCGAGTCGTTGAAGCTCAGGGTCTGGTCGAAGTCGCTTGCGAGCAGGTACTCCTTCATCCCACCAAACTAAGGCCGTCCATACCCACTGTCAAATTCATTGTATTCATATGAGTCATGAGATATATTCATGTCTCGATCTATGGAGCTTGGCCAGCTCAGGACGCTGCGCGCGGTCGCCGAAACCTTGAACTTCACTCGGGCCGCGGAGAGGCTGGGGCTCACCCAGTCGGCGGTCAGCCACCAGATCAAGGCGCTCGAAGCGGAGCTCGGGGAGCCACTCTTCGTGCGCACCAAACGTGGCGTGCTGCTCTCCGAGGGCGGACGGGCCGCCCTCGAGCATGCGGTGCGGATCCTGGACGATGCCGAAGCGCTGCGCGCGCGGCTTCAGGGAGAGGGGCGCGCGCCATCCGGGCGGGTGCGAGCCGCCGCCGCCACCCAGGCCTTCGTCCACCTGTTCGCGGGGCTCTTCGAGTCGTTCATGAGGACGCACCCGCGCATCGAGCTGACGTTCCGGACCACGGTGAGCACGGACCAGACGGTGGCCGACATCCTCGCCGGCGCGGCCGAGGTGGGCTTTGCCGCGCTTCCCGTCTATTCACCCTCGCTGCAGGTGCGGGAGCTGTTCGAAGACGAGCTGGTGCTGGTGGCGGGGCCGGACCATCCCCTCGCCGGGCGGCGCACCGTTTCGGTTCCGGACGTGGCGGCCGCGCGGCTGGTGCTCTTCGAGCGCGGCTCGTCGGTGCGCCGGGCGACGGACGCCTTCTTCCACCGGGTCGGCATCCGGCCCGCGCTGGCCTTGGAGTCGAACGACACCTACTTCGTCAAGCTGATGGTGGAGCACGGCCTCGGCGTGTCGCTCCTGCCCGCGTGGGCGGTGCGGGAGGAGGTGGGGCGCGGCCGGCTCGTGCGCCTGGCTATCGAGGGTCATCGCCTCCGGCGCTCGGTCTCGATGATCTTCCTGGGCCGCTTGCCTCCCGCGGCCACCCGCGCGTTCGTGGAGTTCATGCTCGCCCACCGCGCCGAGCTGCAGTCGGTCGCGCAGGCGTGAGGATCGCCGGCGCCCGCGCCGTTTCTCAGCTGAGCGGGTTCTGCCACCGCAGGCCGATGAAGCGCCCGAAGTCGGCGTCGGTGGAGTGCAGCTCGCCCTGATGTTCGATGGCGAGGGCGGCGAGGTGCGCGTCCGTGGTGAGATTGCCGCCGGTGCCCAGCGCTTGAAGCAGACCGAAGAGGACCTCGGGATGACGGTCTCCCGGGTGGAGAATGCTCACGTATGGTCGGGAGAGCCATGCGCGCGTCACGCCGCAGGCGTCGGCCACGGGCAGGGGCCGCGTGAGAACCTGGCGGTGCGTGGTGATCCGCAGGAAACCGAGGACTGCCACCCAGGCCAGCCCGACGGGCCGCGTCCCGTTGAGCAGCTCCTCCCACCAGGCGCGAGCCTTGGCATGGAGCAGGGAGTCGCGGTTGTAGGCGTGCACCAGCAGGTTGACGTCGGGGATGATCAACCGAGCAGCTTCCGGGCGGCTTCCTCCGCCTCCAGCTCGTCCACGAGCTGATTCAGGCGGTCGAGGTCGATTCCGGGTCTGAAACCGAAAGAGTGCGGCTCCACCTGGAACCGAGGAACCCTGGGCGCCTTCCCGCGGGATCCCAGGCCGAGCCGGAGCGCTTCGTTGACCGTGGCCTTGAGGCTCTTGCCGGTCCGCCGCATTTCCATCTGAAGACGCTTCGCGACGTCGGGCTCCAGGGTCAGAGTCGTCCGCATGGGAACATCATGATGTCGGCAGGTTTTGATGTCAAGATGTTGAAGCCACCCGCCCTGGGTGCATCGCTCCCGAGACGCCAGGCGACGGCCGGGATGAAGCAGCGAGTCGCCCAACGTGGTAGGACCGAACGGCCTTCTTGAACTCCACCCCCGGCAGCGGTGTCTAGCTTGATAGGCCTGCCTGGAACACGGATGAATGAGCTGGCGCTTGGACGCCCCGCGGCCCACGTGAGCCTCGATGACGGCCTTGCGCGGGAGTTCGAAGAGCGGCTAGCCGAGTCCGCGACCCTCGCGTTTCGGGTCGCTTACGCGGTGCTGCGGCATCGCCGGGACGCCGAGGACGTCGCCCAGGAAGCCATGGTCCAGGCCTACCGGAACTTCCGAAAGCTTCAGGAGCGCCGTCGCTTCCGGGCGTGGCTCGTGCGGATCGCCTGGAGAACGGCGCTGAACCGGCGGCGCCATGACGAGCGGCGGCAGCGCCGGGAGCGGGTGGCCCACCATCCGCCGCGTCCCAGCGTCGAAGAGCTCGTCCTCTCGCGGCAGTTCCAGACCCTTGTCTAGCAGGCCGTCGACGGCCTGCCCGATCGGCTGCGGTTGGTCGTCACGCTCACAGCGATGGAGGGCCATGACCTTCGTGAGGTCGCCGCGTTGCTGAGCGTCCCCGAAGGCACGGTCAAATCGAGGCTGAGCCGGGCCCGAAAGGTCCTGGCGGAGAAACTGCGATGTCTTCTGAGCGGTACGAAGCGATCCTGAAAGAGAAGGCGGCGGACGAGGCGCGGCTCGTCGCGGAGGTCACCGCTTCCCTGGAGACGGCTCGACCCCGGGGCGCCGCTTCCGAAGCTGCGGCCGGTGGAGCTTCAGCGGTTCGAGGCGAAGCCGCTCGAGGTGAGCTCGAGCGGTTGGCAAGACCAGAGACGGGAACCCGGAGGCGCGGCCTCCGATAGCGATGAAGGGAGCGACTCGTGAAAGCGATCGGGATGGCGCGCACGGCGGTCGTCTTTCTGGTGTGGGCGAGCGCGGCGGCCGGCCAGGAGAAGGCAGAGGCCGAGCGCCCACAGAAACTCGTAACGTCCCTGAAGGTCCAGCTGATCGTGACGAAGCACCTGGGAGACAAGAAGGTCAGCAGCCTCTCCTACTCCTTCCCCTGCAACACCGCCGACCCGAAGCTCAGCCTGAGCCTGGGCATGGAGGTGCCGGTTCCGGTCCGGAAGGCCGACAAGGTGGAGTTTCAGTATCGCAACGTGGGCGCCAACATCGAGTGTGAGGCGTCGGGTCTGCCCGACGGCCGCTTCAAGCTGCACCTCGCGTTCGAGCAGTCCTCGCTCTACAGCGTCGGCGTGAAGACGGGGACTCCCGTACCGGAGCAAACGCTCGAGAGCCGCGTCGACAACCCCACGATCTTCCGAACGGCCCGCAGCCTCTTCAACCCCGTGCTTCGGGACGGTCAGACCATGCAGGCCGTCACCGGAACCGACCCCCTCACGGGCGAGCTGGTGACGGTCGACGTCACGCTGGGGGTCGTCAAATAGGAGCGGCCGTCTAGCTCAAGCTCGCCTGGACCGGCCTTTGAGCGCGGAGGACGCGGAGGGAACGGAGAGAACGCGGAGAAAGAGATCGAGCCAGGCGTTCCTCTAGATCCTCTGCGCCCTCTCCGTTCGTTCTCCGCGACCTCTGCGTTAAAGAGGCTTGCGCCTGACTAACGCAGGAAGCGTCTTACTGGAGCCGGGGCGACGAGGGTCGACAAGAAGGCGGCGTTGGACGGCGTCTTCTGGATCTTGTCGATGAGGAACTGCGCCGCTTCCACGGCGGACAGGTCGGCCAGCGCGCGCCGCAGCAGGTGGCGCTTGGCGAGCTCCTCCGGCGGGCACAGCAGCTCCTCGCGGCGCGTGCCCGACTTCAGCACGTCCACCGCGGGGAAGATGCGCCGGTCCGCGATCGCGCGATCCAGGATCAGCTCCATGTTCCCGGTGCCCTTGAACTCCTGGAAGATGACCTCGTCCATCCGGCTCCCGGTGTCGACGAGCGTGGTGGCGAGGATGGTCAGGCTCCCGCTGCCCTCGCAGTTGCGGGCGGCGCCGAAGAACTGGCGGGGGAACTGCAAGGCCCGGTTGTCGACGCCGCCGCTCATGGTGCGCCCGCCCGGGCCCATTTCGCGGTTGCTGGCCCGTCCCAGGCGCGTGAGGCTGTCGAGGAGGATCACGACGTGCCGGCCGGCCTCGACGAGCCGCTTGGCCCGCTCGATGGCCAGCTTGGCCAGGCGCATGTGGGCGTCGGCGGCGGAGTCGGCCGAAGAGGCCAGCACCTCCGCCTTCACCGCGCGCCGGAAATGGGTCACCTCCTCCGGGCGCTCGTCGATGAGCAGGAGGATCAGGTGGACCTCGGGGTGGTGCTTGGCGATGGCCTGGCCCAGGTGCTCGAGCAGCGTCGTCTTCCCCGCCTTGGGCGGAGAGACGATGAGCCCTCGCTGGCCCCGTCCGATGGGCGCGATGAGGTCGATGATCCGCAGGCTGGTCTCCCCCTGCTCGGCGGCAAGGTTCAAGGCCTCGTGCGGGTTCACCGACACGAGATCCTGGAAGTGCGGCAGCGCCCGGTATTCCTCCGGACTGAGGCCGCTCGCCTTGTGGATCTCGACCAGTGTGCGGCGCCCGCCACCCCCGTCACGAGCCAGGCCCTCGATCTCCGTGCCGTCGCGCAAAGCGTAGTCCCGCGCAATTGAAGGCGGAACCACTGCGTCTTCGCGGGTCGGCAGGTAGTTCTGGGCGGCCTGCCTCAGGAACCCTCCGCTGCCCTCGTTGAGATCAACGACCCCGGCGACCGGTGTGGTCGGTCCGGTGGTCGGGATCGGGGCTTGGCGGGGATCCCGCGGCCCTCGCGGCCCCTGTTGTTGCTGCTGCGGATGGGGTCCGTTGGGCCGATCGTGTCGGTGGGGGTGTCGATGGCGCCGCGGGTGTCGCGGGCCGTGCCTCATGGGCGGCCCGTGTGCCGCGGAACGGTCATCGTCTCCTCCGAGAGCGACTATAGCACGGACCGGGGGATCTGGTGGAAGGGGGGTTTTCAATCGCGGGGGAGCGGGTCAAGGCCGCTCCCCGGGCAGCAGGGGACGGAAGGTCACGACGTAGGTCTTGCCCCCTGCGCACACCGAGGCGGGAGTGACGCCCGTCGGCCAGTCGTGCAGCGACTCGCCGGACAGGGTGCGGGGAGCGAAGACGCTTTCGGCGGGCGATTCCGGGAAGGGCCAGGACCGGCAGCCGCCGGCGAGCGTCCCTTCGCGTGCGCTCACGGCATAGGACCCGGGCGTATAGGGACGCAGGCTCGCGTGGTCGAAGCGCGCGAGGTCGTCGATGAGAGCGGCCAGCGGACGCAGGGCCGGCGCCGCCTGGGCAAGATCGCCGATGACGGTCATGTCGAGGGGCCGTCCCCGGCGCAGGAACAGGCGCTGGCGGTTCTCGCCTCCGCCCAGGCGAACGGTGCCGGCGAGCCCGGGCAGCTTGCGCACCTCGGCGATGCGCCGCTCGAGCGCCTTGGACTCCGCGGAAGTGAGGCGGCCGGCCGCGAGACGGCTGGTGCCGCCGACGAAGACCTGCCCGTCTTCGAGGAGGACGAACCGCGCCGGCGCCGCCTCGGGCGCGTCGTCGGGCCGCGTCCGGCCGAACACCTCGAGCACGACGACCGCGCTCGGAATCTCCCCCGCGCCGGTCGGCACGGGGCCCGCAAGCGCGCATAGAAGGAGGAGGACGGCGACGGGCCTCAAGCCGGCTCCGAGACCACGCAGTTGCGGCCGCGCTCCTTCGCCCGGTAGAGGTTGCGATCGGCGGCCTCGACCAGAGCCTGGGCGTCGCCAGAGTCGTCCGGAAAGACGGCCACTCCCCCGCTCACCGTGACCCGCCCGCCCGGCTGCTGCTCGCCCCCCCGGAAGGGGTGGCCCTCGATGGCCTTGCGCACCGTCTCCGCGAAGCGCGCGGCCTCGTCGCGTCCGGCCCCGTAGAGCAGCGAGATGAACTCCTCGCCCCCGTAGCGGGCCAGGATGTCTCCCCGCCGGCCCACTTCTTTCATGAGCCTGGCCAGGGCGCTGAGCACCACGTTGCCTTCCTCGTGGCCGTTGGTGTCGTTGAAGTGCTTGAAGTGGTCGATGTCGAAGAGCACGACCGACAGCTTGTCGCCGGTCTCCCGGGCCCGATCCAGCTCGATATCGAGCCGCTCGCGGAAAAAGCCGACGTTGTAGAGCTTCGTGAGGGGATCCGTGATCGCACGCCGGTGCGTCTTCGTCACCTCGCGCGTCAGGTCCCGCACCCGCTCGACCTGGATCCGATAGAGCTGCTCCAGGACATCGGGCCGGCGCCTGAGCAGGCTGCGGAAGTCGGCGGCGGGGACCTTGATGATGCGGCAGGTGGTACGGGCACGGACACTGGCCGATCGGTGGCCGCCGTCGCTCGACAGCTCCCCCACGATCGTTCCCGCCTCCATGGTGCGAAGGACGACCTCTTGATCCTCGCCGGCTTTGTTCACCACCTCCAGCATGCCCTCGATGAGGAACGCCACCGAGCCTCCGGGGTCGCCCTCCTTCCAAAGCACCGCCCCCGGGGGCAACGCGGTCTCCGTTCCCACCCGTGCCAGCTCCGCAAAGATGGAGTCCGAGATCTCTTCCGCCAAGAGTCCCCCTCAGGCCATCATATCCGGGCGGCGGCGCCGTCAGCGGGCGTACAGCGCGATGACCCGGTCGATCGCCCGGCGGCACACGGCGCAGAAGCCGACCTCGTCGCGCGTGAACATGATGCAGTCGGTCTGGGGACGATAGTAGCCCCTCGCCTCGTACATCGCGCCCTCGAAGGCCCCGACTTGCCCGCATGGGGGCTGGAGCCGGTCGTTGACCGCGATCTCGATGAACTCGTACGGCGCCGCCGCCGCCGCGTCCCGCATCCGCTCGTTGTCGAAGCTCAGCACGTAGCGCTCGGAGCCGAACGCGTCGTAGGTCGCGCCGAGCGCGGTGCGCCGGTACACGCCGTCGGAGGGCCGCGAAACCCCGCTGTCCGCCGAAGGAGTGTCGGCCGCCCAGACGTTGAAGGCCGCGCGGTGCTCCTTGAAGGGGGAAACGGCGAAGAGGGTATCCGCCAGCCGCCGGGCATCCCGGTGCCACTTCTCCATCTCGGCCGCGGTGTAACCGTCGCCGAGGAGCAGCAGATCGACCTTGTCCGCGGGCTCGCCGTTCTTCACGACCGCCCACACCTGCACCGCCGCCAGCGGCCGGCGGTCGATGGCGGGGTCGGCCGGGTCGAGCTTCACCGACCAGGCGGGCTGGAAGGCGCCCCGCGCGTCGCGCTTCTTGATCGTGACCGTGACCGGCCCCGTGGGTTCGGGAAAGCGGACCGACTCGTGGAAGCCCCGCCGGCGCTCCTGGGCCTCGGCGGTCGTCTCCCACTCCCCGTAGATGCTCGCGTAACCGCGCGAGTAGAGCCGCTCACCGCTCTTGGTGTCGCGCACCTCGTAGAAGTATCGCCCGAGGTTCGTGTCGTCGATGCGCCGGTCCGGCGGACCCGGCCAGGGGCCCTCCCGGACGACGGGTGTCGAGGCCAAAGCGCTCCTCCCGCGCATCGCCGGTGTGGAAGTAGTCGAGCCTCAGGGTGGCGGGAGGTGCGGCGGCCGCGGCGAGGAGAAACAGGATCAGCAGGCTCACCTTCCGAGCCTATCACCCCTCACCCAGGCCCTCTCCCCTGCGGGGAGAGGGATTACAGGATGCGCATGCCAAGACGGAGCGCACCTCATCTGATAGCCTCGGGGCCCATGAAGCTCCGCGCCGTGGCCGTGACCGGCGTTGCCGTCGCGGCCGCTCTGGCCGCCGCCGCAACGGTCCCTACCCGCGCCCGCAACGGGATGGTCGTCTCCCAGCATTTCCTCGCTTCGCAGGTCGGCGTGGAGGCGCTGTGGGATGGGGGCAACGCGGTGGACGCCGCCGTAGCCGCCGCGTTCGCCCTCGCCGTCACCCATCCCACGGGCGGCAACATCGGCGGCGGCGGCTTCCTCCTCTACCGGCCCCCTTCCGGCGTGGCGGTCGCCTACGACTTCCGCGAGACGGCGCCGGCGGGCGCCAGCCCCACCATGTTCCTGAAGGACGGTGTCTACGACGAGAAGCGCCACCACGAGAGCCACCTCTCGGTCGGCGTGCCGGGAACGGTCGCCGGCCTGCAAATGGCCTGGAAGGCGCACGGCAAGCTGCCCTGGCGCCGCCTGGTCGCCCCCGCCATCACGCTGGCCCGCGACGGGTTCATGGTCACCGATGGCCTCGCGCGGTCGCTCAAGGATGTGCTCCCCGACATGCAGAAGTACCCGGCGTCGGTGGCCCAGTTCAGCCGCGGCGGCGAGCCCTACGAGATGGGCGACGTCTTGAAGCAGCCGCAATTGGCGCGGACGCTCGAGCGCATCGCCGACCGGGGGCCTGCCGGTTTCTACGAAGGGGAGACCGCCGCGCTCATCGAAAAGGAGATGAAGGCGGGCGGCGGCCTCATCACGCGCGCCGATCTGGCCGCGTATCGCCCCATACGGCGCGAGCCCGTGCGCGGCACCTACCGCGGGTACGACGTGTTCAGCATGCCGGCCCCCAGCAGCGGCGGTACGGCGCTCATCCAGATGCTGAACGTGCTCGAAGGCTACGACCTGAAAACCCTGGGTTTCGGCGGCGCGGCCACCGTTCACGTCGCGGCCGAGGCCATGCGGCGGGCCTTTGCCGACCGCGCCCGCTACCTCGGGGATCCCGCCTTCAACGCGGGCCTGGCCCCCGCCCTGGAGCGCCTCGTGTCCAAGGAGTACGCGCAAGAGCTGCGGCGCACGATCCGCGAGGATCGGGCGTCGAAGTCTTCACCGGCCACATTCGAATGGCCGGCGGAAGGCGACGAGACCACGCACGTGTCGGTGGTGGACGACGCGCGCGGCGCGGTCTCCCTCACCTACACGCTGGAGGACAACTATGGCTCGAAGATCGTGGTGCCGGGCGCCGGCTTCCTGCTGAACAACGAGATGGGCGACTTCAACGCCGGGCCGGGCCTCACCGACGACAAGGGCCTCATCGGCACCGAGCCCAACCTGGCCGCCCCCGGCAAGCGCATGCTCTCCAGCATGACGCCGACCATCGTGGCCCGCGACGGCAAGCTGTTCCTCGTCGTGGGCAGCCCCGGCGGCCGCACCATCATCAATACGGTGCTCCTCACGATCCTGAACGTGGTGGACTACGGGATGAACGCGCAGCAAGCCATCGATGCGCCCCGGTTCCACCATCAGTGGCTCCCCGACCGCATCCTGTACGAGCGCTACGGCCTCTCTCCCGACACCCTCGAGCTGCTGAGGGCCAAGGGGCACGAGCTGCGGGAAGCCGATTCGCAGGGCGTGGCCCAGGCGATTCTCTACCGGGCCGAGGAGAACGTGCTCGAGGGCGGCACCGACCGGCGCGTGCCCGACGGAGCCGCCATCGGACGCTGAGCAACAGGCGGCGAGCGAAGCGGGATTCACTCCCGCGGAGCGAGCGGGGGGTCTGGGGGGTGCGCCGCTAGCACCCCCCAGCTCAGTGAGGCCCTGCTCCCGTCCTGGCAGACCTGCTCCGGCCCTAGCCCTCGGCGTCCGGTCGCGAAATCGCGGATGAGCCCGGCGTTCACGCAGTCGGCGGCGACGACGAAATCGGCCGCCACCACCGCCGTGGCCCGAGGCAGCGCGGGATCCGGCGTCAGGAGCGCCCGGCGGTGGCCGCATGCGGGATCGTTGGGCAGCGAGCGGTAGGCATCGCGCAACGCCGAAACCACGGCGGCCGGCGCGTCCGGCCGGTACAGGAAGACGATCGCCCCGTGCTCGAGGTTGTGCACCCAGTACGGCCGCGCCACCGCGGTCGTGTGCTCCTGGTAACGTGCCCACACGGCGTAGTGCGGCCCCGAGGCGGGCGGGTTGGCGCGGTAGCTCACGGGGCTGCCCTCGGGCACGTGCGACCAGCCTTCGTTGGGGACCGGCGTCACGAGGGCCGGGCAGCTCGGATCGGAGCCCGTGACCGGCGCGCCGCCGTCCCCGCCCCCACAGCCGAGCAGCAGAACACCCGACGCGGCCAGGAGTCGCGATCCCCGCATCCCTGCTACCCCAGGCGCGTGGGTTCCCAGCGCAGGCCCAGGTTCACGATGCGCTGGAGGAGCGTGTCGTACTCGATCCCCGCCTTCTTGGCCGACTGGGCGAAGTCCTCGTCCTCGGAGAGCTGGGGGTTGGGGTTTGCCTCGATGACGAAGGGCTGGCCCTCCTGGTTGAGACGCAGGTCGATGCGGGCGCAGCCGCTCAGCATCAGGTTGCGGTAGGTGCGCTTGCAGATGTCGCGGATGCGGGCCTCGGTCTCCGGGGGCAGGTCCTTCGCCTCGCCGCTCACGATGCCGTGCCGCTTCTGGTAGGTGAGGCTCCACTTCAACCGCTCGGTCGCGATCCGCCTCTTCTCCTCCGGCATCTTGGTGAACGACAGCTCCCAGATCGGCAGCACGTCGAGCTGCTGGTTGCCGAGGATGCCCACGTACAGCTCGCGGCCCTCGATATAGCGCTCCACGAGCGCGTCGGTCCCGATGCTCTCGTGGATGAACTTCACGCGCTCCTCGAGCTTCTCCTCGTCCTCCACCACCGAGGCTTGCGAGATGCCTATCGACGCGTCGAGGGTCAAGGACTTCACGAACAGGGGGAAGCTGAGCCGCTTGGGGCGCTTCACCTTGCGCCCGCGCGGGAAGACCGCGAAGTCCGCCACCGGGATGCGGTGGTAGGTGAGGAGCTTCTTGGCGATCGACTTCTCCCGGGCGAGCAGGAGCCCACGCGAGTTGCACCCCGTGTAGGGCACCTTGATGAGCTCGAGGTACGCCACCACGTTCTGGTCCCAGGTGGCGACGTCGTCGAAGCCCTCGAGGAGGTTGAAGGCGATCTGCGGCTCCAGCTCGTGGATGGCGTTGCGGATCACACCGAGGTTGCTGCCCACCCCCAACGGAAAGACCTCGTGCCCGAGCCGGCGCAGGGTGGAGACGACGCAGTACTCGGTCTTCCACTCCGCCGCCTCCAGGTCCATCCCCTTGGCGTCGTCGGGGGGGATGAGCGCCTCGTGCATGAGGGCGAGGATGCGCAGGCGGCGCGGCAGCTTCTTCCTCTTCACAGGGCGACCCGATGGCGGCCGCTGGCCAGATAGTTCATGGTCTGCACCGTGAGGAGCGTGATGAACTCGAGCTTGGTCTCCTCGTCGGGCCCGGCCAGTCGCAGGTTCAGCTCCCGGCTGCGGGCCACGATGTCGGCCAGGACCTGGTCGATCGTGTACTGGTACGCCCCCGTCCACCGGCTCACCCGCCGCCGCACTTCCCGGCGGATGCGGTTGAGGAAGCTGGCCGCGGTGGGGTTGCCCGCGTGCTCAGGAGCATCGGAGAAGAGCCGCTTCAGGTCGCGGTCGTAGAAATCGGGATGGTCGAGGCCGTAGTGGCGGCGCTTGATGCGGTAATGCTCGCGCAGGGTCCGGCGCAGACGGGAGAGCAGCTCGGGCTTCCGGCGCGAGGTCACCAGCGGCGCCTGGCCGGCCAGGTCCTTCATCAGCTCGTCCAGGTACTCGAGCTTGCGCAGGGCGGGCCAGCCCGCATAGCGCGTTCGCCATTCGGCCTCCGGGCTGAGCCAGACGGCGAAGGTCTCCGCGAAGTCCTCGTCCGGATGGCTCTGCGCGTACCAGGCGTCGAGATGGAGCACGAAGCTCTTGCTGTAGGGGCGGGGAGCGTAGTACTCGGGGTAGGGGCTGGTGGTCCGGCCGAACAGCTCCTGTCGCCGCCTCCGGCGCCGCAGCCGATAGGCATTCTCGATGGCGTGACCGGTCTCGTGCCGCAGGATCTTGAGGCACCACTCCCGCGTACCTCCCTCCACCTCCAGCATCTGGCTCTGCTCCAGCCGGGCCAGCCGGGGATGGGCGAGGTAGAACGGTATCGCCATGCCGGGCACGCCGTCGGGGCAGAACCACTCGTCGGAGAGCCAGTAGTGGGGCCGGAAGCGGAGGCCCCGGCCCTCCAGCTCGCGGAACAGCTCGGCCAGGCGATCCTCGAGCCCGCTGCCCTCGATGGCGACGTCGACGTCGCAGAGGCGCAGGTCGAGCAGCTTCTCGTCGTCCCAGCCCTCCCAGACCGAGGGGGGCAGGGGCCGGCGGCCCCGCCCGAGGACCGGGGGAGCGTGGGGGCGCGGGGCGTCCGCGGCCGGCGCGGCCGGCGGAACGGGCCGCTCCGCCGCGGCCGGACGAGGCACCGAGCTCACTCCGGCAGGCTACGACCGAGGCGCGCCGCGGTCAAACCGGTACCCGCAGAATTCGAGGATCGACGATGTCATCATGGTCCCTGCCTCAAATCGTCATGATCTTCGATCAATGGCGGCGCGTGCTCGGCGTCGAGC
>Ga0210378_10001441_pt1 | contig 12406 bp, 14 predicted proteins | sample PLM1_60_b1redo_FD_155465 | JGI IMG/M metagenome (GOLD analysis project Ga0210378, IMG submission 155465) | Groundwater sediment microbial communities from an aquifer in East River, Colorado, USA - PLM1_60_b1 redo | ecosystem: Environmental > Terrestrial > Soil > Riparian zone | place: USA: East...
GGGATGTCGCGACCCGGTCGGCCAGCCGTTGCGATTCCATCGCTCACCTCGCCGGCCTCAGAGCGGACCACTCAGCGTTTCGCAGGCTCGGTCGCGGTCGCCTTGACGCCGACGGTCCGCTTCATGACCGCGAACCCGTCGGGCAGGAGCACGAAGACCAGAAGCGTGGCGATCACGAGGGGAGTGATGGCGACCATGCCCAGGGTGCGCGTCTCGAACCGGAGGTGCATGAAGTACATCGCGACCAGCACCGCCTTGCTCAGGGCGAGCGCGCACAGCAGCACGCCGATCGTGAACTTCGCCAGCGGCATGTAAATCACCGCAATCTCGATCACGGTAAGGATCGCAAGGTACCAGAAGATCGCCATGTAGTTCGGATGCTTGTGCTCTGCGGTCGCCATCGTTTCGACCCCCTACAGGAGGTACATGAAGGTGAACACCATGATCCAGACGAGGTCGACGAAGTGCCAGTAGAGCCCGGTGATCTCGACTGCGTTGTAGCTCGCCGCGGGCGAGGGGCGCCGGGCGACGACCCTCATGATCGAGAGCAGGTAGATGACGCCGCCGGTGACGTGCAGGCCGTGAAAGCCCGTCACGAGGAAGAAGGACGTGCCGAAGAGCGAGGCGCCCCACGGGTTGCCGTTGATGTGGAGCCCCCGGTGGATCAGGTGCGTCCACTCGTATGCCTGCAGGCTGACGAAGATCGCGCCACCGAGCGCGGTGAAGAAGAGGAACCTGATCGCTCTGATCTTGTCCCCCTTCCCCAGCCACTCCAGCGCCTTCACCATCGTCACGCTCGAGCAGATGAGCAGAAAGGTCATCAAGGCCGTCAGGTTGATGCCGAGGACTTCGTACGGCGAGGGCCAGTCGGCGCTGGTCGCCCGCATCGCGCCGTAGCCGGCGAGGAGCGTGCCGAAGCCGACGGCATCGCCCGCCAGGAAGATCCACATGCCGAGCTTCCCCCAGCTTTCGGGGGTGAGCGGCGACTCGGCCGGTTCCACCGCCCCGTGCATCGAGGCTACCTGACTCATGTCGTCTCCTTGATGATCTCAGGGCCGTCTTTGACGGCGAAGCGGGCCACGAGCCGTCGCGCTACGGTCCGCGGGCGATAGCCGGCGAGGTACACGAGGATACCGACGACCGCGGCGATCAGGATGAACGGCAGCAGGATGAGGCCGAGGTACGGCCAGGTGTAGGTGCGGTCGCCGAACGGCGACGCCATGCACGACGCGCACGCCAGGGCGAGACGCGGCGTCAGGATCAAGGCCAGCGCGGCGAATCCCCAGGACTTCATACCAGGTACACCGCCACGTAGAGGATCGGCCACAGCGCCACGACGAAGTGCCAATAGATTGCGCACGCCCGCAGCGGTCCCGTCCGGCCGTCGGCGAACCGGCCGCGGGCGGCGAGCAGAACCATGGCGGCGACCCAGATGACCGCCGCGACGACGTGGGCCGCGTGCGCCCCGATGAGCGTGTAGAAAGTTCCGCCGTACGCGCCCGACGAGACGGTGAGCCCGAAGCTGACGAGGCGGACCCACTCGTAGCCCTGCACGGCCAAAAACGCCACGCCAAGTCCTCCGACGACCAGGAGCCGTCGCACGAGCCCTCGCATGTCGTCACGCTCGAGCGCCCGGCTCGCCGCCACCATCGCGACGCTGGAGGCGAGCAGCACCAGCGTGTTGACGCCGGTCACGCCGATGGGCAGGCGCGGCTGGAGCGGCGGTGGCCACAGGGCCGACGTCATTCTCAAGATCAGAAAAGCCGAGACGAGGCCCCCGAAGAACATGATCTCGCCGCAGATGAGGAAGAGCATCGCGAGCCCGACGTTGTCCAGCAGCGGACGTCGCGGCCCCGGCTCGCGCTCTGGACCGTCGCCACCTCCCGTCGGCGGCGGCGGCGGCAGGCGGTGCCCGTTGGTCCGCCGGGCGATCGGCGGGCGCTCGGTGAGGGTTGTCACCAGCGGATCCCGATGAGGAACGCCGAGACGACCAGCGCCCCGATGATCGTCAGGAGCACCCGCAGCGTCTGACGGTTCCGCGCGTCGCTCGTCATACCTTGTCGAAGGCCAGCAGGGCGAGCAGGACCGGCAGGTACAGCAGCGACGCCAACAGCACACGCCGGGCCGCGCCGGCCGACGGCGTCAGGGCCTGGCGCGTGCCAAGGGCGACGAAGGCCGTGCCAAGCACGAAGGCGCCCACGAAGTAGACCGGACCGGCCAGGCCGATCAGCGTTGGCAACAAGCTCACGGCGAGCAACGCCAGGCAGCCGGTGACGATCTGCCGCTCGGTGCTGGTTCCCTCGGCGTCGACGACGGGCAGGAGCCGTACGCCCGCCCGGGCGTAGTCGTCGCGGTAGAGGCGCGCGATGGCAAGCGTGTGAGGCAACTGCCAGAGGAACACGATGCCGAACAACACCCAGGCACCGATCCCGAAGTCCTCCCGCGACGCCACCCAGCCCGTCACGGGCGGCAACGCGCCGGGCACCGCCCCGATGATCGTGCAGAACGGCGTCCGGAGCTTGAGCGGCGTGTAGGCGAAGAGATAGAGCACAGTCGTCGCCGCGGTCACGAGCAGCGCAAGCGGACCCACAAATGTGCCGAGGTAACAGAGTCCGGCCACGGTGACCGCGCTGCCGAAAAGGAGCGCCTCGAGGGGCGCGAGCCGCCCGTCCGGCAGCGGGCGCACGCGCGTGCGCTCCATTCGGGCGTCCACGTCCCGTTCCCAGTACTGGTTCAGCGCGAGTGTCCCGCCGGCGGCCAGCATCGTGCCGAGCAGCAGGTGTACGAGCCTGACGTAGTCTGGCGCGCCGGTCAGCCCGACATAGTATCCGACGACCGTCGTCACCAGGATCATGAGGACGACGCGCGGTTTCGTGAGGGCGACCAGGTCGACGACAACGCGACGGCGGTCGCGTGCGAGCGCGACGACGATCGCCTGGGGCGGGACCCGGGCCGTGTCGAGCGTGGGCGGGGTCATTGTAGCGGGTGCCTCGAGGCCGGCTCGGACCGAGGGTGGCCTGAGAAAGACACGACCTGGCTCCGTTCGTCGGCCGGCTCGGACCGAGGGTGGCCTGAGAAAGACACGGCGTGGCTTCGTTCGTCGGCCGGTTCGGATCGAGGGTGGCCTGAGACAGATGCGGCGTGGCTTCGTTCGTCGGCCGGTTCGGATCGAGGGTGGCCTGAGACAGATGCGGCGTGGGTTTGTTGGAGCGGGGTCCGTGAGGCCGGGTCGGACCGCGGGTGGCCTGAGACAGATGCGGCGTGGCTCCGTGGCGCCTGATCAACCCGTTCCGGCTCGGCGTTTGCGGTATGGACCCGGACTGACAGAATCACGATGGCGGCCAGGATGAGGCTGCCGACCAATCGATGCGCTACTGGCAGGGCGACCCCGGCGAGCTGCTCACCGGGGATCCAGAACGGTGAGAACCTCGCCAGAAGGCTGCCGACGCCGAGGAGAAGCTGGGCGCCGAGCAGGACGAGCAACAGCCGCGAGATCGGCGCCGCTACCGCGTCTCCGGTCCGGCGTAGCGGCGCCGTGACAATCGGCACGATGGCGAACACGAGGACGGCGCCCGCCAGGTGAAGGTCAATGCGTCCGGTGTGAGTCAGGAGCGCGCCGAACACGATCTGCGCATACACGAGCGCAGCCGCGAGCACGGTCAAGCCTTTCAACGCCGGCTCGACCCGGGCCCCGGCCACGCGCCCGCGCGGAGCCGTCAGCAGAGCGATCGCCGCGAGCAGGGCAAAGAAGGCCTGGGCCAAGCTGCCGTGAACGATGGCCAGCGTGTTCTCCAGAAGCACGACACGTAGCCCGCCGAGCACGCCCTGGGCGAGGACGACGGCCACCGCAACGAGGCCGAGCCGGCGCAGTCGGCCACCCTCGCGCCACAGTAGCGCGGTCAGCGCCAGGGTCAGCAGGCCGACGAGCGCGCCCATCAGCCGGTGGCTGTGCTCGTAGAAGATGCCGCCCACCATCCGCGACCAGGGGAAGAGGACCATGTTGTAGCCGAACGTGCTCGGCCAGTCGGGCACCGCGAGGGCCGCGCCCGTGTTCGTGACCAGCCCCCCGAGGAGGATGAGCACGCACGTCGCGGCCAGGGTCGCGAGCGCCAGACGGTACGCCACCGGTCTCCCCGTCTCGATCAGTGCCGCCGCGCTCCGGCGGCCCCCACCGGGGGCGTCGATTGCGGCAAGAAGTCTTCCTTGGACTCCGGCGAGCTGTACTCGTAGGGGCCCCGATACACCGTCGGCAGCGTCGGGCCCCAGTTCAGGTGCGGGGGCGGTGATTGCGCCGTCCACTCGAGCGTGTTGGCGTTCCATGGGTTCAGCGGTGCCCTCGTGCCGGCAAACAGCGACCAGAAGAAGTTGACGACGAACGGAATCTGGGCGATGCCGAGGGCGAGCGCGCTATAGGTGATGAGCACGTTCCAGTCCTGCTGGTGCTGGAGGAACTCGTACTGCATCGGGTTGTAGATACGGCGCATCTGGCCGCCGACCCCGATGATGTGCATCGGGAAGAAGGTCAAGTTGAAGAACACGAATGTCGGCCAGAAGTGCAGGTGGCCGAGGACCGTGTTCGTCATCCGGCCGAACATTTTCGGGAACCAGTAGTAGATCGCGGCGAACGCGCCGAAGATCGAGCCGCCGAAGACGACATAGTGGATGTGGGCCACGATGAAGTACGTGTCCTGGATGTAGATGTCCACCGGCGTCGAGGCCATGAAGATCCCCGAGAGCCCGCCGATGACGAACATCGAGACGAACGCGAGCGCGTTCAGCATCGGGACCGTGAACTGGATCCGGGCGCCCCACAGGGTGCCCAGCCAGTTGAACGTCTTGATGGCCGAGGGCACCGCGATGACCATCGTCGTGACCGTGAAGGCCATCCCGAGCGCCGGGCTCATGCCGCTGACGAACATGTGGTGGCCGTAGACGATCCAGGACAGGAACGCGATCGCGATCATCGAGAACGCCATCGCGTGGTACCCGAAGATCGGCTTGCGGCAGAAGACCGGCAGGATCTCGGAGGCGATGCCCATCGCCGGGAGGATCAGGATGTACACCTCCGGGTGGCCGAAGTACCAGAAGAGGTGCTGCCACAGCAGCGGCTCGCCGCCGCCCGTCGGGTTGAACCAGCTGGTGCCCAGCGTGCGGTCGAACAGCAGCATGGCGACGCCCGACGTGAGCACCGGCAAGGCCAGGAGGAGCAGGATCGCCGTGATGAAGAGCGACCACACCACGAGCGGCATCCGAAAGAGCTGCATGCCCGGCGCCCGCATGTTGATGATCGTCGTGATGTAGTTGATCGATCCCATCATCGAGCCGATGCCCATGATGAACAGGCTGATGCACCAGATGTTCTGGCCCCAGTTCACGCCGGTGTACGCCGCGACCGACGAGAGCGGCGCGTAGGAGGTCCAGCCGGCGGCGGCGTGGCCGCCCTCCACGAAGAAGCCGGAGAGCATGATGAGGCCCGCGCTGCCCGTCACCCAGAACGAGAGCATGTTGAGGAACGGAAACGCCATGTCACGCGCCCCGATCATCAGCGGGATGCAGAAGTTCCCGAAAGCGCCCGCCAGGATCGGCATGATCACGAAGAAGATCATGATCGTGGCGTGCATCGTGAACGCCATGTTGTAGGTGCTCGGCTCCAGGATGCCGCCCGTCTCCGTGAGGATGCCGCCGAGGCCGGGCACAGCCGTCTCGGGCCAGGCGAGCTGCCAGCGGACGATGAGCGCGAGCAGCCCGCCGAGGATCATCATGAAGAGCCCCAGGAACAGGAACTGCCGGGCGATCATCTTGTGGTCCGTGGAGAAGATGTAGGTCCGCACGAAGCCGAGCTCGTGGTGGCCGCCGTGCTCGACGTGCGCGTGCGCGGTCGCGCTGGTGGCGCTCATTTCTTGGCTTTCCCCTCTTTCGTAGGCTCGGCCTTGGTCGTCTCGGCCTTCGTGCCCTCCGGCTTCGGCTCGGCGGCGGCCGGCGCAGCCTCCGCCGTCAGGTTCTGCGCCGCCCACTTCCCGTACTCGTCGGGGGTGTGGACATAGATCCACCCCCGCATTCCCGAGTGTCCGAAGCCGCACAGCTCCGCGCACGGCCACTCGTACCTGCCGGGCTTGACCACCTCGAACCATTGCCGGATCTCACGGCCGGGGACCGCGTCCTGCTTCATCCGGAACTGGGGGACGAAGAAGCTGTGAATGACGTCCTGGGATTTCAGGATGACCCGGACGACCTTGTTGACCGGGACGTGCATCTCGTCCAAGAGCGTCTTGTCGTCGGCCGTGCCGAACTGGCCGTCGGGGCCCGGGTAGGTCACCTGCCAGTTGAACTGCTTGGCCGTCACCTGCACGACGAAGTCCGTCTCCGGCATGGTCCTCTTGATCTTCGACCACGCGGGGACGCTGAGGATCGTGAGGATGACCAGGATCAGCGCCGGCACCACCGTCCAGACGATCTCGAGCGTCGTGTTGCCGTGGGTGTAGCGCGCCCGCCGGCCCGGGCGATCCCGGTACATCACGAGGAATACCAGCATCGTGACAAAGACCAGGACGAAGGTCACGCCGGTGATGTAGTAGATGAGGTGGAAGAGCCAGTCGATCTCCTGGCCGTAGGTCGAAACGTTCTCCGGCAACCACCAGTCAAGCATGCTCGCCGAGCCTCCTGGCTCTTACTTCTTCATCTCGATCGCGAGTTTCGCTGTCTGCCCGGCCTTGACCTCGACCTCTTTCGTCTGCTTGCCGAGTGTCTCGTGCCACGCCTCGACGCTGTACTTGCCGGGGGGCACGTTCTCGATCTTGGTCACGCCATTCGCGTCGGTGACACCGAAGAACGGGCTCGGCATGACGGCGATCCACCCGAGCATCCAGCTGTGCACGTCGCAGGTGAGCTTGATGATCTCGGGCTTCTCGAACTTCTCGGTCATCACCTTCTTGAACTTCGGCTGCGCCTTGTTGATGGACGGATTCGCCGTCGAGTACGTATGGATGTTGTGCAGGATGTCGTCGGAGTTCTTGAGCTCGACCTCGCCCGGCGTCATCGCGACCACGTGGGGGACGAACTTGCAGCCGTGCTGGTCGACGGTCGCTTTTACCGCCTTCGGCGCGCCCTTGGCGCCCGGGACGGAGACGACGGCGTTCGCAAGCCCCTTGTTGGTGCCCACCACGACCTTCTCGATCACCGCCTCGGTTCCGCACTTCTCCGTGTCCTTGTTCACCTTGAGCTTCTCGACCACCGGCGCGCCGGCGTACGTCACCGCGGCCTCGATGGTCCCGCCTCCCTGCGCCCCCGCCGGCCCCGGGCGGTGGGCGACGGCGGCGACGCCCGCGACGAGCGCGATCGCCAGAAACGCTCCGATTACCTTGCGCATTGCCCTGGTTCCTCCTGAATGCGAGTTGTGCTCACCTGTTCGCGACTCGCACCACGAGCAGCATCACCGCCAGTGCGAGGAGTGCGACGACCGGAGGAATGACGAAACGTCGGTTCGACTGCGGCTCCTCCAGCCGCAAATAGTACCATGAGGTCAACGACATCTTCGTGCCGGTCTCCCCGGCGCCGCCGTCCCAGGCCTGGAACGCGACCGGCATGAAGACCGCGGGACTGAAGGCCGGGCTCGCCGCGTCCTTGGACCCCAGCGGGCGCTTGATCACGACGCGATACTGGCCGTTGGCGTACACGGCCTTGCCCGTCGCCTCGGCGCCCGCGAGCGGGGCGATCTTCGTCGGGCCGTTCGCCGTCGCCTCGCTCACGCCCTTGCCGTTCTCCCAGCGCAGGAGGTAGACGGCGTCCGAGCCGTCGCCCATCAGGAAGTACGGCCGCTCGGGCCCGGACGCGCTTTGCGGGGGAAATTGGAGCGAGATCGCATCGGCGTAGAGCTTCTTCGCGGGCTCGTCGGCGGACTGGGTCGCGTCGTCCCACGTCAAGTGGAAGGCAATCTCCTTGTCATTGTAGACGGCGCGTATCGACACGACATCGATCGCCGGATTGAAGTTCCGCGGGTCGACGATCACCTGCCCCATCAGCGGGATGTCGCCCAGCGCGACCTTCTTCCAGTAGTCGGCGTTCGGGTCGTCGGGGATCGCGTCGGACACCGCGGTGACCGTGACGAGCGTGGCGTAGCGCGGCGACTCGGGGCCGAGCGAACGAATGAAGTTCGTCAGGTGCCAGATGTCCTCGGGCTTCTCGACGCTGTCGAGAAAGGCGGGCATCGGGGTGCCGAGGACGCCGTTGGCGAGCCGGGTGGCGATCTCGGTCCGGCCCGCGCCCCCGCGGAAGGTCCACGGCTTGGTGAGGTTCGCGGGCGGGACCGGGTTGCCCCACTCGTCCTTCAGCTCGGCGCGCGAGGGGCCGTCGGCCCGTCCGTCGGCACCGTGGCACTTGTGGCACTCGATCGCCTCGAACATCTCCTTGCCGCGCTTGATCGACTCCGGCGACGAGGCGACGTCTTTCGGCAGCTCGAGCTTCTTCGGGCCCTCCTTGAACTTCTCCGCTGCGAACGCCTTGATGTACGCGACGAGGTTCCACCGGTCCTTTTCCGGGAGCACCGCCCACGGCGGCATGGACGTTCCGGGCATGCCGTCCGTGATGATCCGGAAGATATCCTGGTCCGTCGGGACCTTGTTCGCCGTCGTTCGAACCTTGTAGAGGCCCGCGGTGAAGTCGCGGGGCCTCGGGGAGAGCAGCTCGGCGGCCGGCCCGTTGCCATCACCCTTGTCACCGTGACAGCCCGCGCACTTCCTCTCGTACACGGCCTTCCCGGCCGCCGCGTCCCCCGCCTGCGCCGCGACCTGTGACGGCGCCGCGCCGAGAGAAAGCGCGACGAGTCCAGCCGCAGTGACGAGTCTCCCTGTGAGCGAGGGGATCAATGCGATTCCTCCCATCGCCGCGGCTGCTGCCCCGTCGCGTCGTAGAGATACATGATGACCTGCCAGATCTGCTCCTCGGTCAGTCGATCCTCCCAGGCGGGCATGACCGAATTCCAGGGTGTCGACTCTTTTGGAAGCCCGGGCCCACCCTTCGCGATGCGCCAGAAAAGGTACGCCTCCTGCAGCATGGCGATCGTTCCGGGGTCCTGGAAGTTTGCGGGCGGCGGGTCGAAGCCGTGCGCGAAGTGGCCCTTTCCGTCGAGGTTGTCGCCGTGGCAGTACATGCAGTTGCGAACGTAGATCCCCGCGCCGGCCGCGACGTGCTTCTTGAAGGTCGCCTGGTCCTTCCGGAGCGGGTTGTCCAGCCCCGCGATCTGGATCTCCTTGCCGCGGAACGGCATGGATGCCGGCGGAGCGGGGTGGACAGCGCGTAACTCCGGCGGCGCCTGCGGCTTGGCCGCGGCCTGCGTGTAGGCGTAGTAACCGAGAAGGAGCGGCAGCGCGATCAGAAGCCCTAGGCGGGCGTGGCGCCTGTCGGGACTGACCAGCGTCGTGCGGATCGGCCGCACGAACTCGCGCCACGAATCGGAGTCCGAGGACACGAACACGAGCACCGCGAGGAGCACAATCGACATGTAGAGGGTCAGGACGCTCCACGGCGCCGGCGGCTGGATACCGAACCGGAGGACGACAAAGGCGATGACCAGCACGAGGACGGCCTGGACGAAGCGCGAGCGCAAGAAGCTCATCGGCTCACTTCAGCGTCATCAAGAAGGCCACGAGATCGACGTACTCCTTCGCCGTCAGCGTCTGGCCGTACATCGGCGGCATCACGCCCTTGGGAAAGCCCGCCACCGTGCCCACGCCGGCCGGATCCAGGATCTTCCGCATCAAGTAGTCCGGCGTCTGGATCTTCGCGATCTGCGAGAGATCCGGGCCGACCGGTGAGGCGCCGATCTTTCCCGCCTTGTGGCAGGCGATGCAGGCGCCCTTGCCGGTGAAGATCGCCTCGCCGGCCTTCGGGTCGCCCGGCAGCTTCAGCTCGGCCGCCGCCCCGCCGCCCGCGGGGGCGCCCGCCGTCTTCGGAATGTCGTCGAGCTTGACGTCGACGGTGCCGCCGAGGGACTCGAGGAACGCCGTGAGCGCCCAGACCTCGGAGCGGTTCAGCGCGATCGGCGGCTTGTCGACCTGGGGCATGATGTTCGGGTAGCCCTCGACGAGGTAGGCGCCCGGCAGGAGCAGCGACTCGATGATGTACTGCTTGCCGCTCAGGCCGGCCTTGACCTTGCCGGCTCGACCCCCGAGGCCGGCGAGGTCGGGCGCGCGGGTGCCCTTCTGGCCGATCCGGTGGCAGATCTCGCACGTGCCCTTCGTCTTGAAGATCTCCTCGCCCGCCTTCACGAGTTGGGCGGGTGTGACGTTTTCGCCCTCGAGCGACAGCTCGGCCGGCGGCTTCGACTGTATCTGGGGAATCGAGTTGGCGTAGTACGTGTAGGTGCCCATCACGACGAGCGCGAACGCACCGACCTTGACGCCGACGGGAAGGCGCATTCTATGGGAGAAGGGGGCTCCGCCCCCCTCTCGACTCCCCCGCGGACGCTGTCGCCGCGGATTCCGCGTCGCTCCCGCCCGCGAGGATCGGCGCGGCGGCGTGGCCGGACTCTCCGGCCTTGCCCTTCTCGCCGAGACCACCGAGCCAGAAAATAAACATCACCAGGGCGAAGAACACGATCGTGACCGTCGTGATCATGTTGGCCGCGTACCCGATCGCGGGCGTCACCGCGTCGACCGAGTTATCCCGCATGACGCCGTACACGTGCCAGTGCTGGCGGATTCCCGAACGGGCGAAGCCCATCAGTCCCATCAGCCAGGTGAACGTCACCGCCAGGAGGATGAGCACGTACTGAGAGCGCGGGGCGATCGTCCCCCAGCGAATTGTCCCGGTGGAGCGGGCGCCCTTGAACATCGGGATATCGATCGCCATGACGACAAAGATTGCCGCGAGCACGGCCAGCACCTGATACACGGAGAAGCCTATTCTCACCAGCGATTCGACGAAGTACCCGTACACGCCGTAGAAGACGACGACTACCGCGGCGAGTCCGAGGGCAGCCCACTGGACCCCCATCCCGATCCCGACCCACGGTTTGGTCGAGATCCGGTTCGCGCGCCGATAGAGGACGAACGAGACGAACGTGGTGAGAATCATCATGTTCACCGCGGTGTTCTTCGCCGACATGACACCCAGGAAGCCGAGCACCGGATGATGCGTGCCGCCCATCGCGCGCGCCTCGTCGAGCGTGATGACCATGGAGCGCGGCGTCGCCCAGACCATGAAGCCGAAGGCGAGGATGCCGATCATCATCGGGACGTAGCGGCGGTACCGCTCGGAGCCGGGGATACGCTCCATGCCGAGCCAGAGGTAGTAGTTCGAGCCGATGAAGAGCACGCCGATCAGGATCGCCTGGATGATCCAGAGCCACGACATGAAGCCGCCCATCATCGTGATGCCCATGGTCTGGTTGAACGCGTAGATCTCACGGCCAAGGTAATAACCGGCGAACGGCAGGACGATGAACGCGGACAGCGCCACGAAGTTGCCGATGTAGCCCATCCAGTCGTAGCGGGCGCGCTCTTCGTCGGTCTTGGCGCCAAGGAAGCGGAACGCCGCGTAGGCTGCCGCGATCGTGCCGCCGAACACGATGTTGGCGATCAGCCGGTGGATGTTGATCGGCATCCACGTGAAGTTGTTGATCGCCGCCCACACCGATCCCTTCAGTGCGCCCGACTCGTCGATCCCCGCTGGCGACACCATGAAGGTGACCCACGAGTTCGCCACCAACAGTATTGCGGTACCGAAGAGATTGCTGAGGACGCCGAGGGCGACGTGGATCCCCTTCCGGGGGCCGCTGAGCCAGTCCCACCCGTAGTACCAGACGTAGACCGTGAAGGTCTCCGCGAAGAAGAGGAGCGCGTAGATCCAGTAGGTGGGGAAGAAGATCGAGGTCATATACGTCCAAAACTTCGGATAGTAGCCGACGAAGATGAACAGGAGGAAGGCGCCCAGCAGCGCCGTGGTCGAGAACGCCGCGAAGGTGAGCTTGACGAACTCGTGCGAGAGCCAGTCGTACCGGGCCTCACCCGTCCGCCAGCCGATGATCTCGATGATCACGGCGAAGATCGGTACGCCGAGGATGAACGCCGCGAAGTTCAGGTGGAGCTGTGCGACCGCCCACACGGCGAGCCGTGAGCCGATCAGCGGAAAGGCCCGGTACGCGGGTTCCCGGGCCGCGTCCTGGGCCAGGGCCGGGAGCGCCGGCAGCATCATAAGGAGCGCCACCACCGCCAGAGCCGCCCAGGCGCCCCGGCGAACCGCACGGCACTCCCTCACCTCGACCCCCAGACCAGAAACTCGCAACGGTGTTGGCCGGCCCTCGCGAGAGACGAGCTTGTTCTCAGTTTCACAGGAGCGGTCAGCGCCAACTTTTAGGCCAAAGGGCTTGATGTGTCAAGCGAAAAGAGGTTGCACGTTTGACACACCACCG
>Ga0210378_10001442_pt1 | contig 12403 bp, 11 predicted proteins | sample PLM1_60_b1redo_FD_155465 | JGI IMG/M metagenome (GOLD analysis project Ga0210378, IMG submission 155465) | Groundwater sediment microbial communities from an aquifer in East River, Colorado, USA - PLM1_60_b1 redo | ecosystem: Environmental > Terrestrial > Soil > Riparian zone | place: USA: East...
GGCCGCGGGAACCGGCCGCGGCGGGTCCTTGGTGACGCCCCGCACCGGCCCGGCCGGTGGCCCAGGCGTTGGCGCGGCCGGTGGCCCGGGCGCCGGCGCAGATGCAGTGAGCCCGAGCAGCAGGCCGGCGCCGACCAGCAGCGCGCCGGCCAGGTGCGCCGGCGTCGGCGAGCCGGTGCCGATCAGTGCCGTCACGCCGACCGCGCTGAACGGCACCAGGCCGGTGAACAGGCCGAAGCGTTCCGCGCCGAGCAGCGCCAGCCCGCCGAACCAGCACAGGTAGGCCAGCGCGGTCGCGCCGGCGGCCATCCAGGCCAGCGCGGCGAGCTCGGGCAGTGTCGGCGTCCGGGGCTCCTCGACGAGCAGCGTGCCGAGCGCGCACAGCAGCACGGCCGTGCCACACGCGTAGATCGACACCCGCATCGCGCCGATCCGGCGCACCAGCCCGACCGAGATGAGCGCGAAGCACACCTCGCCGATCAGGCCGCCGGCGGCGAGCAGGGCGCCGCTGACCCGGCCGCCACCGAGGCCCTGGGCCAGCCCAACCCCCGCGGTGACCACGATCCCGGCGAGCACCAGCCGCGCCGACGGCATCCTGCGCGCCAGCAGCGGGGTGGCCAGCGCGAGCACGATCGGGGCACCGCCGACGATCACCCCGACCAGCGCGGGGTCGGCGCGGCGCTCGGCGGCGACCACGAACAGGTTGAACCCGACCATCCCGGTGAGGGCCATGCCGAGCAGCCGCGCGTAGTCCCCAGGCCGCAGCCGTCCTCGTGCGCCGGCCGGCTTCTCGAACCGGCCGGGCACGGCGAGCAGCACGACCGCGAGCACGAGCATGGACGCGCCATACCGCAGGCCCTGCCCGGCGTACAGCGGGTACTCGCGCAGCGCTCCCAGCACGGCGACCGAGCTGCCGACGAGCACCTGCGCGACAGCGGCGAGCACGCCTCCGCGGAACATGACTGCGAAAATAGGTACCGATGGTGGCCCGGTCGAGGGCCATTCCCTGCTCCGGTTTGCAGGACCATTTCCAGGCCGCTGCCCATAGGCTGGCTGACCGTGAGCATCGAGCAGGCCGTCTACCGGCAGCTGGACGGGCTCGGCGTGCCGTACCGGGTGATCGAGATCGACCCCGACTACGCCGACACCGCGGCGTTCTGCGAGCGCTACGGCTACTCGCCGGAGATCTCCGTCAACTGCATCTTGGTGGCCAGCAAATCCGGTGCGAAGAGGTACGCCGCGTGCCTCGTGCAGGCCACCAGGCGGCTGGACGTCAACCACACGGTCCGCGGGCTGATCGGCGCCGGCAAGGTCTCGTTCGCACCGGCCGAGGACACCGTCGCGGTCACCGGCATGGCGCCGGGCGGGGTCACGCCGTTCGCGCTGCCGCCGGAGCTGCCGGTCTACGTCGACGCGCCGGTGATGGACCTCGACGAGATCATCATGGGCGGCGGGGGCCGGTCGACGAAGATCCTGGTCTCGCCCGCGGCGCTGGCCACGCTGCCGGCCGTGACCGTCGTCGACGGCCTGGCCGGTTAGCCTCGATCCCGCGAAACCTCAGTCGGCGACGGTGACGCCCATTGAACGTGCCGAGCCGGTGACCGCCTGCATGGCGGCCTCGACGTCGGTGGTGTTCAGGTCGGGCAGCTTGCGCTCGGCGATGGCCCGCACCTGGTCGCGGGTGATCCGGCCGCCGGACTCGTGGCCGGGGCGCTGCGAGCCCTTGGCGGCGCCGATGGCCTGGCGGATGAGGAAGCTGGTCGGCGGCGTCTTGTAGCGCAGCTCGTACGTGCGGTCCTCGAAGACGGTCACCACGACGGGCACGACCTCGCCGCGCTGCCCGGAGGTCTTGTCGTCGTACTCGAGCTTGAGCTGCCGGGTGTTGACGCCGGTCGGGCCGAGCATCTTGCCGAGCTCGACCATCGACGCGTTGGCCGCCTCCAGCTCCAACGTGACCTGGAGCGTCTTGCGCTTCTGCTTGGGGGGCACGTGCGTGAACCTCTCGTCACCTCAGGGGGCCGGTCCGCTCGGACCGGGGCGCCAGCACACCGGCGGCAGCGCACCGAGGGTAGCACCCGGCCGTCGAGCGGCCCCAATCGCCTGCCGCTCTACTGTGAGGCCGTGCCCGGACACGACCTGAGCCCCGAGGAGTTCCGCCGCATCGGCCACCAGGTGGTCGACTGGGTCGCGGGCTACCGCGAGACCGTCGAGCAGCGGCCGGTGAGCCCCGACGTCGCGCCCGGCTGGGTGCGCGCGCACCTGGCCGACAAGCTGCCGGAGCACGGCGAGCCGTTCGACGCGCTGCTCGCCGACCTCGAGGACGTCGTGCTGCCCGGCCTGGTGCACTGGCAGCACCCGTCGTTCTACGGCTACTTCCCGGCCAACGCCTCGCTCGCCTCGGTGCTCGGCGACCTGCTCTCCGGCGGCCTTGGCATCCAGGGCATGCTGTGGTCCACCGCGCCGGCCGCCACCGAGCTCGAGCAGCACCTTGCCGACCTGCTGGTGCCCGCTCTCGGGCTGCCGCCGTCGTTCACCACCGAGGGCGGCGGTGGCGGCATGATCACCGAGGCGTCCTCGTCGGCCAACCTCGTCGCGCTGCTCGCCGCCTTGCACCATGCCTCTGGCGGCCAGTGGCAGGCGCACGGCGTCGACCGGCGCGAGGTGGTGTACGTGTCCGCGCACACCCACTCGTCCATGGAGAAGGCGGCCAGGGTCGCCGGCCTCGGCGGCACCGCGGTGCGCGTGGTGGACAGCGACCCCTGGACGGCGGCCATGCTGCCCGCCGCGCTGTCGGCGGCGCTGTCGCAGGACGTGGCGGCCGGGCGGCGGCCCGTCATGGTGTGCGCGACCGTCGGCACCACCTCGACCGGCGCGGTGGACCCGGTGCGGGCGATCGGACAGGCATGCGCGCGGCACGGCGTGTGGCTGCACGTCGACGCCGCGTGGGCCGGGGCGGCCACCGTCTGCCCCGAGCTCCGAGCCATGATCGACGGGCTCGAGCACGCCGACTCCTACTGCACCGACGCGCACAAGTGGCTGCTCACGGCGTTCGACTGCACGCTGCTGTGGACCAGGCGGCCGGCGGTGTTGACCTCGGCGCTGGCCGTCGTGCCTGAGTACCTGCGCAACCCGGCGTCCGAGTCCGGCGAGGTCGTTGACTACCGGGACTGGCAGATCCCGCTCGGCCGCCGGTTCCGCGCGCTCAAGCTGTGGTCGGTGCTGCGCTGGTACGGGTTGGACGGCCTGCGCGCGCACATCCGCCGCCACGTCGCGCTCGCCTCGGAGTTCGCGGCCTGGGTGGCCTCGTCCGGGATCTTCGAGCTCGGTGCACCTCCGTCGTTGGGGCTGGTGTGTATCCGGGTTCGGGGTTGCGGGGATGAGGCGACACGATCGGTGCTGGAACGGGTGAACGCCACGGGACGGGCCGTACTCACCCACACCGTGGTGAACGGGCGGTACCTCATTCGCGTGGCGATCGGTGGGCTGTATACGGAGCTGCGGCATGTCGAGGCTTTGTGGCAGGAATTGCAGGAGGCCGTTGGAATCGTCGGCGCCGGCCGCTAGAATGAACGACATGGGGAGGGAAGTGTGGCACCACGACAATGACACGGTGTTGCGCGCCCTCCGCGAGTCCGAGAATTGCCTGCGCCGCGAGTACGCCACACTGCTGGATCTGATTGCCGAGGTGGAGACGCGGAACCTCGCAACGGAACACGGGTATGCGAGTTTGCCTGAATTCCTGCGGGACGTGCTGCGCATTACCCGCACCGAAGCCAACCGGCGGATCGACCACACGCACGCGGTCACCCCGGTCGCCCTTGTGTCCGGGGGCACCATGGATCCGCCGCTGCCAAGGACGGCGGAGGCGTTGCGTGCGGGTGAGCTGGGCCCGGAGCATGTTGACGCCATCGCGAAGGCGTTGACGGGGTTGCCGATCTCCGTGATGCCGGACGACCGGCTGTGGGCCGAGGGCGTGCTCGTCGAGGCGGCGGCGAGTATGGATGCGCGCACCCTGGCGACGGTTGGTGCACGGGTGCGAGCGCGGTTGGACCAGGACGGCACACCACCGTCGGACGTGGAGTTGGCGAACCCGGTGAACGAATTGCGGTTCGCAACCAGGCCCAACGGCCGCACGGTGTTCCGCGGCGAACTCGACCCGGAAGCGTCCGCCCTGTTCCAGACGGTGCTCAGCCCCTTGGCGAAGCCACGACCGCGCGCCGACGAGGGTCCGGACCTGCGGTCCGCTGCCGAGCGCCATGGCGACGCCCTGGTGGAGATCCTCCAGTTGGCCGCCGACAGCGGCGAACTGCCGTCGGAGGCGGGCGAGAAGCCGCATCTGCTGGTCACCATCCCGTTGCAGGCCCTGCGGGCCGGGTTGGGCACGGTTCTGCTGGACGGCGCCGGTCTGTTGGACGCCGCCTCCGCGCGGCGCATCGCTTGCGACTGCAAGCTCGTGCCCGCCGTCCTCGGCGCCAACTCGGAACCGTTGGACATCGGGCGCACCAGCTACACCGTGCCGATTGCGATCCGCCGGGCGCTGATCCTGCGTGATGGTGGCTGCGCATTCCCCGGCTGCGACCGACCACACCGCTGGTGCCACGGGCATCACCTCACGTTCTGGGCCGACTGGGCCGACGGTGGCCCCACAGACTTGGCTGGGCCGACGGTGGCCCCACAGACTTGGCGAATCTGGTCTTGTTGTGTGGGCGCCACCACCGATTGATTCACCACTCCGACTGGGAATGCGCCATTGTTGACGGGCGCGCCGAATTCTATCCGCCGACGTGCGTGGATCCGTTGCGAAGACCTCGACGAAACGAATCACCTATTTGATCAACTGCGCGGGCAGACCGGCGTTTGCGGCCCGTCCAGATTCCCAGCCGTTTCACATCCGGCGCACAGGATTCACACAGGTTCGCCCAACATGATCGCGGGCGTGCCGACGTTCCGCTGGAAGATCGTCGTCCCGCTCGGTGTGGCGCTGGTGCTGGCTGCCGGTACCGGAGCGTGGGCGCTGACCCGCCCGTCGGCCGCGTCCGACACGGTGACCTACCGGTCGGCGACCGCGTCGATCGGCACGATCAGGCAGGCCGTGTCGGCGACCGGCACCATCGAGCCCAAGACCGTCGACGACCTGAGCTTCACCTCGGGCGGCCAGGTGACGGCCGTGAACGTGGCGCTCGGCCAGCAGGTCACGGCCGGCCAGGTGCTGGCGACGATCAGCTCGGCGGCGCTGCAGAGCGCCGTCGCGTCGGCACAGGCCACGGTCGCGTCGGCCAAGGCGAGGCTGGCCACCGACCAGGCCGCCGGGGCGTCCAACGCCCAGCTCGACGCCGACAGCGCCAACATCACCGTCGCCGAGACGCAACTCGCCGACGCGCAGGCCGCGCTGGCCGGCGCGACGCTCACCGCGCCGATCGACGGCACGGTGACCGCGGTCAACGTGACGGTCGGGCAACAGCTCGGCAACTCAGGTCAGGCCACGGCAGGCAGTGGCTCGTCGTCGGGGCAGGGCTCCGGCAACACGGGAAGTGGCTCCGGCAACACGGGGGCTGGCTCCGGCTCGTCGGGCTCGGGTGCCACGTCGTCGAGCTCGACGGCCGCCATCCAGGTCATCAGCACCGGCTCCTACCTCGTCAACGCCAGCGTTGACTCCACCGACATCGCACTGGTCAAGAAGGGCAACCAGGTCCTCATCACGCCGGCCGGCGCGAGCGCGAACGTGTTCGGCCTGGTGTCGTCGGTGGGCATCGTGGCCACCACGACGTCCGGCGTCGCGTCCTTCCCCGTGGTGGTCGAGGTGACCGGCAGCCCACCAGGGCTCTACGCCGGCGCCACGGCGAGCCTGCAGATCGTCTACAAGCAGCTCACCGACGTGCTGGTGGTGCCGGCGCTCGCCGTCAACCGGTCCGGCGGCACGTCATACCTGCTGGTACCGGACGGCGAGTCGAGGGTCCGCCGCGACGTGGTCACCGGCGTGAGCTCCGGCGGCCTGACCGAGATCGTCAGCGGGCTGTCGGAGGGCGACGTGGTGCTGGTCGCCGTGCCCACCGGGAACACCGGCAGCACCGGCACCGGTGGCACCGGTGGCAACGGGACAGGCAACGGAACGACCGGCGGCGGCATCGGCAACCGTGGCGGCACCGTCCCCGGTGCCGGCAGAGGCGGGCTACCCGGTGGCTCCCAGGGCGGCGGTGGTGGCTGATGCCGGCCGTCATTGAGCTCGACCGGGTGAGCAAGACCTACCGTAGCGGCTCGCTCGAGGTGCCGGCTTTGCGCGAGGTGAGCCTGCGGATCGACGCCGGCGAGTACGTCGCGATCATGGGGCCGTCCGGCTCCGGAAAGTCGACGCTCATGCATATCCTCGGCTGCCTGGACGTGCCGTCCGATGGCAGCTACCTGCTGGCCGGCCGGGACGTCGGCGAGCTGGACGAGGACGAGCTGGCCGAGATCCGCAATCGGCGGGTCGGATTCGTGTTCCAGCAGTTCAACCTGCTGGCCTCGCTCACGGCGTCGCGCAACGTGGAGATCCCGCTCGCCTACGCGGGTGTCGGCCGTGCCGAGCGCAGGCGGCGGGCCGTCGACGCGCTGCACCGCGTCGGGCTCGGCGAGCGCAGCGAGCACCGCCCCGGCGAGCTTTCCGGGGGCGAGCAGCAGCGGGTGGCCATCGCGAGGGCCCTGGTCGGCGGGCCCGACCTGCTGCTCGCCGACGAGCCGACCGGCAACCTCGACTCGACCTCCAGCGCCGAGGTGATGGCGCTGCTCGCCGAGCTGCACACGGCCGGCCGGACCATCGTGCTGATCACCCACGACGAGGACATCGCGGCCAACGCCCGGCGGGTGATCAAGATCAAGGACGGCCGGATCGGCGCCGACTACGCCCTCTCAGGGGCGGCCCGATGACCTGGTGGGACACCCTGCGAACCGGCGTCGACGCGGTCAGGACGCATCGCCTGCGGTCCGGCCTGACGGTGCTCGGCATCCTGATCGGGATCGCCGCGGTGATCCTCACCGTCGGGCTGGGGCTCGGCGCCCAGCAGCGGGTGAACGAGCAGGTGCAGGCGCTCGGCACCAACCTGCTGATCATCTCGCCGGGCAGTGCCACCGGTGCCGGCGGGATCCGCGGCGGGCTCGGCTCGGCGTCGACGCTCACCCAGGCCGATGCCGACGCGCTCGGCTCGAAGGTGGCCGCGCCGGACATCGCCGCGGTGGCGTCGACGACGTCGAGCTCGCAGACCCTGCAGGCCGGGTCGGCCAACTGGACCAACACGGTGGTCGGCACCCAGCCGTCGTGGGCCTCCGTGCGCGCCCGCACGATGTCCGACGGACGCTTCCTCTCCGACGACGACCAGCGCTCGGCCGCCACGGTGACCGTGCTCGGCGCGACGACCGCCCAGGAGCTCTTCGGCGCGGTGAGCCCGGTCGGGCAGAGCATCACGATCAACGCCAAGCCGTTCACCGTGATCGGCGTGCTCGCCTCGGCCGGCGGGACCGGCGGGACCTGCGGGGCCGGCGGGGCCGCGAACAACGACGACCAGGCGATCATCCCGATGACCACCGCCCAGCAGCGCCTTGTCGGCGGCACCGGCCGCCTGTCCGTGCAGACGATCTTCGTACAGGCCACCTCGCCCGCGGTGCTGTCCGCCGCCTACCAGGAGATGAACGCACTGCTGCTCGCGCTGCACGGCGGCACGGACGCCACCTCGCCAGACTTCACCATCACCACCCAGGAGGCGCTGGTCACAACGGCGAACTCGGTGAACCGGACGCTGACGATCCTGCTCGGCGGCATCGCCGGAATCTCGCTGCTGGTCGGCGGCATCGGCGTGATGAACATCATGCTGGTGTCGGTCACCGAGCGGATCCGCGAGATCGGGCTGCGCAAGGCGCTCGGCGCGCGGCCGCGGCTGATCCGCCGCCAGTTCCTGGTGGAGGCCTCGCTGCTCGGCTTGGCTGGCGGCGTGCTCGGCGCCGGCACCGGCATCCTCGGCGCAAGGCTGCTGCCCCCGCTGATCTCCAACCCGATCGCGGTGTCGGTGCCGGCGATCGCCGCCGCGGTCGTGGTGGCGATCGGCATCGGTCTCGCGTTCGGGGTCTATCCCGCCAGCCGTGCTGCGCGCCTGGCTCCCATCGACGCGCTGCGCAGTGAGTGAGGAGCGTTCCCGTGATGTCCCGCCTGAGCACGGTGGCCGTGCTTGTCTCGGTGGTGGCCGTGGCCGCCGTCGCCTGCGGCTCCGGCCCGGCCGGTGGTGGTGCCGGCGCTACGACCACGCCGACCGGCCGCGCCGATGGCGGTGGCGGTGGTGGCGGTGGTGGCACCGAGCCGGTGCCGGCGGCGCGGGCGCCGGTCAGCCTGGCGGTACGCCGCCGAGCGGCGGGCCGCTACCGAGCCAGCCCCGGCGCACTGGCACGCCGCCCAGCGGTGCGCCGTGCGGCGACGCTCGCGGCTCCACCACCGCGGTTGGCACGGTGACCACGGTGTCCGGCTCGACCGTGACGATCGACGGCACGATCCGCGGCACCGGATCGCAAGCCACCACGTCCGCGTCCGCGCCGCCCGGTTCGACCGCGTCGATCAGGATCACGCTCGGCGCGGACGCGCCGGTCACCAGGACGGTGGCGGCGACGAGTGCGGCCGCGGTCGTCGGGCAGTGCGCGGCCGCCGCCGGCCCTGCCGACGACACCGGTGCCGTGGCCGCGACCGCGATCACCATCAGCGCGCCGGGCCCCGACGGCTGCACCCGCGGGTTCGCCGGCGCGCCGGGACGTGGTGGCAGTGGCGGCTGAGTACCGAGCCGGTCGCCGCGGCCGTCGCACCCGGCGGCGGCTGCTCGTCGCGTCGAGCGTCGCGGGCTGCCTGCTGTTGACCGTCGGGGTGGTCACCGCCTACGCCACCCGGTCCGCGAACCCGTCCTACCGGCTCGCCACGGTTGGCCAGCGCGATGTCAGCCAGACCCTGCGAGCCACCGGCACCATCGAGCCGGAGTCCTCGGCCACCGTCTCCTTCCCGGTTGCCGGCACCGTTGCCACCGTGCTCGTCGCCGCCGGCGACTCCGTGCAGCCCGGCCAACCGCTGGCGACGCTGGACGCCACCGCCCTGCAGGCCGCGGTCGCCTCGGCGCAGGCCGCGGTCGCCTCGGCGAAGCTCACCGTCGAACAGGCGCTCGCCGGCCAGGCCGCCGCGGCCTCGTCGCACCGGTCCGGCGGCTCGGCCGGCTCGGGCGGCTCGGCCGCGGCGATCGCCAGCGCGCAACGGGCGATCCTGCGGCTGCAGGCCGAGGTCGATGATGCGCTACGCAGGGCCAAGGCTGCGCTCACCGCCGCCGAGGCGGCGTGCTCCGAGCCGCCCTCCGTACCGACGACCACAACGACCACCGATCCGGCTCCGACGACCACCCAGCAGCCGCCACCAACGACCACCGAGGAGGCGCCGCCAACGACGTCGGAGCCACCGAGCACACCGCCGCCGTCCGCCGATGGCGCGGCGGCGTGCACGCAGGCCCTGCACGGGGTACTCGACCAGCAGACCGCGATCGCCGGCATGCAGCAGTCCCTTGCGCAGCAGGAGGCCGCGCTTGACAGGGAGCTGACCACGGCACTGGCCACGGCAGTGGCCACGGCGAGCCGCACTCCGACCGGCGGAGGCGACTCGACCGGCGGAGGCGACTCGACCGGCGGAGGCGACTCGACCGGCGGAGGCGACTCGACCGCCGCCCCGGCGGTGAGCGCGGCCCAGCTCGCGGCCGACCAGGCCGCCGTCGACGCCGCCGACGCCAAGCTCGTCCTCGCCAAGCAGAACCTGCAGCAGGCCACGATCGTCAGCCCGATCGCCGGCACCGTGACCGCCGTCGGTCTCGTCCCCGGCCAGCAGGTCGCGGCCGGTTCGAGCAGCGCGACCATCGGCGTCATCGGCGCAGACGCGCATGTCGTCACGATCGCCGTGGACGTCACCAGGATCGGCCAGGTCAAGATCGGACAGTCGGCCACCGTGGTGCCCGACGGCGGCGGCCAGGCCGTACCGGCCACCGTGGTCGCGGTCGGCGTGATCCCCTCCAGCGGCACCAGCTACCCGGTGCGGCTCGGCCTGTCCGGCAACCCCACCGGCCTGCGCAACGGCACCCACGCGGCCGTCACGCTCGTCACCGGCGAGGCCGACGGCACGCTCACCGTGCCGACCTCGGCGGTCCACCGGCAGGGCCAGCAGGCGACCGTGCTGGTCCTCTCGGACGGCGCGGCCCAGACCGTGCGGGTCACCGTTGGGGCGGTCGGCGCGGAGTACACGGAGATCACCTCGGGCCTGTCCGCCGGGCAGCAGGTGATCCTGGCCGACCTCGGCCAACCCATTCCGAGCGGCAATGCCCGGTTCGGTGGTCCGCGCGGTGGGCTCGGCGGTGGTGTGCTGACCGGTGGTGGGCCGCCCCGGTAGCGGCGGCCACCTACCCGATCAACCGCATGAGGCCCGCCGTCACGCGTGGTCCTCCTCGCCGAGCCGGTGCACCCGGATGAGGTTCGTCGAACCGACGGTGCCGGGCGGCGAGCCGGCCACGATCACCACGGTGTCGCCCGGCTGGTAGCGGCCGATCGAGAGCACGGCGTGGTCGACCAGCCGCACCATGGCGTCCGTCGAGGCGACGCCGGGCACGATGAAGGTCTCGGTGCCCCAGGTCAGCGCGAGCTGGCTGCGCACCTCGGGCTCCGGCGTGAACGCCAGCAGCGGCAGCCGGGTGTGCAGCCGGGCCAGCCGCCGCACGGTGTCCCCGGACTGGGTGAACGCGATGAGAGCCTTGGCGCCCAACCGCTCTCCGATGTCGCGCGCCGCGTAGGAGAGCACACCGCGCTTGGTGCGCGGCACGTGTGACAGCGGCGGCACGTCGACCGTGCCACTCTCCACCGCCGAGATGATCCGGCTCATGGTGGCGACCGCCTCGATCGGGTAGCGGCCGACCGAGGTCTCCCCGGAGAGCATGAGCGCGTCGGCGCCGTCGAGCACGGCGTTGGCGACGTCGGACGCCTCGGCCCGGGTCGGCCGCGAGTTCTCGATCATGGATTCGAGCATCTGGGTGGCGACGATGACCGGCTTGGCGTTCTCCCGCGCGATCTGTACGGCGCGCTTCTGCACCAGCGGCACCCGCTCCAGCGGCAACTCGACGCCGAGATCGCCGCGGGCGACCATGATCCCGTCGAAGGCCAGCACGATCGCCTCGAGGTTGTTGACCGCCTCCGGCTTCTCCAGCTTGGCGATCACCGGCCGGCGCTGCGCGCCCACCCGGTCCATCACCTGGTGCACCAGGTCGATGTCGGCCGGCGAGCGCACGAACGACAGCGCGATGAAGTCCACCCCGAGCCCGAGCGCGAACTCGAGGTCGTTGGTGTCCTTGTCGCTCAAGGCCGGCACGGACACGTTCATGCCTGGCAGCGAGATGCCCTTGTTGTCGCTGACCGGGCCGCCCTCGGTGACATCGCACACCACGTCGGCGCCGTCGATCGCAGTCACCGTCAGGCCGACCTTGCCATCGTCCACCAGCAGCCGGTCCCCGGCCATAGCGTCGTCGGCGAGGCCCTTGTACGTCGTCGACACCCGATCGTGGGTGCCAGGCACGTCCTCGACGGTGATCCGCACGACGTCGCCGGTGCGCCAGTCGACGGGGCCGGCGGCGAACCGGCCGAGCCGGATCTTCGGGCCCTGCAGGTCGGCCAGCACCCCGACCGCCCTGCCCGTCTCGTCGGAGGCGTCCCTGACCAGCGAGTACGCCTGCTTGTGGTCGGCATGGCTGCCGTGGCTGAAGTTCAGCCTCGCCACGTCCATCCCACTGTGGACAAGGGCCAGCACCTTCTCATGGGTCGAGGTGGCCGGACCCAGCGTGCATACGATCTTCGCGCGGCGGCTCACGTCGGCCACCTTAGACCGGTACCGAGGTCAGCGCCGGGGCAGGCTGCTCGGCCCGACGTGGTCGTCCAACCATTGGGACAGCGGGCGCAGCGCCCGCCACGCGTCCCGCACCCGGTCGAGGCACTCCGGGGTGTGCAGCACGTCGTCGGGCTGCCAGCGGCGCGCGCCGTACAGGGTCTTGTGCCGCAGCAACTCGGCGCGCGGGTGCTCGGCGTCGAAGCCGCGCGGCGGCCGCTTGAGCCGGTGGCCCTCTACCGTGAACCCGTCGCCGCCCAGCCGCTGCAGCAGCGCGGCGAGCGCCCCGCCGCGGCGGCCGTCCGCGACCGCGACGCGGTACCGCTCGACCTGGTCGGAGCCGGTGTCCCAGTAGCCGGACGCGACCAGCATGCCGTTCGCGTCGAGCTGCACGTAGTAGCCGTGGCCGTGCGCCTTCTCGGCGACGCCGCCGCAGTGCGTCTTGTACGGCATCTTCTCCTTGGAGAACCGCACGTCGCGGTACGGGCGGAACACCTT
>Ga0210378_10001443_pt1 | contig 12401 bp, 30 predicted proteins | sample PLM1_60_b1redo_FD_155465 | JGI IMG/M metagenome (GOLD analysis project Ga0210378, IMG submission 155465) | Groundwater sediment microbial communities from an aquifer in East River, Colorado, USA - PLM1_60_b1 redo | ecosystem: Environmental > Terrestrial > Soil > Riparian zone | place: USA: East...
GCCGGGGCCATGCTTCGCGAGGCTAAGGAGGCTGTGGGCTGGCTGTCTGGAACGTCCGGCCCAGATGACATGTCCGCGGTGGGCATACCGCAACGAACCGCTCACCGTTGGCAGGACATGTCTCGTGTCGATCCGGCCGAGGTGGCCGCCTACTACAAGACGCAGGCTGAGAAGCAGTCCGAGATCACCAGTTCGGCGATTGCACACAAGGGCGCGCGGCTCCGGCGGCTGGAGGCCATCGCCGAGAAGCAGGAGTCTTACGAGGCCATGCCGCCTGATGAGCGGCCGGTGCCGGTGGTCTATGCGGATCCGCCGTGGCGGTACGACTTCGCGGCCAGCGACTCCCGCAAGGTCGAGAACCAGTACCCGACCATGACCGTCGAGGAGATCGCAGCCGAGGACCCGGCGCCGGCCGAGGGTGCCGTGCTGTTCCTGTGGGCGACGAGTCCGAAGCTGCTGGAAGCGCTCCAGGTCATGGAGGGATGGGGTTTTCGCTACCGCACCTCCATGGTCTGGGTGAAGCCGCAGATTGGCATGGGCTACTACGCTCGCGGCCAGCACGAGCTACTGCTGGTCGGCTCCCTTGGCCACCTGCCGGCGCCGTTGCCCGAGAACAGGCCGTCGAGTGTGATTGACGGTCGGCGAGGTGAGCACTCGGCGAAGCCGGACCTGCGCCCAGTGCTGGACGCCATGTACCCCGGGCTGCTGAAACGGGAGATGTTCTCCCGTCGTCCCGCTGAGGGGTTGTGGCTGGCCCACGGAAATGAGGTGCAGTCGAGTGCCCGGTGAGCCGCGGTTTGATATCGACTGCCCCTTCGGTCAGGCTGGCGAGGACGAAGTCCGCGACGTAATCGGGAGGCTGCGTCACGGGAGGTATATAGAGGTCAAGCGTAAGCGGCGGCAGGACAACCGGTTCTACGTCGAGTTGGAGCATGATCCTGGCCGCTACGGGGTTTACCGGCGAAGCGGTCTCTCGCTTCCTGACGGCGCTGGTCTGTGGGCGTTTGTCGTTGCCGAAACGGAAGTCGTCGTCTTCGTTCCGGCGCGACGGCTGCGCGCTGCTATGGAGCACGGGCTCGGCCGAGAGGCTGCCGAGACTGATGGTTCCTGTCCGACCAGGGGCCGGCTGCTGACGTTTGGCGAGTTCATAGCCGCCGAACTCGACGAGGTGAAGGCGGTGCACGGGTGAACGGGCTGGCGGTGGCGATTACAGCGGTCGGCGGTGTGTGTTTCGTCCTGCTGCTGCTGTCTCATTGGCGGGAGCGGCGGATAGCCGCTGAGGCGCTGCGTACCCGGCGGCTGGCCGGTGACGTGGCCGTCCTGGACTTCGCCGCGGTGTCCGCGGAGCTGGCGCCGGCCCGGGAGCTGCGGGCCGGGCGGCACAGGCTGGCCCTGCCCCCGCCAGCCCCGCCGGCCGACGTGTGGGCGCGGCACCAGGCCATTCAGGCGGAGGTGGACTGGCAGTTCGCCAAGCAGCGGGTGGCGGAGCGGTTCGCCTGGCAGGCGATGGTCGAGTCCCACGTGCACCAGATGCGGGTTCTCACCGAGAGCCTGTCCTGAGCCCGGGTGGCCCGGTGCGTTCTTCCCTGCGTCCTGGGCCACCCGGTTCCACCCCTCGTGCGAAGGAGAGCGTAGTGCCTGAGAGGAAGCCGGCGCCGGCGGTGCGGCTGAAAGGCGAGCTGCCGGACGGCAACAAGAACGGGCTGGCGGCCACGGCGGAGCATTTCCTGGCCGGCCGGGAGCATGTGCTGTTTGTCGGCAAGCTGGGCCGGAAAGGTTTGGAGACCGACGACGACAAGCAGGCGACGGTTCCGATTCTGCGGATCGTGGCTGCGGCGGTGCCGTCGAACCCGGACGTGCAGGGGTACCTGTCGGAGCTGCTGACCGACACCTTGGCCGAGCAGTTCGGTTCTCAGCCGGCGATTCCTGGGGCTGAGGCGTCACCTGCGGGCCGGGGGGAGTATGAGCGGGCGCTGGCGGCCTGGCAGTCGGAGACGGGGCTGTCGGACGCGGACGTGCAGGCGCAGTGGCGGGACTACTTCGGCGCTGCTGTCGTGCCGGGGCCGCTGGGCGCGGAGCTGCAGCATCTGGTTGAGTTCGTGCTGGAACGCTGCGGCGGGCTGCGGTGATGGCCCGGTACCGGAAGCGGCCCGTGGAAGTCGACGCGGTCCGCTACGACGGCAACAACGTCGAAGGCGTGTTCGCCTGGGCGCGCAGCCTCGACGTTGACGAGGACGCGATGTACCACACCTCGTCGTCGGGGTTGGTCATCCACACCCTGGAGGGCAGCATGCGAGCCGACGCTGGCGACTGGGTGGTATGCGGGACGGCCGGTGAGTTCTACCCGGTCAAGCCGAGCATCTTCGAGCAGGTGTATGAGCCGGCAGGCGGGGCGTGATGACGGTGTTCCGCTGCTGGTGTGGCCGGAGCTTCCGGCTGCGGGCCAGCCTGGTCATCCACCAGACGGTGGCAGGCCACTGATGCCCCGCCGGAGCCGTGCCTACGGCCTGCCGCTGACCCGCCGGGTGTCGGGCGGCAACACCCGGCGGGTGCGTAAGAAGGGCAAGAACCTGTACGCCGCGAAGCAGCCGGCGTCGGTGCGGAAGGCGGCCGGTGGTGGACGCTGAGCAGGCGAGGGCGCTGCGGGCGCCGTTCCCGCCGGAGGACGTGGACCGGAAGCCGCAGCCGTACAAGAAGGACTCGGCGAAGGGCCGGTGCCCGGAGTGTGAGGGCTGGCACGGGCTGCCGGCGCTGCACCTGGACTACGTGGGGCATGCGGCGGCGACGGACCGGCTGCTGTCGGTGGACCCGTCGTGGTCGTGGGAGCCGGTGCCGAACCCGGCATCGCTGGGTTTGCCGTGCGCGCCGGGCGGCATGTGGATTCGGCTGACGGTGTGCGGGGTGACCCGGCTCGGGTACGGCGACGCCGACGGGAAAACGGGTGGGAACGCGGTGAAGGAGACAATTGGCGACGCCATTCGTAACGCCGGTATGAGGTTCGGCGTGGGTTTGGACTTGTGGCGCCGGGAGGACAAGGGCCGCCGGCAGGTGGAGGACGAGCAGTCGGAGGCGGAGCGCCCGCAGGTGCCGCCTACGCCGGTGGACGAGCGGCCGGCGCTGAAGGCGGAGATAGCCCGGGTGGGTAAGGCTATGGGTCTGTCGCAGGAGTCGTTGGCTGAGCAGTTCGCGGCCCACAACGGTGGGCTGTGGATTTCCGACGGGTCGCAGCAGCAGCTCAGCGGGTTCCTGGCCGGGCTGCGGCAGGCGGCGTGGCAGCAGGAGCAGCAGCGGAAGACGGGTGTGGCGTCGTGAGCGCGGGTACCCGGTGGCGGCTGGACACGGGGGCGCTGTACCAGGCGCTGGACACGGTGCGCCGGCACCGCGGCGAGTCGTGGCGGGATATGGCGAGGGAGCTGGGGCTGGCGCCGTCTACGTTTAGCCGGCTGGCGCCGGGCAGCGACTGTCAGGCGGTGCCCGGCGCGGATGCGCTGGTGACGCTGCTGGTGTGGCTGGGCCGTGGCGAGGCGCTGGCGCCGTTCGTGGCGCTGCGGCTGTCCGCCGGCTCGGCAGGGAAGTCGCCGTGAAGGGGAGCCGGTCGCGGCAGCTGACCACTGACCGGCCGGCGTCGCCCGCCGGTCATTTTGACGAGTTTGACGTGACCCGGTACTTCTGCCCGGAGGCGGCCGGGCTGAGCGACCACGACCCGGACCGTTCCGGCAGGTGCCGGTGGTGCGGTCGGAAGACGTCGACTGCGGTGCCGCAGCCACCGCCGGACCCGAGCGTGAAGTCGGACCTGGACCTGGCCTACGGCTACCACTACGACCCGGACTTCGGTGAGGACAGGCGCGATGTCTACTGACAGCCATCCCTGTCCGGCGGTGGTGGTCTGCAACCGGACCGAGCAGACCGCCTGCGGCCGGCCGGTCGCCCCCGACCGGTTTGCCTGTTCGAAAGACTGGTTCCGGCTGCCGAAGGAGGTCCGGGACCGGATGTGGCGGCACTACCGCTCCGGTAACGCGCTGCAGCATGCGGTGGCCATGGTCGACGCCCGGGTGTGGTTTCAGGAGCATCCGCGGTGAGCGCCGACGACGCGCCGAGCCTGCTGACTCCGGCGGAGGTGGCCCGGTTTCTGATGGGCCTGTCACGGCGGCTGGACGAGCTGGTCGCCGAGTACCAGACGCTGGGGTACACGGCGGCGCTGGCGCGGCGGGACGCGGAAGTCGCGGAGGCCCGCGCCTACCTGGGCTCGGGCGGGGAGGAGGGCCGGGTGACGGTGGACGAGCGGAAGCGCCGGGCGGTGCTGGCGTCCTCGGAGCAGCGGTTCGCCGCGGACGTGGCGGAGCGGCGGGTGCACGCCTGCCGGGAGGCGATTCGGGCGGTGCAGTTCCGCATCGACGTGGGCCGGACCCTGTCGGCGACGACGCGGGCGGAGATGCGGGACCTGGGAGGGCAGGGCTGATGGCGGACCTGACGGCGGAGGAGATGCGCACCGTGGCTGCGCTGCGGGACGCGGTGGCCACGGTCGAGTACCTGGCCGGGGGCCAGGAGGGGGCGGCTCAGCTGCTGCTGGGCGGGCTGTCCCGGTGCCGGCTGGAGGAGTGCGCATACCACCTGGCCGGGTACGCGGTGGAGCTGCTGCGGGCCGCCGCGGACATCACCGGCGTGCCCGCCGAGCAGACGGTGCGCACGATGACCGAGGGCGTTGAGGGGGCTATCGCTGACTACCAGCGGGAGACGGAGGCCGGCGGTGGCTGAGCTGGCTGACCCGGTGGCCGAGGCGCTGGACGGGCTGGGGTGCTGGCTGGACGACCTGGACCGGCAGCTGCCCCGGCTGCTGGAGTCCGCGGACCTGCCGGTGGTGGTGCGGGTGCTGCAGCGCATGGACGTCCAGACGAAGCGGCTGCGGGCGCTGGCGGGGCTGCCGGAGCGGCATGTGGCCCACGTACTGGGCACCGGCAGGAAGGAGGTGGCGGGGATTCCGCTGCTGGTGCACGGCGGCTGGGACCGCAAGGAGTGGGACCACTTCGAGGTGGCCCGCCGGCTGGCGGTGGACCCGGTCTCCGGGGAGCTGCTGGGGGAGGACCCGAAGGTGCGGGCGGCGCTTCGGGTGGTGCTGGCCGCGGGCCGGCACGAGTGGCGGGTGACGGACCTGCGGGACCGGGGGATTGACCCGGACGACGAGGACGACCCGCTGTGCCGGCGTGAGCGGAAGCGGGTGACCGTGCAGTTTCTTACCCCCCCGGAGGTTTCCCGGTGACCGAGTTTGTGCAGGGGTCCGGCACACCACATGTTCACGAGCGGTGCTCGGTCGCGATGGTGGTCAGCCTGGACGTCGCCGGCCACGGCGACGGGCGGAGGCTGGCGACCCATGTCGTCGGTGAGCTGTTGAAGCAGGCGGTGGAGGACCGGGTGGTCCCAACCGGCCTGCTGACCATCCATGTGGGGCCGGCGGAGCTGGTCCAGGATGCGGTCCGGGAGGTCAGCGCGCACGCCTTGGGCCCGGTGGACCCGGGGGATCCGGAGTTGGACCAGATGGACGCGGCGGTGCGGGATAACCCGGGCCGGTTGGCGGCGGTGGCGTACGCGCACTGCCAGCATGTGGACTCGCTGCCCGACGGGGTGCGGGAGCAGTTCCGGTGACTACGCCGCCGGTGGAGTCAGACGTGGTGGTGTGCGCGGTCGGCGGCTTTCCGCCACCGCTGCCGCAGCACCTGCTGGTGGTGGCGTTCGACGAGCTTCTGCGGTCGTGCACGGACCGGGGGCTGGTGCTGTCGGGGGTGGCGACGGTGAAGGTGGGGCCGTCGGCGCTGGTGGCGGAGGTGCTGGCCCGGCACCGGGACACCACGCCGCTGCTGACTCCGCAGATGCTGGCGTCCTACGACCAGTGGCAGGCGATGCTCGGCGAGCGGGCGGACTCGCTGGCCGCGGTCGCCTCCTGCGCCGGTGCACCACCTGCGGGGGAGCCCTCCGGTGGCTGACCTGCGGGTGCTGGCCGACGGCACCCTGGTGTGCGGCTGGTGCGGCGTTGTCATGCGGCCCACCAGCCCGGTGCCGGCTGGCGTGGCCGGCGTGGCCACCGCGGTGGCGGTGGCCGGGGACGGCAGCCCGCCGTACGTGCAGGTGTCCTTCCCGGGCGGCCGGGCGGTGCGCCATGACTGCAGGGCGGTTCCGGCGGAGGTGCTGGCCCGGCTGCTGGGGGATGCGCCGGTGGCGCCGGTGGGCCGGTGTGTGCATGAGATGCTGCCCGGCCAGTGCGCCGTCTGCCGCTCACCGGCAGCGCTTCCCACGGAGCGCGGCCCGACGGTGGCGGCACGGTTCGAGGGGCCGTGCCATGGCGGCTGCGGCGGCTGGGTGTGCGTGGGTGACCCGGTTGTGCTGGTCGACGGCGAGTGGGTGTGCGCCCGGGACTGCGGGCCCGGGTGAGGCCAGGGCGGCTCGTCCCGAGGCGGAGAAGGCCGCAGCCGGCCCGGGACGCGGAGCCGGCTACCGACTGGCCGGGGCTGCGCGAGGCGCTGTGGGAGCGCTGTAAGGGGCTCTGCGAGTCGTGCGGGTACAGGCTGGCCGGCCCGGACCGGTTCGACGCCCACCACCGGCAGGCCCGCGGGCAGGGCGGCCGGGACGTGCTGCCCTGCCTGGTGGCGCTGCACGGGCCGTGCCACACCGTGCAGCCGTACTCGGTGCACATGCGCCCGGAGTGGGCCCGGGCCCGGGGGCTGATAGTGCGCCGTGGTGCGGACCCGGCGCGGGTGGCGCTGCTGCTGCCCGACGGCCGGCTGGTGCTGCTCGACGACGCGGGCGGCTACGTGACGGTGATGGAGCGGGAAGGGGTGGCGGGTGGCGGAGAGCTTCGCTGAGGCGTTCGACGACTGGCGCCGGTGTCCGGACACCGGCGACGACGCTGAGTACCGCCGGGCCGCGCAGGTGGCGCTGCAGCAGGAGTGCCTGCTGCTGGCCGACGCGCTGGCGCTGCTGACCCACGAGTTCGAGCCGGCCGGCAGGGACCCGGCGTTCTGCGCCCGCTGCCCGTCGCGGGTGGACGCCGCGGTGCACCACACGGTCCGGTGGCTGCGCCGGCGGTACGGGCTGGGGGTGTGAGCGGTGCCGCAGCCGTGGGCCAAAGTGCCGCTCAGCGTGTGGCGGCAGGCATGGCAGGCGCTGCAGCTGGCGCTGGAGGAGAACGGCTGGGCTGTGGCGAACTACCGCTGGGGCTACGAGGCCGGCTACGACCGTGGCTACGAGCAGGCGGAGGCGGACATGGCGGAGGCGTGGGTGCAGTCGGTGGCGACGGCTCGCGGAGCCCTGCGGGGGCCGTCGGCCTGCGTGCTGGACCAGCGCCGGGGTGAGCACCCGCCGGCGGGGTGCGGGGACGAGTGGTGCCCGTACCAGACTGCGGAGCAGCGGCTGGCGGTGGCGGCAGCGGCGGAGCGGCGGTTGGCCGCCGCGGACGGGTTCTGCGCCCGGCTGGCGGAGCGGCAGTTCCGGGACTTCTACGACCGGCAGCCGGAGCTGCCCCGGTGAGGCCGTGGCTGGTGGTGGAGGTGGACCGGGTGCGGGGGGTGGCCGCGGTGCGGGGCCGGGACGCGCGGCGGGTGGCGGCGCTGGTCAGCACCGTGCCGCCGCGGTGGTCGGAGCAGGGCCGGGGGTGGCTGCTGCCGGCGGCCTACGCGGAGGACGTCCGCACCTACGGGCAGTCCCAGTGCCACGAGTGGGTGCTGGTGTTCAACCGGAAACAGATGTGAAGGGAAGGGGATGCAGTGAACATCGAGGTCGAGCCGATGGTCGAGGAGGCGCTGTCTACAGCGTTTCAGCGCACCAACACGTACGGGGAGTTCGTGGGCGAGGCGGTGACGCTGCGGGAGGTCATCGTCGACGAGTCCAGGAAGCTGCTGGGGAAGCTTATGGACCCGTACCGGCGGGAGCGGGGCTCGTTCGCTGAGAGCCTGGTACGAGCCGAGGTGGACAAGGCGCTGCGGGCGGAGCTGCTGGACGTGGTCCAGGCGGAGAAGGCCCGGGTGGTGGCGCTGGTGCAGGCGAAGGCAGCCGAGCTGATCGCCGAGTCGGTGAAGGCAGCGGTGAGCCGCTGATGCTGGTTGTTCACCGTGACTCAAGCCGCCCGGACAGCCAGGGCCAGTTCTGGGTGGAGCTGGTCGAGGACGTGGGCGGGCACCACAAGCGTAACCCGAGCCGGGTCGGCTACTGGTGCGACCAGGCTCACCTGCGGCACATGGTGTTCGGCCTGCTGGAGCAGTTCCGGTACGAGCTGTTCTCGGCGCTGCTGGACGGTTCCCGGGCGCCTGGGCCGCCGGACCGTGCCGAGCCGCTGTCCGGTGCTGGGCTGTCCGTTGAAGGCTGCTGGCGGCAGGCGCTGCGGGAGGCGCCGGACAACCCCGGCCGGGAGTTTCTGGCGTACAGGCTGCTGGCGCTGCTGGAGGAAAACGGCCACTGCCCGCTACCGGCCGAGGAAGCCCCCTTCTGACGAACCGCAGCGGCCGTCCCCCCGGGCGGCCGAGGGTCGCAACGCAACTGACGAACCGAGAGGAGCGGCATGAGCCGTCTCGTTTTTCTGGACACGGAGACCGTGACCCTGGAGGCCGGCCCGGACGTGGTGTGGGAGGTCGGGGCCATCGTCCGCGACCCGGGCCGGCCGGACGCGGAGTGGCGGTTCCAGCTGCGGCCCAACATGGGGAAGGCCGACCCGGGGTCGCTGGAGGTGTGCCGGTTCGCCGAGCGCTACGAGCTGGCCGGGCACCAGCAGGCGCTGGCCTGGTACCCGGCGGAGACGCCGAAACCGGCGCGGCTGACGTTCGGCGCGCTGGCGGTGTCGCTGCACACGCTGCTGGCCGGCAGGCACGTGTTCGGCATCTGCCCGTCGTACGACACGCTGCGGCTCGGGCTGTTCCTGCGCCGGCAGTGGGGGAAGACGCCGGGTTATGCCGACCCGTGGCACTACCAGCCGCATGACGTGGAGGACGAGGTGGCCGGCTACCTGCAGGGTCTTGACAGCGCGGTACCTGCCGAGCTGCTGGCGGTGCCGCGGCCGACGGAGGAGCTGTGCCGGGCGGTGGGGGTGGACCCGGAGTCCTACGAGAAGCACACGGGGTTGGGGGACGCCCGGCTGGCCCGGGACCTGCACGACGCGGTGACGACGCGGTGACGCCGCGGTGAGCCGCCGACGCCCGGCGCCGCCGTGCGGCACCCCGGCCGCCTACACGCGGCACTGCAGGTACAGGGAGGCAGTGGACGAGGCGTGCCGGGCAGCGCACAGCGCGGCGATGACGGAGTGCCGGGTGAACCGCGGGGAGACGGCCCGCACCAACGAGCTGGTGAACCTGCCGGAGGACAGCCGCCAGGACGCGGCCCGGCTGGTGCGCCGGCATACGGAAGGGGAGGCGGAGTGCGCGGACCTGCTGGCGATGCTGGGCCTGGCCGTGGTGGAGACCGCGGGGGTGGGCGGGTGAGCGCCTGGGAGCGGCTGGGCATCTACCTGCGGCTGCTGGGCCTGCTGCCGCACATGGTGGCTGAGGCGCGGGCCGGGGTGCCGTACGAGGACAGCGTGTTCGCCTGGCGGGTGGACGAGCTGCACCGGCGGCTGGGGTACGGCCGGTGACCCCGTACGTCGTTGGGATTGATCTGTCGCTGACCGCTACCGGGGTGGCGGTCTGGGATGTCGCGCTACCCGGCACGGTGCCCTTGCTGCTGCTGGAGACGGTGGTGCCGGCGCCGCGGCTGGACGGGCTGCGCCGGCTGCGGTCGGTCCGCAGCGAGGTGACCGCCCGGGTGCGGGGTGCTGACCTGGTGGTGCTGGAGGGGCTGTACCCGCAGCGGCAGGCGAACGCGTACAGCAACGAGCGGGCCGGGCTGTGGTGGCTGGTCGTGGACCGGCTGGACGCGCTGGCCGTCCCGTACGCGGTGGTGCAGCCGTCGGCGGTGAAGGTGTACGCGACCGGGAAGGGTGGCGGGAAGGGGCTGACGAAGGTGTCGGTGGCGGTGGCTGCGGCGAAGCGGTACGACGTGAGCCCGCAGGACGACAACCAGGCGGACGCCTGCATTCTTAGCTGTATGGGGCTGCACCACCTGGGGTGTCCGCCGGCCCCGGTGCCGGCCACCCACGAGCGGGCGCTGAAAGCAGTGGTGTGGCCGTGAGCGCCTGCCGGTCCTGTAAGGCGCCGGTGCGGTGGGTGGCGACGGCCGCGGGCAGGCTGATGCCGCTGGACCCGGAGCCCGACGGTGAGCGCGGCAACATGGCGTTCGGCCCGGACGGCAGGGTGTACCCGCTTTCCGCTGCGGAGCTGGAGGAGGCCCGCGGCAGTGAGCCGCTGTTCACCTCGCACTTCGCCACCTGCCCCTCCGCCTCGGAGCACAGGAAAAGGAGAAGCACATGAACGACACCGAGGTCGCCCGGAAGGGGGCAGCGGGCATAGTCGACCTTGAAGCGCAGTCCCGGTACGTCATCCGCTGTAGCTGTGGGGTGCGTGGTGACCGGTGCTCCGGTGAGCGCTGACGACGCGCTGGCGGAGGTGTACGCGCAGATACCCGCTGTCGGGTGCAGGGGCTTGTGCTGGCGGTCGTGCGGGCCGGTCGACTGCGGTGACCGGGAGCGGGAGCGGCTGGCCGAGGCCGGGGTCGTGCTGCCACCGGCGGCGGAGGCAGTCGCGGCCGGCTCCATGTGCCCGGCGCTGTCGCCGTACGGCCGGTGCACGGTGTACGCGGTGCGCCCGGCGGTGTGCCGGCTGTGGGGTGCGGCGGCGGCTATGCCGTGCCCGCACGGGTGCCGCCCAGCGGGTGGGCTGCTGCCCGACGCGCGGGCCCGGCGGCTGCTCGCGGAGGCGTCGCGGCTGTGAGGGACGCCCGGGTGGATTCGGCCCTCGCCGACCTGCGAAGCGCTGTGCAGGCCCTCACCGAGGACCGCCAGCGGTACCTGCAGCGGCTGGAGGAGCCCCGCTTCGCCACCGTGCCCAGCCTGCTGGGGCAGCTGCGGGACGCGGTGGCCCGCGGGCAGGAGACCGGTGCGGTGTCCACCGGGGTGAGGTGGCGGCTTCCCGTGGACGCTGCCGCCTTCGACCTGCTGGCCCGCATCGGGCAGGACACTGCCGGGTGGTGCGCCCTCGCCGGGCTGCGTAGGCGGGGGGGGCTGGAGTTGGACCTGCGGGGGCTGGCCGGGCATGCCTCCCGCTGGGCGGCTACGGACGTGCCCGCCGTGCTGCGCCTGGCCGACGACGTCGCTGGCTGGGCCGCCAGCGTACGCGCCCTGCTGGCCGAGCAGCGCGGTGAGCGGGACCTGCCGGGCATGGCCTGCCCGCGCTGCCCGCCCGGCGCCGACGGCCGGGGCCGGACCAGGGTGCGGGAGCTGCGGGACGGCCAGGTGCTGCTGGTACCGGCGCTGACGTTCGCCGGGTCGCCGATGCCGACGGTGCGCTGCCGGGGCTGTGGGCACGCCTGGCAGGGCGAGGACATCCACAAGCTGGCTGGCCCGCCGGAAACCCGCTCGCGCGGCTCTCAGGCCGTCTGAGCGGGTTTCCGTGGTGCACTACAGGTGTGTGTTGCCTACGTTAGGCCTTGACCGGCATGACGGCGGCGCGGAACGTCTCCCCGATCCGTACCCGCGCCAGCCTCGGCGCTTCGCGGCTCTCGCTCCACCCGGTGTACTGCCAGTGCACCACGTCGTCGCCGACGGCACGCGCGGACTCGGCCAGCGCTTTCAGCCACTTCGCGCTGACCGCGAACTGCCCACCTGGCAGCGACGGCCCACCTGTGCGCTCGTCATGCTCAGGCCAGGTGGCCTCGTTGCCGACCCACACGGCACCGCACAGCGCGCACCGGTCTGTGGTGGGCCGGGCGACACACCGCGCCGCGGTGGGCGACTGGACGTCGGTGTCCTCGGGCAGGAAGCCCCGCCAGTCCGGGAAGTCGTACCCGGTGGTCAGCAGCCCCAGGGTGACACCAGCCAGCGGGACGGACACGGTCAGCGTCTCCGCCCAGCGTGCCCCGCCGTACGTGGCGCCCGGCTCGGGGGTGAGCGTGACGTTCCCGGAGTGTTTTGCGGCCAGCTTCGCGGTTCTGACGACCTGGGCGGCGTCGTCACAGTCCACCAGGAACCGGAACGGCTCGCCGGTGCGACTACTGGTGGACACGGTGTCGGTGGCCAGGGTGTAGCCGTTAGTGGCCACGGCGGTCAGCGTGCCCCGCTCCACTTCAAGCAGCACCGAGCACAGGTGCGGCAGGGCACGGTCCCGGGACGTGTGCGGCAGCACGCTGGCCAGCACGCTGGCCAGGTCCCCCGCGCCCACCGTCAGCGCAGTGGCCGCAACCGGTACGGCGGGTGGGTCGGGGTGGGTCATGGCGGGTGGGTCGGGGTGGGTCATGGTGGGTCCTCCTGTCTTGCGCTGGGCCGGGCCCGGCGC
>Ga0210378_10001444_pt1 | contig 12399 bp, 14 predicted proteins | sample PLM1_60_b1redo_FD_155465 | JGI IMG/M metagenome (GOLD analysis project Ga0210378, IMG submission 155465) | Groundwater sediment microbial communities from an aquifer in East River, Colorado, USA - PLM1_60_b1 redo | ecosystem: Environmental > Terrestrial > Soil > Riparian zone | place: USA: East...
CGACGACCATTTCGCGCCGCCGATCGAGGTTCGCGCCGAGCCACGGTTCGCCGCGGGCGTCCTCGAGGAGCTCGAGGCGCTCGGCCACCCAGTGTCCCGAACCGAGCCATTCGACTCCGGGCTGGGGCACGCCCACGCGATCGAGCTCGCCGAAGGCGGCCCATCGGAGGGAAGCTCCCTCGCCGCCGCCACCGACCCCCGAAGCGCAGGCCTACCCGCCGTCTGGTAAGTGTCCAGTCTGCGATCGTCGCGGAGGGGCGGCCACGGCAAGGCCCACGGTCGCCGCAGGCGTCGTTCAGGCGAAGGCGCCGGCGAGCACGTGAGCGAGCGCGCCCCCATCTGCGATCGTCGCGGAGGGGCGACCATGGGAAGGCGGCGCAGAGCAGCGCAGCGAGCGGGCTTGAAGGCCCGTGAGCGAGCAGCGCAGAAGCCAACGCGCCCCTGGTCGTTCCTCCGCGGCAGCTTTCGAGTTATCCTCCGCCTCACCGGTGGCGGGCTGCGCTCACACGACGCCGCCACCGGCCCCCACATCGCCCAGCCCGCGGGAGCCCTCGTGACTTCGAACGTCGGCCAGAACTATCCGTACACGAGCGAGACAGACGCGGAACGTGCCGCCGTGATCGCCAGGCTCGTAGCCGAGCGCGAAGGCCTCGCCGACAAGGTGGCCGCCGAGACGTCCCCGGTCGACGAGAATGCTCGTTGGTGGGTCTGGAAGTGCCCGACGAAAGGCTGCCCCGGCTTGCTTCACGTTGCCGGCTATGCCCACGACCTGCACGCCCTCTACGTCGTCTGTGACGGGACCTGCGGCAAGACGTTCCTGCGCTGACGTCCACCCCGACGCCCTGCGCTGGCATCTGCTTCGGCTGGGCCGCGTGATCGGCCGCGGAACGCTCGACTCTTGATCCGGTTACCGCAAATGGCCATCGTGCACCACCTGCCGGAGCGGTTCCGAGAAGCGTCAAAGTAGGCCCACCGGCAGACGTCGTTCGAGCAGACCTTGAGTCGGTCGAGTGTCCCGTCCGCGGCGGCTTGGGCAAGGACGCCGAGGATCCGTCCGAGCGCCCCAGCCAGGCCGGAAGACCGGCTCGGCGCGAGGCCGATCCCGTCCGCCGTCGCCCGGACGCGGAGCGGCAGCCGGCCGGCCGCCCGATCGAACCGCCGCGTGGCCGATTCCGACGGCGCGCCGTGAGTCCGGCCTTCGAGCACGTCGCGGATCGCCTCGCGCAGCTCGACCACGCGTGCGACGTCGGCGTCGGACAGCCTGGACCGTGAGCCGGGCAGGCCAACAGAAGCGAGCCACTGCCGCACGCCGGACGGGCCGTCGAAAGCTTCATCGCCGCCTTCGATGTCGACGCTGTTCAGGAACCGCTGGACGAGCCGGATCGGCTCCGGCGCGGGAGGTCGGGTTCCGGGCTCGAGGGTATCCGTGGAAAGAGCGATTGCCATGGCCATAGCCTAGCACCACCGTAATTAAGTTAGCGGTTGCGTAACCAGTCACCGTCAATGGTCGGTTATAGTGGGCCAGATGAGGACGACCGCCCGTCGCGACTTCCAGCTGTTCTGGGCCGGCCAAGCGGTGTCGCTTGTCGGCTCGCAGGTTTCGGCCCTGGCGTTGCCGCTGACCGCAGCGCTCGCCCTCGACGCCGGACCGGTTCAGATGGGCCTGCTCGGCGCGGCCGCCTTCTTGCCGTTCCTGTTCCTGACTCTGCCCGCGGGCGCCTGGATCGACCGAAGGCGGCGACGACCCATCCTGATCAGCGCCGACATCGGCCGCGGCCTCCTGATTGCGGTCATCCCCATCGCGGCTGCCGCTGGAGTGCTCCGGATCGAAATCCTGTACATCGTCGCGCTCGGGAGCGGCTGCTGCCAGGTCCTCTTCGATCTCGCCTATCTTGCCCACGTTCCGTCGCTGGTCCCACGCGAAGAATTGACGCAGGCGAACGGCCGGCTGCAAGCGACCGCGTCGGCCGCGGAGGTCGGTGGACCGGGGATCGCGGGCCTCCTCGTCCAGGCTGTGGGGGCGCCTCTCGCGCTCCTTCTGGATGCGCTCAGCTACCTGGTCTCGGCAGTCAGCCTCCGCCTGGTCTCGACGCCAGAGCCACCGCCCACACCATCGACCGCATCTCCGAGTCTGCGGGCCGAGGTCATCGAAGGCCTGCGGTTTCTACGGCGCCAGCCGGTCCTGCGCGCCTGCGCGTTCGAGGCCGCCCAGTACAACCTGTTCAACCAAGTCATCATCGCCGTGCTGATCCTTCACGCGACTCGCGAGATCGGCCTCGAGCCTGCCCTCATCGGACTGGCGTTCGCCGTCGGGAGCGTCGGCTCGCTCTTCGGGGCCGCGCTCGCGCCGGGGATCGCGCGGCGTATCGGCGTGGGACCGGCGATCGCAGGATCGATGGTCGTCGCGTGCGCGGCGCCGGTGCTCTTGCCGCTCGCCGCGTCGACCAGTCTGCCCGCCGTGGTGCTCGCTACGTCGTTCGCGATCGGCGGATTTGGGGTCGCGATCAGCAACGTCCATATCGTGACGCTTCGGCAGGCGATCACCCCCAATGCGATGCTCGGCCGGCTCAACGCGAGCTACCGCACGCTCGTGTACGGCGCAATCCCCATCGGAGCGCTGCTGGGCGGCCTGCTCGGCGAGGTGATCGGCCTCCGTGGAACCATCGTGGTTGGTGCCGTCGGCATTTTTGTCGCGCCGGCCTGGGTCCTGGGATCGGCCGTCCCGCGGATGCGCCGCGTGCCCGATCATGTCGACATGGAGGGAGACAGATGATCGCTCGCCGCTGGCGCGGCAAGGTCCGCGCCGCCGACTTTGACGCCTATCTCGCATACCTCGAGGAGAGCGGCATCGCTGCCCTCGGGGCAACACCCGGGAACGAGGGCGTTGCCGTCTTCCGCCACCTCGACGAAAGGACCGACACCGCCGAATTCGAGGTTGTCTCCTACTGGCGGGGTCTCGACGACATCAAGGCGTTCGCGGGCGATGACATCTCGGTCGCCCGATTCTTTCCCGAGGACGACCGCTATCTCGTCGATCGCGAGCTGACGGTCCGCCACGACGTCGTCGACAGCTACGCCGCGGTCCGTGGCTGAATCCGCACCCCCGGCGCCTCCCGAGGTCGACTCCTCGCGACGGCGGCTCATTACCGAGGCCGCCGGCATCGTCGTAAGCGCCGTCGGCTTCGGGTTCGTCTACGGCCTTGCCGCCCGGGACGCCGGCTTCTCGCCGGTCGAAGCCCTGGCGATGAGTACGCTTGCGTTCGGCGGGGCCGCGCAGTTCGCGGCCGTCGGGTATGTGGCCGGCGGTCTCGCCTGGCCGGGCGTCGTGCTGCTGACGGCGCTCCTCAACGCCCGCCACCTCCTCTACTCGGCAGCTCTGGCGCCGTGGCTCCGGGATCGGCCATTCGTCGAGCGGGCGGCGGCGGCCCACCTCCTGACCGACGAGTCGTTCGCGCTGACCATGGCCCACTTCCGGCGCCTCGGCCGGGCCGACATGTGGGGCTACTGGGTCGCCGGTATCGGTGCCACGTTCATCCCGTGGAACCTCGCGACGCTGGCCGGCGTGATGGTCGGCGGCTCCATCCCTGACCCTGACCGGTTCGGGATCGACGTGATCTTCCCCGCTGCGATGATCGGGCTGGCCGTGGGGCTGATCAGCGGGCGGCGTGAGGTCGTCGCGGCGATTAGCGGGGCGGCGATCGGGGTCGTGGTCGCACTCGTTGCCGGGCCGCCGATCGGGATCATCGCCGGAGGGCTCATCGGCCCGGCGATCGGGCTGCTCGTGCCCGCGGCCGCCGCCCACGAGACGGCTCCGCTCGGGAGTCCCGCGTCGGCGAACCGCTACGCGATGCCGGGCACGCACGTCGAGCCCGGCGACGGGCCGCAGGCGCCGCCGGAGCGACCAGGACCGGGCCGATGAAGACCGATCTGGTCCTACTGGCGGTTCTGATGCTCGTCGTTACCTACCCCTCGCGCGCTCTCGGCCTCCTCGCACCGGGCATGGATCGCCTGCCCCGAAAGGCCTTCGACTACCTGCAGCTCGTCGGCCCTGCCATTCTCTCGGCCCTTGCCGCCGTCGCCGTGATGGTCGTGACGACCGACGCCGGACCGACCTTCCACGTCGGGCTTGAATGGCTGGCCGTGGGAGCCTGCCTCGCCGTCGTCGCCTGGCGCCGAAACCTCTTCCTCGGCCTTGTGACCGCGGTCGTCATCGCCATCGTCGGCCGGCTGGCTGGTTTCGGTTGAGGCTCGCCGCTGGCTAGCCGCGACGAGCGTCCGCCTCGACCTCGACGAGGAGGGACGGTTCCATCAGGCCGGCGACCTGGACGAGGGTCGAGGCGGGCCGAATGTCGCCGAAGATTTCGCCATGGACCGCCGCGACCGCCGGCGCGTCGGCGATCGAAACCACGTACATCCTAGTGCGCACGACGTCGCCAAGCGAAAAGCCCGCTTCGGCCAGCGCCCGCTCGACGATCGCCCACGCGGCCCGGGCCTGGGCGGTGGCGTCCCCCGGGTTGAGGGAGGGCCCGCCGGGGCCGGCATCGGTCGTGCCCGAGACGTGGCAGGCATCGCCCACGACAATCGCCCGGCTGTAGCCCACCGACGCCTCCCACGGCCCACCCGACGAGATCCGCCGGCGATCAGCCACGCCGTTCCCTGAACGCCGGGTCGCGCGCGACCGCCAGCAGCAGACCCGCGAACAGCGCGGTCCGCGGCACGATGGAGACGAGATCAAGATATTCGGCCGGCGAGTGGTCGTTGCCGCCGATCGGCCCCAGGCCGTCGAGCGTCGGAACGCCCAGCCCGGACGTCGTGTTCGCGTCCGACGCACCCCCGGTCGCGGTGTCCTTGACCTCGAAGCCGAGCCGACCGGCGATCGCGACGGCATGGTCGACGAGCCGCCCCGAGCGCTCCAGCTTCTCCATCGGCCGGTGGCGGGCTCGGCGCTCGACTTCGACGCTGGTGTCCGGCACCTCCGTCGCCGCAGCCACGGTGCGGATCGCCGCCTCGGCCTCGTCCTGACTGACGGCATCGGTCGCCCGGACGTCGACCTCGAGGACGCAGCGTTCGGCGACGACGTTCGGACGGGTGCCGCCGCTGATGACGCCGGCGTTGACAGTGACTCCCGGCCAGCGGCCATTGAGGGCATGCAGATCTCGGACGATGCGGGCGGCTTCGAGGATCGCGCTTCGGCCCTTCTCCGGCTCGACACCCGCATGGGCCGCCCGACCGTGGACGGTAAGCACGAGGTCGAGCGTCCCCTTCCGCGACGACACGATGTCGCCGTTCGCGCGCGCACACTCGAGCACGAAGCACGCGTCCACGTCGGGTGCCAGCGCCCGGATGTGCGGCGATGAGGACGGTGAACCGATCTCCTCGTCGGGGTTGGCGACGAAGACGATCCGCTCGAACGGCAGGCCGACCTCCCGTGTGAGCTCGACGAGGGCTCGCAGGCCGTAGAGCCCGGTCAGCAGGCCCGACTTCATGTCGGTGACGCCGGGCCCGAACGCCTGGCCGCCCTCGGTCCGGAACGGCCGCTCTGCCGCGGTGCCGGGATCGAAGACCGTGTCCATGTGGCCGATGAGGAGGACGCGCGGACCGGCGCCCGGCGAACCTTGGACGGTCCCGACGATCGTCGGCCCGAGGCGCCCCTCCGGATCGGGATGGCTGACGATCTCGGCGCCGAGGGCAGTGAGGAACCCGGCCACGAACGTCGCGACCTCCTCGACTCCGGCCGGGGTGTAGCTGCCGCAGTCGATGTTCACGAGGCGCTCGAGATCGGCGAGGTAGGCCGGCTCGGCGGCGCGGACGTTGGCCTCGATGGCCGCGAGCTCGTCGGCCGTGACGCCGGCGCCCGGCGAGGCGATCGTCTCCATTCGGCCAGTCTACGAGGCCCGCCGCTTGCTATCCTCGCCGGATCGTGCGCCAGGTCGAGATCCGACTCCTCGAGGGTCCGAACGTCTACCGGCTCGAGCCGGTGGTCAAAATCGAGGTGGCGATCGGCCGCCGGCGGACCTGGTACGGCAAACGGGCGCCCGGTCGCCACGCCCTCGTCCGGCTCGCAGCCGTGATCCCGCGGCGGGGCTGGCCCGGGCAGATCGAGGGAGTCGTCGACTGGGCTCGACGCTTGAGGGCAGAGCACGGCGAGGGCCGCGGCGGCGTCGTGGTCCATCGCTCGTCCGATCCCGGCCACTGGATCATCACGTTCCCGTGGATCGGCGCGGAACGAGCCCACACGATCGCCGAGGGGGCGCTCGCCCTCGCTGAGCGTGACGTCTCGCCGGCTCGCCGGGCCCGATTGACGGGAGCGCAAGAGCGGATCCTCGCTCGCTGGCAGGCCCGGATCGCGGATGCTCGGGCGACCCCGCCGACGTGGATCCGCGACGCCGACCGCAAGATCCCCGTCGTCTCGATCACCGGAACCAACGGCAAGAGCACGGTAACAAGGCTCATTACCCACATCCTCGTCAGGGCCGGTCGGCGGGTCGGGACGACGACGTCCGATGGCGTGCTGGTCAACGAGCGGCTCATCGATCCCGGCGACTGGACCGGGCCTGGTGGTGCGCTCCAGATCCTCGACAGGTCAGATCTGGACGTTGCGGTCCTCGAGACCGCCCGCGGTGGCTTGGTCCTGCGGGGAATGGGCTACGAGTCGAACGAGGTCAGCGTCGTCACGAACGTGACGTCGGACCATCTGGATCTCCAGGGCATCCACACGCTGCCCGAGCTGGCCGAGGTCAAGGCCACCGTCGCCCGGGTCACGAAACCGGACGGCTGGGCGGTCCTCAACGCCGACGACCACCTCGTGGCCGCGAACGCCCGCCGGGTCCGAAGCCACGTCGCCCTGTTTTCGCTCGTTCCCGGTGGCTCTGCCGCCGTTCGGCGGAACGTGGCGGCCGGCGGGCGCGGCTACGTCGTCCGCGACGGCTGGGTCATGGAGCTCACGCCGAAGGGCGATTCGCGGATCGTTGAGCTTGTCCGGATCCCGATCACGATCGGTGGCATCGCGCGGCACAACGTCGCCAACGCGCTCGCCGCGGCCGGGGCAGCGCGCGGGCTCGGGGCGTCGATCGCCGAGGTCGCCGACGGGCTCGTCGAGTTTCGCCCGACATCGGATCGGTCGCCCGGTCGGCTGAATCTTTACCGGGTCGGGGCGCGGATCGTGATCGTCGACTTCGCCCACAACGAGGCTGGCGTGTCGGCCGTGCTCGACGTTGCCGAGGGGATCGCCGGCGGCGCCGCGGGTCGGGCCGCGCCGATCACCGCGATCGTGGGCACGGCGGGCGACCGGCCCGACGACACGCTTCGCGGGATCGCCCGGATCGCCGCGAGCCGGGCCCAGCACGTCGCGATCAAGGAGACGCTGAAGTACCTTCGCGGCCGGTCGCGCGAGTCGATCGTGGGCGAGCTGCTCGCAGGCGTTCGGGAGGCCGGCGTCTCGACCGCCGACGTGCCGATCTACGAATCGGAGACGGCGGCGCTCAAGGCGGAGCTGGCCGATGCGGCGGCCCGCCCGCGGGTCATCGTCCTGCTCTGCCACGAGGAACGCGAGGAGGTGTTCCAACTCCTCGAGTCGCTCGGCGCGCGCCCAATCGACGTCGCCACCGAGCTGACCTCGCTCGTGCCCCGGCTCCAGGAGCGGCCGCGCCGGCATTGATTTCCGCGGGCCGCGACCGCATCATCGGGCACGATCGCGCCGATTGGCCGACGCAGAGGGATGGAGGACGTTCCATGGAGACGGCGATCGGCATCGCCCTCATCATCATCGCGGCCCTCGAGATCGCCTTGATCATCCGCACCGTCAGCGCGAACACCCCTTACCAGTCCTGAGGTTCGGGGCTCAGCCCGCCGGGTCGGCCACCAGGACGCCATCGTCGATCGACCAGATGAGCCGGACGGCGTCGCCGATCTCCCACTGGCGCCGGCCCTCGTCGCGTTGCTCGCGCACGGCGGCCCGCTGGCCGTCGGACAGCGTGAGCCCGTACTTCCGATCCGAACCCAGGTAGAGCGCGTCGGCGACGGTCGCCTCCACGGCGTTGGCGCCGCCCGGAACGCCGGCGTCGCCGGCGACGATCCGGATTCGTTCCGGTCGGACGACCAGGGCGGCTGCCGCACCTGTGGCGAGCGCCGACCGCTGCGCCGCTGCGGGCCCCACCCGCCAGCGCCACGCGCCCCGAGCGACCCACCCAGCGCCGCTGTCGTCGCCTTCGTAGCGCCCGCGGAGGATGTTCGACTCACCGATGAAGTCGGCGACGAACAACGAAACCGGCCGATCGTAGAGATCCTCGCCGCTGCCGAGCTGCTCGATCCGCCCGGCGCTGAAGATCGCGATCCGATCGCTCATAACGAGCGCCTCTTCCTGGTCATGCGTCACGTAGAGGACCGTGGCTCTGAGTTGTCGGCTGACGTGCAGGATCTCCAGCTGGAGCGCCTCGCGAAGCTTCCGATCGAGGGCGCCCAGCGGCTCGTCCATGAGCAGGAGCTGCGGCTCGAAGACGACCGCCCGGGCGAGGGCGATCCGCTGCTGCTGGCCGCCCGACAGCTGGCGCGGGTAGCGATCGCCGAACTTCTCGAGCTTGACCAGGGCGAGCGCGTCGGCGACCCGGCGGGTGATCTCAGGCCGCGCGGTTCGTCGCATCTGGAGCGGGAATGCGATGTTCTGGGCGGCCGTCATATGCGGGAAGAGCGCGTAGTTCTGGAACACCATGCCGACGTCGCGCCGGTATGGCGGGACCCGGGTCATGTCGCTACCGTCGATCTCGATCGACCCGCCACTCGGTGCCATGAAGCCCGCAACCATTCGGAGGGTCGTCGTTTTCCCTGAGCCGGAAGGGCCAAGGAGCGTGACGAACTCGCCGCGCCGAACCTCCAGGTCGACACCGTCGACTGCCGTCGCGTCGCCGAAGGATTTCCGCAGGCCGCGGACGACAAGCGCGGGACGCTCGCCCGGCGGGGCGGCTACTGCCGGTGGCGAGGCGGGAGCGGTCATCGGGCCGGCGCCTGGCGGCGGACGACGAGCAGCAACAGCAGCAACACGGTGGTCACGACGAGGAGTGTGGTCGAGACGGCCGCGACAGTCGGGTCGACGACCTGGCGGACCTGCTCCCACATCTCGACCGGCAGCGTCCGGAACCGGGCCGTCGTCAGGAAGATCGCGACCACGACCTCGTCCCACGACGTGATGAACGAGAAGATCGCGCCGGCGAGGACGCCCGGCAGGATGATCGGCAGCGTGATTCGCATGAAGCTCCGGCGCGGGTCCGCGCCGAGGTTCGCGGCGGCCAGCTCGAGGTTCCGGTCCATCGTCCGCAGGCTCGTGCCCACGTTGACGATGACGAACGGAAGTGCGAGAGCCGTGTGGGCCAGGACGAGCCCGAGGAGTGAGCCGCTGATGCGCCATTGGACGAACAGCGAGAACATCCCGATGGCGATGATCACGACCGGCACGATGAGCGGCGTCAGCGCGATCGCGTTCACGATGTTCCGGCCGGGAAACCGTCCGCGCGTCAGGCCGAGGGCGGCAAGCGTCCCGAGCACGGTCGCGAGGATCGCCGTCAGGACGGCGACCTCGAGGCTGTTCACCATCCCGGACGACCACTGCCGGTCGGTGAACATCCGCTCGTACCACTGGAGCGAGAAGCCCTCCGGCGGGAAGCTCATGATGCTCGCCTCTGTGAAGCTCATCGGGATGATCACCAGCGTCGGAGCGAGCAGGTAGAAGACCGTCAGGGCGCCGAGCGCCGCCATGAGCAACCGTCGGGGCTGGCGCCACGATTCGGTCATCTCATTCCTCGACGGCGCTGCCGAAGACGTCGCGCAAATGCACGAATCGTGATGCAACGAACAGGAAGGCGAAGGTAACCGCCATCAGCAGAACCGCCATCGCGCTGGCGGAGCCCCAGTCGAGGGCTTGTTGGATCTCGTCGACGATCAGCTGACTGATCATCTGGTCCCGGAGGCCGCCTAGCAGCGCAGGGGTGATGTAAAAGCCGAGGGCCAGGACGAAGACGAGCAGGCAACCGGCGAGAACACCCGGCAGGCTGAGCGGGACGAAGACACGGAGAAACGCGGAGCTCGGCGTCGCCCCCAGGTTCGCCGCCGCCCTACCAAACTCCGGGTCGATCCGGCGCATGACGGCGTACATCGGCAAGACCATGAATGGCAGCAGGATGTGCGACATGCCGATGATCACCCCGCCCGTTGTGCGGATCAGGGTCAGGGGCTCGGAGATGAGCCCGAGATCGAGCAGGAAGGTGTTGATGACCCCGGTGTCGCGGAGGATCACCTGCCAGGCGAAGGTCCGGACGAGGAGGCTGGACCAGAACGGCAGCAGTACGCCGATCAGCAGGAGGCCGGCAACTCGCCCCGGCACGATCGTCATCAGGTACGCGTAGGGGTAGCCGACCAGCAGGCAGGTCAATGTGGATAGGAACGCGATCCAGAAGGTGTTCCTGAGGGCCCGCAAATTCGCGTCCTGCCCGAAGAACTCCGTGTAGTTCGACAGACCCGCGTCCGGCGGGTCCGTGATCGAGCGGATGCTCATCGTGACGAGCGGCGCAAGGAAGAACACAACGAGAAAGACGAGCGCCGGCAGCACGAGCACTGCCCAGCGGTCTCGGGCCAGGCCGCGCAGGCGGCCCGGCCGTTCGATCTTCACGACGGCGTCAGCGATCCGCGCTGGGTTCGACGACTAGCGGCTCTTCCATTCCTTGTACGCCGCGTCGACGGCGTCAAAGTTGTTCACAAGCCATTCGTCGTCGAAGTAGGCGGAGTTCTCGTCTGCGTTCGATACCGACAGATCGGCCACCTTGTCGGGGGCCGGCTTGGCGTTGATATTCGTCGGCCCGTACGGGATGTACTGGGATGGCTTCGCGTTGTTATCGGCGCAGATCGTGTAGGCGATGAACTTCATCGCCGCGTCCTTGTTCGGCGTGCCCTTCGGCACGACGAGGTAGTCAGCGGTGACGATCTGCTGGTTCCACTGCATCTCGACCGGCTTGTTGTCGGTGTGCTTGGCGCTCCAGCCGCGGCCGTTCCAGATGAGGGTCATCGCGACCTCGCCGGAGCCGATCAGCTCCTGGGATTCGGCGCCCGTCTTCCAGAGCACGAGGTCGTCCTTGATCGTGTCGAGCTTCTTTGTTGCCCGCGGGAGATCGAGCGGGTAGAGATCGGCGGGCTTGACACCGTCGGCGAGGAGCGCGATCTCGAAGATCCCGCCCTCCGAGTAGTCCCACACGCCGCGCTTGCCGGGGAATTTCGTCGTATCGAAGTAGTCGGCCCAGCCTTCCGGGACCTTGCCGGCGGTCTTGTCGGTGTTATAGGCGAGGACGACGCCGTAGGTGATGTCCGGCACGCGCCACTTGCTCGGGCCAAGTGCCTTGTTGACCTCGGCCTCCGGAATCAGCGTGTAGTCCAACTCTTCAAGCAGCGCCGAGTTAGCCTCGAGGCCGAAGTCGTTGCCGACATCGACTACGTCCCATGTCACCTGGCCCGCTTCCACCTGCGTCTTGATCGTCGCGTTCGACGAGCCCTCGTCCTCCTGGAATTGCACACCGGTGGCCGCCGTATATGGCTCGAGCCACGCCTTGCGCTGCGCCTCCTGGTAGGCGCCGCCGAACGAAACGAACGTGAGCGTCACGCCATCCTGCTTCGGTGGGTTGCAGGCCGCGGCGGGCCCGCCAGCGCTACCACCGGCGCCCGGCGACGCTGTCGACGATGGCGTCACGGCCGACGGCGCAGAAGCCGATCCTGTCGCCGTACCACCCCCTGTGCTGCAGCCCGCGACGGCGATGATCACGATCAACGCGGGAGACGCTGTCCAGCGACGCATGCTCGAAACCTCCTCTCAGGGCCACCCGGCGGCCCTGTCCGCAGCTCGTCCTCCGGGACCGCTGCATCGTATTCCGGTCGCGCAAGCCACAGCAACGGGCCCGGGAGCGATGCGCGGCGGTCGAGAGCCGCAGCGGCTAGGACCGGCGCAGGGCGACGAGGGACAGCATCTCGTAGGCGAGGTTGGCCGCGAGGAAGGCCGTCTGGCCGGCCGGGTCATAGGCCGGGATGACCTCGACCACGTCGAAGCCGACGAAGTCGATCCCGGTCAACCGACGAACGATCGCCAGGGCATCGTGGGCGGAGGGTCCGCCCGGTTCGGGGGTTCCGGTGCCGGGCGCGAACGCCGGATCGACGACGTCGATATCGAAGCTGATGAACGCCGTTGCGTCGCCGACGCGCTCCCGGATCCGGGCCGCGGTCTCCTCCGGCCCGATCGCGAGCACCTCCTCGGTCGTCAGGTACTCGAGGCCGAGCTCGTCGCGCAACCCCGTCCAGTCGGTGGCCTCGTAGACAGAACCGCGCAGCCCGACCTCGATCGAATGCGCGACGTCGACGAGGCCCTCCTCG
>Ga0210378_10001445_pt1 | contig 12397 bp, 7 predicted proteins | sample PLM1_60_b1redo_FD_155465 | JGI IMG/M metagenome (GOLD analysis project Ga0210378, IMG submission 155465) | Groundwater sediment microbial communities from an aquifer in East River, Colorado, USA - PLM1_60_b1 redo | ecosystem: Environmental > Terrestrial > Soil > Riparian zone | place: USA: East...
CAGCGTGCCGCAGGAGGCACGGGACATACTCGACAAGGTGGACCAGGCCCTGACCACCGAGAAGCTGCAGGAGCTGAACAAGAGGTTCAGCGTGGACAAGGAAGACGCCAAGGACCTCGCCGAGCAGTTCCTCAAGGACGCCCAGCTGATCTGAGTCGGGTGACTCGGGCGGGCGCCGTGAGGAGTGCCGGTTCGGATCGGTCCGGTGCCGGGCCGCCCCAATTGATCGTTTGACACGCCGTTGTTCACCCAATCGCGCTGACGTCCCAGGTCGTAGTGTTGCGAACATGGCGCGCGCGCGGGGCCCTGACCGGCGCGACGGCCGCGCGGGCGGGCTGCGGGTGGCCGTGCTGTTCGTCGGGGTCTGCCTGGCCAGCGCGGCCACCGTCGCGGTGCTCGTGACGCACGACCCCAAGCTTCTCCGGCTCGCCGTGGTCGGAGCGCTGTGGGCGTTCCTGCTGGCCGCGCTCGCCGTGCCCAGGCGTCGGGCGCTCCCGCCGACCCCGCCCGACCCGCCGTCGGGGCGGGAGGTCGAGCTGCGCCGGACGTACGAGATCGAGCTCGAGCGGGAGGTTGCCGCCCGCCGGGAGTACGAGTTACAGCTCGAAGTCTTCCTGCGCCGCGAGCTCGAGCAGAGAATGCGGCAGGAGGTCGAGGCGCTGCGCGACGAGGTCCAGCGGCTGCGGTCGGAGGTCCTCGACCGGCTGGACGGCGAGCTCCGGATGGAGCGGATCGAGACGACCAGGCTGATCGGGGGCAGCCTCCGTGCCCTGCAGGACGAGGCCCGGCGGTTGGGTATCTCCCGGCCGCTGGTCACCGACGACGCCAGCTCCTCCGCCGAGCCGGCCTTCGCCCCGGGCGAGGGCGCGGCTCGGGCGGTGCTGCCTGCCGCGGCGGAGCCGGAGCCGTCCGAGGGCTGGTCGCTGTACGAGTCCTTGCAGCGGCCCACCAGTCCAGGCGCCGACGCCGCGGCCGGCGGCGGCGCCCCGGTGGAGGCGCCGGGTTCGTTCGCCGGGCCACCGGGTCCCGGCGGATACGAACAGTTCCCCGGCGACTACCGGCAATCCGAACCGGGTCCGGCGGCGTACGGCGGGGACGAGCCCCCTCCGCCGGCCCCGCTGAGCCGCCGCCCGTCGCGGCTCGACTACTCCAGCCAGCCCGCCACGGGAGAGCCAGGCGGGTATGGGCAGGCGGTGCCGCTGCCGCCCGACCGCGAGCCTTGGCCTGTCGACCCGGCCACCGAGCCGCCGCCGGCGTACACCGGCTACGAGCCGGCGCGGTGGGGTCCGGGTGATCCGTTCGGGCGGTCGCCGCCGGGCTACGAGGGGGTGCCGCCGCCGCGCCGGGAGGAGCCGGCGCCGGGTTCGGGTGATCCGTTCGGGCGGTCGCCGCCGGGCTACGAGGGGGTGCCGCCGCCGCGCCGGGAGGAGCCGGCGCCGGGTCCGGGTGATCCGTTCGGGCGGGGTCCGGGGGGGTACGAGGGGGCGCCGCCGCCGGCGTACACCGGGTACGAGCCGGCGTCGGGTCCGGGTGATCCGTTCGGGGGCGGGCTGGGGGGGTACGACGCGGTGCCGCCGGCGCGCCGGGAAGGACCGGCCGGGTGGCGCCGGGACTGGTACGAGTCGGCGCCGCCCCCGGGGTCCGAACCGGCGTCCCGGCCGGGCGAGCCGGCTGCAGCCTGGCCGGGCCCGCCCGGGCCCGAGCCCCAGCCGGCCGGCCCGAACCCGGGCGCCGACCCCGGTCTCTCGCTAGCCCTCCCGGCCCGCGGCGGCATCGAGTTCGTCGCGCCTCTCCCGCCAGCCTACGAACGTTCGCCGGCGCACCGTGCGCCGGAGTCCGGTCCAGGGGCACTGGCATCGGACCCGGCGAGGCGCGGCCGGCGGCCCGGCCGTTCCGCTGCACCGCCCGGCGACGCACCCGCATACAGCACGGACGACGAGTTGAGCCGTATCTTCGCCGGGACGATGCGACCGCCCGGGCAGCCGACCGGATCTGAGCCGGAAACCACGGAGCGCCGCCGCCGGCACCGGGAGGACGACGAGCCGAACGACGTTCTCTCCCGGCTGCTCGGCCGGAGTTAGCAATGTTGCGCCGACCGGACGTTTCCGGCGCGGCCGAGCGGGTGCAGGACACCACTGGCCAGCCCTGCAGCGACCGCGTAGGTGTGGTCTAAGGTGTTCGGCAGCGGGGTAACGGTGGGGAGTTTCACGCTCCACTATGTACGGAGAGTTGTCCGGTCCTCCCCGCAGGAGAGATGTTCGTGCCTGGGCGTCCTAATGCGGGTCGCCCGGAGCACTGCACTGAAGGGATCTCGTCGACGTTGCCTCCCGACGCTGGGACGACCACCGGCGGGTTGGCCGCAGCCGCGACCGAGCCGGTGTCGCGAGAGGACATCCTGCTGGGCGCCGCGCCTGGCAACCTATCACATATTGGAGTCGTGCCGTGACAGAGAGACACGGCGAGCCAGGCCCCACGGGGGACACCGCGGCGCAGTCCGCCACCGCGCCGGCCGCGCTCCGGTTCAGCCACGTTGGGAAGCGCTTTCCGGACGGGACGGTGGCGGTCACCGACGTGAACCTCGAGGTTGGGAACGGGGAGTTCGTCAGCGTCGTCGGCCCGTCCGGCTGCGGCAAGAGCACCCTGCTCCGCCTCGCGGCCGCCCTCACGAGGGTCACCGAGGGCAGCGTCGAGGTGCGCGCCGGCACGCTCGGCTACGTCTTCCAGGACCCGACGCTGCTGCCCTGGCGGTCGGTGCGGAAGAACGTGGAGCTGCTCGCCGAACTGGAGCGGATGCCGAAGGCAGAACGGCGGCAGCGAGCCGTCGAGGCGATCAAGCTCGTCGGCCTGAGCGGGTTCGAGCGGCACCGGCCCCGGGCGCTATCCGGCGGAATGCGGATGCGGGTGTCGCTGGCCCGGTCCCTGGTGCTGCGGCCGGACCTCTTTCTCTTCGATGAGCCGTTCGGCGCCGTCGACGAGATCACCCGGGAACGGCTGAACGACGAGTTGCTGCAACTGTTTCTGGCCCGCCGGTTTGCCGCGCTGTTCGTGACCCACTCGGTGAGCGAGGCGGTCTTCCTGGCCACTCGGGTCATCGTGATGTCGCCGAGGCCGGGGCGGGTGCTCGGTGACTTCCCGATTCCTTTCGATTACCCACGGCAGCCACAGCTGCGGTTCTCCGACGACTTCGCGCACGTCGCGGCACGGGTCTCGCGGTGCCTGCGTGACCCAGAGGTTTGATCGGGCCGCTCGCGCAGCGGCAGAAGGGAAGGTGAGCGGATGACCGCATCCGGGGAGGCGGTCGACCGGGTGCGCGCCACGACCGCGATCGGGACGCGCCAGGTGCGCGGGCGCGGCGGCCGGTGGCTCGGGTACTGGGGACCGCCCGCGGTGGTGTTCGTCCTGTTTCTCGGCGCCTGGTACTTGTTCAGCTACGTCGTGCTGGACGCGGACCGGCGGTTCCTGCTGCCGCCCCCGCAGGCGGTCATCAAGGTGGCGTTCCTCGACCCGGACAACCGCAGCCAGCTCCTCAGCGCCCTCGGACTGTCCACTTCGGTCGCGCTGGCCGGCCTGGTGGTCTCGATCGTGATCGGCATGGCGACCGCGATCCTGATGAGCCAGGCGCGGTGGATCGAGCGTTCGGTCTATCCGTACGCAGTCATCCTGCAGTGCATCCCTACCCTGGCGCTGGTGCCGCTGATCGGGTTCTGGTTCGAGTTCGGCTACAGCAGCCGGGTCATCGTCTGCATCCTGATCTCGCTGTTCCCGATCATCAGCAGCACGTTCTTCGGGCTGCAGTCGGCCGACCAGGAGCAGCACGACCTGTTCACGCTGCGCGGCGCCGGGCGGGTCACCCGGCTGCGTAAGCTCCAGCTGCCGGCCGCCATGCCTGCGGTGTTCACCGGCTTTCAGGTCTCCGCGACGTTGGCCGTGGTCGGCGCGATCGTCGGCGACTTCTTCTTCAAGCAGGGCGACGCCGGCATCGGCATCCTCATCGACCTCTACCGGGCCCGGCTGCAGACCGAGCAACTGTTCGGCGCGGTGATCCTCGCCTGCCTGCTCGGCGTGGTCGTGTTCTGGTTCTTCGGCTTCCTGACCCGAAGGGTGGTGGGCGGCTGGTACGCCGCATACAACCCGCCATCCTAGTTTCCCTCGGCCGGTCCCTGTCCCCGCCATCAACTCGTCATGCCGACAAAGGAGACACATGCGTTCCCGTAACTACGCCATCGCCGTGGCGGGTCTGGCCGTCGCGCTCGCGTCGGCCGCCTGCAGCAGCGGCGGCAGCACCGCCGACACCCGGCCTGCGGCCCCCACGGCGTCCGCAGGCGCGCTGACGCTGAAGGGTGTCTGCCCGGACAAGGTCATCGTGCAAACCGACTGGTTCGCCGAGTCGGAGTACGGCGTCTACTACCAGATGCTCGGCCCCGGCTATAAGTTCGACACCGCGAAGAAGCGCGTGGTCGGCCCGCTGGTCGCGCAGGGCCAGGACACCGGGGTGCGGCTGGAGATCCGGTACGGCGGGCCGGCGATCGGCTTCCAGCAGGTCAGCGCGCAGATGTACCAGGACAAGTCGATCACGCTCGGTCAGGTGTCGACCGACGAGGCGGTGCAGAACTCGGGGAAACTGCCGACCCTCGCGGTGATGGCGCCGGCCGAGATCAGCCCTTACATGATCATGTGGGACAAGGACAAGCACCCTGAGTTCAACACGATCGCGGACATCGGGCAGACGAATACCAAGGTGCTCTACTACCAGACCGACACCTATATGCAGTACCTGCTCGGCGCCGGAATCCTCCGGCCCAGCCAGGTGGACGGCAGCTACCAGGGCGACCCGTCCCGCTGGGTGACGGCCGAGGCGAAGGGCGAGCCGATAGCTGAGGCCGGCTTCGCCACCTCCGAGCCGTACCTGTACAAGCACGAGCTCGGACCCGGGAAGAGCTACAACGTCGACCTGCAGCTGATCAACGACACCGGCTACCCGAACTACGCCGAGGCCCTGGTGATCCGGGCCGAGGACAAGGACAAGCTCGCGCCGTGCCTGAAGAAGCTGGTGCCGATCGTCCAGCAGTCTCTCGTCGACTTCATGAACGACCCGACGGCGACGAACACTCTGGTCATCGCCGCGGTGAAGGCAGACAAGAGCAGCGTCTGGACCTACTCGAGCGGTATGGCCGACTACGCGGTCAAGACCCTGAAGGACCTCGGCCTGGTCAGCAACGGCTCCAACGGCACGATCGGGGACATCGACGCGGCTCGGATCAAGCGGATGATCGACATCCTGACGCCGATCTTCGCCTCGAAGAAGGTGCAGATCAAGGCCGGGCTGCAGCCCTCCAACCTGTTCACCAACGAGTTCCTCGACCCGAAGATCGGGCTGAAGTCGGGATGAGCGGGCGGGAGCTGGGCGGAGCGGTCCCGCGGCTGGCGCCCTCGCTGCTCGCCGAGCCGGTGGCGGTCGACCGGATGCCGGTGGTCGACTTCGCGCCGTTCCAGACCGGTGACAGCGCGGCGCGCAAGCAGGCTGCGCTGGACCTGGCTGCCGCGTTCCACAACATCGGCTTCTGCTACCTCGCCGGGCATGGTGTCGAGCAGACGCTGGTCGACGCCACGTTCGCCGAGTCGCGCCAGTTTTTCGCACTGCCGCGGGAGGTAAAGGAGGCGGTGGCGGTGACCCGGTCGGCCTGCGACCGCGGCTGGTTCGACCTCGGCATGGAAAATCTCGACCCGGAGCAGCAGCAGGAGGGCGACCTCAAGGAGGGGTACCGGATCGGGAACGACCTGCCTGCCGACCACCCGCTGGTCCGGGCCGGCCTGCCGTTCCACGGCCCGAACCAGTGGCCGTCGTCGCCGCCGAGCTTCCGCTCGACGCTGGAGGAGTGCTACGCGGCGCTGCGCGGCCTCGCCGGCGAGGTGACGCATGCGATCGCGGTCGGCCTCGAGCTCCCGGAGGACTTTTTCGACGCGTGGTTCACCCATCCGATGGTGATCCTCAGCCCGCTGCACTACCCGCCGCAGCGGATGCCGGAGGCAGGCGAGATCACCGAGGCGCGCATCGGCGCCGGGGCACACTCCGACTACGGCTGCGTGACGCTGCTGGCCCAGGACGACAAGGGCGGCCTGCAGGTCCGGAACGCGGCGGGGCGCTGGATCAGCGCGCTGCCGATCCCGGGCACGTTCGTGGTGAACCTCGGGGACATGCTCGCCCGGTGGACGAACGATCTGTTCCCGGCGACGCTGCACCGGGTCGTGAACACGTCGGGTGCCGACCGGTACTCGATGCCGTTCTTCTTCGACCCGAACCATGACGCGCCGGTAACGTGCATCCCGACCTGCCTGCGCGAGGGGGAGCAGCCGAAATACCCGCCGACGACCTCGCTCGCCCACCTCACCGAACGGTTCACCGCCACGCTGCCGTACCTGGAGCCGGCGCCGGCCGGAGGTACGGCCTAAGGGAGATGGTCTCGGTGTGAATCCTCGCGGAGTGGCCACCGGGTTCGGTGCGTGCAGGTCCGCACGTGATGACTGACTCATCAGCGGCGGCTCCTGGCGTCCGGGCTGGGATCCGGCTGGTACGGGCTCGGCACGTGCTCACGTCCGGGTCGCTCGGACACCTACGGGACGGGGCGGTCGCGGTCGACGGCGGGCGGATCGCGGCGGTCGGGCCGTGGTCTGAGCTGCGGGAGCGGTTTCCGGTTGCCGACGTCCTGGGCGACGGGGGCGGGATCCTCACCCCGGGGCTGATCAGCTGCCACGGCCACTTCTCGGAAGGACTGGTCACCGGGATCGGCGAGACCCACACGCTGTGGGAATGGATCGTCCGGATCGTCGGTCCAATCGAGCCGCACCTGACCCGGGAGATGGCCTACGTCGGGACGCTGCTCAAGGCGGCCGAGCTTGCCCTGTCCGGCGTCACGACCGTGGCGGACATGTTCTGCTCCGCGCCGGGTGCCGAACCGGCGACCCCCGGCGTGGTCGCCGCCCTCGACCGGGTCGGGCTGCGCGGGGACGTCTCGTTCGGGCCGTCGGACGTCCCCGCCGCCCGGCCGATCGATCGGTGCATCGCCGAGCACGAGGCGCTCCGGTCGGCCGCCGCGGCGTCCCGGCGTAGCCGGTTCCGGGTGGGGCTGGCGACGATCCCGTCCTCGACCGACGCCCTCGTCAAGGCCACCGCCGACCTCGTCGCGGAGGTCGGTCGGCTGCACATACACCTGCATGAGGTGCGCGAGGAAGTGACCGAGTCGCGGGTGCGGCGCGGGTGCAGCTCGGTCCAGCACGCCGAGCGGGTCGGCCTGCTCGACGGCCAGACGGTGGCGGCGCACTGCGTGTGGCTGGACGACGACGACATCGCGGTGCTCCGGGACCGCGGCGTGGCGGTGGCCCACTGCCCCGTGTCGAACATGATCCTCGCCTCGGGTGTCTGCCCGGTGCCGCGGCTGCTCCGCGAGGGCGTCGCCGTCGGGCTGGGGGTCGACGGCCCGGCCAGCAACGACAGCCAGAACATGGTGGAGACGCTCAAGATCGCTGCGCTGCTGCAGAAGGTGCATCACCTGCAGGCGACCGCGATGACCGCGCCGCAGGTGCTGGAGATGGCCACTATCGGCGGTGCGCGGGCGCTGGGCATCGACGCCGAGGCGGGCAGCCTGGACCCGGGCAAGAGTGCCGATCTGGTGCTGTTCGCCGAGCGCGCGCCGTCGCTGGCCGCCGTGCACGACCCGTACCAGGCTCTGGTCTACTGCGCCTCGGCACGAGACGTGGATCAGGTCTGGGTCGCCGGCGAGCCGGTGGTCTCCGCCGGGCGCCTGGTCAGCGTCGACCTGGACGAGGTGCTGCCGCACGCCCGCGAACTGGCGACCGCGCTGGCCAGGGACGCCGGCTTGCCGTCCGAGCTGGTCCGCGGCCGGCCGACCCGGCCGCAGCCCGACTAAGGGGTGCCCTCTAGCCGCCAGCCGCCCCGGCCCCGGCCGCTGGGATCGGGTAGACCAGTTCCTTGGCCGCCGCGTCCAGCGGGAAGACGACCCGGAACGACTTGTCGATGAACTGCTCGACCACGCTGGTGGCGCCACTGTTCTGGTGGGTCTCGTCGAACCGGATGCCCCTCCAGGGCATGATCGTGTCCTTGCCCGCGATGTCCAGGCTGAGCAGCTCGGACCGGATCCGCTTGGCCTGGGTGGACCGCGCCTCGTTGATCGCGATGGCCAGGGTGAGCACGGCGGTGAACGTGCTTGCCGCCTCCTCGGTCATCGGGTTGTTGTACTTCCGCTGGTACAAGTCGGCGACGGCGCGGGCAGCGTCGTTCCGGGTGGCCAGCTCGTAGGACCAGGACACCTCGCGGCACAGTCCGGTGACCGTCTGGCTAGCGTCCTTCAGCACGGACGTGTCCAGGAAGCCCGAGCCGTACGCCATCACACCCCGCGGCTTGTACTGGCGCTGGCCGAACGCCTTGATCAGCACCGGCACCGTCTTCGGCGTCGGCGCGATGAAGACGACGTCCGGGTTCTGGCCCTGGATCTTGGCGACCTGCGGTGATACATCGGTCGCGTCCGGCGCGAACTGCTCGTCCCCGACGACCTGGTAGCCGCCCTCGTCGGCGAGTTCTTTGATCACGCTGTCCGCATCGGTCCCGGCCTTGTCGGTGGCGTGCAGGATCGCGATGCGGCGGGTCTGCTGGTGCCTGCCCTCGGCCTGCTTGAGCAGGGAGAAGAACGCCTCGCCGGAGCTGCGGCCGGATGGCCCGAGGCGGAAGAACCAGTCGAGCCCGCGCTCGGTGAGAAAGCTGACCGGGCTGTCGCCGTTGACGAACGGCACCGGGATCCGCTCCGCCCGCTGGCTGGCCTTCACGGTGACGTCGGCGTCGTACCCTCCGACGATCGCGACGACGCCCTGGATGGCTACCAGGCTGGTCACCATGTTGGCGGCATTTGTTCCGGCCGTGGCCGGATCGCTGCCGACGTCCCTGGCGATGATGCGGATCCGAGCGTTGCCGAGGTTGGTCAGCCCGGACTCGTTGGCCAGCGGCAGCGGAATCAGCGAGTTCAGCCCGTTGACCACGTCCGCGGCGAGCTGCGCCCCTCGTTGCGCCTCGACGCCGGCGGGCTTGTTGTCACCCGTGGTGGGGACGATCAGGCCGATCCGCACCTCGGCGGGGCTCTCCCCACTGCCGGTGTCGGACCGGCCGATGCAGCCACCGGCGGCGAGGGCGAGCGTAACCAGAACGACGACGCGGGGACGCCAGCTGCTCATCTCACGCATCTTTCTGCAGGCGGATCGGGGTGGGCGCGCATACCCTCTCACGCATGCTGCGCGGTCCCGACACGGCCACCGACACGACCTCCGCTCGCGAACGCCTCGTGATCGTATGATTACGGGCAGGTGCACGGCCGCCCGTCCGCGGAACGGCCCGTTCACGCCGCGACGGCGGGTGGCCCTATAGTGCCCGAGGGATACGCGGAACGCGTCGGGGCACGTGAAAGGTCGCGAGAGCTGGTGGACAGACTACCCACGGAGCACCGATCTCATCCGACGGCTTCGCCACTGGACGGCTCCGCGGGATCGAGACGGCAGCGTCCGGGGCACGGGGCGACGGACGTCGCGCGGCTGGCCGACCCCGCGGCAGGGCAGGCCAGGGAGTCAGCAGGGCGGGAGTCGGGCGACGGCTGGTCGGCGGCCGAGCCGGGTGCGGAGGGCGAGGCGCGCGGCCGCGGGGTCATGTCACCCCGGCATTGGCGGGTCCGGTCCAAGCTCGCCGCGGTCCTGGTCGTGCCGGCGCTCGCATTCCTCGTCCTGGCCGGATTGAACGTGACCACCTCGATCAGCAGCGCGCAGGACTACGGCCGGGGCACCACGATCGCCGAGTTCGGCCGCCAGGTGACCAGCCTCGTGCACGAGTTGCAGGCCGAGCGCGACCTGTCCGCCGGATACATCAGCGACGGCCGGCAGAAGGCCGACCCGAAGGGCCGGAACTCGACGTACTACCTGCAAGCGCAGCTGCCGAATGTCGATTCCGCCCTGGCCATGTTCCGCAGCACCCAGGCCGCGGTCGAGCAAGCGGTCGGATCGCAGGCTCGGACGAAGATCGAACGTGCCGCCTCGGCCCTGCAGGATCTCGACACGCTGCGCAAGGCGGTGCGATCCCAGAAGCTCACCCAGGCTGCGGCGCTAGGGCAGTACACCCGGATGATCTCGGCGCTGCTCGACGCCGATGTCGAGATCGGCCAGCGCAGCGGTAGCCGGGACCTGACTCAGAGCGTGACCGCACTGAACGACCTGTCCCGGGCGAAGGAGTCCGCCTCGGAGGTCCGGGGGCAGCTGTACGCGGTCGGCTACGCGGGCAGCTTCCAGTTCAACCAGTTCCAGGAGCTGTCCGCGGCGCTGGCCGAGCAGGGGGCCGCGTTGGAGCGGTTCCGCAGCGAAGCCACCGACTTGCAGCGCGCGGTGTACGACGAGCAGGTCAACGGCCAGGCCGTGCTCACCGTGAAGCGGATCGAGGACCAGGCGGTCAACCGGCAGCAGTCGGCGGAACTCAACATCGACCCGCAGCAGTGGTACGCCGCGGCGACCACTCGAATCGAGCTGCTACGCGGGGTCGAGTCGTCGCTGCTCGACTCGGTGGTCTCCCAGGCCCGCACGCTGCGTTCCGATGCGCAGCGTGCCGCGATCAGCACCGGCGTGGTCATCGCGGCCATCCTGGTGATCGCACTGTTGACCTCGCTGCTGATCGCCCGCTCGATGGTCCGGCCGCTGCGCCGGCTGCGCGACAGCGCCCGAGACGTCGCGGAGAACCGGCTGCCGGCCGCGATCGAACGGCTGCGTACCGAAAGCAGCCAGGCCGACATGCCGGTCGTCCCGATCGGGATCGACTCGCGAGACGAGATCGGCGAGGTGGCGCAGACCTTCGACGCGATCCACCGCCAGGCGATCAAGCTGGCGACCCAGCAGGCGGCGTTGCGCAGCAACGTCAACTCGATGTTCGTCAACCTGTCCCGGCGCACCCAGAGCCTGGTCGAACGGCAGCTGAAGCTCATCGACGAGCTGGAGACCGGCGAGCAGGACCCCGACCAGCTGTCCAACTTGTTCAAGCTCGACCACCTCGCCACCCGAATGCGCCGCAACAGTGAGAACCTGCTGGTCCTCGCCGGCGAGGACGCCGGGCGTCGGTGGGGCCGGCCGATCCCGCTGGTGGACGTGCTGCGCGCGGCGACTTCCGAGGTCGAGCAGTACCACCGGATCCAGCTCACCGGCGTGCCGGACGTGGAGGTCATGGGCCACGCCGTCAACCACGTGGTGCACCTGGTGGCCGAGTTGCTGGAGAACGCCACCGTGTTCTCCTCGCCTGAGTCCAAGGTGTTGGTGCACAGCCAGCGGCTGTCCGACGGCGGTGCCATGGTCGAGATTGAGGACCGCGGCATCGGCATGACCGCGCAGGAGATCGCCGACGCGAACGAACGGCTGGCGCACCCGCCGATGTTCGACGTGTCGATCTCCCGGATGATGGGTCTGTTCGTGGTCGGCCGCCTGGCCGGGCGGCATGGCATCACCGTGCGGCTGCGCCAGTCCGAGCTCGGCGGGGTGAGCGCGTTCGTGCGGGTCCCCGCCGACGTGCTGGCCAGCCGGTTCGACCCGCGCGTCGGCGAGCCCGTGGGGGACGCCGGCCGGCCGGTCACGCGGTCGGGCAACCCGCCGCTGCCGCCGCCCGGCCCGCCCATGGCCCTCACGGGCCCGGCCAGCGAGCTGCCACGGCGGGCTCTGCCGGCCGCAACGAGCGGCCTCACGCCCGGTGCCGCCGGTGCGTCGGCTACGGGTGCACCGGCAGCCGGTGGTCTCGGCGCCGGTGGGCCGGTCGGCACCCCTGCCCCGGGCGGCGCTGTCCCGGGCGCTGGCGGCCCGGGCGCTGGCGGCGGTCGGGGCGCCGAGCGGGGCCGGACGGCCGAGCGGTCCCGGGAGGCGGCGGCGTCCGCTGCTGCCCGTGCGAAGGCCGCCGGGCCGCCGGCTGGGCCGCCGCCGCTGCCGCGCCGCACCCCGGCCGCCTCTGCCGGTCCGGCGAACCTGGTCGGCGGGTTCCGGGACGGAGCCGCCCGCGGCGGCGAGGCCGCGGCAGGCCGTGCCGGCCCTCCGGCCGGTGGCCCGCCGGGCGCGCCCCGCCTACCCACACATCCTCCCGGCCCTGCTGCTTGGCCGGCCGCCGCCGCTGGTACGGACGGAGGTGCCGCGCCTGCTCCGAACGCCCTGACCTCCCCCGTCCATCAGGCGTCGGCGCGCGGCGCCGAAGAAGAGATCCGGTTGCCGATCTTCGAGCAGCTGCAGTCCGAGTGGTTCCGCCGGCGCACCAGCGGTCCTCGGGCTGCGGGCGGCGACCAACCGGCGGCGGCAGCCGGAGCCGGGGCCGCGGTGGCGGCCGGGA
>Ga0210378_10001447_pt1 | contig 12385 bp, 8 predicted proteins | sample PLM1_60_b1redo_FD_155465 | JGI IMG/M metagenome (GOLD analysis project Ga0210378, IMG submission 155465) | Groundwater sediment microbial communities from an aquifer in East River, Colorado, USA - PLM1_60_b1 redo | ecosystem: Environmental > Terrestrial > Soil > Riparian zone | place: USA: East...
CGGCCCCATCTTGCGGATCGCCAGCATCTGCTCGAGGAAGTCCTCCAGGCTGAACTGGTCGCCGGAGGCGATCTTGCCCGCCATCCGCTCGGCCTCGTCCTCGTCGAACGCCTCCTGTGCCTGCTCGATCAGGGTGAGGACGTCGCCCATGCCGAGGATCCGGGAGGCCATCCGCTCGGGGTGGAAGACGTCGAAGTCCGGCAGCTTCTCGCCGGTGGAGGCGAACAGGATCGGCTCACCCGTGACGTACCGCACGGACAGCGCGGCGCCGCCGCGGGCGTCGCCGTCCAGCTTGGTGAGCACCACGCCGGAGAACCCGACGCCGTCCCGGAACGCCCGGGCGGTGGTGATCGCGTCCTGCCCGATCATCGCGTCGACCACGAACAGCACCTCGTCCGGCGAGGTGGCATCCCGGATCGCGGCGGCCTGGTCCATCATCTCCGCGTCGATGCCGAGCCGGCCGGCGGTGTCGATCACGACCACGTCGTGCAGGGTGCGCCCGGCCTCGGCCAGCGACCGCCTGGCGACGTCGATCGGGTCGCCGACCCCGTTGCCCGGCTCCGGGGCGAACACGTCGATGCCGGCCTGCTGGCCGACGACCTGCAGCTGGGTCACCGCGTTCGGGCGCTGCAGGTCGGCGGCGACCAGCAGCGGGGTGTGTCCCTGGCCGGCTAGCCAGCGGCCGAGCTTGCCGGCGAGCGTCGTCTTGCCGGAGCCTTGCAGGCCGGCCAGCATGATCACGGTCGGCGGGGTCTTGGCGAGCCGCAGCCGGCGGGTCTCGCCGCCGAGGATCTCGATCAGCTCCTCGTTGACGATCTTGATGACCTGCTGCGCGGGGTTGAGCGCGCGGGACACCTCCTCGCCGCGCGCCCGCTCCTTGATCGCGCCGACGAACGCCTTGACCACCGGCAGCGCCACGTCCGCCTCGAGCAGCGCGATGCGGATCTCCCGCGCGGTCGCGTCGATGTCGGCGTCGGAGAGCCGGCCCTTCCCCCGCAGCGAGACGAAGACCGCGGACAGCCGGTCGGAGAGCGTGTCAAACACCGGTCCAGCGTAGCCGCCGGGCCGCGGTCACCCTCTGCCGCCGCCGTCGCCGCCGCAGTCGCCGCCGCCGTGGTCGTCGCCGTGGTCGTCGCCGAGCCGGCCGAGCGACGCCGCGAGCCGCCGATGACGGTCACCCAGTGACCACGGCGGCGTCGTCAGACAGCGTCCACCACGGCCCGCGCCACCCGGGCGACCACGGCCGCCGGTCGTCAGACAGCCGCCACCACTGCCCGCGCCACCCGGGCGATCACGGCCGCCGGTGGTCAGCGTCCACCACCGCCCGCGCCACTCCGGGGACCACGGCCGCCGGTGGTCAGACAGCGTCCACCACGGCCTGCTCCACCCGGGCGCGCAGCCCCGGGTCGGTGACCGGCGAACCATCCGGCCCCACGAGGTAGAAGGCGTCCACCACGGCACCGCCCAGTGTGCTGACCAGAGCGGACTGCACGGCGAGCCCGCAGCGCTCCAACACTGCGGTGACCCGGTGCAGCAGGCCCATCGAGTCGGCCGCGCGCAGCTCCAGCACGGTTGCCGCGGTGGCGGCGGCGTCGAGCCAGGTCACCCGGGGAGCCGCAGCGCCGGACGGGGTGCGGTAGGCCCGCTCCTTGGCGGCCAGCCGCTCGCCGAGCGCCAGCGTGCCGGCTAGCGCCCGGGCGACGTCCGCGCGCAGCACGGCGGGGTCCGGCCCGCGCCCGAAGCGGGGCGAGACGGCGAACACGTTCACCGCCATGGCCCCGATGGTGGTGATGGTCGCCGACCTGACGTCGAGCTGGTGCAGCGCCAGCACTCCCGCCGTCTTGCTGAGCAGGCCCGGCGCGTCCGGCGCCGCCACCGTGACGGTCTCGCCCTCGACCCGGACGGCCAGCGTGCCGGCATCGGCCAGCGCCCGCTGCTCCGGCGTGGGCGGCGGCGAGACCGGTGGCGGAGCGCCGGCCAGCACCGACGCCGCCCGCTGCACCAGGTCGGCCACCAGGCCGGCCTTCCAGTCCGTCCAGGCCGCGGGCCCCGTCGCCAGACCGTCCGCTATGGACAGCCCGTGCAGCAGGTCGAGCAGGTCCCGGGAGCCGTCCACCGCCTCGGTGACCGTCCTGATGGTCACCGGGTCGCCGAGGTCGCGCCGGGTGGCGGTGTCCGGGAGCAGCAGGTGGTGGCGGACCATCGCGACCAGCGTCGCGGAGTCCCCGTAGGACAGTCCGAGCCGGGGCGCCAGCCCTCGAACCACCCGCACCCCGGCGTCGGTGTGGTCACCGGGGTGTCCCTTCCCGATGTCGTGCAGGAGCGCCCCGAGCAGCAGCAGGTCCGGCCGGGCGACGGTGCGGGTCAGCGCGGCCGCGTTCGCGGCGGTCTCCACCAGGTGGCGGTCGACGGTGAACCGGTGCACCGGGTTCCGCTGCGGCCTAGACCGGACCGGGGCCCACTCCGGCAGCAGCGCGACCAGCAGCCCGGACCGGTCGAGCGCTTCCAGCACCGGCACCGCCCGCCGGCCGGCGCCCAGCAGGTCCACGAACGCGTCACGGGCGGCCGCCGGCCAGGGCGAGGGCAGCGCCGCGGACTCGGTCGCCAGCCGGTCCACCGCGTGCGGCGCGAGCGGCAGGCCGGCCCGCGCCGCCGCGGTCGCGGCCCGCAGCACCAGCACCGGGTCGGTCCACGGGTCGGCGTCGCGGGCGAGCACCACCTCGCCGTCCTGCTCGACCACGCCCTCGGCGAGCGGCCGCCGCACCCCGACCGCCGGCCGGCGACCCGGCAGCCAGCGCCGGCGGCGGGAGTCAAGCTCCGCCGCGACCCGCCGCCAGGTGGCGTCGGAGGCGTACGACACCATCCGGCCGGCCTCGCTGACCGCCTGCAGCACGCCGTCGGCGTCGCCGTGCCCGAGCGTGGCCGCGACGCTGTCCTGCTCCTGCTGCACGAACCTGTCCAGCGCCCGCCCGGCCCGCCGCTGCAGCTCGCCCCGAACGTCGAGCAGCACGTCCCGAGCGGCGACCACGCCCGAGCCCGGTGGGTCGACGACCTGCGCCGCGGCCAGCGCCCGCAGCACGTGCACGTCCCGCAGCCCGCCCCGGCATTCCTTCACGTCGGGCTCGACCAGGAACCCCAGCTCGCCCTGAGCTTCCCAGCGAGCTCGGGTGGCCTCCCGCAGTTCGGGCAGCCGCCGGGCTGCGTCCGCCCGCCAGCCGGCGAGCACGGACTCGCGCAGCAGTCCGGTCAGCGCCCGGTCGCCGGCCAGGTGCCGGAGGTCCAGCATGCCCAGCGCGGCCTTGAGGTCGGCCCGCGCCACCGCCACCGCCTCGGCCACCGTGCGCACCGAGTGGTCCAGGCCGGTCCCGGCATCCCATACCGGGTACCACAGCGCGTCGGCGACCGCGGCCACGTCCCGGCGACCGCGATGCAGCAGCACCAGGTCCAGGTCGGAGTAGGGGGCCGGCTCCCGCCGGCCGAGGCTGCCGACCGCGACCAGCGCGACGTCGTCCACCCCGGACAGTCGATCGGCCAGCCAGCGGTCGTAGAGCGCGGTCAGGGCGTCGCGCAGGCCGGCGCCCACCGGACCACCCGGTCCGACGAGTTCCGCCCGAGCCGCCCGCAGCGCCGCGGCCGGCCCCGCCCGGCCGCCGCCTCGGGACACGGCGTCGGATTGTTCGCCTCCGGGCTCGCTCCGCTCCTCGGCGCCTTGGGGGCGCCTGCGATGCTCACTCACCCCTCGGCTCACGGGTGGACCCGGCCTGCCGGCAGGTCCGCTGCGGCAGGCCGGGTCGTCCTGGCCACCCTCAGAGCGCGTCCGCGCCACGCTCCCCGGTCCGTACCCGCACCACGGTCTCGACGGGGACCACCCAGACCTTTCCGTCGCCGATCTTCCCGGTACGGGCCGACTCGGTGATCGTGTCGACGACCTTGTCCGCGTCGAGGTCGTCGGTGAGCACCTCGACCCGGACCTTCGGCACCAGGTCCACTGTGTACTCAGCGCCGCGGTAGACCTCGGTGTGCCCCTTCTGCCGGCCGTACCCGCGCACCTCGCTGACCGTGAGGCCGACCACGCCGAGCGTCTCGAGCGCCGCCTTCACGTCGTCCAGCTTGAACGGCTTGATGATCGCGGTCACGAGCTTCATGCCGAGACCCCTTCCCTGGCCGATGCCGACGACGCCGTGGCGTGCGCCGGACCCACCGCCGAGGAGCCGCCGCCTGCGGTCAGCGTACTGAACTCGTATGCGGTCTCCCCGTGCAGGGCGAGGTCGAGACCCTCGACCTCCTGCTCCTCGGGCACCCGGTTCTTGATGAACACGTTGATCCCCTTGCCGAGGATGAACGAGACCGTGAACGAGTACGTCATCACGCAGACCACCGCGAGCGCCTGCTTGCCCAGCAGGGAGAACCCGCCGCCGTAGAACAGGCCGTCGGCGCCGAGCGGGTTGGTGTCGACGGTGGCGAGCAGGCCCACGCAGAGCGACCCGATGATGCCGCCGACCAGGTGGACGGCGACGACGTCGAGCGAGTCGTCGAAGCCCAGCCGGGTCTTCAGCCGGACCGCGAGCGCGCAGCCGGCGCCGGCGAGCACGCCGACCGCGATCGACCCGAGTGGGCTGACGAAGCCGGCACACGGCGTGATCGCCACCAGCCCGGCGACCGCGCCGGAGGCCGCGCCCAGCGTCGTCGCCTTGCCGTACTTCAGCTTCTCCACCGCGATCCAGGCGAGCAGCGCCGCCGCGGTCGCGGTGTTGGTGTTGGCGAACGCGTAGCCGGCGAGGTTGCCCGCGCCCAGCGCCGAGCCGGCGTTGAAGCCGAACCAGCCGAACCACAGCAGCGCCGCGCCGAGCAGGGTGAACGGCACGTTGTGCGGCCGCATCTGCTCCTTCGGCCAGCCCTTCCGGAGGCCGAGGACGAGCGCCATCGCCAGGCCGGCCGAGCCGGCGTTGATGTGCACGACGGTGCCGCCGGCGAAGTCCAGCGCGCCCCGTTTGAACAGCCAGCCCTCCGGCGAGAACACCCAGTGCGCCACCGGCCCGTACACGAGGATGGACCACAGCACGATGAACGGCACGAACGCGCCGAACTTCCACCGGTCCGCGGTCGAGCCGGTGATCAGCGCCGGTGTGATCACCGCGAACATGAGCTGGAAGACCACGAACACGATCGGCGGGATCACCTGAGCGAAGTTGTCCACGTAGCCCGGCAGCGTCTCGTTCATGTGGTTCAGCCCGGCGAAGTGCAGGTCGCCGACGAACCCGTTGCCCTTGCCGAACGCGAGTGAGAACGAGCAGGCCACCCAGACGATGCTGACCAGCGCGATCGTCACGTAGTTCTGCATGAGCATGCCGAGCACGTGCTTGGCGCGCACCATGCCGCCGTAGAAGAACGCGAGCCCTGGCGTCATGATCAGGACCAGCGCCGCGCTGGCGAGCACCCATGCCGTGGCGCCGGTGTCTATCTTGGTGAGGTCGAACGGCACGGCTCCTCCTGTCGCTCGAATGGTGGACTGAAACTTGCCAGCCTGCTGTTTCCCGTCGATGCCCCGACTGTTTCGCCGGTGTGAACTCCGCCGGCACGGTGCGACAGCCAGGTTTCCGCGCCCGACATGCCTGGTGTTTCGGTTTTTCTGTGCATACCTCGTGGAATAGCAGAAAGATCCGGCGCGCAGGCACGGCAATCATGGAGAGCGCTTCCACGCCAGGCCTCGGAGTGGCGTCTTCACACGATCACTACACCGCTGGCGCAACGCGGTCCGCGCCGACGGAAGCACCAGCCTCATAACGAACTCTTGACATGGCGGCAGCGGGCGAGCAGGCTCTCATGCAGTGTGAGAGCGCTCTCATAGTTCGCGCCGTTCGCACTGCAGCGGACTCGAGGCCGGCGCCACTCGGGCGGGCAGACCACGGAGGGGATCAATGCACGGTTCGGCGCAGCCGTGAGCACGCCGGCCAGCCCGCCCGCGGATGTCGCGAGCGCCGGCGAGGCGGCGGTGCTCCGCTTCCCGGCCGATTTCCGCTGGGGAGCCGCGACCGCGGCGTACCAGATCGAGGGCGCGTCCGGGGCCGACGGCCGAGGGCCGTCCATCTGGGACACGTTCAGCCACACCCCCGGGCGGGTCCGCAACGGTGACACCGGCGACGTCGCGGCCGACCATTACCACCGGTACGCCGAGGACGTCGCGCTGCTCGCCGCGCTCGGGGCGCGGGCGTACCGGTTCAGCGTCTCCTGGCCCCGGGTGCAGCCGGACGGCCGCGGCGAGGCGAACCAGCGCGGGCTGGACTTCTACCGCCGGCTGGTCGACGCGCTGGTCGGGCACGGCATCGAGCCAGTGGTGACGCTCTATCACTGGGACCTGCCGCAGGCTCTGGAAGACGCCGGCGGCTGGGTGGCCCGGGACACCGCGGCCCGGTTCGCCGACTACGCCTCGGCGGTGGCCGGCACGCTGGGCGACCGGGTGCGGCACTGGACGACGCTGAACGAGCCGTGGTGCTCGGCCTTCCTCGGCTACGCCGCCGGCACGCACGCCCCCGGCATCGCCGACCCGGCGCTGGCCTTCCCGGCCGCGCACCACCTGCTGCTCGGACACGGCCTGGCGGCACACGCGATCCGCGCCGCCTCGCCGTCCCCGGCGCAGGTGTCGCTGGTGCTCAACCCGGCTCCGGTCACCGCCGCCAGCGACCGGCCGGCCGACCTGGACGCCGCTCGGCGGGTCGACGCGGTGCAGAACCGGCTCTTCCTCGACCCGGTGCTGCGCGGGCATTACCCGGACGACCTGCCCGTGGACGCGGCGCGCTGGACCCGCTGGGACTTCGTCCGGCCCGGCGACGAGCACGTCATCGCCGCCCCGCTGGACATGCTCGGGGTGAACTACTACCGGCCGGTGCGGGTCGCCGCCGGAGCGCCGGGCGAGCCGCCGTGTCCGGGCACGGCCGGGACCCGGCAGCTGCCACCGCCGGGCGCCCGCACCGCGATGGACTGGGAGATCGAGCCGCAAGGGCTGCTCGACGTGCTGCTGCAGATCCATACGGGCTACCGGCCGATCCCGCTGCTGGTCACCGAGAACGGCGCCGCGTTCGACGACCGGGTGGGGCCGGACGGCCGGGTGCACGACGCCGACCGGATCCGTTTCCTGGACGGTCACCTGCGCGCCGCATATGCGGCGCTGGAGCGTGGCGTCGACCTGCGCGGCTTCTTCGTCTGGTCCTTTTTGGACAACTTCGAGTGGACCGAGGGGTATGCGAAGCGGTTCGGGCTGGTCTATGTGGACTTCGCCTCGCAGCGGCGGATCCTCAAGGACAGTGCGTACTGGTTTCGGGACGTCGTCGCTCGCGGCGGGGTCCTTCCCCGCCAGCTTCCGGGCCAGCCCTGAGATGCAGACGCCGGACGGGGCGGCGACGTCGGGCGGCACCGGGGTGCGCCGGCCGCGGCCGACGCTGGAAGAGGTGGCGGCCTACGCGCAGGTGTCCCGGGCCACGGTGTCCCGGGTCGTCAACGGCTCGCCCCGGGTGAGTCCGCGGGCGAGGGCCGCCGTCGAGCGGGCGGTGGAGCGGCTGGGGTACGTCGCGAACAGCGCGGCACGCAGCCTGGTCACCCAGCGGACCCACTCGGTCGCCCTGGTCGTGTCCGAACCGGACGTGCGGGTGTTCGCCGACCCGTTCTTCGGCGGCATCGTCCGCGGCGTGGGCCCCGAGCTCACCGCGGCCGGCAAGCAGCTGGTGCTGATCATGGCGCAGGGCGAGGACGACCGGGCCAGGGTCGAACGGTACGTCGGCGGCGGGCACGTCGATGCGGTGCTGCTGCTCTCGCTGCACGGCGCGGACCCGCTGCCGGCCGCCCTCGCCCGGGCCGGCGTGCCTACCGTGGTCGGCGGCCGGCCGCTGACCGGCGCCGACCTGCCGTACGTCGACATCGACAACCGCGGCGGCGCCCGGGACGCGGTGAGCTACCTGCTGGACCGCGGTCGCACCCACGTGGCCACCATTGCCGGCCCACAGGACATGTGCGCCGGCGTGGACCGGCTGGCCGGCTACCGGGACGCGCTGGCACCGCACCGGTCCCGCCGGCCCCTGGTCGCCGGCGGCGCGTTCACCCAGCAGGGCGGCGAGCAGGCGATGGCCGACCTGCTGGAGCTGCAGCCGCGGCTGGACGCGGTCTTCGCCGCCTCGGACCTGATGGCCGCGGGCGCGCTGCGCGCGCTGCGCCGAGCCGGCCGCAGGGTGCCCGACGACGTCGCAGTCGTCGGGTTCGACGACCTCGACCTGTCCACCATGACCGAGCCCGCGCTGACCACGGTCCGCCAGCCCACCGTCGAGATGGGACGGCAGATGGCCCACCTGGTGCTGGCGCTGGCCGAGCGGCCGCACGCGCCGCGCGCCCGCGGCCTGATCCTGCCGACCGAGCTGGTCATCCGGCAGTCGGCCTAGCCTCTGGGAGGGTTCGATGCGCATCCGGAGAAGGACGGCAGCACTCGCCGCGGCGCTGCTGACAAGTGTGCTCGCGGTCGCGGGCTGCGGCTCCACAAAGGACAACGGCACCGCCGCGAACGCCGGCAAGCCAAACGCGAACGGCCCGGTGACCCTGAACGTGCGGCTGTTCGGCACGTTCGGGTACAAGGAGGCGGGGCTCTTCGACGCGTACCACAAGGCACACCCGAACGTCACGGTCAACTACAGCAGCATCGAGCAGGAGCAGAACTACTTTCCGGTGCTGCAGCAGAACCTGAACGCGGCCAAGGGCCAGATCGACGTGGCTGGCATCGAGGTCGGCCGGATCGCGGACGTGACGCAGAACCTGTCGGCCAAGTTCACCGACCTGAAGGCGCTGGGTGCGGCGAGCGAGGAAGGCAACTTCTACCCCTGGAAGTGGAAGGCCGCGACTACCCGGGACGGCAAGGTGGTGGGCCTCGGCACCGACATCGGCCCGATCGCGATCGCCTACCGCACCGACCTGTTCAAGCAGGCCGGCCTGCCTGCCAACCGGGACGAACTGGCCAAGAGGTGGACCAGTTGGGACGCCTTCCTGGCGATGGGCGAGCAGTACAAGGCCAGGATGGGCACCAAGTCCGCGTTCGTCGACACCGCCAGCGGCCTGTACAACACCATCCTGGGCGGCTCGGTGAAGCAGTACTACGACGAGAGCGGCAACCCGGTCTACGACAGCAACCCGGCGGTCAGGCAGGCGTGGGACACGGCCGTCAAGGCGATCCGGTCCGGTCTGACCGGGAAGGTCAAGCAGTTCGACGACGCCTGGAACAAGGGCTTCGCCAGCGGCAGCTTCGCCACCGTCGGCGCCCCCTCCTGGATGATCGGCTACATCAAGGGCCAGGCCGGCGACGCGGGCAGCGGCAAGTGGGACATCGTTCCCGGCCCGAACGCGGCCAACTGGGGCGGCTCGTACCTGGCCATCCCGAAGAACAGCCAGCACCCGAACGAGGCGTACGAGCTGGTCAAGTGGCTGACCGCGGCCCCGCAGCAGGTGACGCTGTTCAAGAAGGGCGGCAACTTCCCGTCCAACTCGGTGGCGGCCGCGGACCCGGCGGTCTCCGGCTACGCCGAGCCGTACTTCAACAACGCGCCAACCGGCAAGATCTTCGGCGAGGTGGCGGCGAAGCTGCCGGTGGCCATCGTGGGCCCGAAGGACGGGACGATCAAGGACATGATCAGCAACGGCCTGCTCTCGATCGAGACCCAGGGCAAGAGCCCGGACGAGGCGTGGCAGGCGACCCTGAAGAACATCAAGAACGCGATCGGCAGTTAACTGGTCTGAGCGTGCCGCGGCGGTGGCATCCCAGGGCGACCCCGACCCGGGTGCCACCGCTGCGGGGAGGAGGGACGCCGACATGGTCGCCACCCAGCGCGACGTCCGGCCGACCACGCCGCCCGGGCCGGGGGCGGCGCAGCACGGGCGCCGCGGGCCGCGCACGGTGGGCTCCGGGCTGGCGCCGTACACGTTTGTCGCGCCGTTCTTCCTGGTGTTCGGCGCGTTCGGGCTGTTCCCGCTGATCTACACGGCCTGGGTGTCGCTGCACAAGGTCGACTTCGGCAACCCCGAGAAGATGCAGTGGGTGGGGTTGAAGAACTACAGCACGCTGCTGCACAGCGAGTTCTTCTGGAACGCGCTGAAAAACACGTTCACTATCGGCGTCATCTCGACGGTGCCGCAGTTGGCGGTGGCGCTCGGCCTCGCGCACCTGCTCAATTACCGGCTCCGCGGCCGGACGTTCTTCCGGATCGCGATGCTGATGCCGTACGCCACCTCGGTCGCCGCGGCCACGCTCGTCTTCGTCGGGCTGTTCGGCCGCGACTTCGGGTTCGTCAACTGGGTGCTCGGCCTAGTCGGGGTCCACCACATCGACTGGGAGGCCGGCCGGTGGACGTCCCAGATCGCGGTCTCGACGATCGTCACCTGGCGCTGGACGGGCTACAACGCGCTGATCTACCTGGCCGCGATGCAGTCCATTTCGGCCGACCTGTACGAGTCGGCCGCGATCGACGGGGCAAGCCGGTGGCAGCAGTTCCGGCACGTGACCGTCCCGTCGCTGCGGCCGACGATCCTGTTCACCGTCATCATCTCCACGATCGGGGCCACCCAGCTGTTCGGCGAGCCGCTGCTGTTCGGCGGCATCAGCGGGCACACCGGCGGGGCCAGCCGGCAGTACCAGACGCTCGGCGTGCTGCTGTACGACGAGGGTTGGTACAACTACAAGCTGGGCTACGCCGCGGCCGTCGCCTGGACGATGTTCGTGATCATCGTGATCGCCGTCCTCGTCAACGCCGCCCTTGCCCGCGGGCGACGCGGATCCCGGACGTGAGGAGCGGGCCATGAGCGAGCGCGAGGGCTCGCAGCGCGAGCGGGGAGCGACGGAGTCGGTCCGGCCGGAGGGACGAGGGCCGGACCGGCCGAGGAGCGGGAGATGAGCGCCGTTCCGATCGCCGCGACCGCCGCGCCGGGCGGCCAGGAGGCCGCCGCCCGGGGCGCCCGCCAGCCACGAGGGCGCAACTCGCAGCTTCGGGCCGGCTGGGTGACCTACGCGGTCCTCGGTGTCGTGACGCTGATCTCGGTCTTTCCGCTCTACTACACGCTGGTCCTGGCGACCCGGACGAACGCCGAGATCAACGAGGTGCCGCCCCCGCTGATCCCGGGCGGGCGGCTGCTGCAGAACATCCGCGAGGCCTACACCCAGGTCGACCTGACCAAGGCGATCGTCAACTCGGTGATCGTCTCCGGCTCGGTCGCGCTGGGCACCGTGCTGTTCTGCACGCTGGCTGGGTTCGCGTTCGCCAAGCTGCGGTTCCGGTTCAGCTCGGCGCTGCTCGGGCTGACGATCGGAACGATGATGATCCCGCCCAGCCTGGGCGTCATCCCGCTCTACCAGATGATGGTGCGGCTGGGCTGGGTCGACCAACTGCAGGCGGTGATCCTGCCGACGCTGGTCACCGCGTTCGGGGTCTTCTTCATGCGGCAGTACCTGCTGCATGCGATGCCGACCGAGCTGCTCGAGGCCGGTTGGATGGACGGCGCCTCGACCTTCCGGATCTTCCTGTCGATCGTGCTGCCGATCGCCCGGCCGGCCATGGCCGTGCTCGGCATGCTCACCTTCCTGCAGGCCTGGAACGACTTCTTCTGGCCGATCCTGGTGCTGCAGGCCGACAACCCGACCGTCCAGGTAGGACTGAACAACCTAGGTCAGGGCTACGTGCCCGACCGCTCGGTGATCCTGGCCGGCACGTTCCTGACCACGATTCCGGTGATCGTGGTGTTCGCGGCACTGGGCCGCCAGATCGTCGGCGGCATCATGCACGGAGCGGTCAAAGGCTGACCCGCTCGACCTCGGTGCAGGCCTACGGCATGTTGACAGAGGGAGCGGTTTCTTGGGATCGTTGGGGGACGGCCACTGCGGTTGCCGTTACCTAACACTGCCGGACCACCGGGCCGGCATCAGTTGCCAGACGGAGGGCGGCCCAGCCGCCCTCCGTCCTTTTCTATGGCAATCGGCTGGAACATCCCATCCGGGGCTGACGGCCGCCTCCAAGATTGATCGCTATACCGAAGTACGCGTCCACCAAGGCCATGCCGTAGCGGCGAAGTGCCCGTTCGACGCCCGGCACATCGGCATGAGCCGGCCTACCGAGGACGTCCCCCGCCTGTCCTCGCAGGTTTCGGCAGTCGACCACGACGGCTACCGGGACAAGGCTCCTCTCGGCCGGCCGCGCGATCACGCCGTCAGCTCCGCCTCAGCAGAGGGAGCGCGGTTTCTTCCGCATGCTCGTGGCCTGCCGCGACCGCGTCCCGATGGGAAGCAGTCGGCATGACCCGCCGAGAGGGATGACATGTGGAAGTTGTACCAGGCCATACGGCCGCAACTGCGCAGCATGGAGGAACG
>Ga0210378_10001449_pt1 | contig 12380 bp, 9 predicted proteins | sample PLM1_60_b1redo_FD_155465 | JGI IMG/M metagenome (GOLD analysis project Ga0210378, IMG submission 155465) | Groundwater sediment microbial communities from an aquifer in East River, Colorado, USA - PLM1_60_b1 redo | ecosystem: Environmental > Terrestrial > Soil > Riparian zone | place: USA: East...
CTGCCTTCACGAACAGCACCCCCGACCCGCCCGGGCCGCCCGGGTTGACCACCAGCGACCCGACCCGGTGCGCCGGATCGTCGGCCGGCCGACGGGCCAGCGCGATCCCGATCGTGTCCCCGCCCGGTCGCACCCAGTCCAGCGGCACCCGCAGCGTCGCGCACTGAACCCCGGGCACATCCGGGCAGGCCCGCCAGTCGAGCGGCCGCACCGGCCGGTCCAGGGGCGCCGCGGACGCCGGCGCGCTCAGCGCCGGCCCCGCCGCCGACCCCGTCACCAGCAGCACACCGGCCAACCACCGCAGCACGCCGGTCCGTCGCCTCATCGGCCAGCCTCCATCCCGATCGGCCCCCGCGCCCGCCACCCGGCGCACCGACAATACCCAGCGGCGCCACCGCCGTCCGTGTGCGTCAGCGTCGGTTCCGGGCGGCGGCGTCGGGCACCCTCAGTAGCCGACGCCTGCGGACACCGCGCCGCCAGCCAAATGTCGACCGCCAGGTGGCCGGAACATCACTTGATCAACTCAGGTAGGCCAGAACCCGGTTCATCAGATTGGCCTTGTCCGTCGCGGTGCCGTATGCCTCGAACGGGAAGGCGAGGAAGACGACCTTGTATTCCCCGGCGGTCACGGTCAGCGCATCGGGCGCGGACGTGTCGTCGGTGAAAGCTCCGGTGGCCGGCGTGATCGGTGTGATCTGGTCCTCGTACGACGAGCCCAGAACCGAATGGTCCAGCGGGATCGCGCCGATGCCGTTGGTGACCGCATTGCCCGGCACGCCGTGCACGTCCGCCGTCGGCTTGTCGTTCTGCGTCTCCGAGCCGTCCCAGTTGATGTGCAGGTAGTCGTGGACGAACGGGGTCGTGCCCGCCGACTGGTCCAGGATGTCCTGCCCGGACATGAACAGCCGCCCGCCGCCGTCCAGGAACGCCGCGAGCTCCGACTCGTACGGCGTGACCGGGCCCGGATAGGCGTTACCAGTGAACCAGACGACGTTCTTGTGCGAGGTCAGCATCGAGCGGGGAAGCGTCGGATCGGCCGACAGATCCCAGTAACTGTAGGCCATCCCGTCGGCGCTCAACGCATTCTCGTAATAGCTCTCGACGTTCGGCCCGCCCATGTCTCCGTCGACGACGAGCGTGTCGGCCGTAACGGCGATCGTCGTCAGCTGTGCCACCGCGCTGACCGACGAGTCCGCTGTGGACGTCGCCGTGATCGTGGTGTCGCTGGTGTCTCCGTTGGCCGCCGACGCCGGCACGCTGACCTTGACGCACAGATCGACGCTGCCGCCGGGTTGCACTGTCACCGTCGTGCCCAGCGGCGTGGTGCAACTGGAGTCGTAGCGGCTCGCCGCCCAGGTGCTCGAGGACGAAATCGTGTACGAGTCGGCCTGGTAGCCGGCGTTCGTCAGGTGCACTGTGTACGTGGCGTCCGTGCCGACTCGTGCGCCGCCCTTCAGCGCTGGGGGTGACAGCGTGACCGCATGTGCCGGTGCCGGCGGCAGCGTGATCGCGAGGACGTGCATGTCGCCGCCGGTCGCCTGCGGCAGCGTGATGCTCGCGACCGTCTTGGCCACCGACACCGGCGCCTCCATTGCGAAGACGTGCGTATCGACGTTGTCGCGCAGGTTGCCGGTGTAGTTGCGGTACGGCATGGTCACCGCGGTGATGTTGCCCGGCAGCGGCGGGAACCCGCCGGCACCGAGCGTCCAGTCGCTGAACCTCGCGGTGAACTGCGACGTCGTCCCGTCGGTGTAGGTGATCGTCGCCGTGCCGCCGGCGCCGGCACTGCCGGCGTTCGTCGAGCTGCCCAGTAACCCGATCCTAGACGCGTGCGCCGGCGCCGCCAGCGGGATGGTCTGCCCGGCTGCCTCGATATTGTCCAGTGTGGCTACCGGCACGTCCGGCCAGGTGTAGTCGATCCCGTTCGCCGTGACCGTGCTGCCGGGGGTGACGCCCTGCGCGGCCAGCGCCTGCGCCGAGTAGCTCCAGCCGCCGCCGTCGTAGGTGGCGGCGCTGGTGTCGTTGTCGTCGGTGATCCCGGCGTTCGTGAAGTAGGGCCACAGCTCGCCGCGTTTGGCGACCGCGACGCCGAGCGCCACCGTTCTCTGCTCGCCGCTGGCTGTCGTGATGCGGAAGGTGACGCTGTACCGCCCGTCGGCCGCGTCCGGTGCGGCAGTGACCGTCACCTGCCTGCTGGCGCGGCGGGACGGGCCGAGCGTCAACGACCCCTGCGCCGGGCTCACCGTGAGGCCGCTGCCGGCGCTGGTGGTCCAGGAGACGGTCTGATAAGTGTCGGTGACGTTGGCCAGCTGCAGCGTCGCGCTGCCCGAGGCGCCCGGCTGCAACACCAGGTAGCCGGGGTCGACCGAGGCGAGCACGGGCTGCTCGCCGCGCCGGTACGACGGCGGCGCGTCCTGCGGCGCGTTGCCCCACGTGCTCGGGCTGGTGCCGAGCGTCCAGTCGAGCGTGGCGCCCGCGGCGAGCGTCGAGAACGGCACGTACAGCTTGTGGTACGGGCTGCCGTTGAGCTTCAGGTTCTGCACGTAGAAGGTGGTCGGCGAGGCCCCAGGCGCGTTGATCGCGATCGTCTTGCCGTTGGGCAGGCTGATTCCGATGTGGGGGAAGCCGGGACCGTTGAACACCAGGTTGTCGCTGCCGGAGTTCTCCGGGTACATGCCCAGCATCTCCCACACGAAGGCAGAGCTGTTGGAGCCGAGGTCGTCGTTGTCGGGCAGCCCGCTCGGCCCCGGCTGGTACATCGTGTTGCGGATGTGGTTGACGGCTTGCTGCGTGCCGGCCGGGTCGCCCGCGTAGTTCAGCGCGTACTGCTGGCCGAAGCCGAACTCGTTGGTCAGGTACGCGTGCATCCCGAAGCCGTTCGGCTGGGACAGGTACTCGCGCAATGCCGGGACGACTTTCGACTTGCCGCCGAGCAGCGAGAACAGCGCCGCGTAGTTGTTCGGGACGTTCCATAGGTACTCGTAGGCCGTTCCCTCCACGTAGCGTGTCGTGCTCGTCGGGGTGACCCCAGGAACGAATGAGCCGTCCTCGTTGCGCCCGTTCAGCAGGTTGTTGGACAGGCTGAAGACGTTCTGCCAGTTGTTGGCTCGCGCCTCGAGCATGTTCGCGTTCTTGTCGTCGCCGAGTGCGCGGGCGAAGAACGACAGGGCGAGGTCCTGGCTGTTGTATTCCAGCAGCGTCGGCACGTATCCGTGTGGGTTGCAGCAGCCGTACTTGCCGTCCTCGGGCAGGTAGCCGTACTTCTCTTCCAGTGCCTCCCCTGGCCGCACGTCGTTGACCGTGGTGGCCTGCGCGAGCATGTTCTTGAGCGCCTCGGTGGTGTCGAAGCCGCGGGCGCCGAACGCGTAGTAGTCGGCGATGATCGACTGTGCCGGGTCGCCCACCATCACGTAGTTGTTCAGGTGCAGGTAGCCCCACTGCTGCAGGATCTTGTCCTGGCTGTAGTAGTTCAGCAACGACTGCGCGTGGTCGCTCGCGGCCGCCGGATCCAGCATCGCCTGCAGTTGCGACAGCGAGTGGTAGGTGTCCCATCCGGAGAAGATGCCGTACTGGTCGTGCTGTGCCGCGCCAATCGTGTGGACCTTGATGTCCGCGCCCATGTACTGGCCATTGACGTCACTGGTGATGTTCGGCTGGATGAAGTCCTTGTAGAGGGTGCTGTAGAACTCCTGGGTCTGGGCGAAGCTGCCGCCGGACACTTGGATGCGCCCGAGTAGCTTGTTCCACGTGTCCTGAGCCGCGCTCTTGATGGTGCCGAAGTCCCAGCCCTGGTTGTCGGTCTGCCAGTTCAACCGCGCGTTGTCGTCGCTGACGTACGAGATGCCGACCTTGGCCTGGACGACCGGGTTGGTGGTGGTGTCGAAGGTCAGGTAGACCGCGGTCGGCATGCCGTCCGAGCCGTCGATGATCTTTGACGAGCTGAACGGCTGGTCGAAGGTGATGTCGAAGTGGACGGTGTACTCTTGCCGCTGGCCGCCGTTGACGACCTCACCGCAGAAGTGGCCGCTCGTCTCCGAGCCGCTCACCTCGTGGCTGTTCAGGATCTGCGCGGTGCTCGGCTTGAACTCACCGTTCTGGCTGTCGTGCAGCTTGATCATGAACCCGGCCTGCGTGGTGGCCGGGTAGGTGAACCGGCCCATCGCGCTGTGCTGAGTCGCGGTGAATTCCGACGTGATCGTGCCCGGCTGGTTGCTCTGCGCCGAGTAGTAGCCGGCGTGCGCGACCTCACCGCTGTTGGTGAACTTGGTCGTGACGTCGTTCGGGTCGCCGCCAGGCAGCGGGCCGGTCATGGGCAGCATCGGCACATCGCCGGCCGCGCCGCAGCCCGGGCCGCTGATGTGCGTCAGCGAGTACCCGGTGATCGACGTGTTGCCGTAGGTGTACCCGCCACCGGCGCTGCGGCTGGGCATCGTGTCCGGGCTCCACTGCACCATCCCGAACGGCACCTCCGCGCCCGGGAAGGTGTTTCCGCCTCCGGTGGTCCACGTCCGGGTGTCCACCAGCGGCGCCGGATCAGTGACCGCCTGCGTGACCACGGCCCGATTCTTCGCACCCGCAGGCAGCTTGGACGCAGGCACCGGGCCCGGGCAGTTGACCGGATGCCCGTTCGGTCCCTTAGTGCACGCAGCTGGGGAAACCGAACCCGTGCTGGCGCTGGCAGGCGTCGTCGGAACGCTGGAGCTGGGCGTGGGGGCAGGGCTCGGGCTGGCGCCGGCCGCCGCCGGTGCCGCGGTAAAGGATGCCGCAACGCCAAGAACGGCGGCGGCAATCGGTCCGACAATTACCCTGCGTCGCGTGGACGGTGACGGTTGACTGCCTCGCATCGACAGCACCTCTCCCTCGTGGGGAGCCACCAGGATCGCCAGCCACCAGCTGGCTGATAACGTTGTCGGTGGGCCGGAAGTTACGCCGTCGTTAGAGGGGTGTCAATCCGCCGGATTGGATCCCGGCCCTACGCGCCTCCGGTGCCCGGGGTCGGTCACACCGCGATCGGTTGTGCCCTTCGGCCCCGGTTGCCGGAGCGGCGCGCGGCCGAAGAGCCCGTCTGGCGCTTCCGCCAGGATGGCGCGCGCCCTGCATCGCCAGAGCGCCGCTGGGCACCGCACATCAAGATCGACCCCAGGAGAGGCATTCCATGCGAGCAACTGTCATGTACGGCGCCGGCGACGTGCGAGTAGAGAACGTCCCCGACCCGACGATCAAGGAACCGACCGACGCGGTGGTGCGCGTGCTGCGATCGTGCATCTGCGGCAGCGACCTGTGGCCCTACGGGAAGATGACAGCGACCGAGCACGGCCGGCGCATGGGCCACGAGTTCCTCGGCGTCGTCGAGGACACCGGCTCGGATGTGTCGGGCCTCAACCGCGGCGATGTCGTCATCGCGCCGTTCGTATGGTCGGACAACACCTGCGACTTCTGCCGCGAGGGTCTGCAGACCTCATGCCGTCACGGCGGACAGTGGGGGAACGACCTCGACGGCGGCCAAGGCGAAGCCGTCCGGATCCCGCAGGCGCAGGGCACGCTGGTGAAGGTGCCGGTCGACCAGGAGTCGCCGCTAGTGCCGTCCCTGCTGACCTTGTCCGACGTGTTCTGCACCGGCCACCACGCCGCGGTCAGCGCCGGGGTCAACCCGCGAACGACGGTGACGGTGGTCGGCGACGGCGCCGTGGGGCTGTCGGCCGTGCTCGCTGCCAAGCGGCTCGGCGCGGAGCGCATCATCCTCATGGGCCGGCACAAGGACCGCACCGATCTCGGCCGCGAGTTCGGCGCCACCGACGTCATTGCCGAGCGCGGCGACGAGGGCGTCGAGCGCGTCCGGGAGCTGACCGCCGGCGACGGCACTCACACCGTGCTCGAGTGCGTCGGCACCCGCGACGCGATCGAGATGTCGATCGGCGTCGTGCGCGACGGCGGCGTGATCGGGCGGGTCGGTGCCGCGCAGTACGACGAGGTCCCGTTGGGCTTCGACACCATCATGCGCAACGTCACCGTCACCGGTGGTGTCGCGCCCGCCCGCGCCTACATCGAGGAGCTGCTCCCGGATGTGCTGGACGGCAGCATCGACCCAGGCCGCGTGTTCGACCGCACCGTCAGACTCGACGAGGTGCCGGACGGGTACCGGGCGATGGCGGAACGCGAGGCGCTGAAGGTGCTCATCGTTCCCTGACCGGCCCCACCTTCCGCGGCACCTAGCACAGCGGACAAGCACGCAGCACTCCGCAGCGCCCGGCCCGAACCTCACGTAGCGCCGGGCCTGCTGGTGTGTGGTTGCGCCAAAATGGGTTTGACCGGCGTACTCTTGCGGCCTGACGATCCAGCTGTGCACGTGTTCCTGGAGACCGAGCGGTTGGTGCTTCGGCGGTTCACGGAGGACGACGTCGACAACCTGGTCGAGCTCGACGGCGACCCTGAGGTGATGCGCTTCATCACCGGAGGCAGGACTACCCCGCGGGAGGAGATCCGGGACGACTTCCTGCCGGCGTTCCTCGGCTACTACGAGCGTTACCCCGGCTACGGGTTCTGGGCTGCCGTCGAGAAGTCCACCGGGGAGTTTCTCGGCTGGTTCCACTTCCGGCCGCCGCCGGACGGCGGCCTGGCGAACGAGCCGGAGCTCGGCTACCGGCTGCGCCGGTCCGCCTGGGGCAAAGGCTATGGCACCGAGGGATCGCGGGCCCTGATCGACAAGGGTTTCTCCGAGCTCGGAGCGCGGCGCGTCTTCGCGCAGACGATGGCGGTCAACACCGCATCCCGCCGGGTGATGGAGAAGGCGGGCCTGACGCTCGTCCGGACCTTCCACCAGGACTGGCCGTACAAGATTGACGGCGACGAGCACGGCGACGTCGAGTACGCGCTGCTCAAGGACGACTGGGAACGCGTCCCCCGGTAGCGACAACAAAGCACGTGTCGTTCTGGGTGAGGGTGCGGGAAGCGGCGTACTGGGATCTCGTTCATCCGGTCGGCGAACGGGTCGCCGGCGCGGCCGGGCCAGGCGCCGGCCATGACCTGCCAGGTGCGCCGGCCGAACAACAGCGCCTCGGTCTCCGCCATCGCCTCGTCGATCATCGAGCCCATCGCGTCGGGGTCGAAGTACGGCATCGACCCGGCCGCCGTGCGCGAAGCTGCCGTCGGTGTCCTCCTCGCGGCCGCCGGGCGCCTGCACCACGCCGTCCAGGCTGATGAAGTCACTGAGGATGATCCGCATGCCTGCTCTTCGTCCGCCGGTCCGGTGCACGCCGGTCAGAAGGGCGCCCACGGCACCGCCGCCAGCACCTGCTCGACCTCCTTGCGCAGCGCGAGCGTCGGCGGCAGGTAGCCGAGGTTCTCCCGGCGCAGGTGCTGCTTGACCCACCACAGCTCGTCATCCGCGTCGAGGCCCGGGATCGGCTTGCCGGCCCCCGGCAGGTTGTCGAACTCGCCGCGCTCCTGCGCCTCCCGGATCTGCCGCTCGACCCAGGTCTCGAACATCACCCCCGGCGGCTTCCGCCCGGTCCACCACACCACCATTCCTCCCTCGACACCTACCAGCATTGTCCGGCGGCGGCGGACCGCGTGCACCGCGCAGAATGTGGCATTTGCCGATGTTTTCGGTGGCGCCAGTACCGGGTGGCTGCGAGTCTGGGCTGATGGGCTGGGACGAGGCGTTCGCGGACGATTACGAGGCATGGTCGGCTCATATGACCGCCGACGTCGCCTTCTACGTTGAGCTCGCACGCGAGAGGGACGGGCCGCTCGTCGAGCTTGCGATCGGGAACGGACGGGTCGCGATCCCGGTCGCGCAGGCGACCGGCCGGCGCGTCATCGGCATTGACTCCTCGCCGGCGATGCTCGAGCAGGCCCGTACCCGGGCGGCCGAGGCGGGCGTGGATCTCGACCTGCGCGAGGGCGACATGCGCGACCTCACCCTCGAGGAGCCAGCAGCGCTCATCTACTGCCCGTTCCGCGCCCTGCTGCACCTGCCGACCTGGGCGGACCGCCGCCGCACCTTCGAGCGCGTCGCCGCTTCGCTTCATCCAGCCGGGTGGTTCGCCTGGAACGCCTTCGCCTTCGATCACCGGATCGCCGCGCGTCTTGACGGTCAGCACCAGGAGGATCCCGTACCGCACACCATCCGGTACTCGGTGGGCGACAACCGGATCGACCTTGTCCGCGACGACGGCGCGACGAGCCGCCTGTGGTGGGCAACCAAGAACGAGTGGCTCGGGCTCATCGACATCGCTGGCCTCGAACTGGAGGCTCTCAACGGCGGCTTCGCTCGCGAGCCGTTCGCCGACGACAGCCAGGAATACGTGTACGTCGCCCGCCGCCGGTTGGGAAGGTAACCGGCCCCGAACGCGGCGATCTCCGCATCGGAGCGACCGCGCTCGTACCACGGCCGACCGGGCCAACGGCCCGCCTTGACCACCAGCATCCGCGACTCGGGGCGCACGAGGCGGCGCAATGGGTAGTCGGGCGGCGCCAGCCCCGGAGCTCTCCAGGCGGTCCCATCGGCGCCGTCCGCACCGCGTGTGTCGTCGGCCTGGCCGACACCGGGGATCGTAGATCGTCGCGGCGTTGTCGGCATCGGGCGTGCGCGGCCCGTACCGGGTCGGTCATCGCGCCCAGGGGCCCCGAGCGGTGACGGTGCCCGGCCGCGCTGCCGCGTGACGCTCGGGATGGAGACCCTCCAACACACCTAATCAACCATAGTGCCGGCACATGAACAAGACTTGAGTTTAGTCGCCGATCGCCGGACACTGGTCGCCGTCGAACCGAGTTTGCAGGATTCCGCAGAGAATGGGTGGGCTGTGGATAACGCCCCAGGAGAAGTGAGCAGAGAACGACACCGCAAGCGAGTCAGCGACGTGCGGCGTCGACTCGCGCGCAATGGTCCATCGTGGACCCGTGACCGCTCCGACGACTTCCAAACCGTCACGGTCCCCGAGCGCGATTGCGACGCCCTTCGCGACCTGCTAACCGCCGAGGGTGTCGAGACGGTCATCGAGATCGGTCTGGCCTATGGCAGCTCGGCCCTCGCGATCGGCGAAGCGCTGGTCTCCAGCGGTGCAAGGCGGCCGCTGCACGTCATCATCGACCCCATGCAAGCCACGGTATGGTCGAACGTCGGATGGCAGATCTTGCGGTCGGCCGGGCTCGATACGTTCGCAAGGCTTGTCCTGCAGCCTTCGTCGATGGCGCTGCCGCAACTCATTGCGGAGGAGCTGACCGCTGATGCGGCGTTCGTCGACGGTAGTCACCGGTTCCACGAGGTTTTCGTCGATCTCTATTTCCTGCGCAAGATCGTGCGGCCCCGCGGAGTCATCGTTCTGGATGATCACTGGTGGCCCTCGGTCCGCGCTGCGGTGCACTACTATGAGACGAACATGGGTTGGCGGGTCATCTCGGGCGCCTTCGACGGCGGCACGATCGATCAGGCGACCGGGCGCCGACGCGCACGGGCTCTACGCCTGCCCGACCCTCCATTCGAACCGGATTTCGAACTTTTCCAGCCGTTCGAGTGTAGGTAGATCGGTTCTGCTTTTACGGTCGCGTGGACGTGACGGCAGGTCACCCTGCCGCTCAGTCGAGAACGGGCGTAAACAACTATCGATCTTGCGACACTACCTCGGCAGCACCCAGGCCGCCGGGCCGGACACCGACTGCGGCTCGGCCGGGCCGCCGGTTGCCGGGCAGACCCTTGAGGCCGGCGCGGCGCGTGAGCACAACGTCCCTGCTGCCGGCGTCGGTGCGCCGCACCCCGACGGCAGGGTGCGGCGCACCGGTCTGCAGACAATTGCTTCGGCCGAGGTCGTCATGCTGAAGCCGAAACCAGATTGGCTCAGGACCTTGGCTCGGCTCGTCGTGCAACGTCGCCGTCCGTGGCCCTCACAACCCGCGTCCGACTCGGCCGTCTTCATGACGACAGGGTTCATCAATATAGTGCGTAGCGACATCTTTGCTTGATCCACGGCTTGCAACCGCTGATTGCCGGCTCCGCACTCGACTGCTCAACCCAGATCAACACGGACAGTTAGTCCAGGGCCCGTTCGAGCCCGGCGCTGTGTTCAATTATCCCACGACGTGTGTTGCATGGCGCCGTTCCCCCTCTCCGACATGCGATGACAACGGTGATTGAGGAGGGGGCCCCCGTCGCACAGATGATACTCGGACATCAACGCGCTGACTACTGTTCGCGTGAGGAATATTACGGTAAGTAGTCGGACAAGTGGGTCGAATTGCAAGGGAACGGTATGATCGACCGCAGATCGCCGTCCCTCCAGCGCGGAGCTGCCTGACGCCGAGCACGTGGGACGCGGAGTGGGCGCAGCGCCCCACCCTCCTGAGCAGGGGTGTCAAGCACGAAATGCGGAGTGCGATCGGGAGTCGGCTGCCGTCCGCTCGATGGTGCAGCATGAAGATCGAACCGTGCACGCCATGCGCGGGTCGCTCGTCCGAGACCACCGCTGCGGTCTCCCCCCGACGCCCTGACCGGGAGCTCTGGCCAGGGATCCGAGGGAGGAGGTGACACATGGTGGCCGACGGCGGGGAGGACGACGCCCAGCCGGGGCGCCGTCCTCAGCACGCGAGCGGTTGTCCCCGTTGGTGGCAGCTAGCGCGGGCGGGTCTGACGCTGCTGGAAATTGTGGCAGCGGCCAGACGCGACATCGCCCTCGCAGCTACGGCGAGGGCGATGCTCGTGGTCGGAGACGTGATCTTAAGGGGTTCCTAGGTCCTGATCACACCTCCGGGGAGGGTGGGGGACGGGCCCTGGCCGCAGCCAGCGACCGGGCTCGGCCTCCTGTGCCCCGACCGCAGACGGCTTCTGTGTGTCAGAGCAAGGAAAGGGTGACCGGAAGAACGCGCGATGTCTACCTCTAGCTATCTCGTGGTCGCGCACGAAAGCAGGCCACGGCCAGCCCGAACGCCCTACGACGTAGGCAAGTCTGGAACAGATCGTCGTCGCAGCGTTGCTGCATCCATTTTGATTATCGTGCTAGACAGGTGGGAGAGATAGCATGTCCGACGCCGTCTGCCTCCGCTGCGGAGGCGAGCTTCCCCCAGCCAACGGCCGCGGCCGCCGACGCCAGTACTGCCGCCCGGCCTGTCGATGGGCGGCCCGGCGGCAACGCCAGAAGACACTGCCGACCCAGCCGCCGAACCTGTTCAGCCGTGAAGTCCACCAGGCCCTGTTTGACAGCCGACTGCCGCTGCGGGCCGTATCCGCTCGCATGACCGAGCAGGGCTACGATGTCACTGCGGGCACCCTCAGCAACTGGCAAAACGGCCGGTCCACGCCACGCCCCACCCCACAGAGCCGCGACCGGCTCCTCGCGCTCGAACGAACCCTCGGCATTCCCCCGACACGGCTCTACACGCTCCTCGGCCCCACCGTCCGCCGCGTCGGCACATCGTCTCCGCCCACGCGGCAGAACGGCAGCACCCAGGCCAGGCTGCCGGCGACGGCGAGTCACCACCAAATCAAGCAATTGCTCGAACAACGGATCGCCATGCATTCCGGCTTCAGCCGCACTCAGCTTCTGCTGACCACCGTACAGGAACACTACACTGTCGGCGCGGACCAATTGCCCCGGCACAGCGACATGACTCTTCAGGTCTATCCGACCACGAAAGGCATCGACCAGTACTGGTACATCTACACCTACGAGCTGTGCGCGCCGGCGGTGATCGAAGCCGGCGACGGCTGCGAGCTGGGTAGGACCCTGTTCGAAGATCTACCCACCGGCGACGACGCTTCCGTCCGGCTCGGCGCCACCCGACTCCGCTTCCCCGATCCGCTAAAGCCAGGCGTGCCGCACACGTTCAGCTACCGGCTCCGCTTCGACCGCGACGACAGGAACGAGTCACTGCCAGACCTGAACTTCAAACGCGCGCTCACCGCATCGCCAGCCTGCCGGCTGCTAGACCTACAGATCGCATTCGACCCGCAGAAACTCCCCGCAACACTCAGCCGCTGCAAATGGCGCTACGACGCATGCGACAAGAAACCGACCGAGAGCATCCGGCTCAAGCCCGGACTCGTCGGCGATAAGATCCGGCTCGATAACCCCGGCCGCGGCGCGTACGGCTGGCAATGGAGTTGGCCCGAACAGTAACGGCTTCCTGCGATGGAACCCCACGCCGGCCGCGACTCCCGGGTCGAGGATGACTAACGTACTCGACCGGGGAGGCGCCGTGCCTGGTGACTCGGCCAATGCCAAGAATGCGCGCCTACGCCACCGGCCCGGTTAGACCGTGGGCCTCGACTCATCGAGCACCAGGACACATTCCCGCGCCGACGCACGGCCGTGCGCTGCGTGCGATGCCGGCGTGGTAGCCAAGAGCCACGACCACGCCTCACACCACCAGCAGGCCAGCATGATCCG